>Ga0115006_10000922_pt1 | contig 17268 bp, 12 predicted proteins | sample ArcOceMetagenome_3_FD_88943 | JGI IMG/M metagenome (GOLD analysis project Ga0115006, IMG submission 88943) | Marine eukaryotic phytoplankton communities from Arctic Ocean - Arctic Ocean- Svalbard ARC20M Metagenome | ecosystem: Environmental > Aquatic > Marine > Oceanic | place: Arctic Ocean...
ATCATCTTTGCGATGTCGTCACGAACCGGAAGCTTCTACCCGAGGCGCCGCTTTTCAAGTTTCGAGGCCATTTCTGATCATCATGATCTGCCAGTGCGCCGCTGAATCGCCGGCCGGGCCCGGGCCCGCATGCCGCTGCCCGGGCCCGGGCCCGGCGGACTCGGCGCACTGCCCGGGCAGCCTGAGCTCTGACTCGCCGGAAAATGAGACGTCCGAGTCGGCCGCCGCCACCGCCGAGCGCGGCCGCCTGCGCTGCGCCCGGCCGTGGCGGCAGTGCCTGGGGCGGCGCCATCATGGCATCGGAGAGTGCGGCAGCTGCGGCTGCCATTTGCGGCTCGGACACTAGCTCTCAGGCTGGCCCGGAACAGGGCGCGGGCGGAACAGTGCGCGAGCAGGGCGGAGGGGCCCGGCTCGCCGCGCGTTGGAAATCCACATGTAATTAATTTAGGGTCTGTCCCGAGTCACGCCCAGTGCGAGAGTGCGGGTGACAAACGACACCCATGAGCCCTACTGCTTCTCCCAGTCGTACACGGGCAGCGCATCCCGGCTGAAGTCTCCCTCGGGAAAGGCGCGGTAGCCCCGGTCCGCCTCCTGCGCCTCGAGCGCACCCTGAGCACTCTTGTAGGTGGCGCCCTCCGCCCCGACCTTGCCCACGTAGTCCTCGACCGCGCTGGACAGGTCCTTGCGCTTGTGCCACTGTACGGGCTGCACCTGGTCCGAGTCCAGGGACTGCGCGCAGAAGCACATGTCGCAGCGCGGGTCGACAATGGCGCCAATGTCGCAGTGGTGGCAGACGCTCGTGCAGTCGTGGGCGCCAAAGCGGTCCTCGGTGGGCCTCCTCTGCCACTCGTCCCAGTGGCCGCACTGGCACTTGTTGCAGCTGTAGCCCTGCAGCGTACCTGACATGCACGAGTAGCACACCTGCTTGCGGTTCGGACACACGTCCTCCAGCGTGCGCTTGGTCCGCCACTCCCCGCACTCGCAGCTCTGGCACGGCTTGCCAGTGACCTTGCCCATCTCGCACGCGAAGCACAGCTCCGCCGAGCACCGCCCCTCGTTGCTCCACGTGTCCCACTCGGGCGCGGAGGCCTGCTCGCAGTGGCACATGCCGCACGCGTCCCCGGCCATCGAGCCACCGGGGTACGTCCACCCCTCCAGGGCCCCCTGGAAGCAGTATTGGCAGATTCGACCGCACGTCGCCGGTCGCACAACCCCGTCCGTCCCCATCTCGCCGGCCCAGTCATCGGCGAGCGGCCGCTCCTTGGGCACGTAGTCCCAGTCAAAGTGGCTGCCCCGCGCCCGCGTCTCGTGCACGGGCGCCACGGGCTTGAGCTCCGAGTCCCTTTTCATGGCCGAGTAGAAGTCGGAGAGCGGGGCCGCTTGCGGCACATAGTCCCAGTAGAAGTCGCCCACCGGGTCCCGGCTGTCGGACGCGAGCTCGGCACGCCCCCCCCTGCCCCCGCTCGCCACAAACACCGCGACGAGCCCCGCGCACGCCGCCGCGGCGAGCACCGCGGACAGCGCAGCTCCGCGCCGCACGCCCGCGCGGGCCTGCGCGCAGACCAGGCAACCAGCTGTGAGCGCGCCGCACACGCGCACGCACCACTGCATCGGCATGCGCGCATGCATCCCGCCGCGGCGCGCCGCACGCGCGCGCTCTACTGCATGCCAGCGCTCACCAGCATGGCCCTCCCCTCTCTGCACGACCGCGCGACACCTCGCCCGGCAGGCGTAGACTAGTCCAAAAAATCAAGTTTGCTGGTGCGCAGCGAATTGGGCAATGCAGAACCCGGCTGCCACGGCGGCTGGCCACCGCGCGGGGAGCGCAGAGGGGGCGGAGGGCCAGGCAGCGCACCGGCCCGGCGGGGGTGCGCAGCTGCAGTACATCCAGGGCCTGAGGTTTGTTGCCATGGCGTGGATCATCGCTTACCACTACCTGGACCGGGACGGCAGCGCCGCGCTGGTGCGCTTCGTAGACGACCGCCCCCTCGACCTGTTTACCGTGATCTCGGGGTTTGTCACGCATTTCGCGTATGCACACCGCACGCAGCTCAGCGGACCGTGTGTGTTTGTGCTGCGGCGCTGCTCCAAGCTCTTCTTCATGTACTACTTTTCGCTCTTCCTCTCGCTCTGCCTCAAGCTCGTCTGGCTGGGGCTCAGGGCGGCACCATCGCCGCAGTCGTCGGTGTGGTGAGACATCCGGCGCCTGCCTGCCAGTGCACGGGAGGCGAGCCCCGCGCCCGCGCTCATGCGTGCTGCTGTCGTGCAGGCTCGAGGGCACAGCTTTCACCGCGAGCCTCTTCGGCCTCAACGTGTGGTTTTCGGTGCTCGAGCCCATTCTGCCCGCCGAGGGCGCCCCGCCGGTGCTCGCGGCTTTGCGGGAGAGCATCTGGCCGGTGAATGGGCCCGTCTGGTCAGTCCCGTCATCGCTCCACGGAGCACCTGTCCCCACGTTTGCGCGTGCACCTGGCTGTGTAAGTCTGACGTCGAGCGGTGCTCGGCAGGTATATCCAGACCATAGCGTTTTGTTGGTTCACCTATCCTGTTCTCCGACCTTGGTTGCCGGGGCCGAATGGCAGTGGTGCGCGGACAGCAGGGTTGATGGTGCTGCTCTGGGTCGTTGGTGTGCTGCCCAGTGTGGTGCTCTTGATCTTGGGCGATGAGGGGGGAGGTTGCTGCTTTAATTTCATCAAGCTGTTTCCTGTGCTGATGCTGCCGTCATTCTATCTCGGTGCCGCCGCATGCGATCTCTACATGCAGCAGACGAGATTGGCACGGCAGGACGGCTTTTCTCCCCTCGTTGCGGATCCTACTCTGGAGGCGGAGCGAGGAGTTCGTGGACAGACGCGCACCACCCATCATCCGTCACCATCGCTGGAGGGCGGTGGTAGTTGGATGGTGGGTGGTGATGGATCGGGTGGTATGCCACCCGGTCTTGCGTGTCTGATCGGGGAATTGATGTTCGTCGGATTTTTTGCGTTTGTGCTCCTGGTTCCATACCCACCCGTCTTGAGGCTGCACGTGTGGTCAATTGTTTTTGGAGTTATCCTCTTTGTGTGGGCATGCGCCACGCACGAACAAGCCGACGATCGAAAGAGCCGAGGGGGAGCAATGCGGATGGGCGTCAAGTGGTTACTGGAGACGCCGTTCGCGGGCGTTCTGGGGGATGTGTCGCTGGTGGCCTTCAGCCTGCAGTGTCCGCTCAGCAAGGTCTGCGGGCGTGTTGTTGGCGTGTTTGCGTGTGTCGTCGTCGTGTTTGCATCGTGCCCTCTGAGTGGTTTGTGGCTCGACATTCAATGTTTCCCGTTCTGACCTGTGATTGCCATGGATATCCTGCCCCCACAGGTCTACATGTGGACAGTTCGGTCGCCATCCTTTCATGTACATTACCCTTCCCATTCCCGCGCCGTGTCCGTGCACGCACGCGTTTGCGCCGTGGAGAAGATTTTTCTTTCCAATGTCTGACCTCAACTGTCTCGGGCATACAGTCAGATGATTGGCGGGTGCTGAGCTGGATGTCCCCTCTGGAGTTTACCGTCTTTTTCGCGGGCTTGTATGGGCTCTCCTACCTCGTCTCGCAGTACATTGACAAGCCCCTGAGCTCCTGGGTCTCGACCCGCATCGTAGATGCCACAGCCCACAGCACGTGGTAGGAATCGCAATTCCCACATTCCTGTGGGAGAGACAGGCAATCAAAGAACGGATCGGTGCCGGCAGCTCTTTCGGGTCTGGCAAGACCGCAGCAGCGGTGCCGGCAGCTGTTTCGAGTCTTTGAATCTTTAGCCCCCGCAAAACCTCTGACGCTAGATTGTTTCACTTGGTCCCTTCCAATAAAACGGCAATTGTACGCGCAACGCCGGGGCACCAATGATAATGATATACACAAAATGATATACAAACCAAGAAAAAAGTCGTTGCCGGGGCGTCCTAGACATTTTGTTGACCTCCCCATGCCCCCCGGACGCACACACATTCGCTCCACCCCCCCACAACGAGCCCCGCGAACCCCGCGCAGTCCGTCTCCCGCACTGTGGCACTGGGGGCCCACCTCCCTGAGGTTGATGCCTGCCGCCTCGCCCCGCCAACACCCATTCAACGGCAAAGGCATCACCGTGCCCTCCCGAAGCTCCCAGGCGCCCCCACGGAACACAACTACCCGTGAGTGTAGTTGTTGAGTGAGACACTCACGGCGCGGCGCACAGGGACAGTAGGCGATGCCGTAGGTGAGGGCAGACACAACGACAGCAGATGAAGAGAGGGTGGTACCGGCAGCAACAGAGGATTTGTTTTGGTGTTTTATTATACACCGGCAGAGCGGAACAATCTAGGGTCCTGCGTGCTCTACAAGAAGCAAATCTCGTTCCTGCGGCACGTTAGTGGGTCGAGCACTTTCCGCTCGAAAACAATACAGGCGCGTGGCGCGTCAAGACGCTTGGTCCATCTTTTCCTTCCTATTCCTAGGCGGACTTGGGTGGACTGGGCGTGGCGACTGTGGCTGTGGCTGTGGGGATTGGCGAGGGCGGTCGTTTGAAGACCTCCAGGATGGAGGGTGAGGATGCCAAGTCCACGGCCTTCTTCCCGCTGCGGTCGACGATGGATGCGTCAGCGCCGTGCCGCAGCAGCGTGTAGACGACCAGCTCGTGGTTGTTGAGGGCGGCCTTGTGGAGCGGCGTCTGCCCACTTCGGTCGACACTGTTGATGCGTGCTTTCTGTGTGAGGAGATACTCGATCACGATACTGTGGCCGCCGCCGGCAGCTAGATGCAGCGGCGTGCGGAGCTGGTCGTCGGAGAGCCGTGGTGATGCGCCCTTCCGTACGAGGTCCGTTACCTCGTTGCCGCGACCCTTGGCTGCCGCCTCGAGGAGGGACCAGCCGCACATGCGCTCGAGGAGGGTCTTGAGCGAGCGGCAGAGAAACGGCACGTGGTGCAGCGCCATTTTGCAGTCCTTGTCCTTGTGGTACAGGTTGGCGCCCTTCTGCACCAGTGCGCGGATGGGCTCGGAGTAGCCGGCCTTGGCCGCAGCGATGATGGGCGTGAAGCCAAGCGCGTTTTCGATGTCCAGGTTCGCGCCGCCGGCGACCAGCTCGAGCATGCAGTCCATGCGCTTGCGCGCAGCGGCCCAGTGCAACGCGGTGTCGCCTTTGCCGTCCTGGTAGTCAACGGGCGCCTTGGCCTGAATCAGCATCTTGACGACGTTGGGCAGATTGGCCTCGACCGCCAGCTGCAGCGGCGACGAGGTCTCTCCGTTGCGAAGGCAGATGCCAGCGTCGCAGCCGTTCTTCAGCAGCTCTGCCACCAGGGCCACGTTCTTCTTCCTGATGGCAGTGTGGAACTCAAGCACGACGCCGTCGTGCATCTTCTGGGCCATCGCGGCGTCGCTGGCCTCCTGCTGCTTGCGGTCCTGGTTCAGGCTCTCGGAGGTCTTGCGCGCGAGCTCAGCGTCTGACTGTTCTCGCCTTATCGTCTGCTCCTTGTCCTCGCGCGCCGCCGCCTCCTCCTCTTCCTGCGCGCGCTGGGCGACCAGCATGTCCTGCTCTTCCTGCTCCGCCGCCCGGAGCAACGCCTCGTCCTCCTCGCTCTGCAGCTGGAGCGCAACGCGCATTGCCTCGTCCTCCTGTCGCCGCTGGAGCTCGAGCTTTTGCTCGAGAGCGCGCGCCGCGCGCGAGCCGGCCTCGACGTCGCCGTCGGTCTTGGCCGCCAGGAGGAGCGCCATCGGGTCGAGGAACGCCTTGGCGGGCGTCTCGGAGCTCGTCGGCGACCCGAGCTGCGCACTGTTGGGGTGTGTGTTCTCGCTCACTGCCGCCATGGCCGGACACGTGCTTCGAGGGCTGGGAGGGTGGGCTCTCTAGAACCCCCTCCGGCGTTGCCCTCTAACGCTGGAAATTTTTGGCGTTGGAGTTTGCGCTTGCACTTGGAATGATAAACTTTTTTTTGTTCGTGGAAAATTTTTTTGTTCGTGGAAAAACGTCTTCAGCTGAGCCTGTTCCTTCCAAGAGCGCTTGCCCAGAGGGAGCAACGATGATGCGCGGCTTGGCGCTGTGACTCCCCCGGTCCCGAAGTCGATATGTCAGAGTTTGCGATGCAGGTCTTGGACAAGGCAAAGGCAAAGGCGGACCGGGCTGGCCTCAAGAAGGGCATGTCCCGGCTCACAGAGGACGACGCGCCGTCTGACGCGGGGGGGCTCCCGTTTCCGGCTGCCAGCGCGAGCCGCGACAACCGCAAGCTCACACTCCCGCAAGTTATGGGTGCCATCGTGGTCACCGCGCTCTTGGCCGCGCTGGTCTCCGCGCTCTTCACCGGCGGGGGTGAGGCGCAGCGGCCTCGGCTGCCGCAAAGCGCCGCCTCGACGGCGGCGGGCGGCGGGCGGCCGGCGCCAGGGGCGAGTGCGGACGGCGACGCTGCCGCGGGGCACGGGAACAACGACACGAGCGTCAGTGTGCCGCCGGGTGCAGAGGCTGCTGCGGCGCTGGTGGACATGGTTGATTCCCAGAAAATCCGCGCTCACCTCGAAAGTCTGTACAGCATCGCCATGGGCCACGACGGCAACAGGGCTATGGGCACAGACGGCTACACTGCCTCCGTGCAGTATGTGCGGTCAACGCTCTCGACACTGGCAGGTTTGCGAGTGACTGTGCACGATTTCACAGTGTCCAAGAATCAGCTGGATGCCTCGAGTCCTGCAACACTGAGCATTCCGTCCACGTCGGCAATCAAGGACAGCGACTTCTCGACGATGTCCAACACGGGGTTCGGAAACGTCACAGGAGTACTGATACCGGCCGGGTTTGGATCTGATGGTGCGTCGGCGGGTAGCCAAAATGGTTGCAACGCAAATGGGACGACAGACTTCGGCGCCGTAGCCGCGGCAGCGCAGGCCGGGAGGACGGTCGTGGCCCTCGTGGAGCGCGGCAGCTGCTTCTTTTCCGACAAGATGAAGAACGCGCAGGCCGCTGGAGCCACAGCCATGCTAATCTACAATGCGAACAATGGGCCTGTCTTCTCCGGCACGCTCGGTAGTTCCGGCGACGTAGCGGCATACCTGCCCTCGCTCGGCCTCTCCTCCTCGCTCGGACGCTCCCTCCTAGATCGTTACGCGGAGTGCCCGTGGCCTGCCTCCGCGCATGCGCCCACCTGCGAACCTCTGGAGGTTCGCGTGTTTATTGCGGGCCGCTTCGAGACTATCGAGTCACAGAATGTGATCGCGGAGACAGAGACAGGCGATGATACCTCAATCGTTGTGGTGGGGGCCCATCTTGACGGCGTTGAGGCAGGTACTTGTCGAGCCTGCCACGCGCCCAGATGACAACCCGTTGTCCTACACGCAGACTCCCTTGCTGCATGCTGTGCAATGCGTTCTCATCGCGTCGGATTAGTCTGACAGCGTGGTACAGGCCCTGGGATTAACGACAACGGCTCCGGATCGTCCACGCTGCTGGAAATCGCGCGTGCTTTTGTGGGGGCAACATCTCTCCCGGTTGCCAACCGCGTGCGGTTTTGCTGGTGGGGTGGCGAGGAGTCAGGTATACCCGGGCGGGCCGGGTATGCAATTTTCGTGTGCGTTTGTGGGCTCGCGAACACCAGCTTGTGTATCCCGTGACATCTTGGAGGTGGTGAGACCTCATCTTGGTGGATGAACATGCGCAGGGCTGCTGGGTTCTCGCGCCTACGTGAGCACACTGAATGCGACGGGCGAGCTGTACCGGGTCGCGCTGAATCTCAACTTCGACATGCTGGTCTTCCCCCACCCCTCCAACTCCCGTGACTTTCAACCTGTCTGCCTGACTTCATCCTGGTCCTTTCAGGGCTCTCCAAACTACAAGACGGGCGTGTACAACGGCACAGACCAGGAGCAGCAGGAAGATGGCGCTGTGCATGGCAGTTCGTTCATCATGCGCCTCTTCACTGCCTACTTTGAGTCGCACGTCACCCCGTGGACTCCGTCTGCGTTCACGGGCCGCAGTGACTATGGCCCATTTCTCGGTAGCGTGTGCCTGTGTGTACCCATTCTCATTTGACGTGGCTGTGCACACGGGTGTTGTCATTCCTTGGCAGCCAAACAGCAGTCAAGCAACAGTCAAAGCAGCACTCAGAGCGCATGGGCGCACCGCTGTCGTGTCTTTTGCGCTCACCTCTCTCCCGCGCTCACCTCACTCTTCTGTCGGCCCGCGAAAATCGGCGCACGCCTGACGCCTGGCGACCGGTGGGCAGAAATGGGCATTCCGGCAGGGGGTCTTGATACTGGGGCGGAGGGGATCAAGAGTATGGAGCAGCGCAAGGTTTTCGGCGGTCTTGGTACGTGTATCTGATGCAGTGTGGCGATGACGCTGTTCTTCATGTCGCACAGGCTGTGATGCGCTCCGCGCCCAGAGCATCCCTCCGCGCGTACAAGCGCAATGCGTGTGCCCTGCGCCCGCGTGCTTGGCACTGGCTGTGCCACGCAATATCCGATGGAAGCAATCGGTATCGAGAGTCAACATGTGCGTGGCTACCGTCTAGACGGTTGTGCGTCTCACCCTCGTCCCCTTGCCCCTGCCCCGCCGGCCTGCTCTCGCAGCGCGCGCGGCCTTTGACCCGTGTTATCATCAAGAGTGCGACGACATTTACAACGTGGACATGATCGAGATCGCCCGCTTGGCGCGAGCTGTTGCCCACACTCTTGCGCACCTGGTCGTTGATGGTTAGTAAGCCACTGGCGTCCTTGCTCCCCGCCCTCAACTCCCAACGCCCGAGGCATCGCCTTCTTTCGTCATGTATCTCGCCCTCCCGATCCGCCTGACCGTGTGATTTCCCTCTCCTGTCTTTCTCTCTCGCCCACATAGCGCAACTACGCCAAACCCTGAAATTCCCGCTGAAACGCCAGGCCTCCCCTCGTCGCACAGCGAAGCGGCAGGTAACTCGATTAACCTCCAACCTGCCCTCGCTTCCCTACAACGGCCCGCATTTGAACTTGTAATTTGAATAAATTTGAATTAAGTGGCTCGGCCCAGAGGGAAAAGAAGAGGGAGAGGGGAAGATCGAGGGTGCGTTGGCGGGAGGGAGGGAGGGAGAGAGGGAGGAGGTATCTGAGTCAAGTCGGGCTGCGTTCGTGAGCGAACGCTTGGGTGTCCCCGGGTAAAGTTTACTACATAAACTTTAGATGATGCCGATCTTGTTGGCAACATCCAACGCATCGAAATCCTGAGTCAGGCGCACATAGGCCTTCTTCACGCCGTCAGGGCGGACCAGGGTGTTGACCTTGGCGCAGGCAATATCGTACATTTTCTTGACGGCCTGCGAGATCTGGCGCTTGTTTGCCCGCACGTCGGTGATGAAAACCAGTGTGTTGTTGTCCTCGATCTTCTTCATGGCCGACTCAGTGGTGAGCGGGTACCTGCAGCAGCAGCAAAGCCGTCACACCTCAGCTCCCACCCTCAGCAAACTCATTCACACCCCTCGCGACCAGCGTCCTAGAGGCAGCGCCCGACACCTGTCTCCCTGTTTTCACCGCGCTCATGCACCAACCACTACCGCACCGCCTACACGCCACAAGGACTCGCCAAGCCATCGTCGTGACAGCCGTAATGACCAGAGCACCCCACTCCAGGTTACTTGCCCATGCCGACCATCAAGCCTTCAGTGCCACCACCACACGTACGACTGCACGAGCTGGCGCGCAACTGCGAACGCTGTTCCTCACTGGCCGCAGCCACCCTAGCACATGCTCTTTCGTATGTGCCTCCCAGAGAGAGGTCAAGTATGCTGACGCAACCTCACAACCTCAGCAATCCTGCAGCAACCAAGCGCCCGCCGCTCATACTGTCCATCCCGCCATTGCAGTCCCATCCCCATGCGTCCCACCGCAGCGACTCCATGCCACTCGTTCCGGATACATGTATGAACGCACGCACACTCTCCGGTCCCAAGGCCCCACACAAACACGGTGGCGAGAGCCCACCCTGCAACCAGTTCAGAAAGAAAGAGTGGGGCTGGCACATACTTGATGATCTGGAATTGGTCGAGCTTGTTGGCGCGGGGCGCCGACTTACGCTGGTATTTGGGGTTGCGCGCCTTCTTCAGGGTCTTGGGGCGGTGGAAGGTTGTGCTGGTCCTGACCTTGGCGGACTTCTTCGACCGCAGGCCAGCAGTGACGGCCTGGGCGGCCTTCTTGGCCTTATCCGCAGGCGCTCCCCCCTGAGCACGCGACAACACAAACAAACAATACGTCACACACACACAAGTGCGCATGTTCCCACGTCGTCCCCAACCACCACTTTGCTGTGCCCGGCACCCGCCACTGCAGGCGCAGTGTGCGTCACTGCAGACGCAATGCGCCGCAGCGTTCACGCAGGCGGACCGGCAGCTGTGCCACCACCAGCAGCGCTAATGCGTGCAGGCTGATCTGAGCGAAGTGTACATCCATGTGCTCGCTTGTCCCTGCAGCGGGGTGTGCCACACCCTCAACCGGCCACGCATGCAGGCTGTTCCTACATGCACTGTCCGGTCGAGTGCGGAGACAGTGCCCACGCGGGAGCATATGCGACCCCAAAATCCAGCTCCACCTCGCCCCACGCCTCCCCTCCCCGTCACGGCCTCTGTGCCCTCCCCACGGCCTCCCCGCGCACACGCACGCTCATCGCGCCTATGGCGAAAAGCCAGGAAGAGACGCCAGTGTACGAGCGGGCCAGGGGCGACCGCGTTCTGTCCGCACGGGGCACACAGGCGTTGCATAGTGCCGCGGCCCAGAATGCCCGCGTGCTCAGCCCCGCGCCACTGTTGCCCCCTGGCGCTCCTCCTGTCCCGAGTCTCCGTGCGTGCGGCTCGTGCGCTCGTGGGCGGTGTGGTGCAGCGTGCAGCGTGCATCCTCCGCGCTACAGCCCAGCACCCATCCCATCATCTGGCGTCACACGCGTCCAGCAGCACGCCCCGCGCGTCTCCCTCCCGCGCCGCAGCCGCTCGGACCTTCTTAGCCGGCATGGTCGTGCGCTTCTGAGCCCTCTCGAGCACGAAAAAAAACTGAAGGGCGAGCCCTCGTGGGAGTTCGCCCTTAAACAGGGGAGTAAAACTGAAGGGCGAGCCCTCGTGGGAGTTCGCCCTTAAACACGCAAGGTTGCGTGGTGGCGTGGCAAGCTCGGTGTGCGAGGCCTTGGGCGGCGGACGGTGGTGTCAGCCGGCAGCCGTCCAGCGCATTCGCCGCCAGCAGCCGGGCGCTGGGCCCGCGACGCCTGCGCGGTGCCAGGTTGGTCGCCATCCCCCCCGCGCCCCGGTGCACGCCTCTCGCGCGCAATTTCATGTGCTGGCTAGCCTGCTGTTTATGTCAGCGCGCGCGTAGTGCGCCCGCGCGACGAGCGCGGGCCTTGTCTCCCGCACGGGCCTGCCGTGTGCGTCCTGTCCTCTATTTGCCTTCAGCCCGCGGGACGGCCGCCACCCACTCGGGCGCTTGTCTGCGGCGATACTTGTCCCACCGCATTTGATCCGTGTGCTGTCATTTGCAGGTTGTAGGCAGGGGGGGCGGCCGAGATGAGTGAAAAGGCGAGCAAAAAGGGGAAGAAAAAGGGGGGCGGCAAGGGCGCCAAGGCTTCCCCGGTGCGTTTCGGGCGAGCCCGTGTCGGCATGCCGTGCTCACGCGGGCGCTCGTCCACATGGCTGACGTTGCTGTGCGAACGCTGCTCTGAACCAGCAGGCACCCATCATCAATGGCAATGATGAGCCAGACTGCGGGCTTGGTGGCAGCGTGCCGCTGACGAGTCCCGAGTCCGGAGATCCGTCGAAGCACGTGGCGGATGCGGCTGGCGAGCCATTGTCATCATTGCCACCAGATGCGCCAGCGGGAGAGGGTGCGTCTGCTGCAGACGGTACGGGGGGGGCAGCGCCTGTTGAAACACCTCCCCCCGAGGCACCTGCGGAAACTCCGCCCGAAACAAATGGCACGCACGCGGCACCTCAGATTGAGCAAGTTGACGATGTGAAGGCCATGGAGCAAGCCGAGCAGCCCGAATCTGCGGTGGAGCCCGTCACTGTGGTCGCTCCAGAGGGAGATGCGGCAGGTGCGGAGGATTCCCACCCGCCGCCTGCTGAAGATGCCTCGGGTCTTCTGACAGCGGTATCCGGAGAAATCGCAGGCGTGGGCGAAGGAGCAGCGGAGGAGGCATTTGCGCAGAGTACGCCGCAACAGGCGGTCGAGACTGTGCCAGAGCCAGCAGCAGAGGATCCGTTTGCGCAGATTGCCCAGCAGACCGTTGATGCTGCACCAGCTGCGGAAAATGCACTTGCTGCCGTTCCACCTCTGCAGGCAGACGGCTCTGTACCGGAGCAAGCCGCAGAGGATCCATTTGAGCAGATTGCGCCCCAGCAACCGGCCGACGCTACACCGGAACAAGAGGCCATGCACGCGCAAGCTCTGTTTGACGTTGCTCCAGCACATGGAGTCCCGCTGGCACAAGACGACCCGAGCTCTTTGTTTGGTGACAATGCTGCTTCCGAATTCGACACTGTCGCACCCGCCGTGTTCGCTCCCACGGTCGATGTGCAGGCTGCCAATGACTTTGGGGCGGCAGCTGCTGGAACAGTGGACATCGGGTCTCCCCAGAAGGATCCAAGTGCACTCTTCGGCAGCGCGCCGCCTGGGAGTAATGACTTCTTTTCGACCCTTGCCCCGCCGGAGGGTGCACCAGCTGAGCAGCAGGCCCAAGATCCGGTCGCGCATGCCGGCGTGCAGCCCCAACCGCAGCATGACAGCCAATGGACGCCTGCAGATGCGCAACAGAATGCGGCGTATTTCTCAGAGCAGACGCCGAATGTGCTGCCTCCTAACGACCTCTTCGGCGCAAGTACTGTGCAGCACGACCCGTTTGCTCAGCCTGAGCAGGAGTTCAACATACAAGAGAACACACAGAATATGACGCACACGCAGCCTGCAGATGCCAGCGCACTATTTGGCGGCGCTTCTGCTCCCGTGGATGATGCCTTTTCTCAGGTGGCCGCTGCCCAGGAAGGTGCGGCTGCCTTCGACCCCTTTCAGACTGCCCAGCAGACGGAGTCACACGCGCAGGGCACAGACGGGCTGTTCGGGGGCCAGGAGGTGCAGGATGCCAGCTCGTTGTTCGGTGCCCCGCCCGTAGCGGCCGCCGCTGATGGCGGTGACGTGTCGAATCTGTTCGGACCGCCGACGGCAATGCCGGACATTTTCGGCGCGCCTTCCAACGACGATCCGTTTGGGGGCATTGGTGTCAACCATGAGGCCTCCTTCTTTGACAGTCTTGCGGTTGCCCCTGCGGTTGCTCCTGCCCCGGTCGCGCAGGCGGTCGGCTACAATCAGCCGACGCCCCAGCAGCCGCAGCAGCAATATGCTTACGAGCAGCCGGCATATCACCACGTCGCGCAAAATGCAGACAACTCAGCGGCTCAATACACACCGGCCGGGCAGGCGCAAAGCTACTACCAGACCCCGGCGCAAGACAACAATTACGCACAGCAATACGGCCAGGCGCAAGAGTATGGTCAGGCACAAACTTATGGTCAGGCGCAAGATTATGGTCAAGCGCAAGATCACAGCCAGCCCTTTGCCCAGACGTACACGCAGCCTGGGCCTTTCGACGGGCAAGCGGGAGGAGATGATCCCTTTGCGCAGATCGCACAGCAGCAGCAGCAACCGCCGCAGCCGCAGCCGCAGCCGCAGCAGCCGTCGTATCAGCATGACGCACAGGCTGTCTCAGGCTATCCAGGGGCGGTACCACAGCAGGACACGACCAGTTCTCAGCCCTACTATGAGCAACCGGCAGCTGAGGCGCCGGCTCACCATCATGGAGCTGGCAGCTATGAGATGCAGGCACAACAGTACACACAGCAGGCCACGCAGTATCAGCAGGAAGTGCTGCCTGATGCGTCTACGCAGCAAGCGCATTATTCTCAAGAACAGCACGCTGAGCAGCACGCTGAGATGTTGCAGCAGGGTGTGCAGGCAGCCTTTGAGCAAGGGGCCTTCCAGCAGCCCGACAACGACACGGACAGCATACAGCAAGCGACCCCTGAATTCTCGCAGCCGGATGACCTACCGTTTCCCTGGCAGGCTCACGTGGACCCTGGCTCTGGCTGCATCTACTACTTCAACACGCAGACTGGTGTCTCTTCTTGGGAGCCTCCCGGTCGCGAAGAAGAGGCCTCTGAGGCACCACCACAGGATTGGTTGAATGACCCTTCAACTCAGCAGACATTGCAAGGCAACGAGCAGCACTATGCCTATCAGGAACAGCAGCAACATGCTGAGCAAGCGGCGCAGCAGCAACAGCAGGCGCAGCATTACGGTCAAGCCGATCAGGGGGCCTACAATTACGGGCAGGCCGATCAGGGAGCCCATACTTACGGGCAGCCCGATCAGGGTGCCTACAATTATGGGCAGGTCCAGGGGACAAATGACACGCAGCAGACAGTCGCTCACAATTATGGCCAGCCTGATCCGTTTGCGTACCAGCAAGCGCCAAACCAGGCTGTATATCCTGCTATGGGCCAGCAAGGCACAGGCGTGCACCAGGCTCAGGTTTATGGCCAGCAATATAATGCCGGCTACGGTGACGTGATGCAGCAGCAGCAGCAGCAGCAGCAGCAGCAGCCTATGATGACAGGCGGTCGGGGTGGTTATACAGGCAACATCATGATGCCTACAACTGTGGGCTCGGCACAGAGCTATGGACAAGCGCCGGCGCACGACTACTCTTCGCAGCAACCCCAGACAATGCACGGTGCGCCGCAGCCCATGCACGGCGGCGGAATGCAGGGCGACGCGGCGCCTCGACGCCCGCCATGTGCGGCCATGTGCTTTGGGTTTGGTGGGCAGCTCGTGGTGGCTATGCCTGGTGTGCGCAGGTCTTTGGGGGTCTTCACAGGAAACGCGCAGGAGCTTGACACGAACAGGCCCATGGCGCCTCCTCCCGTTTCTATCTACAAGATGCAGACCATGCCCTCGCAGTCTGCGCTCTACCGCCAGCTTGAGGCCTTCCCGGGTCCACTTTCAAATACAGCCGCGAGCAAGAAAGCCGTCAAAGCATACATCGAGGAGCAAATCCAAAATCCGAACAACTCAGAAGAAGATCTCTCTGTGAACCCGGGCACCATGCGGCTGCTGTGGGAGGTGTTGGGCATCATGGTAGACTGCAATGGCGATCTGTCGTCAGAAGGCGAGACTTCAAAGGTCGTTGGCACGGCGCGCATTGTCGAGCTGCTAAAGGACCCTAACTTCTCCGGAGATCAGTTTTTGAATAGCAGCGGTGGTGCGGGGGGGTTCAACGCCATGGGTATGCCGGGCGGTGTCATGGACCCGGCCAATCGTTTGATGCCTGCTGCCCCGGTGAATGACGTCCAAGCGCAGCAGGCACTACAGGACATGCAGGAGCTGCTGCTCAAGGGCAAGCGAGAAGAGGCATGCCAGAAGGCGCTTGAAAACGAGCTCTGGGCGCCTGCTCTCCTCCTCAGCAGCTACATGAACATCGACATGTATCAAAAGGTCATGGGCGAGTTTGCAAGACGGAGCTTCAAAGTCGGCACGCCCTTGCGCACGCTGTACATGCTGTTTGCAGGGCAGGGCAAGCACCTCTTCGATCCGGACACGCTGGAGCCACTGCTAGATGCTTGGCAGGCCAACTTGAGTATGCTTCTTAACAACCGCACGCCCGGCGACACCGACGTCCTGGTGAACATGGGCGAAGGTCTCTGGAAACTTCGCAAGGATGTGGAGGCAGCGCACGTCTGCATGATGCTGGCAGGTGAGGAGATCCAGGCTGCCGACGCGCCCACTTGCCGCATGGCGCTTATCGGGGCCGACCACCGCGCCAATCCTGCCAGCTTCTGTACCGCCGCGGCCCTCCAACGCACCGAAATCTGGGAGTTTGCGGTGAAGCTCAAGACGCCAAAGAAGGAGATGCCTGTCGCCATGTCCTACAAAGTGCACTACGCGATGATGCTGGCAGAGTCGGGGTCCAAGGAGAAGGCGCTGGAGTACCTGGAGTCTCTTTCTGTCGCCCTTCAGGGCGGCGTGCGCGTGCCACCAAAGCTGCAGTCCGATATCGAGATGCTTGAGCACCGGCTGCGCATCTTCATCGGCGGCAAAGCAGCTGCGGGCTCATCTGCCTTCAAGGGGTCCTTCTTCGGCGGCCTCAGGAAGGTGCTCGACACTGCGGTCTCGTCTGCCATCTATGGCTCGTCATCTAGCGGCGTGCCCGGCGGCGTACCAGGTGGAGCCGTGCCGGCACCGCCCGCCCAGGCGCCCTCCGAGAAGGTCAAGGCCATTCAGGCGGCTGCGGCGGAGAAAGAACGGCAAGCGAAATTCAAGGCACAGCAAGAGCTGGAGAAGAAACGAGAGGCGGAGGAGAAGAAGCGTGCGGAGAAGGAGGCCAAGGAGGCGGAAAAGAAGGCCAAGCAGGGGGACGGCAAGAAGGACGACGAGGAGAAGAAGGGCATGTTCGGCAAGCTCTTCGCCGCTATCTCAGGCGAGAAGCAGGCTGACCTCGGTGAAGAAAACACAATGTACTTCAACGAGCAGCTCGGGCGCTGGGTCGAAAGGGGCAAGGAGCACGAGGTATGCGCTGTGTTGCACGCACTTGCTTGTCATGGCGTCTGTCATGTGCGCAGTCGCTGCGCCAGTTTGACGTGCTGACACGGCACCCCAGCGCTAGCGCTGCTGTACGTGGTGGGTGTGACTGTTGCGTTAATTCTGCCCCATGGAAGACAAAAGGCAGCGATCACCTTGCAGGCCCCCCGCACCCACAATCACCGCGACGAAATGAGATAACGGTTTTGCTTGCTGCAGGTGGAGGCGGAAGCTGTCAACGCGCCGCCACCGACCATGGCAACGTTTGTGCAGCCGGCGCAGTCGGCTGAGGGCACGGCGGGAGGCATGCCAATGGGCACACCCAACGGTGCGGGTATGCCGGGGATGCCCGGGATGCCGATGGGAATGGGGACTCCGGGAGGCGGCAACATGTTCGCGAGACAGTCTCGATCGGGCGCTCGCAGTCGATATGTCGACACTCTCAACCCCAATGCCAACGATGCCACGCCGGTATTGGCCTTCTCCCTGCGCATCGCTGCTTTGTGCCCTCTAGGGGAGTGCTCTGGAGCATCCTGGTGCTGTTGTCGCTCGCTGTCGAGCCCTGACTCACGAATGTCCTGGCTGCGCTGCGTGTATGCTCTGGTCAGCATTGTGCTTGTAATTGCTGACAACAGCTGGGCGTGTTGATTTGCAGACGGGAGGCGGAATGGGCGGCGGCATGCCGATGGGGGGTATGGGCGGCGGCATG
>Ga0115006_10000924_pt1 | contig 17247 bp, 4 predicted proteins | sample ArcOceMetagenome_3_FD_88943 | JGI IMG/M metagenome (GOLD analysis project Ga0115006, IMG submission 88943) | Marine eukaryotic phytoplankton communities from Arctic Ocean - Arctic Ocean- Svalbard ARC20M Metagenome | ecosystem: Environmental > Aquatic > Marine > Oceanic | place: Arctic Ocean...
TCTCTGTGTCTGTGTCTGTGTGTGTGTCTGTGTGTGTGTGTGTATCTGCATCTATGTGCGCATATATGTCTGTATCTGTATCTGTATCTGTATATGTATCTATATCAATGTGTGTGTGTGTGTGTGTGTGTGTGTGTGTGTGTGTGTGTGCACATAGACATAGACATAGACATAGACATAGATCAAGAAATACAACATGGCCCTTTCAGAAGGCGATACACATATGCTGAAGGCGGTACACACCTAAAGACACTAGTAGTAAATACACTAGTAGTAAAGACACTACGATACACGGATGCTGAAGGCGGTACACACCTCGCGCCCTCCACATGCGCACACAGGTGGTCGTAGTGTCGCCCAAGGAGTCTAGTCACGAATACAAGGTGCTGACGTGGGGGAGGGGCTCGTATGGCCAACTCGGCCACGGCTCCGGGCGTATCAAGATCCCTGATAAACAGGTGCGCTTTTTCCTGTTGTTTGTGCAGGGTCCGTGTGTTGTGTATGCATGTGTGTGCATGTGTGCATGTGTGTGCCTGTGTACGCATTGGTGTGCTTCTCCGTAGTAGTTGCACACTAGGGACAAGCATGTGCACGTGTTTGTGTGTGCACGCACGTGCACGCGCGCGTGCACATGCGCACATGCATCTGCGCGTGCATATGCATGTGCGCATGTGTATTTGTGAGAGAGCGCAGATGCATGTGCGCATTGACCCGAGGCAAGGCTGCTGAGGCGGGGGACACTGACACGCCAACACTAATGTTCATAATCAAACACCCACATTAATAGTGAAACACTACTGTCAATAATCAAACACTGGTCTGAATCATGAAACCCTAATCTGAGTAATGAACACTAATCCTAACACCTAACAATGAAAGTAAAACACCAATCTTGATAATGAAACACAAATCTGAAGAATGAAGACCAGGTTTTGATTATTGACAGTAAAACACTAATCTTAATAATGAAACACAAATCTGAAGAATGAAGCACCAATGATGACACTCCAACAACTCCAACAACTGAAACAACTGAAACAACTGAAACAACTGAAACAGCTCCAGGACCTGCGCACGATGATCCAGTCGCCAATCTTCAGCTCCAACCGCCCGCGATCGTCCCTCTCTTCGCACGAGTCACACTCCCTCAGCGCTTCCCTCTCCATGTCGCACTCGCGACCGCACGCTCGCTCGCGGCCGGCCACGTCAATGGGTCTTATCCACGAGCATTCCCCTGATGCTGCAAATCCAGTGGGCGGGGAAGGGGAGGAGCATGGGGCTCGCTCCATGTCTTCCATGAGCCACAGGCGGCTGGAGGACGCGGTGGGGGGGAGGGAGAATGCGAGCGACGGCGGCAGGGAGTCGACGGCAGGGAGCTTTGTGCGGCGCACCCCCGCTTCCAGTTTCATCACTCGGTCGGGCACGTCGAGGAATGTGACGGGAGACGAGCAGGGGGGTCTGGTCGGGGAACTTTTGAAGTTTGCGCAAGATGCGAAATTATCGGCCAACACCACTTCACTCATCCGCAATGCGCGCGATAAGGTCCGCCTCCATGCCACCTCTTAGACCCTCACACGCACAATACCACATAGACCCTCACACATGCCCTGACACGCCGCCACAACATCCCCCACACAAGCCCGCACACATGCCCCCACAAATGCCGCGCGGCACGCACAAGCGGAGACTCTGCTCATTTTGTCTGTGTAGCGTAGTCATCATCAAGTTCAAGCTCATGGTGTGTGCGTGTGTGAATGTGTGCGTGCGTGTATTTTGTTTGTCCCTGAACTAGTGTACCTATTCAAGTGTCTGACGTGCGCATGGTGGCAGGTGAAAAGGGAGGCAACAATAGATCTGAGCAAGCCTGGCCCGCGCATCAAGCACAAGATGGTACGTGGACACGTCTCAGTCAAACTCGACGGTTACGTGGAGGCCTCTGACGTGCTTCGCATGGAGGAACAGCCATCAGTGCGCTCCAGCGCGCGCGTCCAACATAAATCCGCCAGAAACGGCAGATCGGGGGCGGGTTCAGCAGGTCGAGGGGGGCAGGAGGGTGATGCGGAGTCAAGGGCTGCCAGCTGCAACCCGCGGCCCAGCAATCTGTTCCGGGCGCCTGCCGCAGATAGAGGCGGGGAGCTCGGAGCGTTGCGGGAGGTGCTTGATGCGGACCTGAGGGACTTAAGCAGTTCGCGCCAAGGGCTCGGGGTCACGGGTGCAAGGCGCGGCCGTAGCCCTCGGATGCTGAATTCTCCAAGCTCTGGTCTTGTGGACACATTTGTAACCCGCGTTAGCAGCCTCACAGAGGGTGACAGTCTTGTACAGGTATGCCGCCTTCCAATCGAGTCTGTGGCGACTGTACAGGGGTGTGTGTGTGTGTGTGAGAGAGAGAGAGAGAGAGAGAGAGAGTCAGAGAGAGAGAGAGAGAGAGAGAGAGAGAGAGATGCTTTGCCCATGCTGCGACATGAACACGGCAGTGTGCTAATTGTTTGTGGTGTATTGTCTCACTCTCTCGCGCGCGCTCGCCCTCTCCTTGTGTAATCAGCGACTGATGCTCGACGGGTCCAAGAAGGCATACCAGACGCACCCCAACGACCCCGCACCGTTGTCAATGCAGGATCTGCTGAGATTGGTGGATGACAATCTTGATGAGTCTGGTGCGCCGCTGCACTAGCGATGAGTCCGGGCGGAGAGAGAAGTCGTGGAGAGCGACATAGGAACACGGGACAGGAGGAGCAGCAGCAGCAAACGGAAAGAAATTTGTCCCCTGAGCGCAGAAGATACTGTCCCTGTGCCAACCGCCACAGGCGGCACAGGGGCGGCAGTGCTGGATGAGCAACATCTGTGGGAATAGATGATCTGTGCGCAGAGATTGTAGTATACACAAATTCGTGTTTTCTGTCTTCGGATTTAGAACTCTACTTTTAGTAACACTTGTAATAAACACACTTTGTACACTTGTAGTCGAGAAAGACCTGTAGTAAAATAACCACGAAGAGGCCCAATGCCAAACACCAACCTCGCGAGAGAGCTCCGCATGACAAAAAGGAGGGCTCGCGCTGGATCGCCTACACGCGTGCGGGGCCGTCTGGGAACAATTTTGTGTACGTTGGGGTATGTGTATGCAGAGCACTCATGGAGCACATGTCAATTCGTCTCGCTCCCACACGGCAGTGCTTATTGGTATCAGATTTTTTACTTACAAAAAAACGGTAGGCGCTCCCCTGTCTCGTGCGGCCATGCAGAGAGATTTCTGCTACTGCCTACCGAAACAACAGGTGCGTTCTGGCGCGCTAGTCGCGCTAGATTCAGTAGTAAAGGGTAAATAGAACTTTGAGATTATCGCCGCCGCCACAATAGTCTGTGCCGACCGTAGAGGCCTCCGCCTTGAGCGGCAACTTTCCATTCGCGTCCACGGAGCTGGCAACATTCAGCCACTCGAAGAGGGTGTGATACTGCTGGCACCTGTCCTTGCATGTTGTGGGCGGTTGTGCAACGACGTCCGAGCTTTGTGCTACATCGTTCACTTTGACGATGACGTTGGTAGCACTGTTACATTGGAGTTCTGCCTTAAGGGCATAGACAGGGCGGCCAGTGGGAAGCCCTGTCACGTTGGCAGTACACGCGCATGACGAGGCGCCTGCTGCTGGTGAGCACGCGCACGTTGCAGTGGCCGATGAATTGGCGCCCTCGATCTGCATGACAGTTCCGTTTACCATGGTTGAGCCGATGGGAGACTGACCGCCGGCCATGACCCACACCTTGGAGCTGCCCTGCGGCGTGAGCGAGTTTCGTACCTTGAAGGAGAATATGGTAGGCGCAGTGAGAGACAGCTCGCTGTGCACATTGAGCACCAGGCTGCCCGTCAGCTGGTCCCACTGTCCAGCCGACACCGCCACTGACCGTTGGACTACCGAAAGGTCAACCATGCCACCCTCAGCCCCATCGTCGGTGATGCCACACGATGTGGTGGTGCAGGCACTTGGGCATGACACTTGCGTGTCAGCGGCATATCCGCTTCCTTTGTTGGACAGGGAAACTGAAAGGATTTGGCCAGTGGCCGAGTCTACGTTGCAGGTGGCCGCCAGTCCTGAACCAGTCGCACCTTGATTGATGATGGCAGCTCCGCTTTTGTAACCCATGCCACCATTCAGAACCTTGGCACTTTGCACAAAGCCCAGGTCGGTGCACTTGGAATTCCCGTCCGACCATGAGCCACTGGTGACGGTGAGCGTGGCGCACCTGGTGCTCACGTTGTAGTTCTTGACTTTGGTCCATCGTGCGCTGCAGTTCTGGGGCCCTGAGTCCGGCGTGTTGAAGTAGAGCAGAGTGTCGGTGAAGTTGGTCTCTGAGTCATCCAACAGCAACACCTGGTCGTTTTCGAGCTTGCAGTTTGGCGAGAAAGAGATTCCAAGGTCCGGGGCCGGCGTTGAGAATACGACAGCATCGCCGCCGCTCATGGAAACAGGCAGGGCCTCGGTGCTCGGTGTTGCGCTGCCCTTGACTCCAACCACCGTGATGCTAGAGTCACGGATCTTGCTCAGAATGGCCCCGGGCTGTATCGTGACGGTAATGGTATTCAGCGCTGCAGGGGCATTTGAACTCTGCCCAATCTGGGCCAGCGTGAACACTGAGGCAATGACCTTGAGAGGCGCGTTGTTGCCAGAGCCCAACGCCATCGCTGCTGCGGAGATTGGCACGTCGCCCATGGCAGAAATTTGGATCATGCTAGGCCCGGTCTGCGGAATGGTTGGGTTATCGAGGTCAAACTTGATGATGGTGTTGTCGGTGGCAGACACAGTTTGCCCGGGCACCACTGTGAGCACCAGCGACCCCGTCTTGGCTGCCCATTGGGCAGTCGAATTGAACAAGGCACCGGCATCAAGCAGCGTCAGTGTCGTGTCTGGTGTGACCGAACCAAGCAGTCCGCTGATAGTGATGGTTGAACCCTTGCTGCCGGTCAACGGGAATTGCGGCTTGAAAGAAGCAGTGATGGTGTTGGTGGCACCCGGCGCGGTTGTGCTCTGCGAGATGGACTTGACGCTGAAGGACGCGGAGCGATAAATGAGCAGTGCAACGTTGTCGGTGCCAACTACACCTGTCGGGACACCGAACTTGGCAGGAGCAAGCTGCAGGTCCTCGACCTCGACGCGGAAGGCGCTGTTCGGAATTTCAACAAACGTGCTGCTGCCCGGTGTCTGCCAGTAGGCATGCACCCCGAGGCCACCTTCGTTCTGCAGACAGCGTGCCCGGAAAGCGTGAGGCCCTGCACCCAGCATGACGGTATGCGTGCTGTGCGGTCCGGTCGCCGCATTGACGTCCCAAGAATAGGAGGCACGATGAGCGACAACAGTCCCGTCGACTGCAAGATCCGACGTGTCGTCGCCAGTCACTCCAAACTTGTACTCGCCTGGCGTGTCGATGTACAAAGTGCCTTCGTACAAGAGGCCGAGGCCCTTGTTTTTGGTCAGAACGTTGCCATTCTTCAGTACATCTTTGTCCACGAGGCCAGACACCACCTTCTGGGCAACCTGTACCATATCGCTGCCAAAGGTCTGATCCAGCACGGCATTGGAAACAGTGTAGTCGCCGCCGTCCTGCTTGGTCCAGTTGTACTCTGTGAGAGTGAGGCCAGAGATGACAGCATCGGCGTCAGTCGTCAACTCAATTTGAATCTCGGGAGATTCCTGCCCAACCAGGGAGTTGGTGAAGTTGAACTTGAACGAAATGTCTTGGAACGCAGCCACTGACGAATAGAGGTTCAAAGAGAGCTTCTTGCTGACAGCGTTCCACGTGCCCTGGCGAGGGGTGCAACCTCCTGAAGAGGACGAATTCGTATTCAGGACGGCACAGTCGGTCACCTTGGCAGCATCGTCTCCGGTGATCCAGACTGTTCCTGAGGGAAGATCGACGCCCTCAAGCCCAGATATAATGATTGCTGATTTCCCACCAGGCACCGGCTTCAACGCAACTGTCGGTGTGAAGGAGAAGGTAATGATGTTGCTTTGAGCCGGCCATGCGCTGCCGCCGGTCTGATCCACGTATCGCTTGATGAGACGAGGGGCGAGGATGAAGAGAGGAGCAGTTGCACCTTCCTCAGTGTCCACGGTGGTTCCAATCTCATTCTTCGTGGTCAACCTACCCACAGTAGCCGGGTCCATGGTGACCGGCTGGATGACAATACCGCTCGTCTCAATCCAAATGCTCGGGCTCGGCTGCGGCAGCTTGGCGTTGGTCACTTGGAAGGACACGACGTAACTCGCGCCGGGGGCCGTCGCGGTATTGACAGCGAGCGTCAGTTGCTTTTCTCCATCATGCCACTTTCCGGAAAAGATGTTAGAATTGGCATTTCCGTTGATAGTCAGCGAAATTGGGCCGTTGGGCGCTGTTGCTCCACGCAGACCCGACAATGAGATGCTAGATGCCGGATCTGCAGATGTAAGGGGAAGGTTAATTTTAAGAGTCATCGTCAAGGTGTTGGCCTCTCCGGGGTTGGCATTCGACTGGCCGATCTTCTTCTCGATAAAGGCGGAAGAGGCGGACAGGCCACGGATCTGAAGAGGCTTGGCCTCGGTGGGATTGGAACCAAAGATACCAGCTGGGATGATTCCTTTGGGATTCTTGTCCATTGCAGATCGGACGATCGGGATCCCGAATGCCTCAATGCTGATATCCGGCGATGACTGCGCGCTGGGCGGATTGCGGATGGTGAACTGAATGACGTAATCGCTGGAGGCAGTGAGACCCGCACCCGAAACAAAGAAAGACAACTCCTCATTCACAGCATCCCAGCTTGCCCTCGAGTGAACCACACCGGAGTTGTTCGACGCGGCAAGAGCAGCTGCCTGCGAGTGGTCAAAGAGCGTCGCTCCCGCACCGCTGATGCTCACCACGCCTTGGCTAGTTGCCGAAGGGAAACACGCTCCCTCAAGACCGGTGATGACTATCTTCACGTTGCACGAGGCTGCAATGTTGGCGCTGACGGCCAAAGTGATCGTAACGGTGTTGGTCGCCGCAGGGAACGGGGATGTCTGCACGATCTCCTTCTTCTTGAAGATAATGCTCTCCACGGAAACGGGCCAGAGCAATGGGCTTATCGGTCTCGTCATTGTGATGTTGCGAATTCCGACGCCAGTGATCTGGGCCGTGGGGGCGATATCAGGAGATGTGGGTGCACTCGGATTCTGGATCGTGAACTTGAAGACAAGGGTCGTGCTTGCTGCTACTTCAGAAGCAGTGATCGAGATTGTCATAGAGCTCACATCACCGCCACCAGCACTCAGATTCTTCCAGGCTGCGAATTCCGCTAGATTTGTGGGGGCTCCACCGCCATTGAGTGGTGCGATGCCGACTTTGTTTGTGTAAGTGTACCGTGCAGTCTCGCACTCTTTGCACGCAGTGACCGAAACATCGTCCTGGAATGCCGTGGGTATGTCAACAAAGCTGAAGGGCATTTGTTGAACATCTCTGATGTGGTAGGTATATTGGACTTCTCCATCCCAGGCAACAGTGAAGGACCGTCCAGCAGTCCTGCCGTGATCGGCATAAGTAAGGTGCCAGTCGATTGGCATGGGGCCATTGTAATCAAAGTACTCCCAAGCAGTCCAGCTCGGCGGCACCCCCCATGGGTGCCGCCTCATGCCAACTTTGAGACCCTCTCCCGAACAATCACGATCAGCGGTGCCTGTAGGCACAGTGTCAAGACGGCACCACGTGCGGAGCTGCAGCATCTCACGCTGCGAACTCGAAACTGAACTATTTCCGGTTTTGAAGTCAACCTTCCAGCGTTGGTTGGTAAGCCCCTTCAATCGCCATTGGTGCCACGTGTCATTGCGCGTTGCATTGGCAGTGCTGGTTGATGTTACTGTCGTGACATTTCTAATCATCGACTTCGAAAGCCCAGCAAGGTCGGTGAGGAGGATCTTGGGGTTGCAACGGGTGTACAGAATGGTATCTGTTTTCAAGGAGACCGTGATAGTATTGGTCGCGCACGGCTTGGAGTGCGCTTGCTTGATGCTTGCCAATGTCATTGAACCCTGCATCACATACATGGGCTCCGCGTTGCCCAGCCCTTGACGCATTTCCGATGCGATAATAGGCACTCCGCTCGCTGCGATGCTAACGCCAAGTGCAGGCGATTGCGGGGAGCATGGATTGTACAGGGTGAAGCTGAATACGGCTCGGAGATTGGAACTTCCAGGGACACAACACTCAAAGGAACTGGCCTTCAAGTACAGTATGGCCTGCGAGTCCGAGGATGGACGTCCCGGCATGGGCTCCCACATCATCGAATTGTTCTGGATTCCTGATGAATCTGTGAACAGCACGGTATTATTCGTGTATCTTCCGTTTCCGTCAACCTTTGTCGTGTATGCGCTTGTGAGGTTTACAACAGCTTTCCCATTGGCATCGGTGTCGGTTCGCTTCGCACCAACAATATTGCTAATAATGATTTTGCTCTTGATCGCAGACTTGCCCGGGTAGGTGATAGTGGGCCAGAGCGGCACGTTGGTGGCCAGGGTAATTGTCAGCGTGTTCAGGCCGCCAGGATAGTGATTCGATTGTCCAATGTCCTTGACCATGAATGCAGCAGGCCATACCTGCATGGGTTCAGCATCGCCCGCCATGGCGCCCGGAATTCCCGGGGAGAGGTTCGTGACATCATCTACGTCCATTGCAAGTCCGTTAAACACTTGTGGGATCACCGCAGAGTTGTCCTGCGTGACACTGATTTGAGTCGGGGACGAGAGCAGTCCGCTCTGCACGAAAACCAAGGGATTATTGATTTTTGTAGCGTTGATCAACGGCGATGCTGATACCTGGGGCTGCAACGGGTTCATGATCTTGAAGCTCACAGTGTAGTTCTCTCCGCTGCAACCCAGAGATGAAGCGACCTTGAGCGCTATGGCCTTTTCACAGTCATTCCACGTTCCACGCTCGCTGGTTCCTGCCAGACTTTCGAACTTCACGGCACTCGCACCCAATAAGAGGATGTCACCAGGAGCGGCAACGGCCTCGCTCAGTCCGTGAATGTATAGCACGGAGCCTCTGTGCAGGTGGATATTCTGTGAAATAGTGACGGTGATCGTGTTGGTGCCTCCAGGATAAGGCGAAGACTGGCCGATGGCCTTGACAAAGAACTTGGGTACATGCACGCGCATCGGCGCTCGGTCAAGCACGGAGGTTCCAGGCAGATTCATTGTTGCGTTGTCAACCTTCATGACGTCGCTGACGATCATCACTCCTAGAGTTCCCGTGGCAGAGATGTGAACGTCTTCCGCTTCTTGCAAGATTACTGACGAGGAAGGGGAGGCAGCTCTGACAGGATTGATTACTTCAAAAGAGACGGTGTACAGCACGCAAGGGCTGAGATCAGCAGCTATCCGAAGAGTCAGCCTACTAGCGCTCGAGTCCCATGCCGCCGTGGCGGATTCATTTTTCCGCGTCCCGAAGAATTTCGCCTTGTGGGTATCATCGAGTTTGATGTCACCCGGCTTGAGGCCAATCATGAGGCCAGGGTTGAAGTCGACGAAAATAGCTGCATCTTCCTTGTCTGTCAGTGGGATGTTCATCATGATCTGTAAGGTGATAGTGTTGTTGCAACCCGGATACGGCGTACTCTGCGAGATCTTCTTGACCGTAAACATGGCAGAGGACGTCTGCCCAGAACAAGGGCCGCCAAGAATCTGCAGCGGTTGAGTGTCCATGCCGCAGTGCGTCACGCTCAAGGGCTCGATGGCTTTTTGCGCGAAGCAGGTCCCCGAAATGTTAATACTGGTTGCTGGCGCTGGCTGCTGGCAGTTCCTGTTGGTGAGCTCAAACGATATGGTGTAATTTGCTCCGGCAGTAGTGTCCGCCGAGGGCGCAAAGACCAGTTGGCCGAGCTGCTGGTCCCATTCCGCGGAAATGGTGGTCGCCGCGTCCCCTTGCTTCTGGAAAGTGACCGCCATAGACCGTGAGCTTGACGAGGTCGTGACAAGGTTTGAGAGGGTAATCTTGGGTGCGAACGAAAGTAGCAGAGGGACGTTGGTAATCATCGTGACGGTGATGGTGTTGTTCAGCGATGGCCAAGGAGTGCTGTGCTTCATTGAGGCCAAGATAATGTTGGGCTGGTAGACAAGCAACGGCGCAGCATGTCCAGCAGCAGCTTGATATGCAGTCACCACGGTCCTCAAATCATGGTCCATTTTCCTGCGGGGGATCACGGCATCTGTGACACAACCCACTACGAGATTGCGCGCACGGATGCACACTGGCTGTGCAGGCTGTGCGCACAGGGCGTTCCTGAGGACAAACTTGAACGAGTAGAAACTACCGGCAGTCAACTTGGTAACAACAAACAGGGTCAAGACGCTTTCATCCTCATCCCACAACCCATATCCAGAGTTCCCTCCTGCCGAGGCGGCAAAGTACCTCGTGTCATCAGCGGTCGACTTGCCTTTCGCGTGAGTGTCTCCATCTGACAGAGTGATGGGTCCTGCCTTAGCAGACATAGAGCCATCCACGTTCTTCAGCTGGGATATGGCGATTACAGCGCCTACATTCAGATCGATGTTCGGACTGATTGTAACGGAAAGAGTATTGTTCGCACCAGGATATGGCGATGATTGTCCAATGTCCTTGACGACAAACGCCGGCGCGTGAACTAAGAGAGGCTCAGCGTCATGCGATGATGCGTTGTAAATCGCGCCGTTAGGGGATCCCACGTACGCAGCCTGACTGTCATTCCATCGACCAGGAGTGCTGGCGTGGTCATACAAGCTGTTGGCAGGAACCCTCCAGTCCTTGTTCATGCTGGTACGCGGAATCGGAATGCCTTTCGCTTCGATCTCAATCTTTGGACTCGGCTGAGCCTCAACGGGGTTAGTAGCGACAAATGCAACAATGACCTGATTGCCAACTGCGCCCCCGAGAGCCGCCGTGACCTGCATTGCAACGCTGTTGGACTCGTCGGTATTCCAGGTCACATTCGAGAAGGTCGAGAAGTTGTTGCCAAGCAATGGCAGGACCTGGAGAGATGGATGATCGACACCAAGCACCCCCAACGCATCACCTCGGATGCAGGCGCCATCAAAGCCCGAGATGGTGATATTCGTCTTGCATCGAATTTGAGCCCCAAAGAGGGGCACGTTCGCATTCACCGTGACGGTAATGAGATTGACAGCGCCAGGCCAAGGCGTCTTCTGCCCAACCCACTTCTGGGTGAAGTAGGCCTGGCGAACCATGAGCACTGGCGAACCGACTGGTTGATCGACCAAAGCCGGGAGCATCCTACCGCCTGCGGGGCAAGACACGTACATGTCACTGTCGACACTGACCGTCTTTGCGGTGACCACGAACGACGGGTTGACGAGGGTGAACGAAACCGTAAATTGCTGCCAAGCACCGATCTTCTGGCCAACATAGATCTCCAGGACGCCAGTCTCTTGCGTAAAGTTGCCTGTGGAGATTCCGGAAACAGAGCTTGAAACTGAAATCTGGCCGTCACTCGTCCTGCTGTCCCTGAGACCTTGGAGCGTGATCCACGTACCTGCCGTGATGGGCACATTGGCTTGCAACCTGGCCGTAAGAACGTTGTCATGGCACGGATAGTCACTGCTTTGGTTGATAAATTTCTCCGTCCACTGAGGACAACGCACGTGGAGAGGTGTAGACTCCACGTCTACGCCCTGCGCTACGTTAGTCAGCAACGAAGCCGAATCGCGAGCAATGGCAGAGACAGGATTGAAGCATGTCCCGAAATCAGCGTCAACTATGACTGTAACAGCTGTTTGGCAGCACACAGGGTTGGAAATCTTGAATGACAAAGAGTAGTTGACACCCGCAGACATGGTATTTGTCAGCTTCATCGTCATCCGCTTGTCCGCATTATTCCACGTGCCGAAATATTTGAAAATCGAACTTCCGACTTCGGTAACATTGATTTCACTGCTCTGAGACGTCGAATGGAGGAGATTCGACACCAAAATGTTTGTACCCACCAGCAGATCGACGTTGGTAGCAAGCTTGAGATGAATGGTGTTTTCTTCGCTTGCAAAAGTGTTTACCTGGTGGACCTCATACATGATGAAAGATGGATCGAGTATCCGCATTGGCCGGATGTATTCGGGCAGCGCCTTGTATATTCCGGACAGATGGGAGAGAGCAGACGCGCTGGACGCGTCCGTCGTCATCTGCGTCCACGGGAAACAAATTGGCGTAGCCTTGATAGAAACAGGCAATGCATTTCTCTGGCACTCGACGTTTGTGAGAACAAACGAGAATGTGTACATTTCTCCAGCAACGGTGTCGGAAGTCACCTGTACCTCAATGCTGCCGTTGTGCTGCATCCACTTGCCCGAGGAGGCAAGCTCAGAGCTCTGGCCGGATAGAGAGAGTGTCGATGAGTTGGTCACGCTCCTGTCAAACAGGCCCGCCACCGTGACCTTCGAGTTGGCCTTCATTGGAACGTTTGTGACGAAGGTGACGGAAATTGTGTTCGAACCGCTCGGGTAAGGGTTACTCTGCGTGATGTTTGCCACGACGAAATTCGGGGCATATACCAAGAGAGGCGCGGCATCACCCTGACTGGGAGGTGCCTGACTGTACGTGACGGTGGCTGAAGCATCGAAGTATGCCGTTTGTCCAAAGTTGGGGTGGCCCCTACTTCCATAATTAAGAACCCTGATGAAGTCACGGTCCATGGCCGCCCTGGAAAGTGTGACACATTCACCCAGTGCGCAATTAAGGCAGTTTGTGCTGATGCGACTAGCTCGCACGCACACTGCGGGCGAAGATCGACTGCACGAAGGATTCTTCATGGTGAATTCGAACTTGATGAGGACTCCAGCATCAATTGCCTCCTTGGCCCTCAAAGTGATCTTTTCGGCATCAGAATCCCAATATCCAGTTGAGTCACCGACTCCAGCAACCGCTTGGAACTTGGCTCTGTCGTCTCCGGCCAGGGCAATCGACCCCGTGTCTTTGACTGCACCTGCAAGATTCGAGATCGTGATCAATGCTCCCTGTGAAATCGGAATGTTGGAAAGCAGTGTCACTGATAGCGTGTTATCCCAAGTCGGATATGGCTTGCTCTGACCGATGTCCTTGATTAGGAACATAGGCTCGTACACACGGAGTGGTGCCGCGTCGCCTGCAATCCACTTGCAGGCTATCGACAGAGAGTGGCAAGGCGATGTCGTTGTCGGCGCGTCGGGCTCCTTGGTGAAATGCTGCGCAGCGATTGGAATACCGAGAGCCCGGACCTGAACGCCAGGGGAGTTCTGCGAGTCCACAGGGTTGGTAAAATTGAAACTGAAAATGTACAGCGCGTACGGAGAAGTGTCGTTGAATGGCACCAAAGAGAGTGTAGCCTCCTCTGCTTCCAAGGAGCCCGTCCATTCTGGCTCTTCAACTGATTTCCACGATCCATAGCCACGATTTCCTGCCAAGTCCTTGAACGCGGCAGCATTAGCTCCAGACAGAAGTCGCTTAGACTTTGCACATGCCCCATCCAAATGGAAGATCTCAATCCTGGAGCACTCAACAGTCAACGGAACATTGGTTGCCAGCGTTACATGAATGTTGTTTTCAGTTCCCGGCCACGGATTAGTTTGTCCCATCTCACTCTTGGTCCAAGCAGGGACCTTGACAAACAGAGGATCAGTCCACAACACCGGCGCAGGGTCAGTGGGGGGATTTTCCCGGTTCATTCCAGCCAAGCCCATGTACCACACGCGCCTGCTCGAGGGCGTAGTCAATACCGACTTCTGTATGTGGAAGCTGAACCTTCCATTCAGCTCAATATCGACCGTCGCAGCACTACGGGGCGTGCGCTGATTCTTCAGAAGGAAAGTAAAAGTGAAGGTCTCACACGAGGACTGTGATACCACCGAAGACACATCCAGCTCAAGTGTGCCATCGTTGCTCCAGTTGCCTTGTATCAGGCTTGCAGCAGGCTGAACGACGTTGACAGCGAACGATGCGGATGAATTCGTCATCGTGTTATCAAGTCCCGTAATAGTCAACGAGGGCGTACACTTTCTCAGCGGCACATTCGAGGATAAGATTACCTGGATTGTGTTTTCCGTGCAGGGATACTGCGAGCTCTGGTTGATATACTTGATCTGAAGATCCGGGTGCACAACCATGAACGGCAGACGGCCGTTTGCAATATCAGTCGCGTGTCCAGCAAAGGAGGTCGGCGGCGTTCCAGATGGCAGCATCGATGAACTGAAATTACCGCACGACCCTTGGTTCACAAGCTTGCAATCGCCGTTGGTAATATTGCTGAAAGTGGCAGCAAAGATGTTGAAGCAGAACGTGGAAATCTCAACCGAAATGTCAACAGCAGGGTCTTGTTGCGAGGCAGGATTAACCAGAACAAAACTGAACACATGGCCTGTGCCGGCAGTTGTATCTTTGACTACTGTCAAGATCAGCACACCTTCCGCGAGATCCCAATCTGCAGTCGAGGCAAAGACTGCGTCAGTGTTTGTAACAGTAATAGAACCAGTCGCTGGACCGGCCATGGGCACCGCGCCCCCATTCTTCAATCCTCGCAAGCCTCTGACTGTGATTTTGTGACCAACGGTGTGTCCACTTCCGCTCGTGGCTACAAGCGGAACGTTGGTGGTCAACGTCATTGTGATGGTGTTGTCATCGCACGGCCACACGGATGATTGGGCAATGATGGCAGAGGTGATCAAAGGCTGACGGACCCGTATCGGCTCGGCTTCTCCTCCAGACGGCCCCAACAAGGCATCGCCCAGGGGCGGCAGATGGATTCCCGTGACACCAACAGCATCTTTTTGCATAACCCCACGCGGGATGGTGGTAGTATTGCAGTATTGCGGCTTGATTCTGTTCGCACGAACACATGGGCTCACGGGGTTATGCACGCAATAAGGATTCAGAATCTGGAAGCGGAAAGAGAAGTAGTCACCCGCCTTGATCTCGGTGCCTAAGGCAAGCACAACGCGACCATACTGCTCGTTGAATGTTCCGTAACCAGAGGACACGGAATCCGAATTTTCTTTCAGGTAGCTCGAGCCCTGGAGGCATTGATATGCGTCTCCAGCCGAGAACGGACAATCACCAACCAGGGTTTCGGCATTGAACAGGGCAAGAGCACCTAGGGGAGCCACCGTGTGGTTGGTATTTTCAATTTGAGTGTGTACATCAGCGTGGTTGTGGAACTGATCGGGAAGTGCAGCAATTTTCCATCCTGAGATGGTGATGGACGCAGGATAGGCAAGATCCACATTGGCAGCCAGCGTAACAGTAATGTTATTGTACATGCCAGGGAAAAGGTTGCTCTGCCGCACAGACTTGACGATGAACTCGGGTTTATATATCTCCAGAGCCTTGGAATCACCGACCTTGAAGTAGCTTCCAATCGGTCGTCCCGTCGTGTTCCGGGTCATTAGCGTCGGCCCGATGGCGGTGGTCCATTGCGAGTGGTTGGTGTAAAACTCTATCGTCACGTCTGGCCCATCCTGTCCAAAGACAGGGTTGACAACCTCGAACTCGAAGGTGTACTCCGTGTCTGACAGAACAGACGGTGGCGAGTACAGGTTGACGGAATCTGCGGGTCTGACCATCAACGTCTGATGCCTCACCGCATCTTTGTTCTCATGCCAGGCAGCAAACCCGACAGACTGATTGACGTTCGAGAACTTGGAAGCATCAGTACCTCCCAAAGTGACGTATGAGGTCTGCACGCATGCCCCCTTGAGCTTTGAAATCCACAACATTGGCTTACAGGAAGACAAAAGATCCATGTTGAACTTGAGGTTGACAGTCAGGGTATTGGCAGCCGAAGGCCACGGGTGGCTCTGGTGGATACGACTTTCGAGCAAGACAGGTGTACGGATAAACATGGGCTTTCGTTCTCCCAGCAAATCCTGATAAATGGCACGCCCGTGCTTGGTCTGCCACAGGTGGTTTGAGTTCACGCCAAAGGTGCAAGAAGACGACGGGCAGTCATTGACCGTCCAGGCCTGCTCATGCGAAGCGAAGGACCATGTTCCCTGGTTCAGGGCCGCCTTGTTGTACTTGACCGAGAAACCAAGGTTAGCAGCAGCCCGCGCCACCTCTTGATTTGTCAAAGTAAAACTGAAGGTAACTGTGCTGTATGCTGCTACTAGGTCCAGATGAGGCCACGGGTGAGACCCGATATCCGAGTGTACTCCAAATTCCATTTCACCGGAGGGCTGATTCCAGTAAACGGAATCAGCCATCTGCGCCGTTGAGTTGGCAGAGATGCCAGCCGTCGACGATACCAGGTTCAGAGAGGTTGAGTTGGATACCAGAACAGATCCATGCAGACCGGTCAATGTAAATGTTGGGCGACAAGCTGCAAAGATCGGGGTATTCGTGTGGAACTCGACTAGAATGGTGTTGTTGTCACACGGATACGGTGACGACTGAGATATGTTAAAAGACGTGATCGCGGGCTTGAGAAGATACAACGGGGATCGGACATCAGAGGTACCTGGAATCACGTGGTCATCCCATACTTCTTCATTTGAAGAGTCAAACGGGTCAAAAGTGCTTGCTTTGATTGTCAATGTTTTGCCGACAGGGATTTCCTTTTGCCAGTTTTGAACCGTCAAGTTGAATGCCATGCGCGTGTTACCGTTTACGGTTACATAGGTTGAATCTGAAACAAGGTTGCTCGTGACCTTGATGGTCAGCGTTCCGGTCGACTGCATCCAGGTCGAGCTGTTGATCACCAGGTGGGTGGGCAGTATGCTTGTGCTCCCCAAATTTACGGGCATTTCAAGGTCAGGTGAGCCTGTCTGCGTGTCAGTAAGACCGATAATTGTAAATTCCGGGGTGCAATTGCGATAGAATGGCACGTTCGAGACCAGAGTGACTGAAATAGTGTTTGAATCACACGGATACGGAGAGCTCTGCACGATACGAGTGTCATGCGTGATGTTGGGTTTGCGGATAAACATGGCCTGCACTTCATGCTCCGCAAGGAATGTCCCACTTGTGTGATGCGCCGAGCCCCATGCGCTTGCAGCCAGAACCTCTGGCGTGTGCGTGTCTGGAGTCACCTCAACCACCTGGCCAGCCGTGTCCAGAATGGTATCGGTCTTCATTGTCAGCGTCGGAGCCGACTGATGAGCAAACGGATTCCAAACAGTGAAGCGGAAGTAGTACACCTGGCCGGCGACGGTTTCCGCAGACGGTATCACACTCAGAAGACCCTGACTCTGATTCCAGGACGCCGTCTCATTGAACGGGAAATCGCCGGTCAGA
>Ga0115006_10000925_pt1 | contig 17232 bp, 8 predicted proteins | sample ArcOceMetagenome_3_FD_88943 | JGI IMG/M metagenome (GOLD analysis project Ga0115006, IMG submission 88943) | Marine eukaryotic phytoplankton communities from Arctic Ocean - Arctic Ocean- Svalbard ARC20M Metagenome | ecosystem: Environmental > Aquatic > Marine > Oceanic | place: Arctic Ocean...
GGCCGTTTTGTCGCCATCGCTGACGTTGGGTCTTCTTCCCACGTCGCCTCCTCCCCCCCCTTTGTCCCTCCCCCCCCCGCCCCTCCGTCTCTCTCTCTCCCTCCCTCCCTCCCTCCCTCCCTCCCTTCCCTCTGCTCTTCAATCCCTCCTTTCCTTCCATCCTTTTTGCTTCTCTCCGGGACTCGAACACACACAGCGACATCTTGAGGTCGGATTATTCGCCCTCTATTGGCATCACACTCAAGACCAACAGCGGTCAGAGGCGGTCAAACAGCACGGAAGGGTACTGGGATAGCTTCAAGTTCCTGACTGTAACGGCGAACCGCACGCACATTTCCTATTGGATGAATGCCAATCTTATCAGCATTATCGAGCTGCCTCGCGTCATCACCGACTGCTACTCGTCCGAGGGCCTCTGGGTAGGAGACGCAGGTCTGTACATCGGGAAGCTCAACTTCTATCCCACCCAGCTTACGCCGCAGCAGATCCGAGAGATCCACCAGGGTGGGTCTACGCTCGCCGACATGGCGAGCGGATCTGATCCCGCCGACGCCGAAATTACCCCCACGTTGTACTCGAAACACGTGTTCGATGCGACCGACTATCCCAAACAATTCCAGCTCAATGCAGCCGGGGCCGCGCACGATGCAAGGGAGCAACTCTACCTTGCGGCGCGCAGCCCGCCGGCTCCGCACGGCGACATAAGAGTAGATCCCACCTTGCATCAGGACTCCAGCACAAGGCCATATTACACAATACTTGTGCAGGGGCCAGTGCGGCTCACTAAGCCGGATTTGGATGCTGGCGAGGAGCCGCGCATGCTAGTAGACATGCCCACGTTTCTCAATTCTGGGATGACAATAACTATGTGGTACCGACACGTGGATTGCAGCGAGGACGACTCATGCGGGCTGTTCTTCTTGTGGGCGCAGGGCACAGGAGGTGGCGGCAATGAAAAGTGCAGAACGGTCATATGGTCGCTCTGGCTTGAGAACGATGGCTTTTGGTTAGGCACATTAAAAGAATGTGTATCAACTGTATTATGATCATCATATTGAACTGTATGACCATCTTTATCAACTTTTCAAAATTTAGCATCGTAATATTCATTTTCATGTGTATTTTTAAGTTTCCATAATACCTGTAAATCATCTCCTACTTCTAATCTACTTGATTTTCGTGTAGGTTTGACAACCCGAGCGGTACGCCTAAATACCAGTACCCCCGTAACTTCATGGACCAGCGAGCAAAATGGAAGGGTGCGCATGCTTGGCGACACGTTGCCTTTTCCCTTGACGAGACCGCCGACCAAGCACATCTGTACATGGACGGCCAGCTTGCATTGACAGTGCCATGGGGAAGTTCGGTGGCGCAGGCCGACTGCCCTAGCCGCAAGATAGCCTTTGGGCACTCGTTCCCGGGCTGGAACTACGGCGCAGAGGTGAGAGCATGTGTTCGACAGAGCATGTGTCTTCGCCATCCAATCATCATTTCCGTGTTTTGTCAACACACACACACACACACACACACACACACACACACACACACACACACACACACACACACACACACACACAGGCAGAAGTTTTTGACATGCGTATGTACGTGCACTCTCAAGTGGATGCTGCCGGTGCTGTTACGTCGGGGCGAATCACGTCCCGCGGTATCTTTGAGCTTGCGCACCAGACAACTCAGCAAATAGCACTCACAGACTTGTTCTCCAACCCGCAGCCGGGCCAAGGCCCGAAATGCATCGAGCGCACTGATCCGGCGCACGTCGACACGAAGTTTACAGACCACTTTGGCAACGATTGCACGTGGTATCACGCGATGAATGCAATGCGCCCTGCAGTCTGCAGCTTGCCAGAGGTGCGCGCCAATTGCCGCCTAACATGCCCGTCGACAAACGAGTGCTACTCTTTGAGTGTCCGGGCCAAGGCCTACTTCGTGTGGGATCGTATTCAGCGACTTGAGCCTCATGGTGTAAATGGCACAGTTTGTCTCGGCCGGCAGAACTGGTTTGAAGCCTCGGCGCTTGCGCACAAAGAGAGCGTGGCGCAGAGCTGCAAAGAGTGGGCAGAGCGCGAAGTTTTGCCTGAGGATCTGGAGCCCTGGGCGGGTAGCGCGTGGGGAAACAGTCAGATTCCTCGCGTCAACGCCGCAGACTGTTTTGCACTTGCTGGCGCAATTGATGAGGGCTGCGCCTTCGATTCCACGCCAGTCGCCGCGTTCACCGCAGATGCCATGGCGAACGGGGGAGACTACACCATTACATTCTGGGTGCGGCCTTTGCGGCTGCCAGATCCGACGGCGTCATTGCACACGGACGGCAAGTTCCATCCTAGCATTCATTTCATGGCTTCACTCTCCCCCCCCATTCCGATGATGGGGCTTGGTCTCTGGGCAAACCCAGATGGAGAGGTGCGCATGTACTCGACGTGTCCGAATGAGACTTCGCGTGATGTCTACGAGAACATAGAGACGTTTGCTCCCACGAGTGATGGCTGGACCTTCATCGCCATAACGCGAATCAACTCGACTTGGCCAGGTCTCATGACGACAAAGGTGTTTACGAATCTCGGGAAATTTGAAGAGCAGTCGTACTCGGCCACCTGTCCCTCTGACGCGTCTCACGTGTTTTCTGCCATCGAAGTCAACTATCCCATGTTGGTCACGCCGATCATGATGGTTCCAGAGGCCCTTCCGGACTCGGCTGTACAGATGATCTTCCTACGCGGGGCAGAACCTCTGAAGATACGCGACGGACCGTTCCAGCCTAAGTCACTAGACCCGAGCGTCGCCTCGGATTCCATTCCAGTTTACAAGCTCGACTTCCGGGAGAAATCGGTACTAATGGCGCCCCCACTGGTCGTACAGGAGCGACACCTCCAGTCAGCAGAATGCCCGTTTGCATATTCGACGCAGTGGCTGCGAGAACAGAACGCAATTGTGAGGGCTAGCATTTGCGCGCCGCCCAACACCTGTGTTGATCCCAAGGTGATGGCACGGCCAGAGCTGACCATGGCGTGCCGCGGTGAAAAAAGTAAGAATGAGAGATATTTTGGTCTGGATCTGGTAAATGTCGGTGGCAAGGATGTCTATGCAGACTTCCTTTACAGCCTGACTGATCATTCGTTTGTCTCCCGTTCTGGGCAAGTCAGTTACACAGAATGGTTCATTGACTCAGGAACTGCGAAAGCAAAAGTTATATTCTGCTTTTTCACCCCTGACGCCGGCATCGTCAGTGTTCTCACTGTGGCTGCCGATTTTTCAACGCATATGCCAGTGAAGATGCAATTGTGGCTGCAGCACTACGGCATGGTCGAAGATGCGCCTCTGAGAGTGTATCTCTTTGTGCAAAGCCTTTGCCTCATCAACATCGTCATCATTCTCTTGACTGTCATCAGAAAGCTTTGGCACTTGATCCAGCACGACGATGCTTGGCCAGATGCGTGGGTCCTGGTAATGTACGCCTTCGATTTTGCCACCGCGTTGGCTGCTCTACTCTTTGTGGCACTGCGCATGCCCGCCAACGTGGAATCGGCCGGAGTGGCTTCTGGAGTGCTTGCAAGCCTGTCAGACGTGCCATGGGGTGACAACGGGGTAGCAATTGAGACCAAGAAGCAGACGTTCTTTGCAGTTGTCGATGAATTGCTAGGGCTCATCGACACGCAAAAGTTTCTGACGATGATGTGTCTCCTCATCCTGCTCACTTGCCTGATTCGCATCATTGCCTCCCTGAGCTGTCACCCGCGTCTGGCTCTGTTGACGCAAACGCTATATTTCGCGTGGGATGACTTGTGGCATTCCATTCTCATCATTTTCGTGCTCATGGCAGCGTTTGCGTGCATTGGAACATGGCGGTTCGGAGAAGAATTTGTGCACTTTTCCGACATCAGTCAGAGTTTCATGACCGAGTTCAGCATGCTGTTCGGAGACTTTCCGGATGATTGGAAGAGGTCGCCGGAAATGAGAATCTATGTGGTTGTGTACTTCCTCATCCTCTTCCTCCTCGTTCAAAACTTTCTACTGGCCATCATTGTAGAAGCATACACAAAGGTGCGTGAATTCAATGAGTCTTTTCAATCTGAGGACGAGTTCTTCACAGACTGTTGGAATTCATCACTGGCCTATTATAAGCGTTTCAAGTACGGCTGGCCTCGACGGGATGCGCTAGCTTTGCACCTCAAAGAGCTATATGGGTCAAGAATTTCTGTAGGCTTCAAGGAGCTTGCCGAAATTCGTCGCCCCAGCGCTTCGTTCCGAAGTCATGATGCGATCAACAAGTTCCTTGAGCACTACGGTAAGTTTGAGTTTCTCTCGCCGCCAAAGCCCAACCTGTATGGTCACAAGAAGGGACAGAGGCTCACAGATGCTGGAGTGGAAGAGGAAGGTTCTGCGGTCGAGAATGTCAGCGATGCTGTCGATGAGATTGAGCGACGCATGGCCTATCTGCTCGGCAAGCCTCTCAGAAAGGTCGTCGACTACAAGCGGGAGGCCATGAGCAGAGAAATATTGGGTATCGCATGGGAGGACATTGGTCCGAAAAGGCCGTCGTCAGGCAAAGAAATCTCAAATCCATTTCTTCGAGAAGAACTGTTGCAAAGGACTCGCTTTTCGAAGCAAGAGCTCGAGGACAAGAAAACGTGCGTTCCGCTTCTATCCTCCAAGAGCTTCATCCGGGTGGGCGACACGTATTTCAAGCCTGTGGGCAAGCTGGACATGCCGACAGAGGGAGCAATAGTCAGCACGCCACATCGCTCTGCGAGTGCCGCTTCAAAGGTCGGGATGTATCTCGGATCGAGCGAGGAATCTCCGCAGCTCAATTCGGGGCTAGTGGGCGCTCAGGATGCGAGCAAGCTTCAAGGCATTCTGCAGGAGAGGCTGCTGGAGCTCGGAGTGACGACATGCGGCGTGCAGCTGGCCTTAAAGGCCCTTTCTGATGCAACCGCACAAGAGGCTGAACCAAAGGCTGCCACAGGATGTTGGCCTCAGGCTCGTGTAGAGTGGCAAGATCTGCGTGTCGATGAAAACAGCGTGCTGCCTGATTACACCGTTCCGGGATTTACGCGCAGCGAGGCGCGAGTGCATGAGAGAAAGCCGCGTGATCCATCCATGGACCGTCTGCTGGCCGGTTTAAACGAGCCGGGCTCGAGCAGTGCCGAGTTGACAGAAGTTGTCTTGGTAGAACGCGGGCCGTCTTTGGGCCGTGATCGTGCGGAAGAATACATGTCATCGCGAAGCAGAAGCCAAGATCGGACGTGGGACGATCCCCCAACTTATGAGGGCTCATTTCCTAACGGCGGAAGTGGGTCTAACGAACGTGGTGGGCATGAAAGGGGGGAAACGGTCTTCCGGAGTGAAACGACTCTGAAACGAAGCCGCTCGTCCAAAGCCTCATATTTCAAACACTCGGATCCGCTCGTTGCAGGAGGCAGGATGCCGCTTACCAGAGGCGTCTCTCTTGTCCCAGGGGAAACTCTCGTGTCATCAAGTTTACAGCTGCAGCCTGGAATGTTGGCCCAAGATGTTACAATAGGCAGCTCCGGATCATTGCGCAGTAAACGTACGTTGCGACAGACGCCAGAGAACTCCCAGCTCGGGCATGTGGATTCGGTTAGGCTCGAAAATCGCAACGAAAAGCTGCTGGATATTCTGTACTATTCTCAAGGCAGCGGGAGTGACGCGAATGGGGGGAATGCTCATACCATGCGGTCTTCTCGTCACCTAAGCCCTTCGAGACCAGCCGCGGGCCGCATATGAGACTGTCAATGAGACTGTGACAGGGACAGCTGGCGCCTAGAAGCCTTGCATAGAAAGTCACTTTGTAAGTTTTTTGCTGGTCTGTGTTTGTGTCTGTGTCTGTGTCTGTGTCTGTGTCTGTGTCTGTGTCTGTGTCTGCCAGGCTGTGTCTGTGTGCGCGCGGCGCGCGCACACGTGCACGTGCACGTGCACGTGCACGTGCGCGCGTCGGACATATGACGCGAAAACAAAATTTACGTTATCACGACGGTTTATGACATCATCTTGAGGGGGCGGGCATTGAGAGAGGGATCTGTATGAGGGAAGTTTTTCCATAACGAGGGGTCCTTGATGCAGCCCGGTGGTTATCCGTTAGAGAAAACAGTCTCTTTGCGAGATTCAACACTGCACGCAGTGGGGTGAGCGTGATACGCATTTCCTGTGAAAGGGATTCCAAGCGAGAAGGGCTGCCTCGAAAGGCCAGCGCGATTGTGGGGAGGACCTGGCAAGGGAGGTGTTCAGCATACCAACATCGGATTGGAAACGCACGTACGCTACAATTTATTTACAATGCACAAATAAAATGAAAATAAGGATAGAGAAGACGTCCAAGGATTTGCTTTGTGGGAGCGCAAGAATCGAGATTCGCGGTTGCTGTGTAGCCTGGTGTGTTCGCACACGCCACCAGCGCCAAACCGTTAACGTGTTTTGATACGTGATGCGGCATCTTGATTCTGCCTCAGGCTCGCAACCCAGTGGCACTGAAGGGTGCAGACCTTGCCTGTCATCGTCGACGTCCAGAAGACCCATTCCTGTCCACACGATGGCAAATGAAAGTGAGGGTAGAAGCCTGTTTTTAAACACAGATTCCTAGGGCACCAAAACGCCCCCTGTGATGGTAATTAACCACAAAAATAGAACTACCACACACGAGAGCGCGCAATTTATCTAAACACCATAGCGCAGTTTTTGGATGCGGTATACCAGCATTTCATTTGTTACAACTCACAACTGCACCGCATGCGCAAAACAACGGAGTCAGGTCAGCAGGGTTCGAGACCTGTTGCTACTTTGTTTGAGACTCTGCGTGCGCCGCTCCAATACCTCCTTCTGAACCTTACGATCTGGCGTCTCGAATGTCTGCTCGAAGCCGTGTTACGTCCAATATACATCGAAGCAAGAGGGCGCAAGCGACGCAAATGCTACCATATGCAGCAGACAATTACGCAGCAGCAATAGACAAAAGAGGAATTGAACATAAGAACCAGCTCAGCAGTCGGTTGTTCGTTACTGGCGACAATTTCGAGGTCGGATGCGGCAAAGTGTATCTGTTCAGGTCTTACAGTCAGCGCAAAGAAAAGCACTGGAATCTTTGAAAAGACCATGCACAGCGGTTCGCATATGCGCAGACATGTGAACGAGAGGGAAGCATCAAATAAGTAGTGCATTCATAGGTGAAAATAGGTATATGGAAGGGCATGCAATTGACAACTTACTGTCAGATTGCTTTCTTGCTTATCTTTGCCAATAACCGGAATATCGGTGTTGACCTTGTGTACAGGAAACGCAACATCCTCCGTTGTACGCGAGCGGAAATCGTTCACTGGTATCCGCACCTCCCCAATAACTTCATCGTCGCCCATTCTATCCCAATCAAAAATCGTGAAGACAACGTCGTAATGATCATTACTTCCCGGGGTAACTTTGATGCGAAATTCCTCATTCCAAGCTGGGTTGACAGACTTTTTGATAGTAGCTGTCGTAAATTCTTGTCTGTCAAACGACAATTTCACATACGGATCAGCGAAGCCCGTAACATCCATCTTGGGCAGAGAATTAGCACGAACAACTGTGATTGCGACAGTCCACGGGACCGCCTGTGCTTTGGCCTGATTCATGGCGACTTGTGCCTTCTTGAGTTGCTCCTGTCGGCGCTTCTCCACCTGTCGCACTTCCTCCTCGAGTCTGCGGCGCTCTTGTTCAGCCCGATGGGCTCTTTGCAGTGCTCCCCGTAGATTGGAGCTGGCAAGAGCCTTGTTTCCCCCGCCGCCACCCATCTCCAAGACAGGCGGGGGGGCAGAGAAGTCATAACGAGTATCTGCAGGTATATCTACAGTCTTAGACAACAACACGGATGCTGTATCGATGCCGCCGACTGCTGGATTGGGCAAACGCGTAATTGGAACTTTGCGCGCATCAGGAACTTCCATGGATTGGACCAAAATAGATACGCGCATCACTTCCTGTTGCAGGATTTCCATCTTTTCATCCATATCCTCCACCTTCTCGAGGATCTTATCTGCCCACTCGGGGTACGGATCGGGGGCCTTCTTTGCCAACTTGGCATCTTCTGCGGCTTGCTTTTCCAAGATCGCATCTAATTGATTCTCTCCGTGCGCCTCTCCTGTCTCATTCATTTGGAGCTTTTGGAACAGCATTTGCGCAATTGGATTCGAGATTCGATGAGTCACTCTTTCCCATCGTATCCACTGTTCTTCTGCTGCCCTCATGCTTTCAGCTAGGGGCGATAGTTGCGCTACCTTGAGCTTTGACCGCGCACTTCCTGCAGCGCCGGACACTGTATACCAAGTCAGATCGATCCAAGCTTGAAAGTCAAAGTCGCGAATGTCTGATACTACGGCGCCGTGGGCGTACTTGTGCAGGATTTTCTCAAAATTTTCCACTGTGAGGACGGAACATTCCATGTTCTCGACAGCGACAACCTCAATAGGGACTCCCGGGCATCCTAGCAGGCTTGATGAACCTACAGAATCATCCAGTTCTTCGTTCCTAAAAAGAGAAAAATCCCCAAGAAAATCTTCGGGGTGCATGTAGCATAATATTGATCCGTCCCTCAATTTGAGTTCGCATTTCCCCTTATTGATGGACATGTAAAACTCGACTGGCTGAAAGAATTCCCAGATCACAGTACCAGGGTAGTAGGTGCGACTTTCCATGAGGAGAGTCAGGTCAACCAGAAAGGACGAAAGTTCAGAAGAGCCCTCCTCGTCGTCATAGCGACGTTGTTCAACGAGCTGAGTGAGAAGTGGAATCTGCGTGAGCGAATCTCTGCGCATCGCTTCCATGAGCCTTCTTGCTAGTGATGCTGGAAGCTGTCTCATGAGATGCTGGTCCTCTTCGATGCTAAGAGCGTTATCAAGGCTAAACTTCAGCCAGAACAATATTTCCGTTTGCAGCTGTCTCGGCACGTCGCGGTCTTTCATGAACGCCAAAACGCGCTGCAGCTCATCGTCTTTGGCTCGATGCGCGCGTTGAGATTCTTGCATGACGTGTGAGACTTCGGCTAGCATATTTGCAAAGACAAAAGCTCCCACGCACATGGATATAATCGAGTAAATCCGCTCCTCATGTGTTTCTGAAGTGATGTCATCAAGCCCAACATTTGTGAAGATAGTGGTGACATAGTAGAATCCAATAGTATAGATTCTAAGGGTATTGTCTGCGTCAGCATCATTTTCGTGGAGCCATCCCATCAGGACATCCTTATCGCCGGACTGCTTGAGTACCCAGAAGGCACAGGTTGCGAGGTGAATGAGAAAGGCAAGTGTGGCCACCATGCTGACCGTTGACTCGAACGCTGGTGAAATATGCAAATGCAGTTTGATGTAGGAAACTATCTCACGGACTTTGGATGCCTTTAGGATCTTGAGCAATCTGATGATGCGTAATGGCTTGGCTATGCGAATAACATCCAAGTAGCCTTCTGATGACAAGCGACGAGCTCCAACATCACCAGACTCACTAGCTGCTGACACAGAGCATACGCTCGCCTGCGATGCGAGGTATTCCAAGATCGAGCTGGGGATGGATGTGACGAGGTTGAAGAGAAATTCGTTTTTCAAGTAGTGCAGGCCAGCTTCTTGAACATTTCCGAGGTACAAACCCTGATAATATGCGCCTACAAAAAAACCCATAAAACAATCGAGCATGAAGAAACTTTCGACCGTCAAGTCGACCCAAATGGTTGCTGATGTCGAGCAAGGATCCGCGTCCCAGAAGAAAGCCAGATTGAAAGGAGTGAGAATAGCCGTGTAGCCGAGCAAAAGCATGGAAGCACAATTCCAGCAAGTTGCAAACGGCGAAGCCGGATGGATTACGTGCGACTCGACAAGTCCTTCTTCCGCTGGACCGATCCCGAAGACCTTGCCTCGATATCCCGGCTTTGCCCCTACTCTGCGTCCCTTGATCCAGGTGTCAGGGCCTTCTCTTTCACCATCAGCGCGGCCCGCATTTGTTTCCTCGACCATGGCCCTTTCGCACGCATCTAGACATGCCATCACCATGGGTTTGAACTCCCAAATGCTCACAGAGTCGTCTCCGTCATCACTGAAATCTTCAACCAGCTGCTGCGCGTCTTGCATCTTGACAGACACCCCCAGTTTGTGCAAGCCAGCGCAAAACTCTTCCAGGTCTAGTTCTCCTGATCCATCCTCATCGATCTCTTCAAACATGCGCTCCAGCGCGGCAGAGACAAACGCTTCTTTTCGTCTATGCACGCCAGGCCGGATGCCGATCTGCTTTGCGACAGCGGCTCCGATCAAACGTTTGGGATTGGTGGGGCTCAAGATGTTGTCGTTGACAGTCCCCTTGCCCTGGCGCCCTCCTGCCAGCAGCCCGGCGGTGCCCAGGAGCGAGAACGCCAGGCAAAATAGATCCCTCTCCGTGGTCGCTTCGAAGCTGAGCATGTAGCGCCTCTGCCCCCCCTGTGCCACAACCTTTTTGCCTTCTAACAGATCCTCGCTGGAAAACGTGAGGCACGCAATTGGCTGGGCCGGATGCGGCTCAGCCGCGACAATCTGTCTGAACGGAAACTGCTTTCGCACCTGGAATTCCCCGTGTCCTGTCGGTTTCTCGTTCCTCATCCACCTGCGCGAAAGCCAGCATTTCAGGCGGGGCACGTGGGGCTTGCGACGCGAGCCACCCCGGCCTGCACACGCACACGCACCTCTTTTTGAAGTCGAGGATGACATTGCGATCGCCCCACCGCCCGAAGTAGAGCTGCTTGCGCACGCTAAACTTGAGCGTGTCCAGCTTGCGGTCTGCCGTGACCGTCGCGCTGGACGCCGCCTTCAGGGTCTCCACGTACGTGACGCGGGACCCGGGCGGCGGCGGGCGCATGTTGAGCTTCTTGGCGGAGATCACCGGGGCAACACTGGCGCCGGGGGCGCCGTCCTGGCGTTGGCGCAGCATCGCGCCCCGCCTGCCGGGCGCGTCTGCACAGCCGCGCACTACAGCACTATGCGCGCACGGGCTGCCCCGCGCCACGCCACGCCGCTGCCGGGGTCGCGGCGCACCTTCGTCGCATGCCCGCAGCCATGCCGCCAGGCGCCGTCCGGCGGCCCGGCACGGCGCCCGTGGCGCGTCGCAAGCCCGGCGTGGCCCGGAGCCGCTGGGCCAAAGCCAGTCCCGCGAGTTCGTACTGCGGTCACGTTGACGTGACCGCATTATAATACGAACTGCTGGCGGTCGTTGCGCGAGCAAAACGTTGACATCGGCGAGGGTCGCTGCAGGCAGCGGAGCACGCGGGCGCGGGGGCAGGGGACGCGCACGATGCGCGTGGCCGGGGGCGCACGCAGCAGATACCCGCGCCACACACCCATGCGCCGCTTGTAGCGCGCGCGCACGGCCCGACGGGGCCCGGCGACGCCGGTGCGATGGCGGGCAGCAAGCCGGGCAGCCGGGGCAGCAAGGCGAGCAGCCGGCAGAGCGCGCGTTCCGTGCCGCCGCCCATCAACACGGACCTCGACCGCAAGGGAAGGACGCCCGAGGAAAGCGCGGAGCGGCAAAAGCTGCGAGCCCTTGGGCCCGCGCACGCGCCCGCGGCGGACCCGGGGCTGGCCCCGCACGGCAACAGCAGTAAGGTCGGCGCACAGACAGCAGCAGCCGGCAAGACCGCGCGCACGCCGGACCCGCCGGCAAAACCCGGCGCCGGCCAGGGCACCGCGCAGTCGACGGAAGAACTGTGGGAGTTTCTCACCGCGTTTCAGCACGCCATCGAGCACCTGCTGCACGACAAAATCGTGCGCAGCCCCAGCGCCGAGAACGATCGGCCCGACAGCGCGCCCGACAATCACGAACGCGCTACCCAGCTGCTCTTTCGCGTCTTCAAGGCGTTGGCGACGTCCGATGGCGAGAGCCGTGACGACAAGCACGCCAACAGCATGGACCTCGAGGAGTTCTTGGTACCATTCCTGTGCGATGCGCTTGCCTGCCTGTGTCGATCCCACTCACGCGTTGCCATGTGCAGCCACAATGAGAGCGCGAGTTGCGCCTGTCCTGGTCCGTCCTTGTTTCTGAAACGTCGTGGTGCGATGCAGGGCGCATGCGAGGCCTTGTGCATATCGCCAGGCCCGCTGTTAAAGAAGGATGCAATTTCCACCTTCAAGCTGGTGAACACCTCGAGCGGCGTCTCGGATTACGATCAGCATGAATTGAACAAGTTTGAGTTTGTGAAATGCATAGATCTCATTGCCAAGCGCATCGGAATCTCATCGATAGATGAATTGTGTTTTGCACAAACAGGCCAGAACACAAACCTAGCAGCAGAGCGTGAGCGCCGGGCAAAGCAAGCTCAGCGCGCAGCAGACTCGATTTTATCGCAGGTGCGTGACCTGGGAGATCTTAACATCAAGATGATGAAGGAAATCCTCAAAATTTTCAACGCAAGAAGTGACGACAACAAGGCAGACCCGGAGCTGGACATCGACCAGTTCGTTGACGTTTTTGCACCCATTTTGCACCTGTCCGAACGTGAGGTTCAGTTGCTCTTCATGAAAATTGACGTGAACTCCGATGGCGCCGTGAGCTGGAATGAGTTTTCCACCTTCGTCTTGAACCTGAATGCAAAGGTAACCGCCCAGATGCCTTTTATAGTCTACCAACGCATCTCTTACCGAACAATTTAGGCCATGCCGTTGGCGATGCGAGCGCGAGACTGGTGCCGTGCAGCGTGAAATCTGACTATTTTCGATGCGGGGAATGTAGGAAGAGGCAGCTGCCGCGTCGGATTCGATCCTTGAGAACGCCCCGCCATTCTGCGAAAATGACCCTACTACGCACCACGATGACTTCATCGTTGGAATGGAGGCGATGCCAAAAGTTGGGTTCATTGTCACAGCCGGTAACGACGGGTATCTGCGTCTGTGGCATGGGACTTCAGGGCAGTCGGCAGCAAATAGACATGTGCGCGCAGTCCCGCCGACGAAGGCTATCATGTCGCTGACTGTGTTGAAGCAGAGTTCTCTGGTGGCCGTCGGATCGGATGACTTCAAAATCCGTTTTTTTGATCCATATTCACTTCGACACGAGCTGACATTTGATTGCGAGGGGCAGTGGCCGTTCTCGATGACGTCATTCATGTATCCTGACGACCACGATCCGACGCATGTCAGCTCGGAGGTGGCGACATCAAGTCAAGAAGCACTGATGTTTGACGATCCGATTTTTGCGACAGACAAAAAAGGGTACTCCGGGTGGTTTGTCTGGGGTGACGGTGAGGGCGAAATCCACTTCATGCCCGAAAAACAGCTTTTGACGTTCCGCACACAGCACGAAGTTGTACCATTTTTCCGCACAGGTGTGAAGCGGTTGTGGGACCTTAAGATTTTCAGAGGACAAGAGCATGCTACTGGTGTGTGGGTCACGACTTTGATGTTTCTTCCCGATGTCGGTCTCGCTGGCACCATTATTGCTGCTGCTTCCAATGGTCATGTCTGCGTCGTTAGCTTCGAGCAACGGCGGGTATTTCACTACTATATTCAGCACAGACTATCCGTCAAAAGCCTAGCATGGTGTGGGCGACAGAACAACATGCTGGCAAGTGCAGGGCTCGATCGTGACATCCACCTCTGGCGGCCCGTTGCGATCCGCAACGGCAGACCAATATTGGCAGGAACGCTCACGGGACATGGTGCGGGAGTCACGTCGCTTGTCTTCCACGAAAAACGGGACGTTCTGTTTTCGCTGGATAGCCACTGCGTCACACTGGTGTGGGACCTGTCGAGCAGGACGTGTGTCACCAAATTGAGTCCACTCACCCAGAATCCTTTTGACATTTCAGGCAGGACGAAAATTATTATGGTGAATCAACAAACACGACATCTCATCACCGCCACCAATCACCTTAAGTTTTGGGGAGTGCGCGCACTCGACCTGCGCGATCTGTCAGAAAAGTTCGTTCATCATTCCTCTGAGATTATTCTTGCGCTCTACAACGACGTGTTTGATCTCGTTGTGACTGGAGACAAGAAAGGACTGATCAGCCTGTGGAACATAAAGACGGGCGCGCAGATCTTTAAATTTTACTGTGAGGAGGTGCAAGAGACATTTGGACCGCCAGTAATGTCAGCAGCGTCATTTTGTATCTCTCAGCGTCGTCTTATTCTTGGCTGGAATCAGGGAACGGTGCAGGTTTACAACTTTTCCAATGGCACGATATTGCGTAATTTGATGACTGACAGCGCCGTCAAAGTGACAGCAGTTGGCCAGTATGAGTTTCAGCGATCACGAGAGGTGCACCGGTATTTTACTGCAGCTCTTGAAGACGGACTCTTGTTACAGTGGGCCGATGAAAAGAATCCGTCTGACGCGCCTGTTCGAAAGATAGAAGTGCCGAGTTGGATGGGCTTGGAGTTTTCCGAAGTTGCAATCAACTCCATGGCATCTGGGTCGATCGACCACGGAAGCGAAATGCAAAGTGTGCTTGTGACAGTGCGCAAAGATGGAGTGGCATTCTTCTGGGATATCACCACTGGTTTTTTGGTGCGACTCAACGCAGACTCAAAGTTGGGTGCCAAGAAGGACAAGACGGCCAAGATCCAGACTCAAGACGAGAAAAAATCAGAATTACGGACCGCCTCCAGCGATTCTCAAGAGGCGCGGGTGCGCATGGCTAAGGGCGAGGCCATGGCGAGGGAAGCAATCGGGTCGCCGGATGCGAAAGCTCCGGCAAAAGAGAGCCTGTGTATGCAAGTTTCAGAGGGCGCGAAAGTCGGGACAACATGCGTCAAGATTCTGCACCGTTGTGAGCATCTTGTGTTCGTTGCAGACACAAAGGGATTCGTTCACATTATCAACATGGTCACCGGAGGGAAGGTGGGATGCTTGATAGCGCCCATCCGTGCAGGGCGTCATCTGGATGACGAGGACTACGACCCGCAAATCAATGCGATTGAAGTAGACTTCACAGACAGTTTCCTCATCACAGGTGATGAGATGGGCGAGATACAGGTATGGGATATTAGTCAGATGTTTGATGACCGCTACCATCCGACCATGTCTCTGGCTATAGACGCATTCCACTGGAAGGCACACGACGCAGCAGTCACTAACATTCAACATCTTCGCAAGGACAACCTCATCATCACAGCGGGACGCGAAGAAAGGGGCGTTTGCATAGTTTGGACTATGGCTGGTCAAAAAGTTGGGTGTTTTGGCGATTCGCGATGGACGGCAGAAAACATCCGGAAGGCTGTGGAGTTGGGTGGCTGTACACAGGAAGAGGTGGACGAAGAAACATACTCACAACCGGACGACGCAACACCTGTCCCTTTGTACAAAAAGGTTCTGGATGGCGTCATGGCCACGCTTGAGGATATAGGAAAGACGGAAAAAGTGGAGCTAAGCGCTTTGAAGGGCATGCTCCATAAGAATCGAGCACAGCGCGGGATCCAGACCAGCATGTTCAGGGAAACACAAAGAAGTTGGGAGCCTCCTTCTTCAAACGACACACCTGTGTCGGAGTCTGATGCTGAGCCTGATTCTGCGCCGAAGTTGCGGGGTCAGCTCGCTATCACAATCGAGGCTCTGCAGCATTTGGCATCGACTGACAAGTATTCAAAAGCAGATCCGTATGTTCAAATTTTGCTTGGCGACTTTCCACTTCGGAGCACGCGCACATTTTTAAATCAATCCAACGCCGTTGTCAACGAGACTTTTCTTTTCTATGTCGAGTCGCTGGATCAGCGCCTGAGGCTTCAGGTATGGGATTGCGACCCGGGGGGTGAAGACGATTTTGTTGGCATGGTGGATGGTTATATCAACTTCATGCTGGCTTCCAGCAATACAGTTAGTCTTAGATTGCCTCTCTTGAAGCATGACGGCACTGGGTCCGGGAAGTTGGGTAGCGTGTCCTTCAAAATACGCTTCGAGCCTATCGAGTCGACACTCACTAAAGCAGCCCCGAAAACCGTGTCCGACCACATTCACTCTGCCCTCAAGCAACAAGGAGTTGTAACAGTCCCGCCTCTTAGAGCATTGGCACAACCTGATCTCGAAACAAAAGACAGGACCGTCACTGCATTAGCCACAGCGCGTTGGAAAACATCGGATTTCCGCCATCTTTCTGTATACCATTTGGAGCAGGATCTGAAGTTCGGCAATGGTGCTCTGACAGAGCGAAATACAGAGCGTACGCGCGGTGCCCGTGCTACTCGCCTTGCGGCCGAAGAGGGTTTTGGTTTTTTTGACGTGCCGACCGAGCCTCGTTTCCGCTTTACAAAGGAGACTGTCGCTGGTAGATTGGAGCGAGGCCTCGATCTCAACGCGCTAAATCCAGCCGTGGCATCAAGTCAATGTTCGGAAAAAAATCAATCCCTGTTTCGCCGGTATGATCGCGTCGTTCCCATGGGCGTGCGAAAGATGGATAAAGATGGTCCAGCCCCCGCCAGCACCGCAAAAGTGGGTGGATTGTTTGTATCTCGTTCATTTAAACAGGCTGCGTCAAGCGTTGTCCGCGTCACTGGCGTCAATCGAAAATTAGCGGTCTCACGCCCCTTCACGCCCCCGTTTGGCTGCTAGATATAGAGCGACAGATTCCGTGTTTGCCCGAGACGGCAAAAAGTTGTCAATGTGTGTGTGTGTGTGTGTGTGTGTGTGTGTGTATGTGTGTGTGTGTGTGTATGTGTGTGTGCGTGCGCGCGCGCGGCACGGTCGAGACAACAATGGATAGGAAAAGGTTGGAGGATGTATGATAGTCCTTCCCACAAGTGCATGTTTGCAAAATTGACAAATCACGCGCGCGCACACAGATTGAGCAAAGAGAAATGCAGCGACGCAAATTGGGACGCGGCAAGCACGGTTCCCCTTCCCCATCAAACAGACACGGGGAACCACAAACTGGCCTCCTGCCTCCGATCCTGAGCCGCCCTACCAGCTGAATGACCAGGCGAGACCAGCTCAGCGACACACGCCCCCACGAGCGAAAGGGTCATTGGGAGTGGACACGGTGGGCGGATGTTGTGAGGAGTGGTCGGACATCTTCGTTCTTTCATACCCATGGACTTTGCAGACTGCAAATTGCGGCACGGAGAAGGAAATAGCCCCGGCCCCAGGAGGAGGAAGGAGGATGAGGAAGGAGGAGGAGGGAGCAGGCAAGTGAGGAGCAGGAGGGTTTGTTCACTAGAATGTACAAACAGACGAGGCTGAAAGGATTATTATTTCATTATTCAAAGCTTAATTCAAAGATCGGAA
>Ga0115006_10000929_pt1 | contig 17206 bp, 18 predicted proteins | sample ArcOceMetagenome_3_FD_88943 | JGI IMG/M metagenome (GOLD analysis project Ga0115006, IMG submission 88943) | Marine eukaryotic phytoplankton communities from Arctic Ocean - Arctic Ocean- Svalbard ARC20M Metagenome | ecosystem: Environmental > Aquatic > Marine > Oceanic | place: Arctic Ocean...
CCCCCCCCCCCCCCCCCCCCCCTCCCCACTACTCGCAAGCTGGTCCATAGCTAATGTTTGAGATGCGTCCTGCAGCTCCTTGTCGCCGTTCGTGTCTTCGTTGCCCGAGGAGCGAGAACAGAGGAGACACTGGTGCATGCGCTCCTGGTCTGAAACAGCCTTGGGCGAATAACACACTTCGCATGCTGCCTTGATGTCAACCCCATCGCCATCCCCCCTATCGCCACCCGCCCGCTCTCCACCCTTCACAGCCCCTGCCCCTGCCCTACCAGCGGCAGCACCGGCGACAACACCACCATCACCAGCTTGACCTTTCGCGAACTGCTCCCACACCATCAGCTGGTCTTGCTCGAGCGCCCGCGGCGCAAGGGGTTCGAGTTGCAGACCAAACTGCGCGGCTTTCTGCATCACCGCTTCCCGCTCACCCTGCAGGTGTTGCCAGGCCAGCTGCGTTTGCTGCAGCTCATCCGCCACCGCCTCTTGCCCTGCACCATGCAGCTTGTCATCGTCCTGGTGGCGCGCAAATCGCTGGTGATGGCAACTAGCCAACGTGGTCGCACTGGCGAGGGCGCGTAAGGACGGGCTCTTCTAGACAGACAGCGTTGCCGAGAAACGTTTAAAACGAGGACAGTCACAGCGAGGACACACGCGGGCGCGCGCAGATGCAGGCGCACAGTTGCCACCAGGAGATGCGGCGGAGGCCTTGTGCAGATCCGCAGCCTGGGCGACAAGAGAACCCTGCATGCCCCCAAGGCGCCGATCCTCAGCCCGCAAGGCCTCCAGCAGCACCTCGCGCTCCTGCGACAGGCGCTGCGTGAGGGTCTCGCGGAATTTGAGCGACCAGGTGCGCGTGAGTTTCAAGTACAAGTCTTCGTCCGGGCCGTACTCGTGGTAGCGGTAGCGCGTCCGGTTGCTCACGCGTCCTGACGCTGCTGCCTCGATCTGCGTCCCCTCGCCCCACTCATTGTAGGATGTCACAGCGATGACCAGAGGACTTGCCTCCACTGCCCCTGCCCACATCTCCTGATAGTACTTGCCCATGCTACGGTACCGCCAAGAGCCTGCATTCCACGGCCTTATACGACTGTCGTCGTAGCCTGGCCCCACACAGGGCACGAAGAGCTTGCTGTGCTGCCGTGCCCACGTGGTCAGGCGCGGCCATTCCGCTAGGCGCGTGCCGTCGCTAAAGTCGGTGGAGGCGAAGTAGGTATAGAGCCCGTCGAAGCCCCCCTCGCTCGCGTAGCGTTCATTGCCCCGACTGAGGTAAAGCCCTATGTAGATGCCATCCAGGTGCGTGCCTCGCACGGAGTGCTTGCCCCCCGGCAACAAGAGCTGCTTCCAGCTGTCAATGGGCTGGTGGTAGGAGTCGTAGACATAGAAGACGGGCAGATCCTTGACCCGCAGCAGCGCCGCATGCGAACCATAGTGCGAGAGGATGAATGCGACATCGTCGCGCACGTTTTGGATCGTCTGCAAGCACCAAGCAGGCAAACCAGAGTCAGGCGCGGGCAGGGGGGGGGGGTGAGTGATCACATGAAAGACGCACTGAAGCTTGGCAGCGGGCACGGTGCTGTGCCCGCGCCTGACTCTGCGCCTTCGAAAGAGGGTCGCGGGGCATGCACCCGCCCGTTGTACGGCTCTAGGTGGAAGCAGATCTTGATGCCGGCCGCGAGTGCCCCGTCGAGCGCCCCCATGGCGGCACCGTCCGTTCCCGGGAACAGCCCCTTGCGGCCCTGGACGTCCGAGTGGGTCATGTTGCGCCACCACGAGAAGATGACGACATCGACCTTTGAGTCGGCGATCTCCTGCATTTGGCGGCGCTGGGTCTCCCGGTCCAGGCTGCTGTAGAGGCCGCGCGCGGGGTAGAAGGCGGCTGCAATGTCCTCGGGCGGCTTGTGCAGCGGGCCGCTGCTGTGCTTGCCGGCCTCTCGCTCGTCCCAGTGCGGCAGCACCTCGTGATCCCACTCGCGGTACGCCGTGGGCGCGCCGTCGTACCAGCCCGGCGCCCCAAACCACGCATAGTAGAAGATCTGCACGGGAAACGTCTCGGACAGCGCGTGCACCGCGGCCGCGCGGTGCGCGGCGCCCACCACCGCACCGCGCGCGCCCGCGCCCGTCCCCGCCGTGCGCGGCGGCGCGGCGGCCACCGTCCGCAGAAACAACGCGAGCGAGAGAGAAGCAGCGGCAGCGGCACGCCGCGCGCCGTGCCGCGCCGCTCCTCCGGGCCGGGGACCACGCCGTCCCGCCGCGGCGGCAGCAGCGCGCTGCGACCCGTGCTCACCCCCCCCCGGCCCCCGCTGCTCCGCGGTGGTCAGCATGCCCGCTACGCGCGAACCGCGGGCCGTGTCGGGACGTGCTAGGGAGAGCCTAACGGTCCAAGTGGGGGTGACCCGACTCCTCTTGTGTGCCAGGACCCGGCGGCGCCATGGCGGCGGAGCACGGGGCAGAGGGTGCGGCGCCCGACGGCGGGCTGTTTGCCAGCGCCGTCGCGCGGCGCGCGGTCTCCCCGGGCTTCAAGCACGCGGCGCAATCGAAGGACCTGGCGATTCTGGGCAAGCCGTCCCCGCTCGAGGCCGTGGCGCCCGCCGCCGCGCCCGCCGCTGATGCGGCGCCGCGGGCAGCCGAGGCGTCCGCGCAGGCTGTGCGCCAGCGGCTGGCGCACGTCCACCAGGAGCGGGGCCCCGCTGCTGCCTCGCCCGCGACCGCACGGCCGATCACTGGCATGTCGCTGCGCGAGCGCGCTTACCTCAAGAGCTCGATGGGCCGCCGCCACGGGGAGCCGGCAGCGGCGAGCGCGGCTCGGCCGCCGCTGCCAAAGGTGATGCCAATACCGCCGCTCAACCTGCGCGTCGCCGTTGGTCTGATGGGCGACCAGAACGCCGGCAGGGGCAAGAACCCAAACGCCGTGCCGAAGGCACGGCCGGGCGCGGGCCAAAAGCAGCCGGCGCTGCAGCTGCCTCCGCGTCCGGCGAGCGTGTTGGAGGGGGCGCATCATGCCGAGCGCGCGGACGCGCTGCGGGTCGATCGTCCGCACTCGGTTGCCGGCACTGTCCGGTCAGCGGGCTCCCCTGTCCCGGGCGCGATGCTTCCCGGGCACGGCAGCAGCGGCTCCCGGGCGCACACGGCAGCTTCGAGAGACACCGCATCGTCGCGCGCGTCGACGGCGCTCGAGCCGCTGCGGCTCAACACCGCCGAGCTGATTCGCCAGAATGAAGTTCTGCGGCAGGAAAATGAGGAGCTGCGGCAGCTGATGGTCGCAGACGCGAGCGACTGGCACCAGCATGCAAGGTCGAGAGGGGGCACAGCCGCAAGCCGTCGCTCCGGCACGCTCACGGCGCTTTCCAACCGATCGACGCTCAGCAGTTCTTGGACGAATCGTTCGGGGCTGCAGAAGCCTGCGGACGATGCTCTGACTGGCCGCTCGAACTTGTCCACGGCAAACAGCATTCGATACTTTCAGGGAGACGAAACGCCGGCAGAAGACCGCATAGAGGCCCTCAAGGCTGAGATATTTCACCACCAGCATCAAGAGGAACAGCTGAAGGCTGCCCTCTTGCAAGCTGCAAACACGCTGCCAACCCACGCCAAAGAGCAGGCCGATCGTCGACCATCCGCAAAAGCATCTGGATCAAACAGCCAAATACAGTCACGAGCCAGCACAAGCGCGGCCAAGTCACCGTATGTGCGCTCGCCTCTTGCGCTGCCCAGCCTGCATGCGGCAGAGGCAGATGCGGAGGACAGGGGCGGTGCGTTAGGATCTGGCCAAACAAGTGCTGGGAGGACGCCTTTGGTCGCTTCGTCTCGCACGCAGCCCTCAGAAAGGGCGTCACTCAAATCTTCGCTACCACGCACCGCCGGCAACCTTACGCCGTATCCTCGAGAGGGCACAACCAGCAGTAATGCTGCCGTGATTGGCCAGCAGTTGACAACAATAGCGGAGGGACTGGACCAGCCTACAGAATCAGGAAGCGAGGGATTGAACGCATCCAGGCTGGCATCCTTGACCAATTCTCCCTTTAGCCTGCGCGGTGCACCGTTGACAACAGCAGGCCCTCATGCTATCACGGTGAAGAACGGTGAAAATGAGTGGGTTGCACACGGCCTCAAGCTAGATCCGCGCACCAGCACCGTTGCCATGTCACTCAGCGCGCGTCTTACGTATCCAAACAAGCGGCTGCAAACGAAGGGCGCTGGCGGGGGCGGCAGCTACGCCTATGCCGCAATGGGTCGTGGTCCTATTATGGTTGAGCACGCAATTCCTCTCTCGGACGGACTCATGGTCCGGAGTCCCAACGACTCGATGTCCGATGGTCGCATAACTTCGGAGCAAGCAGGAGCAACGGGCGGCAGCAGTCTCAGCACGAGCAGCGTGAGCAAGAGGAAGCTCAAAGGCGACGCGACTGCCAACTGTTGGCATGCTACCAACGTCACATCGGCCCTCCGCTGGGAAGCTCGCACTCGTAAGTTTTTCTCACCCTTGTCCCACAGCGGGCGGGTATTGCCACAGGTGCCACGGTGCTTGCGAAGCATTGTTGCCTGCCATTGCTCGTGAAATCGCTCTTTCTTTTGCGCTGGAGAGTCAGGTGTCACGACACACTGAATAACGGTGGACGGGTGTGCACACATCTGCGTGCAGCACATTTGACGATGCCAGTACCATCCAAGGCGGTGCAACAAGACGGAAACCTGCGAGACGCCAGCACCTATGGCTACGATGCTCCGAGCCGCTTCCACAAGTGGGCTCTCGCAGGTCTCTTAAACCCCAATGTGCTGGAGCTAGTGCACCAAACGAATCCTCCAAAACATGAAATCATGCAGATTGTAAGCGTGTCACACTCGTATGCTGAAGAGCTGAGCGGGCATGGCGCCGATGAAACAGGTTCCGGCGCATACACATGTTCCTTCCAAGCAGGCAGCAAGATCAGCACAGAGGAGACATCCGCAGCGCCTAGCTCGCAACCGCAAGTGGCACTCACGGCACCGTTCGCTGCGGACGAAACTCCTGGCGAGGGATGATGCGTATTTCCTCCACTCTCGTGGCAATGGGTGGCTGTATTTGTTCCTCAATGAAATCGAATCTGTGAATAAAGCCAACCCTACCCACGTCCACTCCCAGTACACCAGTACACTGGACACCCCTCAAGTTTCAGGGAGGCAATACGAGGCGATGATGTCATCGACAGCGGGCAAAGCAGCCCGCGCAGGCGCGAGCAGCTTGCTAAGTTTGCTCCCATGTGCGGTGTGCAGCGCGTGCAAAATAATTGCCACGTGTTGATTCATGTTCTGCTCCTCCGCTTCTGAGACACGGCCTCGATTCTCCAGTACCGTACGCAGGCTTGCCTGCACATCGGTCTCAAATTGATCAGACCACAGGGCGGGCGGGTCTCCGCAAAGGTTACTACTACGAGGAAGAGGGATAAGGAACAGGGCCTCCTCAAGAGTAACTTAGCCGCGGAAATTTTGTCTGAGAGACTTGGAAACAGTGGATGTCAGGAGTAAATGATACTCCCAGCATCCACCATGTCACGACTCGCCAGAGTGCCGCGAGCGGCACCAGCAGATGATACAAAAAGATGGTATGCAGCTACGAGCACGGGCAAGCAAGAAAGTGGCACCTGCACAATGTCTCGCATGTAGGCGTGCGTGCGTGGCCAGCAACTAGTCACGATGGCCGACAAGAGCGCCAGCCCACTCAGTGTCTCAGCTGCATGCGCTTTTCCAGTTGCAAGCAGCGACAGACCCAGCTGCGAAGCCGGGCCCATGAGCGATACGGCATGGGCACCGAGATGATGGTAGAGCCGAGTGACTGCCCGCGCGACTAACGCCCGCATGACCCCTGCTGTTTCTCGCAAGCCTTGGTCGAGCAGAAGATGCAGGACCTTGAGGGGGCCTGCGCCGCCTCCGAGCGGACCCGTTGGTGCCGAGGCGTCGCCATCGGAGGTTATGACTGTCAAAACCAAGGCTTCAAGCGTGGCGGAGAGCAGCGGCTCGTGTTGGTGGTGCAAGCAGCTCTTGAGCGATGACACCAACACCCCTTCGTTCCATCGCACGTCTTGTCTGTCGGCCTGCTCAGCATACAAGAAATCAGCCAACTCTCTCCCGTGTCTGTCCATTGCGCACCAGGATGCGGCGTGCAGCTGTGTCGTGCTGATGCTAAGGTGCGACGAGATGCGGCGAGCGTCGCACCTGCCGAAGAAGCGCGACAAGAAGACGTGCGCCAAGAGCCTTAAGGTCATACGTAGGCTGCTGTAGCAAAGCCAAGGCCGCGCCCAGCCACAAGCCTGTTTCATTGCCTGACCATGCTTCTGCATGCCCCAGGTGCGCCGCAAGCCAGAGCATGGAGGAGGCGCGCAAGAAAGCTGCTCCACGCACTGCCGCTGCCCACTCCCACACGCACCCACAAGCACCAGCCGGCAGATCCGTTGCTACGCCCTCGCCACCTTTGAGCCGCGAGCTGTCCGAGGAGGAATTGGAGTGGACATGAGTCGGAATAGCGGTCGTGGTGGTGTCCGAGAGGAAGTTAGGTGGCTGCTCATACTCCAAGGCCTCACGGCACTGCTGCCACATGACCCGTGCCACCACTTCGCATTTTATGCGCCCCGCTTTGCCTCTGCTTATGCTGGCAGGAGCACTAGAACCACCAGAGTGCGAAGGGGAAGTTTGCGGCGATGCGGTATCAGCATCAGCGGCACTTGCCAGAGGGCTTGCCCAGGGGCAGGCTCGCGCGAGATAAGCCGCAGTCAGAGTTTGCAGCAGGTCATCTGCTTTTTCCGCCACCTCCTTGTGCACTCCCCAGATCCAGGGGTTGCGAGCCTGCACCAACGCTGCGAGGAGGCGGGCGAGCAGGTCTCCGCTCATGCACCCAGCTCCGCACGCGTCGGCGCCGTCTTCTTGCAGCACCCCACCTGCCTCCGTCCCTGGGCGCCCAAACAGAGAGCACAGCAAGGAAAGGTGCGCCTTCACGCGCGCAGCACCCAAGGCCTGCCGCTTCAGCTGCGCGTTTGACGCATTCAACACCAGACTGGCTGCCGCGCGCTCAGTCTCCAGAAGTGAGCCGCTTGCACCATATCCTTGGTATCCACCCAATCCTACGGTCCCCCATGCGTCGCCGGTAGCCGCTTCTACCCGAGTTGCCTCGCCACTGGATGCAGCAAGCTCAACCCTCTGAGCCCACACGAGCTCGGTGCCGCGATGGACAGCAGCAGCAGCAATCATGGCGAGTGTAGAGCGCCATGGCTCCTTGCCTTGCTGCTGGTCGGTCGTCGATGCACGTCTGCGCGCAAGCTCCTGAAGAGCATGCTGCAGACATTGCGCATAGCTGCGCGCACACACAAGATACGCATCTTCGTCCCCGTCACCTTCACCCGTGACTGTCATCGTGTCCCAACCATCGCCCCAACCATCGCAGCCAGGAGCACGAGTAGAGGGGAAGAGCTCAGAGTAGGCCTGCACCAGCGAGCCAACGCTCCATCTTCCCTCCCAAGCAGTCTCAAGCGACCCATCATCGGCCGCTGCCTCTGAAGTAGCGGACAGACGGGCGGAGGGCACAGGGGATGCGACGCTGGCGCAATGTGTGGCGAGTTGGTTGAGAAAGCCGCTCAACTTGTGCCTCCCTGCACTTCCCACCTCCAGCACCCCTGAGACCGACCATTTCCACGACACCAGTGTCACCAATGCTGTTGGCCGAGTGTTCGCACGCATACCTAGGCGGGGACTTTTTGAAGACTCACCAGGCGCCCGTTGTAGAGCTATCAACAACTGCATCTCCTGTCGCACACCCCACTCCCGCTGCACGGCAGTCGCATGTCGGCGTTGCAAGACAAGTACCGCATTGATACCCGCCAGCCGCGCGCTGACGTCCTGTCTTTCGACTTCTCGCCACAGCCACGCCAGTTCCTCTCGTGTCTCGCCAGCACCCTCATCGCCAACATGATGCGCATCTTCTGCGGCGGCACCTCTACCCCACGGCGACGAAAGGCCCAGCGAGCGTGTGAGCATTGACAGCACATGTCTCGCGTCCACCTTTCCCAGGAACGACGCGGCCGCCCCCTGCGAGCCTGCTCCGCACTGAAGAGCACCACACTGCGCTGCTGCACTCGGCTCCGCGGCACAAACGGCACTGTCCGCAACGCGGTGCGAAGCGCTGGAATCGCCCGCCGCCGGATACCCGCTGCACGACAGCAGCCGGCGCGCGGCATGTGCGACCTGGCCGTCCGCGTCGTCGACCAGCTGCACGGCGTGCATCCAGACCGCCGCGCCCATGCAGTGTTTCGCCGTGTCATCGTCTCCGGAGAAAAGAGAAGGCGACAGCAGCAGCGCGGCCGCTGCAGCGTGAAGGGCGAGCCCCCTCAATGGCGCGCGCGCGTCTTGGCTCAGGCGTGCCACGCGCATGAGCCGCTTGGCGCGCACCGGGCACTGATGCACCGGCGGAGACTCGCCACCGGGCTCGGGCACTGCGGACGCGAGCGACAGGAGCGCATCGTGCGTCACGACGCACCGGGCGGCGTGGTAGCGCAGCGACCACCGGCCGGCCTCCAGGTGGGGCATGACGAGCGGCTCGGCGGCGGCCCACACGGCTTGCGCCGCCGCCGCATCGACCGCGCCCCGCGCGCTCCCGTCGCGCAGGGCCCACAGGCTGCCGCCGCCGACGGCGCCGTCCCCGATCCCCGGACCCTCCTCCGCCGTCCACGGCGCGCGTGCCGCCGCCAGCAGCAGCCACGCCACAGCGGAAAGGGCCGCCTCGCAGGCCTCCGCCCCCTTGTCGCCACGCAGCGCCGCCGCGAACCCGCTCGCGCCGAGGATGGCAAGAGCAGCGTCGCCCACGTCCTCCCCCCCGCCGCTCCCGCCCTGCCCCGCCCCCTCGCCGCCGCAGCAGCAGCAGCGCGCCTCCTCCTCTACCCCGCGCACCGCCGCCAGCACCTCCTCCTCGCTGCCGCTCGCGCGCAGCGCGCCGAGCGCACGCATGATGCGCTGCGCCAGTTCGTGACCTTGGTACTGACGGGCAGGCGACGTGGTGTGTGCGGGTGTGTGCACGCCCCAGGGGCCCACGCGGGGCGGGGAAGGATGCAGCACAGCGCCGCGATGGCCGACCTCGAGGCCGAGGCCAAGCGGACGGCAAAACTGCTCGCCTCGCACGCGCAGCGCGACGACGACGAGCTGTTTGACGTGGTGAGCACCAACATGCGGACCTCGGGCGACGGCCTGCGGTACGAGGTGCTCGAGCTCCTCGGGGAGGATTGCTTCGTCGCGGCGGTCGAACGGCTCGCGCAGGTCAAGAAGGACAAGGTGTGCAAGGGGCTGGTGCTGTCCTTCTCGCACGTCACGCGGTGGGCCGCGAGCGTGGGGCACGAGAGGCTGGAGCTCCTGCGGCGAAAGAACGGCATCGCTGCCCTCACGCACGTCGTGAACGAGCTCGACGGCGCGCAGCTGCACGATGCGATTCAGCGGGAGGACCTGCAGGTGGCAGCGTTTGAGGCGCTGGGCTGGCTCGCGGGCTCCGAGTCCGGCGGTTATGCCGTGGCGTCGGAGGTGATTGCGGAGCAGGCGGGCGCCGCCGCGCAGGCCATCGAGCGCTCTGTTTCCAAATTCCCGGAGCACACGCGCAGCAAGGTGATCGGGCTCGCTGCGCTCAGCTGGTGCCTGCACCAGCACCAAAAGGACGCGGCGGAGACTGGCGGCGACGTCACCATGGACGAGCCGCGCGCGCCCACCGTGAAGGTGATTCTGGATAGCCTTGCGGACTCGAGCAACGGCGACCTGCAGACGCTCGCGCTGCTGAGCTTCGGGTGGGTTTCGTTCAGCCATCCTCCGACTGGGGCTGCGCTGCTAGAAAACAACGGGATTCAGCTCATGGTCGCAGCCATGCAGCGCCACCCTCTGAACCGGCGGCTCCAGTACTATGCGTGCGGCACGGTCTCGTGGCTTGCCTCGCAGCCCGCCAATCGCCGCGTGCCTGTCTCGCGCAATGTCACTGACTCTGGCGGCGTCGAGGCCATGGTGGCGGCCTCGCGGCTGCACATCGGAGACTGGAACTTGCAAATCGCCAGCTCCATGGCGCTCTGCTCCCTCGTGCAGCATGGAGGCCCGGGGCTCCTGGACAGCATCGTGTCGTTCGGCGCAGTCGAAGCGCTCGTGGCTGGGGCCAGGCAAAACAGAAGCTATGCCAAGTGCCAGTTTGCCAATGTCGTGGCGCTCAAATGCTTCGCCATGTATCCGTGGGAAATTGCACACCGGCGTATGGCACAGTGCGGCGCGTTGCAGATGGTGGGCGAGTTCCTGGCCGAGGCGCTGGCACGCGAGGACATGGTGCAGGCCGACGAGATGCTCGAGTTTTTCTACGTGATCGATGCCTCGCAGCAGCAAGCTGGCGGCAGGTGCCAGGTGACGATCACACGCATTTTCACGGATGGCGTCATAGCGCCGATGATGCAGAGGCTGCAAAAGTTCAAATGGCCAGAAGAGAAGGGCGCGCTGGAGCGCCTCCAAAAGTTTCTGCTCAAACTCTTTCAGCTCGATCTTGGTCCAGTGGGGTGGCTCAGTTTCGACACGGCGCTCATCCGCGCGTGCCTCGAGCAGGCTGTGCTGCTCTTTCTGGACCAACTGGGGGGCAAGCTGTCGGTGGAGGACTCGCAGAGGACGGTGAGGCTCGTGGTGCCTGTTGTGTCGGGGCTAGTAAACCAAGCGCGTCAGGATTCGTCGGTGCTGCCGCAATCGGTGGTCAAGCATAGCGCAGTCCTGTGCGCGTATGCAGTGGGGCGCCCAGCGCTCTTGCGCGGAGACCTGCGGTTTCTGGTCGAGGAAGGAGAGGGCGGCGGGCTGCTGACGCTTGAAGCCAAACGCGCCTGGCTGCAATGCGAGAAGGAGCGGCTGATGCGCCTCGGCAAGTCCTCCATCACCATTGTCACAGGCCGCACAGGCATCATGCAGGACATTTGCCAGACGCTCACCCCGCCGGGATCAGCCTCTGCAGTTGGCATCTCTGTGGCGTTTCGCGACGAACGTGCTGCCGGCGACGGCCTGCGGCGCGAGTGGTTTCAGCTTGTGGTCTCGCTTGTTTCCTTCCCCCACCCCTCCTCTTCCCAATCTCCTCCCTGTTCCGCGTGCTCTTGAGACCTTTTAAGGCCGTGCGCCCTCACCGCAAAAAGAAGGCATCAGTGTTGGAGGCATCCGTGTTGTGTTGCGGGGCCGACAAGAAGGGGGAAAGGGCGCGCGCAGCGCGCAGCATGCGCGGGGATGTATGGACGGGTCTCCAAACGGTCACTCGCATGGGGTCCACTGAATGGCCTTAGCGGTTTCCGTTTGCAGTTCCCTTGTATAGTGCAGTTAGCCTTGTGAAGACCCCTGTGGCGCGACTTTTCAGAACGCCTCCCATGGATATAATTGTACGCCTGCCCATGGATATAGCATACCTACACCTTACTACATCCCTAAGTGGGAACGTATACCTACATCTAATTACATGCCCCGTTCGGGAACGGGGACGTGTTGATGACTGCGACTGGGCACTGACGTGTGTGCGGCGTGTGGACAGGGCGCTGAATTCGCAGACCCACAAGTCAATCTGTTCTGCTCGTATGATGGTGGCCGGACGCTGCAGCCCTCGCCATCTTCTGCCGTCAACGATACCCATATTGCCTATTTTGAGCTCATCGGCAAGGTGGTAGGCTTGGCGCTGCTGCATGGAGAGACGGTCCCCATCCGCTTCTCTACGCCGTTCCTCAAACGCATCCTCGGGCATACACTCACGGCGGAAGATTTGTCCCTCGTCGACCCTGAGGCTTACAAGAGGTACGTGTACTGCTGCTACCTGCTACTCGTGCTGCGCAGGCGCGTTCCCCTCCGCCTTGCCCTGTGCTACAGGGCAAGGCTGCCCAGGGGCGGCCCTGGGTGTCAGCGCGCGCTGCAATGCTGCGCCGGCGTGCTGTGGAGGTGCAGCAAGCCTACGCGCAGTGTGACAGTGGGTGCGGGTCTTGAAAACAGTGGATACTAGGAGTAGATGATTCTGCAAGTGTGCATTCTTTTGGGACTCGCGCGGGCAGCGGATGCGGACGCGCGCACGAGATTTGCTGGTATGCTAACGCGCGGACGAGTGATGCTGTTACGCTAATGTCCTTTCACCTTCTCTCCTGTGCACCCACACCCTGGACGCAGCATCAAGTATGTGATGGAGGCCGAGGACGTGGAGGACCTGTGCCTGACATTCTCCGAGTCATCAGACCACCCAGCAGACGTTGTCCTGTCAAATGATGAGTCTGGCTGCATGGCCCACTTCGAGCTTGTTCAAGGCGGCAAAGACAAGGAAGTCACCAACCTCAACCGCCACGAGTACATCCGGTATTGTGTGTGCTGTTCGTGTCCTGTCGCGTGCTTGCCTGGCGAGCGATGATAATGGTGCTGAGTGTCGCGTTGCGCTCAAGGCGTCCTTGGCCATGGACACTGGGGGTAGACGCGTAGAAGGGGAAGAGGTGAAGGCGGAGAGGCAGGCGGAGGGATGCGGTTACAAAGGGCGACTAAAGGACCCACTGAAAGGACCGGGGCGCTGGTGCGGCAGGCTGAAGGTGGAGCACAAGCTGGGACTGCTGAGGTGCAGGACGCAGGTGGAGGCGTTCCTGCGCGGTCTCCACGAGCCCTTGCCGCGCGAGAGCATGATGCGGCTGAGCAAGTTTGTCTCCGTCGCGGAGGTACCGCTGCGCGCGATTCGCTTTGTGCTGGCGGTGTGTCTGTCTGCGTGCATGCAAGAAGGCGGCAATGGCATGCTGACGTTTGTCCGTTTGGGTGTGCGGTCATGGCTCACGGGGCGCGGCAGATGGACTTGCTGATAGCAGGCATGCCCTCGATAGACTTGGACGACTGGCAAACCAACACGGTCTACATGGGTTTTTTCAGCAAGGATTCCCCGGAGGTACAGTGGTTTTGGGAGATTGTGCACGACGAGTTCGGCGCGACAGAACACGCCAAGCTCATGCACTTCACCACCGGCAGCGCGTCCGTGCCGGCGTCGGGCTTTTCGACGCTGTCAGGATACGGCGGCGGCACTTGCCGTTTCACGCTCGAAGGCCGCACAGACCAGGGCCCTGAGCACCTGCCCACTGCTGCTACCTGCTTCAACCGCCTGCGCATGCCCCGATATACCAGCAAGGAGCAGATGGCGCTGCGGCTCAAGACCGCCATCATGGGCGTGCAGCAGTTTCACGAGGTCCTTTTGCCTGTTGCGGCACACACTTCCCCCTCCGCGCATGCCATCGCGCCGCCGCAGCTTCGTGAGTACTCCCACTCACGTGCTGCATCTGTATTCTGGCCCTCAGGCAGCGATGGGCGCGCCAAATGTGGAGGCAGACGCGGCGGCAGCGGCAGCGATGGCCGGTGGGGGCACAGGCCGTTGAGTGCAGCGGTGGTTGCCAACACGGTGCCAAGGTCGGACGGGGAAGCACCAGATCGGCCACCTTGTACTTGTTGCGCATCTTGCGCGCGAGTCGCGTTGCGGGGTGTGTTTCGATAAAGACTGTTTAAAAAGAAATGATAAAAATACGTGCACGTATTTATTGTGGCATTCTTATTATCACATTCAAAGTGGCCCAGAACTCGGATGAGGACAGCACGACCCTCCCTCGGAAGAAAGAAAAGGCAGTGGTGCAGACGCAGGATGGGTTAAGATGTTGCTGGGTCCTTTTTGCTGGCCTCCGGGGGCGAGGCGTCGAGAGCAGACTGAAGAGAGAGGAGGGTGCTGTGCGCTCTATCTCTCTCCTGTGAAACTGCTTGCGATCCAAACGCCAGCAGGTCATGGGCACGGCGCGTATGGGTCAGAGCATCCTCCAATTTGTTGGTCTTGTAGTCGAGGATCCCTATGGTCAGCAATGTCTTGGCTGCAAGCTCGCCGCGCTCATTAAGCTTGGCGTCTGTCTGCATCAGCGAGGAGACACGGCGATCGACGTCACTCCCGGTCTCGAGTTTTGGGCCTCCGTTGGACTCTTTAAGTCTCGCTATTAGGGTCGTGAGGGTCTCAGTGATACACTGATGCGACGGGCACTCGCACAGACATAGCAGTGCTGACAGCAAGGCGTGTCGTGCCTCAGTAAGCTCGCCCATCCTGCAAACACGCCCCATCGTCACGTCCCGTCTTGCGAAAAGCACCGGCAGCAGGCGTTCATCAGAGGCAAGGGGGGGGAGGGGGGGGGATTGGGAACACTGTCCGGCGGTTTTGAGACAGTGCGCAACGAAAACCTGATGTAGCAGGAGGAGATGGAGCGCCAATGTTTTGAGAGCTGAGGAAAGTTTAACCCGATGCCGTCGTCACTATGCTTGCCGTTGCCTAGCTTGGGGGCGTCACGCAGGGATCTTGACGTGTGGTTAAGGGCGTGCCGGTGGAAGTCTAGCGCTGCCGTAAAGTTTTTCTGGCGCCACAACACTCACACGGTTCATTGTCGTCCCAAATATGTCACGCGGCCATCCGGTCTTCAAGAGGTGTCTACTGTACTGGGGAGTATAATATACCCCTAGTAGCGAAACCTTTTGAAGACGCGCAAGCTGTCAACGTGCTCGCTGGAATCGGGTAGACCTGGAGGAAGGCGATGTTGGCCAGGCTCTCATACACGCTTGCTCGTCGCGCCCAGTCAGAGTGGTTGAGGAGGCGCAGGGCATCGCGGTAGTGGAGGGCGGCTTCCTCCAAGTCACCCTGCATCCTAATGCACGCCCGTCAGCTGCGTCCCGCCTCCGGATGCGCCAGCAACCACCCGCACCAGAGGAGACGCCGTCGCGCGGGTGGGGGGGGCGTGGCAGCACCTGTCTGGCCAAGATGGCACCGATATTCCGCTCCACCTCCCCATCTTCGTCCGGCCTCCCTGGCAAGGCACGCCGCTCGTACAGGTGTTGCAGCGCCTGCACCGGGCTCCAACCGCGTCGGCGCATGAGCACGGACGAAAGAGATGCAGGCACGGGCACGGAAACAGACACAGACGCCGAGAAACAAACAAGAGCAGACGAGCAGTGGACAGGGCGTGACCAAGTGCGAGCGGTTTGAGTCGCGGTGACACACGATCAGGTTCTCAAGCGTCGTTCGGAGTGCGTCAGCGATATGCGAATCTGCATGCTGCGCAGGCTGCTCGTGTGCGTGCCCATTCGGAGGTGCTGGCCCGTCGGGCTTGTGCAGCGGGGCCAGGACTCGGTGGGCCTCTTGCAGGAGCCGCAGAGCCTCCTCGCCGCTATTCCCAGCCTCCAAGAGCAGCACAGCGGTGTCGCTTTTCAGCTTTGCTACTCTCCAGTGGTCAGCGCCGTAAATCTTGTGGCCAACACCAATCGACTTGCCTGTGTTGAGCCGAGAACACATCGTTAACGCATGCTCCACACGGCATCCCTGCTCGTAATCGCCTCCAACTTTGAGCATGCTCATGCAAAGCCACGCAACGGCTGTGCAGGGGCGCTCCATGCAAAAGCACGCGCGAGAGACTCACGCGACGTCTCTATGGCGAGCTCGAGCTGCTCGTGCTGCGCGTACAGCCTGGTCATGCGCGCCAGGGTGTCCTCGAGCGTAGTCACCGCCTCAGCATCCAGATTTGCCGTCTGCTCATCCTCCAGCTGCTGCAAGGCCTCGACCACCGCCTTCACGACCTGTGCCATGCGCGGCGCGAGCTCATCGTTGGATGCTGCGTTCGCCCGGCCTGCATGGCGCGCGGGGCACCAAGCATGCACTGCACAGCCTCGCGCCGGCCAGGAGGGGTCAGGCGCGCACCGTGGAGGCGTGCCGGAGCGCGCCGTTCGTGTCTTGCATCGACGCCTTGGCGCCCGCCAGCGCGGCAGAGAGCGTGAGGGCGGCGTGCGACGTGAACCCGTGCCTGGCAAACAGCGATGCCTGCACGCTCTCGAGCGCCGACACCACGCGCTGCTCGTCGCGCACGTTCTCCAGGAGGGCCACGAGCTCGCGCAGCATTTTCTCCTCCGCGTCGGCGGGCGGGCGCTGGGAAAACGCGGCCTCGAGCAGGCCCAGCGCTCGCTCCGCGTCGTCGTGCTCGGCCCACGCAGCCTGACTCGCGAGCCACGCACTCTCCCACCTGGCCTGCTCGGCGCAGGATAGGCACAGCAGTGCCAGGAAGACCGGCGCCGCGGGCCGCCGCGGCGCCCACATACTCTCCACCGATGCGATGCGCACCCGCCCCACTTGTAGCGCACGAACAGCGGCAGTTCGCGCCGATGGCCAGCACCTGCTGCGCCGACGAGGCCAGCACCCGGCGCTACGATGGCGAGCGGCACACCATCGGCGCGCCTCCCTACGGCATGAGGCTAGGTGCCGGGCGTGGGGCAGTGCCGCTTCTCTGCGCCGCTGCCCTCCTCGCGCTGTGCCTGCCGCGAGCGGAGGCGCAGCACGTCGACCTGGTCGCCCCCGCGCAGGGCTTCGTGAGCCGCGATGGCTCTCTGCGGATCGAGTGGGTGGTGGCGGGTGTGCCTGGCGACGGCGGCGCGCCCCACGTCGTGCTCATGGTCAACGGGATGGTGGCGCAGGTTGCGAGCGCGAGTGACGCCAGCGGCAGCCTCCTTCTCAGCGCGCTCAGCGACGGGCCATACCGCGTGCACGTGTTCCTCGGGCAGTACGACGAGTACGAGGGGCTCAGCAACGTGCAGTCCTCCGCGCTCGTCGAGTGCTGGCTCGACGCGACCGGCGTGCTGGGCGGCGTGCCGCCGCCGAACCCGCAGGCCGGCATGGTGCTGGGCTTCACCCCATACGTGCCGGCGACGCGCGCCGGGGCGCAGCCGGGGCGGGGACCCGTCGTCGTGTTTACCTACCACTGCAACAGACCCGACTTTGTCAAAATGCAGGCAGACGCGCTGCGGAAGTTCATCCTCGACGACTTTACGCTCCTGGTCATCAACGACGCGCAGTCGGACGAAATGCGCACTGCCATTAGCGAGGCCAGCATGAGCGTGGGCGCAGAGAGCATACTCACCTCCGACTACCTTGATCACAGCGACCCCTCGCAAGTGGTGGGCCGCATCGTGACGTGGTCCGTGCAAGAGGTTGCGCTGCGGCGCTTCAATGACTCTGTGGTGATGTTGCTCGAGGGCGACATGTTCCCTGTGGCGCCTTTTTCGCCTCTGGACTTCCTCGCTGGCTACCAGATCGCGGGAACGCAGCAGGGCCGCCGTCATGCCTCCTCTGGCTTTCTCCTTCGGTGCGTCCACGCTCACGCTCGCGGGGCAAGGGCGGCGTGTCCCCTGC
>Ga0115006_10000930_pt1 | contig 17205 bp, 16 predicted proteins | sample ArcOceMetagenome_3_FD_88943 | JGI IMG/M metagenome (GOLD analysis project Ga0115006, IMG submission 88943) | Marine eukaryotic phytoplankton communities from Arctic Ocean - Arctic Ocean- Svalbard ARC20M Metagenome | ecosystem: Environmental > Aquatic > Marine > Oceanic | place: Arctic Ocean...
CACACACACACACACACACACACACACACACACACACACACACACACACACACACACACACACACACACACACACACACACACACACACACACACAGGCAAAAAGGCATTGAGTGAGGGTATTACCACTGCATGTTTGGGATTCGGAAAGATAGCAAAGCAAAACAGTGACCGCGTATTGGGCCAAATGATGGCAGGTAATCTGCCGTCGTATGATACTCGCAGGCGCAAGTAGTGATATCAGGACAAGTATATTGCTTTGCTCAGGACGCGTACATGAATACCCCTAACGCTCCATCGCATGTTATGCGCAGTTTTTTGAAATAAGACGACACGCGCATGCGCACGCTCGCATATATGCCACCAACACGCCGTGCGTTAACTTGCTGTATCACCACAGTTGCAGCAGCAACCCGGACAGGCCATCATGACCCGACCAGTCGGTCACAAACGCACAAGAGGTGGTTAGTCCAGAAAGGCTTGATGAAGGTTTGAAAATCAGCAATATGTAATTGTGTCAATAATCCATTCGGAAGAAAGTTGTGTCACCAAGATGCTGAGTCAACGACCTTCGCGATCCACCCCTGCCTCTGCGTTTCCGCTGCACCGACTGAACGCTCATTCTTGCACCCGCTCACACAATACATGAACAACACGCGCAGAATCCTGGCCAGACTCCGCAACCTCCTCCACAACTGGATGCCACGAACAGAACCCTAATGTCTCTCGTGCTTGAGCTCTCAGGTTGGACGGGAGGGTGCTCGCGCATGAGCATCCTTGCAACAGTTGAGAAAGGGAGAAGCGAGAAGAGCCAGAGAGAGGGGGAGAGAGAGGGAGAGAGGGAGAGAGCGCGCGCGCGCGCGCGCGCGAGCGAGAGAGGCGTATAAAAACGAATGCATACACACGTAGTGTAAAAAAACGCACTTATGCCATGATTCAAGCATCTGGGCTTCATGCACATGATTGTGACTTGCATTTATTTGCTGCATGACAGCAAGCTACCAGAATGCGGACGGAACACGACGTACCCACTTGGATCATGAGGCAGATCGAGAATATTCGGGTGTGTACACGCGAAGACATGTACACACACATATTTGCGTGTGTGTGCATGCACATCGGACGATCTTCGATATGTGCGCGTGAAGCTCGTGGCAATTATTTTTGCATTGGAAGCATAACAGAGTCAGGGGAGGCGCTGTCGGTATGTCGCTGCATACAAATTGTGACAAGCCCGCGTGCGCGTATACACACACACAGCCAAAGAAGAGGCTACCTTGGCTGCAGACAGAGCAAAGATTATTACCGAGTTCTTTCCGAAGGGGAATAAGACAGTGCAGGTAAGGTACTGGATGCAAGGCCAAAGCAGGGAGACGGTGCTGTCGGAGGGAGTCAGGGCGCTGAAACCATCGTTCCCTGCATGCCGTGACGATTCGATGTAAAATACACAATGCAAAAGACTTACAACAGATTGCTACCCGCGCTCACGTCCTCGACACAAACAGCGCACAGATGGCCTGACACTCACGGAGTGGTGCATGGGGGATATTACGGAACCGAAACCGCCAAGCAAGTTCAAAAGTTAGTGCATTCATATGTATAGTGGTGTACAGCATAGGCATTGGTGGATATGCGTTACTGCAGTGGTGCGTGGAAGCTCAATGCACAGCGTGAAATGCGTGTTGGTTGGTGCATGCTTGCAATGAATATGCCCACTCATGTACAATGCATGAATGCACTCACGCATTTCCGCAAAACAGAGCACTCTTCTTCCCCGCCTTTGCTGACAAGTTATATGGGTTGAAATACAGAAATATCTGGCAGCATCCGGAATAAACTGGGTGTATCGCGCGTGCTCGAAGGCCTCACGAGAAAATCCAGCGTGGAGCAAGAAAATTCGGCTGCACCAGGCGAATCTTCGGGCAAGGAAGTCGAGGGTGGGGCAGAAGCAGTGAATGGGAGGAGCGATATGTCATTTTCCATATCGCAGATTGGAGTCAGCGCAGAAGCGTTGACCGGAGTCGGGACAGGGAATTTCGAGCATGACTTATTCACACACAAGAGACGCACCGCGCGCCTGAATCCGCCGCGGCTCTTTGGATTTGGACACACAACCACATCATTTCATCGTTACGGTTATGTCGTGCCCCCAGTGAGCGCAGAGGGCGGTGGCGGACATTCAGGTATGAAACCATCTGAGGAGAGTGTAGGGTGGACGCAGGGCTGTCTGCGTTAGTGTGCGCATGACCTAATGTGTGCACGCGCAAATGTTTCTCTGCATTGACATCAATGCAGAGTCTGTATACTGATCTGTGCAAACACAAGTACGTGCGTTTTCAACGTCTTTGTATACTGATCTGTGCAAACCCAAGTACGTGTGTTCGAGGTGAATCAAGCGACAACTGTGGAGGTGTGAGTGAGCATCACGTGTCTGTGCATGAGTGTGCTTGCAGGGGAAGGACACAAGTGGGAGGTGCACGGGGGCATTGCGGGGAAAGGTGAGCTTCGCGGCGGCGGATGTCACTCTTGGCCTCGAGACATCGAGATTCCGGTAAAGTTAGTCCGAGCTCCGGAGAAAAAGTGACTGAGAGTTACATGCGTGCTGACATGTGCTGTGACTTCCAGCCACCACACACGGAGGAGGGGGAGGTAACGATTCTTCGGCCAAAGGTCAACGTGGAGGGTCAGATTTTTCGCGTGAGGCTCACAAAAGAGAAACTTGACGAGGTCTTCGACCAATTGAATGCTTTGCGCGATTGTGAGCGACCAGCGGCACTTCAAGAACTCTTACTGCCGGGACACGTGTTGGAGCCCGTGGAACGGGTGCGCACTGCAACAGAGGAGTCGAGTGTCTCACAGTTGTCAGAGGCTGCTCAGAACGCACAAAACGACCTCAGCATGAACTCCCCCCGAACCTCACACGAACCAATGACCAGGAATGACCAGATTTGTACGTCACAGTCTTCTGCACAGCCAGCAGCCATAACTGGTTCTGCCCCAGCTCTAATGTTCTCTGGTTCTGTTTGACTGATGCAGCGGTTGCGTCCGTGTGTACACATTGTCAGCAATGGCTGGGCATGTGACGATGCTTGAGCGTGTGTCGGCAAGTGCACGTGTCTGCGTGTCTGCATGTGCTGAGAAGAGAGTTGGATTTTCAGGACGCGAGGATGTATCTGAAATGCCAGCTTTAGATGCACGGGATCAGTATCGGCCTGCCCGATCTGCAGATCGAGCAACAGCCTGCCTTGCGAGAAGCAATCTGGACTCACCTACGGCTACCAGTCACGGAGGAGGCCGAGGCAGGGTGTCAGAGGCTGCCCATCGTGAAGATGCATATGGCGAGGATGGCAGGGGCTGTGGCTTTGCCAACGCAAAGTACAGCATCGATGTTCAGTCGCCTTCTTCGCCGCCGACACCTAGTCTCTCCCTTTCCTCTCGTCCATCGCCCTTCTCCCTCTCTCCCTCTGTCACCCTCCTCCTACCTCCGTCGACCTTTGCCTGGGCATCTCCCTAAACGCGTCGCATTAGCAGACTAAGGTGCTGGCTTGAAAGCGACTAGTTCTCCTGGCCTTTGTGGCTACGACAACGTGTATCCCATGAATCTGCCTGAACATGTTCGTCATCCTTGTTCTTCTAACTTATCGTCACTCATCCCACGGATCCTTCCTTTTCCCTGTCGTGCATACAGGTGAACGAATTATCGAATTGTCGCACCGGCGCCTGCTTGACAAGAGCTGTCGGGGGCGAGCACTTCATTTTGGACACGAACTACCCCAGCCCGCAGACAGCGCACAGGAGATGCATGAAGGCTTTTGGAGGTGCAATCGGTCAAAAGGAAGGGACAGTGATGTTGGTGGGGAGTCATCGCCTGAGGATGGAATGCCTCTTGACGGACGAAGAGGGAGTTTCATGGACAGTCATGGAAATAGCAGGGGCGGAATCGGCAGGGATGAGCGGCGCAAAGGTGGGAAGCAAACAGGAGCCTTCCGTCCTGCTTCTGCACCGCCGGTACTGTGTGCTATTTGTATTTGCGCGCATGTGTGCAGGCATTTCGGTGTGCATGTACAATTGATACAAGCTCGTACGCATCCATGTGAGCTTTCTAGCCCACTCGATTCATCTCATTGCACACTCTCGCGTGCACGCACACAGACGCAAGCATACGCGTGTGCCTTTTGCGTGTGTATTTTGATCACGACTTGACCCTTCCCTTTTCCTTCATATTCCCCCCGGTCTGCTGTCCCTTACAGGTACGATATGCGCTTGAATCGTCGCACCTGAAACATTACATGCGCTGGGGTCTGAATGAAGCGCGTGCAGTATCTTCGTTTCGCAGGTTCAAAATATTGCAACAGACTGGCTTTTCCCAGCACATACCACCCATTCAGCTCACCCCGTGAACCAAACGTACAAAGCATGGCGAACGTGCATCTGTAGATTGCATGGAAGCACCACATGCGTGGTGTATTCACGCATTGGTGCATACACACGTGCAGGCAAATCGAACACGCGCTCGAAGGATTGGAAGCCGGCGGGACAAAGATTGACAAACGTCGACCTTGGCTAGGACCAAAGAGCTCTGTGGTGTGTAATATTTGTTTGTGTTAGAAGGATTTTTTGAGGCGATTGGCAGCAGCTCCTTCTATAGATTTTCGGTGCGGTGTTGACTGCGTTTGCACGTGTGTTTGCATGTGCAGGAGCCATCACCCTTTGAAAGGCGGTTTGTTCGAGAGAGGAGGGAGAGGAGAGATTCTGTATTAATCCCTGGCACAGTCCGCCGACGTTTCAACCCCAGCACGTACGACACTCCCTGTTTCTCCAGTCCTCCCTGACACTTGCCCTTTCATGCGAACATGCAGGAGGGGAAATGGCGTTTGCAAACGCCTGTTGACATGCCTTTCTCTGCTTACGCATCCACACGCACGAGTACAGGTATTGGACAGACAAGCAAGAATTGAATGCAAAAGTGGACCGACGACTCTGGAAACAAGAGCAGGTGCAAACGCACGAACAGAGCGTGCGTGCGCGCGCGCGATCACAGGACGTTACGTCAAGGACAGATGTGACCCTAGCTGTGAGGTGCATCTAGTGCATCAATTAGAGCACCTCCTGAAGGGATCTGTGCATTCATTCTTGCTTGTGCGCAGGTGGAGCAGTGGGAGCGAAAGACGCTGTTGGGACTGCAGCGGACGACGCAACTCATTCGCACCTTCTCGGATATGCGGGAACTTGCGCGCTAGAGTCTTGGACGCAGCGAGCCGCCCTGGCGGCCAGGGCGAGGTGCGCTTTTCTTTTTGCTCCATCGCACCCTTTTGGAATAAACTTGTGTGCGCGCCCTGAGTTGAAGAAACGCAGCTGGCAAACTCCCACCTGGAGAGGCGTGGCGAGTCTTCAAGAATACTTTCCAAGCTCAGATTGTGTCAGCGAGGGAGAGGGAGAGGGGGGGGGAGAGGGAGCGGCTGCGCGGCCACGAGTTCGCCGCCCCACGGCGCCCGGCACGGCACGGCGCGCACTTCGTTGCGCTTCCGGATTTTGCGAGCGTCGAGAGCGCACGGACGCACACACTGGCTATTACCGGTCCGTCCGGGGAGGTCTTTCGAGCAAGCGGGCGAGCAAACCGAGCGGGCGCGCGGGCGGGCACAACTGTCTGGGGGAGCGGGGAATGGCATCCGTGTGTGACGTGCGCGAGGGGACGCGCTGTCCTCGCACTCGGTTGCGTTTGCCGGCGGGCGGGTCTGCAGAAAGCCCCAAAGCCCCGCCTCCGCGCGAGTTGCGTATGCGGCCACGATCGAACGAACCCCCGCGTGCCCCGGCGCCTCGAGCCGCGACATGCTGAACAGCCTGAACCCCGGCCGCGGGCAAACCCCTTAAGTCATTTTTTTTTTCCTTCCTGCCACCCGATGTGTTTTCACTCCTTTTCGGCACCACGGAACACACAAGACGGCCACAAAACTCAACACGTCCAGCGTGGGGGTCAGTCCCACCGGATTCCTCGACCTGGCAGCCTGATTAGTATTTCAGTATTGGCAACTGAACCTGGTATTAGATTTTGTACGGTACCACGCAAAATTTAGTACATTTGGTACAAACTTCACTAGACCGGAAACACAAGAAACCCCTTTCAGGCTCTGGGAAAATTCGCTGGAGGGATTCAGGTGGGTACTTTCCATGACAAAATTCGGCAAGTCTTGACAAACCTCCGAAGTCTGCAGCTGGAAGGCTTGCGTCGGACCCCCCTGGGCTGGCAGCAAGTGCAGCGGGATGGGACCTTGGAGGTGGGCCAGAAGCGGCGGGATGGGGGGCAGGCGTTGACAGCGGGCCGCCGGACTTGGCGTGTGCAGGGGCAGGCAGCTTGCGCGCGCAGAGGCGCGCTTGCCCCGGGCCCGCAGCTGCGACCGCACACGGGCCGTTGCCATGTCTTCACAGTCGCACTCGCCCTGGGTCGACATGTACTATCGCCGTCCGAAGCACGAGCTGCGGCCGCTGGTGGACAGGTTCCTGGGCCAGTGCGAGGACGTGAATGGCTTTGTGAGGAAGGCACGCGACCGCTCCACGAGCAACCACGACGTCGGGATCATCGATGCCGTGTACAACGGGCTGCGGCAGGTGGACGAGGACCTGCACCGAAAACGAAGCCGCGTTCAAAATTGGTTGACTGAGCTGGACGGGAACCCCGTGAACGAGGACCAGGAGCCAAGTGGCGAGCGGAGTCCAGTGAGCCCGCTGGCGCCGGGTGACAGCGCGAGTAACTACTTTCCGTCGCCCCCGCCTTCGAACGACCAGGCTGCTTGCGCCAGCCGTAGGAGCATTGCCATCTCCGTATCCACAAACCCCAGCTGCGCTTTCAGTGCAGGTTTTTCCGACCCTCCCCGTGTGTTGTGAGAGCCTTACTTATTTATTTGAGTGCGGCTGCTTGCGCCCATGTGCTTACATTGACGTGTGCACATGCAAACCAGATGACCAAAGTCAGGACGGTGCTACTTTGACTCCGGCAAGACCGCTCAGCAGAGCTGCGACACCCGCAGACAAACCCGTGTTTGCAATCAACGATTCCCTGCCCGATTCCAGCCATATTACCAAAATCTCCGCGTTGGACGAGGCCACGGTCAAGGTTTGATCATGCTGTGTACAGCTCTTGCATGCTGTCCTTTCAGTGCTGTGTTCTTCTCCTTCTTCTTCTCCCTGCCGTCATCTCACTTGTATTGCACGCCGCAGGTGCGAAATCTTATCCAAGGTTTCGAAGATCGAAAAGTGGAGACGCCTACACCGGTAGACCCTGCAAAATGGGATGGTAGTAAGATACCGCGAGATGACCTCCGGAACGCACAACGGTGCACACCACGCAATGGCACACCGCGTGAAGCCAGCAGGACGCCACGTATCACGCCTCGCAATGGCACACCGCGTGAGCTCAGCAGGACGCCACGCATCAACTGTATCCTTTCAAAGTTGCGCTCCGAAGTGGATCGATTCCAGTCTAGTGGTGGGAAGTATTGTAAGCGACTGATCGAGGAAGATGAACCTCAAGATGGGTCTTCACCAGAGTCAACAGCAGATGTTCATGTTCTCGGCAACGGACCGCAATATGCAATGCCACCGAACGTCCAAGGGGCCCTGGACACGGCTGGTGGAGAACAATCAATTCACCTAGGAATGCAGGTAAACGGCAGCCCAAAATTGTCGCCGCACGTTGGGTCATTGCGGTTATCTGGGCACATCCCAGACATGCGTTTCACACCGTGCAGCATTGCAAGTACATCATCGAGCCCATTTTTTTTTCCAGCTGCACATGGTCCGTCAGTTCTCTTCGGAGATTCTTCAGATCTGTGCGAGGGCTTGGATCGTCTATGGGTATCTATACCAGACTGTGAGGCCTCAAAGTACCAGATGGGGAGTGCAAGCAGCTCGCCAGTAGCAACATGTGTAGCTGAAAATCGTGAGCCTGTTGCTGCTGCGGTCAGCGATGGCTTTCAGGGCCATGAGAGAGCCGTTCCCTCGCCTCCTGCTTCATATGGCAGCGAGCCTTGGACGCCTGGCGCCATGCCTCATTTCAGCACATTGCAGGCACTGAAGTCAACCGAGCACTTAACACCCCGAGAAGAGCATTTGTCAGGCGCGAACAGCACACAAAACTTGCACGCAGCAGAGCAAGCAAGCAAACCTGGGGATGGCTTGCAGGCCATGCTTCGAGGCAATGATGTGCAGATGGCGTCCGTAGTACGCACAGTTTTAAGAGTAGAGTTGGCTGGGCATGGCGTGCGACAGGAAGTTGCCCGTCCAGGTGATCGTGCCTCCGAAATCAGGGAGACCAACCAAGGTCTCATACAGCAGGAATCGATGGAATATGACGTGGTGGCGCAATCGATTTCAAAAATGGTTCAAGAGAGAATCACCAGGTCTGAAACTCTCACGCAATTTGCGATTCAAAGTGCAGCACGAATCAGAAGCACCTTGACTGCGAAATGCACCGCTGCCACGGAGGAAGTGGATTCCAGCTCTACTGTTCAGAATGTCCGGACATCGCAGAACATCGCAGAGGACATCGCAGAACCTCCGAAAAATGAAGACGTACATTTTGTACGGAATACAGCACCTAGAACAGCTACACGAAATGCTCCACCCGCACCTCAGATTGGTTCCGGCGCGCCCTCAGTAGCACCGCAGCGAGTGGAAATTCGACAACCTAACGGGCGCTGGCGCTCAAATTGGGCTGGGCATGGCGCAAGTCCGCGGAGCAGAGGGGCCAATGTTGCTGAGGATGAGGTCAGTGTTCGAGCAGTACAGATACCAAATGATGCCACAGTGGCCCCATCAAACTCAAGATTCCAAGAACGCACCACACCTGAACGATGTTCCATCAGTGTTCGAGCAGTACAGATGCCAACGGATGCCGCAGTGGCCCCGTCAAACTCAGGATTCCAAGAACGCACCGTACCTGCACGCCGTTCCTTGTTCGGCTCAAGCACAGGATCAATCTCAGGCAGGGTGAGTACACCGAGTGCTAGTGTGTATTCGGCGGAGACCAACGTCAGACCATCGAACCCCAGTGTTCATCATCATCATCGGTCTCAATCACCGACCAAATTCCAGCGCGAAGCTCCTTCGCCGCACCGGCATGCAGCAATCTCGGGCAGGGTGGGTACGCCGAGTGCTAGTGTGTATTCGACGGAGACCAACGTCAGACCATCAAACACCAGTGTTCTTCAACATCATCGGTCTCGATCACCGACCAAATTTCAGCGCGAAGCTCCTTCGCCGCACCAGCATCCACCTCCCTCACCCCACCAATACCAGTGTACGCCACGTCGCCAATTAGCATCGCCGAATCAGTATACTACCTATTCTGGCCTGCGCTCAGATCTTGTCTCCGCCCACAGTGCATCGACGGCTGAGAACTACAGCAAAGCGTCACAGTCAGCCTTGCGATATCGCGACTCAGGAGCTCATGAAGCAACATCCCCTGTGCAATCACGTCAAGCCATGCATCATCTTAGCGCCCGAGATGTTGATGCAAGGACGCCTGTACATTCTAGAACGACATTCAGTTCTTCCAACGCACATCATGTTGGAGCATCAACTCCTGTGCAATTTCTGCCGGCCTCGCGTCATGCTGAATGCGGACCGCGGACTCCCGTACAAGTGCAGAGTGCCGTGCAAGCACAACATGTTGGAACATCCACGCCTGTGCACTTTCATGCAGCGCGGCATCATTCAGAAACAAGGAACAGTCAAGTATCGACTCCCCAACATGCTTTCCACCGTGGAGCACAAGACATGCGAGCATACTACGGCACACTAAACCCTGGCTTGAATGGCCTCCAAAATCCAGGCTTGCTCTATGAGTCTCGTTACATGGGAGGCAGTCACTACCTTGAGGCTGGAGGCGCCAGTTCCTTGCATCAAAATGCAGCGAGTGCGGCGGGAAATCGTTTTCAACGTGAGGGGAGAAGCGTGGAAGTGCGTCCTGAGACTTCCTTTTCGATCTGGCAGGGTGAAAAAGGAGGTGCGGGAATGGGAAGAGACTTGCATCTGCAAAGGATGGGGGGCGGAACTGTAGCGCGAAGTACTAGCGATTCAAAAATGCAGTGGCTATGATTGAAAGTCAGATGATAAAGCTGCCGGCGACGAGTCAAAGCTCTGAGACTGGATGATCAGAGATAGGGGCGAAGGTCGGGAGAAAGCATGATCCATTACGCCCGCAACATGTAAAACAGGAAACAGGATTGGATTTGGGTGGAGGCGGTGAATTTCGCTGACGCTAGGTTTTAGCAACGCTGACGCTAGGTTTTAGCAACGCTGCATTTCTATCGCTGGTAATCTTAGGTCCACTGTCTTGTAAGTAAAACAGCTCCATCTCCGTGACGAGGCGCTAGAAAAGGGGCAAGGGAAGTTTAGAATTTGTCCCTTAGTCTCAGAATTGTGAAATTTTCATCTCGGAGCGGCGTGGTGTTGAGCTCCACAACTTGTCTGCATTTCGCCTCGTGAAGTCGCTTGCGTCATCTTCCGAGGCTGAAGAAACAACGCAGACGTGGGCGCCATAATAAACCTCTCTCGCATACACCCATGTTTGGGTATATATGTGCGAGATCCCTCTTCCCCCCCCCCCCGTCTTCGGGGCCCTCTCTGTCCGTGTCCTGTCCGAGTGCACACGGGGCGTTTGTCCTCTGTAGCCCCGGGCAGTTGGCGTGGGCGCTTGCGCGACCAGCCGTGCAGACCGACGTTGCCGGCGGGCAATGATCTCGCGTGCTGCCTGTTTTTCTTTTTTCCTGTTTTGGGCGCTTGTGTACCCTGAGAGGACACAAGCCGTCCGAGACGCTTGTGCCTTGGTTCACTCACAGCCCGGGTGACATTTACCATCGGTCCTACAAATGTAGAAACAGTTTCCGATCATGATTGTAATAAAGTAAACCTTTGTTGTTCTCTCAAGTGAGCCCTAAGTGGCGTCGTTTCTTCTCCAGCATTTCTTGCCTTATCATGTTTTGCGCTTAATTGCACAGCTTGCATTTCATTGCACAGTAGCAAGCAGCAGCATGCCAGTGTGATATCTTTGATCGAATGTCAACATTTACATTGAAATCCATCTGTAATTCAATTCAACATTGACACTTAATTTGATGTTTATTACAGCACACTACACAAGACCTGCCTTCCCATCCCTCCCAAGCACGCAGTCCACCGCGGAACGACTCAGACTTTCTCTGTCTTGACACTTTCTTTGGAAAGCGTATTGAGCTGCCTCTCCCTTTCAGAACTATTTGACTGTCGAGGAGCCAGCTGCACTCTTCCACCTGCAAATAGTAGGGAGGGCAGGGACGAAGTGGGAGGTCGTTGTCAAGAGGAAAATGAGGAGATACATGTTGTCTGTGGGAAGCGTATGACTGTGCAGTGCTTGCCCACGGGTGCGCACGCGCCCACGCGGCGATGGCGGTGGCGGGGGCGAAATGACCTTGGACGTGCGGCACTTGCGAACACTCCACAAACATTTGTTGCGTCTGCTTGAGAATGCGGAGCTCGAATGATGGCGTGCCAGGCGTCCTGCGAGATAATGTGCCTCGTGGGAAACAACCACACATCGATGACCGCAATTGCGTGCACGCGCACTCTTTGTGCGCAGAGTATGTACGCCCGTGCGTTGCATGCTTGATTCGCGTACAACGAATTACCACCAGCACCACCCAAACATACACGCACTCCAAACGCCAAAGTGCTCTTTCCTCCACTTACCAAGGAGTGACGGGAGTCATAGTTTGCAAGTGGCGGCTAGTTGTAAGCCTGCGTAACAGCGTATGCGTGTGGGAAGCATTGGGTCGTTGTGCAGTACCAAATAGGCACAAGTGGGTGCAGAGACGCATGCCAAAGTATTCGATGCGCACAATTTCCCGAGATAAGTCAGAACATGTGAGCACAAAGGAGGCTGGACTACATTGCGCACTAAAAATGCATGCATGCATACATACACAAATTGCACCTCTGCGTATCAGAATCAGAATCCGACAACGGACTGGCCACTTCGTCCCTGACGCAAGATAGCATATATGTGTTCTCCAATCCACTCGTGAGATTGTCCAAGCCTTCAGCAGGGGTGATGACCAGCCGGAAGCCATTGCCTATTTCAGCATCATCTGTGCAACAGAACAAACAGTCGGAAAGCACAAAGAAAAGGAGAACGGCCTTCAAATGCTACACCGGCTTTGCGCGTAGATGTGCATGTGTGCACGCAGTTCGTTGCAAGCGAGTGCGTTGCAAGCGAGTGTGCGTCGTACTGACGCTTTTGCGTTTCAAATACCGTCTTCATTCCACGGTGATATCTGGGACCTGTCGTAAGAAGTACTTGTCTGTTTGCTTGTTCGTTCGCCCCCTTCTGTAGTCTTCACCCGCACGCTCCTTTTGGATGCACTGAGCGTGTGAGGAGTGCGTGGGAGACGGAGGCGGGGTGAGATCAGTGGATGCGTGCGCACGTGGTAGGGTTAATAGGTCGGGTGGGTGGGTGTGCATGTTTTTTGCTCGCACGTGCATACCTTCCTTGACATGTCTGCCGAGCCCTGTATGCGTATGCGCAAACGAGCCCTGCCTGCATTAACCTCCCTCGCTGTTTCTCCCTTTCTCAGTCCCTCCCTGAATACCCCTCTCATGACCTCCCTCAACCCCTCCATCTCCATTTCCCTCTCTCTCCCTCTCCCCTCCCTTCCCCTCTCTCGTTCCTTGCCCTTTCACTTCCCTTCTCTCTCCCTGTCGCTCACCTCGATGAGGGAATGCCAGGGGTGCGATGCACTTTTGGTAATTCAGTGCCAACAAGCAAGGGAGTGCTGACACCGGAATACTCTTCACCTAGAAGCGCCCCCCGCGGTCTTCGCCAAACCTATTGTGTGCATGCGCGCGTTCGTGTGTGCATTTGTGTGTGTGTGCGGGTGTGTGTGTGTGTGCGCGCGCGTGTGTGTGTGTGTGTGTGTGTGTGTGCGATAGTGGCAGACAGGTGTGAGAGAGACACACGTTCGTAGTTAGGTATCACACATGTTCCCCATAGCAAAAACAAAATGAAGTACAGCGCATTTGCACGCCACACGCGCGCATAAACACGTGCATGCACATAGAGATAGATAAAACCTCTGCTAATCGATTGGAGACGAGCGCGGAAGACGCTACCATATCTGAGGCTTGCCTTCCGATGCCCACCCAATTTTCCTCCCTTTCCCTCGGAGACAAATGTTCAAAGAATGCCTTCCCTCCTTTCTTCGGGCTGCCGCGAGCTTTTTTAGAGCGGACTGACGAACGTTTTTCGTCGGACCATGAGCCATACGGCGAATGGGAATGTGGTGAGCCCGGAGAAGTAGGTGTTTTGACACCAGCAGTCGGGCTGATGCTCTGGCGTCCGTGCATTTCGGCCTGGCCCAATCGGTGCCTGAGAAAGTAAAAACAAAATGAAATCGCGCTTAGTTGCTGGAGGGGGGTGTGCAAGGTGGATCGTGTTTGCAAATCCTCCAAAAAGTGAATCCACGGAGAATGTGGACTGCCACCCAGCAACCGAACGGCACTCAGTGCGCCAATGTGCGTAATTTGCGCACACGCTTGCACAGCCATACCCACTCTCACCTTTCGCGGTGACTGAATGCGAACCCCTCAAATAATGTTTCATCACGCATCGGTTTTTGCATCTCCTCACAGAGCGCTCGAGGCCCCAGCTTCTGAAAACTGCATTCAACACAAAGATCTCACCGCTGCTTGAAGCGAACAGCGCATGCAAGCTAATACAGTTTTCACGAACATGGACAATGCGGTGCGGGGGGTGTATGGCCCGGAGTTATATATACGACGTTTCTGCATGCATCTGCACAGTACCTGTTCTGATACGTTTGAAGGTTTGACGGCACGTTGCCACGCATGTCAAACTGGTCTATCACTCCACTGCCTACAAATATTCAATATTCACAAGCAGATAACGCGACAGATGGGAGGATTTTCAACCAAGCACGCACAGATGGGAGGATTTTCAGCCAAACGTGCGAATTATGTCTTAAATGCCGGACAAACAGACCACGTCAGGCATCGTGTTGCATATACATGTTGGCGCAGGCTGACAAGCAGTTGCTCACCCACCCACCCTCGCATATGCAACATCACAAGCTCGCATTTAACGCACGCGTGCACGTCCGTACTCATCAGCTTACGTGAAGCAAGTAGGGACGAAGTATAGGCATGCAAATTTGAAGGCCCCGTCGTCTTCTTGCGCATTGGGAATTGCTGCATTTCGTGCTCTCCAGCCTTGGCTGCAAACGTAGCCTGCTTGGGCTCTACCGCATCCATTTTCTCCTGCAGCGCCTGCAGCCTATCTTCCGGCCTTGCCGGGGACTGATTTTGCCCGCCATTTGCAGCCGGAGTGCTTGCACGTCTTGCACCAAGTTCCAACGATGTTCTAGGTGCAAGGCGCGTGATTCGCTCCGGCGTTCTGGGGTCATTGATCAGAGTACTGCAAAGACCGGTGGAAGCAGGCCGCTGGTCGGGAGTTTTGGCGGTAGGCGTCTTGGCCTCAATGTCGGGCGTTTTGACATGCAGTGTTATGACACCTGCCTCGTCGTTCGTCTGCGAGGACCACTCAACGACGTCCGCGGCATCTCGCCTCGACCCTGGCCGCGCGCCGTCGAGCGAGTAGCGTCCTGTGACTGGAGTTTTGAGACCGTCTGGCAGCTGACGCGAAGAAGCGATATTTGTCATGTGCACCGTGTGCGGCTTTGGAATCCACGTCGACCGTCGTGTCGTCTCTTGGCTGATGCTGCTGTTGCGCAGACTCTCGAAGTCGGCTGCCAGAAGCGACCCGCAGGCACCGATCAGCAGGTCTTCCCGCGGATCAGAGCTGGGAGGCTGAGATGACCTCGACGCAGACCTCGACGCTGCGGGCCGCAGCGCAGCCGCAAGCACACCACCGGCCGTGCTGTTGCGCAGTGCCCTGGCTGCGTCTGTGCCCTCCTGCACAACTGCCATTGCCCCATGCGCTTGGCGTGCTGTCGCCGCGCGAGACGGCGCCCGTCCCTTCCGCTGGCGCGTCGCCCTTTCCAGCGCCACATCCTGCATCACCAAGTTGGCTGCACGAATGACGGACGTGACGGGGTCTCGCTCTGTCCGGGCTTCGTGCGGGGCGGCCTCCCGGACGGCCGGCAGCGCGCCCCCCGCGCGGCCGGGCCGCACCGCACCTCGCGTCGGCACCTCCCCGCGCTGCTGGGAGCGCACGACCTGCAGGTCGGCGAGCACTTCGTGCGCGGTTTGCTGGATCATCGCGGGGATTTCCGCCATGTCGTACCACTTCCACACCAGGTGCGCTGGCGCCGGCTGCGTGCCCCTGTCTGCGCGCGCCGCGCGCGCTGCGCAGTCGCCCGCGTAGCGATTGATGGACGCCATGGTGAGGTAGGCGGGCCGGACCGGTGCCCGCGCGCGCGCGGCCTTGCGACGCGCGGCGGACGCGACGGCGGCCGGGCCGAGAGTCGCGGAGAGGGTGAGGTCGTCGTCCGTGGACGCCAGCGACACCTCGCCGAGGCTCGTCGCCAGCGACGAGGCCCCCCAGCTCTGCTCGGCCCACTCGTGCGCCTCCGCGCCGCGCCCGGCCGCCATCGCGCACTCGCGCGGGGCGGCGGCCCTGGTTGGCTTCCACTGTTCAACTGAGGGTGTGCGCGACGACCCCCTGGCCCTGGGCCGATGGACTTCCTGCGATCATGAAGGAGCGTGACTCCAGACCCTTGGACACTTCGACTCCCCGGGCAGAAGTCTCGCAACCCATGGATACATGGTGCCAGGAAGCCATGAAAGGGCCGGACTGTGCTCGAGGCGCGCTCCAGCGCATCACCGGGCGGAATTGTCACCCGCTGGGGCCGTCTCTTCCCGCTGCCGGACCCTCGGTGTGCCACACCCTCCCCGCCCCGCGCCGCGCGGGACGAACGTGGTGACGCGAAATTCTGGAAAAATGCTGTGAGAGGCGTTTCAAGATTTTTTTTCAGGGAGAATTTTGATGTCAGCATTTTGAGATATCTTTCTGTGAAACGCCTCGAAAATACAGCGAATCGAAGGGATGCTACCCATTTCGACTGATTTGAGTTGCCATTTCATAGCTTGGCTTCACTTTTTGCCTGGTTTGGGAGGGGTAGGTCTCTTTTATCAAAAAGAAATAAGAGAAAACCCACTGCAAATATTTTAGAGGGTGGATTACCTTCCTATACCATAATTCAAACCTTGCTCAACTGTCAAATATTTGTATCGTCCCAATAATACCCAGACAATTCTTTTTCCTCAAAATGGCAAATCTGCTTTTTTTACTACCTGACACTCGCCGGGGGGAGTTGTACCTTGATCCGAGAGCCACTGTGGTGTTCGCAACTTGACTCGAAAGGCTTCGATTAGGCTTCTAGATCGGCGGCCACGCCGTTTTTCTCCAAAATTGCACCCCTCAAGTAAATTGGAGAAGCCATCCGCGCCGTCTCTCCATAACCAACACGATGACAGCACGTACCATGCGCGCGGCGGCACGCGGCCTGGCCGAGACGGCACGCCGCTTCCACTCGACCGGCGGCGGCGCGCGGCGCCCGCCGTCCGACGCCCCGAGGGCCTTCCTCTTGGACGCGCAGGCCGCGCTGTGGCTGCAACGGCCGGAGCCGACGGGGGGCGCGGAGCGGGCTGGCGGTGCAGGGGCGCACGAGCTGCTGCAAGCGAGGCCCCTCCGCAACGCTGCCGAAGCTGCGCACCTTCCCGACAACAACACGGGCCCGCTGGCGTGCAACCCCGTGGCCCAGCTGTTCGAGCTCCCCGCCGAGACGCCGCTCCTGCTGCAACTATCCACGCACCAACCTGAACGCCGCGCGGGGGCAGGAGGCGGCACGGCGACTTTCCGACGCCCGCCTGGGCAACGGGGGCCTCGCGGGCTGCAGTGCTTGCGCGTCATGGACGTCGACATCCTGCACTGCGCCGAATAATCCTGGCCTGGTGGGGCGTAGCGCGATTCTTTGCCTGTTCCCACACGGGCATACCCGCCGCGTTCACGCACGCAACGGCATGGTGGACAAGAGCACAGGGTATCGTGCTCGCGTGCCTGGCCGCTGGTGGGCGTCTAGTTCAGTCTGTATTATTTGCGGGCTCCGTTGCCTCGTGTTGCAGCTCGGCCCTGCAGGGCCCTGCAGTGTCCGTGAGTCTACCTCGGCGCCTCAGGCGGCTTTGCCGTCCAGCGGTG
>Ga0115006_10000931_pt1 | contig 17204 bp, 5 predicted proteins | sample ArcOceMetagenome_3_FD_88943 | JGI IMG/M metagenome (GOLD analysis project Ga0115006, IMG submission 88943) | Marine eukaryotic phytoplankton communities from Arctic Ocean - Arctic Ocean- Svalbard ARC20M Metagenome | ecosystem: Environmental > Aquatic > Marine > Oceanic | place: Arctic Ocean...
CGTGCGCTTCCTGCTCTTATCAGTTTTACTGGTCTACGCTAAAAAAATATTAACGCTTCTGCATCGTTGCATAAATAAATAAATCATAAGTCGCTGGACAGGCGGTCGATCAGCACCTTGTCGTCGCCCTTGGGCATCTTGCATACGTCGTTGAGCGTGGCCTGCAGCCCCCCGGCCTGCTCCAGCATCTGGATGCAGTCGCGGTTGTCGACAAAGTCTGACGTTTTGACCTCATGGCCCTCGGCCTCCATGAGCGCACGCTCTTGCAGGAACGAGAGTGAGAGCGCGCGAGAGCGAGAGCGAGAGAGACAGAGCGCGCGCGCGAACGTGTGTTCGTGCCAGTGCGGACCCCCACATGTCCCAGAATATTTCTGAACCCATCTGAGGAGGAGGAGGAGGAGGGAGGGGGAGGAAGGAAGGAAGGTTTATTCAAAGCTAATGCAGTGAAATGAGAGGAGGAGGAGGAGGGGAACTTATTGACAAGCAATGAATGAATGTCCTGGATGTTACACTGGATGGGAGGGATGGAGGTTGGAAGCAGGGACTGTAAATTCAGCATGAGAAATAAGATATTCATTGACAATACAAGAATCAGACGTAACTCGCTCACAGCGATGCACGGCTTGCCCGACCACCAATGTTCACCCTCCTGTTTCAATCCCGTGCCTCACTGTACCCCTTGCCTCCAAGTCTCACTCACAACTCAGGACGATCCCACTGGGACCGGCCCGTAGCGGCATGATAGAAGTAAGTAATGCCAGAATCTGGGTCCAAATGTTCACTCCACCCGCCCTGGAGTTGCTTAGAACCTTCCGTCGATTGTGCTGAAGCGGCGGCACCCGACTCCGGCTCTTTGCAGTCCTCAAAAGCGTCGGCAGCTCCTGCCTTCTCACTGCCTTTCGGAACCTCCCACGACGATGTGCCTGATTCTGCGTGGTAGTAGTAGTTGAGGTTGGTGTCTGGATCCTTGTGAGCAGTCCATCCGGGCGGCAGCACCATCTGCGGCTCAGCAGCAGCCTCCGTCCTGCTACCTGCCTGCGTCACGTTGGTAGCCTTGCTGTTTTCGGAGGTACCGCCTGCGCTAGCGTTGTTGCGTGCATCCTGGGTCGGCCGACTTGGAACCTGACGGGAAGGAGGCGTGGAATTGGACGCCAGCGATGAGCCCGGTCCGGCTGACGGCATAGAGCCTCGCGTCACCTGCTTTGCAGGCGCAGCCTGCTGAGTTTCTTTTCCAGCGCTCAACGACGTGTTGGCAGAGACGCTAGCGTTTGCAACACGGTTCAGGGTTTCCACTATGGCAAGCCCATTAGCTCGGGATGCGGCGGACTGCTCAGCGGTTGCACGTCGCTCCTTTGCGGCATCTTCTGCCCTGATCGACGCCGACAACTTGGCATTCACGTGGTTCTCGGGCAGCATGCGGCCAGCCATTCCGAGGACACACATCCAGATCTCTTTCTCCTCATCCGAGGGCGCAGCCAAGGCAATCTTGCTCACTTTCCGGTGTGAAGGGAAAATCTGCGACTCGATCGTGACAGGGCTCGCGAACTCAAGACGGAAGGCGTGTTTGCCCGCTCGCGGGTTCTTAAGCTCTCGCACCTCGAAGCGCGGCGGAAATGGAACGCGGTCGTCAGGTCTGTCATGCCAGCACGTGATCTTGCCGTTACTGTCGAGGTTGAAGCGCAGCCGCCTCCACTTTCCTCGCGCCGTCTCAATCTCCAGCCAGCCGTCTTTCGACTGCGGGATTTGCGTGACTTGCCGAGTAGCTTCACTCTTTCCCGAGTTCCCGTTCGATGCGGTTGACTCTATGAGCAAATCTTCTGCTCCCACCATGCCCTTTGAGTGCGCCATGTCGTGCATCTTGAGAGCCGCAATAGCGGCCACCCACGTCTTTTCGTTCAATCCAAGGCTCGCCGCAAACGGCTCGGACGGCAAGTCCGCAAAATTGCTACTGCCACCCCTTTCAGCCCCAGCAGCACCGCCAGCGCTGGCCGGGTGCGGGGGCTCGTGGCCCTCCGTCGCAACTAGCAGGCCAAGAGCGTTCACGGACCAAAACGAGCCGCGCTTGCCTCCAGTGCCAGTATCATCCCAGATCATTTTGGGTGCGGCGCCCGCCGCCGCACACCATGCAACAGGGACACAGCGCATACAGTCAAGGCGGGGCGGGGCGGGCGAAGTAGTGCACACCATCCCCAGCGCTCGGAAGTCCGCGGTCGGAGGAACGCCCTTCCATATGTAGACTTTGACGGCGCCAGAGCACTTAGACCAGGCGAGCTTCATCTTGGCCGGGTGGGGCAGCAGTGCGTTGAGGTGCGCTTCGTCCAGTCGCGGGCTCTTGGACAGCGCGCTCACGCCGGGATCTGTGAGCTCAACCACCATCGCCTCCTTGCCCAGAGAATTCGGGGGCCGATTTGCCCGTGGCCGACCGATGCCTTCGCTGGAATAGTGTCCAAGCTGAACCTCGACGACGTTGCGCTTGAGGATGGAAGGGTCCCACCGCGCCCGCCACACGCTGGCTTCCTTCCTCGCCCCGGTGTAACCGCTATTCCAGACATGGACCCACGAGTCCGCGGTCTTGATGCGCACTCGGATGTTTTCGAGTTCTTGAAAGGAGAGGGCAAGTCGCGTGCGCGTCTGCTCCAAATGGTGGTCAACGTATAATTCATCCATCGGCTTTGGCCTGATTTGCGAGAGGTCAGCCTGAATGGCCGGCGCAGTTGCGGCATTCGTTTCGGCTGCATCATCCTCGTTTTCGTCGCTGAAGACCAGGCTAAAGTCAGAGAAGCGAATGCGGCCGTCACCGGTCTGATCCACATAGCGCACGATGGCGTACACATCGTCCGGCGACACTTTGATGCCCAAAAACTCGAGGCCTCCCCACAATTCAGAGCATGACAGCTGCCCGTCGCGGTCAAAATCGAACGCGCGGAAGGCGTCGAACACGCGCAACCCGTGCGCCTTTATGCGCTCGCGGATAGTGGAAAGAATGGCAAGGAACTCGAGGTGGTGGTATTCGTCGCTGGTCTGCAAAACGCGCGCCACGGGTGACTGCCGCCAGTCGCGCAGAGGCCGTCGTCGGCACATGCGGACTTGCGAAAAAAAGGCCTGTCTCTCCTCGCGCGTGCTCTGCTGCACCGCGCGGATCATTGTGCCAAGCACCTTCTCTGGAAAGTAGAGCTGCGAGTCGAGGAATCGGTACGACACGATGGCTGTCAGCTCCTGCAGAGGGGGCGCTGGCGTGTAGCCCTTGGTAGAGTCGAGCAAGATGCCTCCCATCCCGCGCGTCAGTGTTCTCAATCCCACGGCTGTGCCAACTTTCACGGACTTGGTGCCGCCTTGCGTCTGAATTGAGGCCAGCAGCGGGATGTTCTCAGTGCGGTGCATGTGCATCACGGCACGCAGGTGTTCTGCCTCGTCCAGCGACAAGGCCACGTAATAGCGCTCACTGTGCACCATGTTGAGGCTCTGCGACACTGTCATGCGGTCAATGTCTGCAAAGGTCAGCTCTTCCTTGCCCTCACGCACACGATCCCACACTTTGGACATTGCTGGACTCGACTCTGAGCCAACAGTGGGGTCAATGAGCATGACCAGCCTCGCAAATCCGCTGCGATCCAGCACGTTGGTCCCGTCTTCTTTCGTGCGGGAGAGCATATCGAAGGCGCGCTGGAGCTTCATGCGCCGATCCGGCGAGTCGTACATGATGCCAACTTCCACTGCCGGCACTTCCTTCACCTTGTCCACGTCTGGCAGCCACTCCAGCAGCACCACAACATTTTTGAGGCGGCGATGCGAGGTGAGCGTCCAGACGCGGTGGAAGTGATTTTCCGACATGAGAAGGTACGGGTGGAAGGCAACAGACGGCCGGCCGCCATCCTTGAACCCGGCCATGGGCTCTCTGTACACATAGAAGTCTGAGCATGCGTAGAAGGAGTCTTTCATCCCCGCCAGCCCGTTGCCGAGTGACGCGAGAGCCCAGGGTGTGTGTCCTTGCCGTTTCGTCGAGAAGGGTAGCTTCCCAGTGCCGGCCTGCTCGACCTCCATTGTCTCTTCCTCCATTTCCTTTTCCTGCTCCTGCTCCTGCTCCTGTTCCTGTTCTTGCTCCTGCTCCTGCTCCTGCAGCTGCTCAGCGCTCAACCAGTTGTCCTTGTTGACATCACTTACATCCGCAGTCTGCACCACCCACGTTCCAGCAGCCTCTTCGCTCTCAACGCTGCCGACGCTCACCACATTTCCTGCCACGTCCGTGAGTGGGCCCTGATCCTCGGTCCAGGTGGCGATGCGGCGGATGTAGCTCACCTGATCTCGCTCCTCATCGCGGAAAAGCAGATCCTGATTTTGCCTCTCGAGAATCTCCAGCTTTTCAGAGAAGGACTGCTCCTTCTTGACGTCACTTGCCACCTGGAAATCCAAACGCTCGAGGAAGGCATCGACACAGCGCACGAGCACATCGTCGGACAACTCGGTGCCCACGTCGTTGCAGCGCGCCACGAGCATATTGAAGGCCTCCTTGCGCCAGACATTGCGCATGTTTTGCTCGCACAACATGTTGAACTGCACCTGCTCCGAGCGCATCGAATTCACCACAAGCCACGCCGACACATCCTTGAGAATGTCCCCAGAGGCGTGGGAGGAGGAGGACGTCTTCTTTGCGAGAATGTCGGTGATGAGCTGACGCACTTCTGGAATGATAAAGAGCTGGATGGTCTGGCCTGTCCCAATGCCGCGCATGCGGTATGCCCCCTGCGCATAGTCGCGGAAGGTCATGTCCTTGCCCAGCGTCAGAACTGCCTTGGCGTTGAGGGCATGCTGGATGTCCATGCCCGTGGTGTGCACCTGGTCGTAGAAGGCGAAACGCTTGGACTTGTGAATGTCGCACTGGTGTAGTGGCACAACCTTTAGGCCATCCCGCAGCAAAATCATCTTGCGGTCAAGCTCATCCAGAAACACGACGCCTTCCGCCCAGGCAAGCCCCTGCGTGATGAGGTACGTTGCTACTTCCAGGTTGTTCATGCCGGTAATGAGCGCGCCAGTGTCGATGAGGGCATGGTACACCGGATCACTGGATTTGGCAATGGTATCGAGCAGGCCGGTGACGCTCCAGTTCATCTCGATGATCTTGAGCGACACAACATTGGGCGACGTGAGCACGTGCTGAAAGTTGCCGTCGGTGCCTGCGTGGTAGCGGCACTTTCCCAGCTCGAGCGGCAGCAGCTCTGACGGCGTGCCAGAGAATCCCATACGCCTTTTAAAAAGCATATCACCTCCCAGCTCCTGCCCAGAGGCGGAGATTTTCATGGCCTGGTGCTTGAGCACGTCGGGGAAGATGATGTTGTGCAGGTAGTGATGCACCAGCTGCGGAAGCTTGCAGAGTAGCTCAAACACTGGGTCAAATTGCTCGGCATCATCCATGTCCATGAGACGCAACGGCCACACCTCCGACACCTGTGCCGCAATCGTCTTGGGAGCACCGGCGAGGCGGGAGAGGCGCAGCACCTCGTCCTGCCCGAGCCCGCGCACTCTGCCGCCCGCAAGATGCACCCACTCCACAAACTGCCGACTCGATGGGCGCTTGGAGTACGGGCCCTCTTCGTCCCACAGGCTCCGTTGAAGTTCTCGCAGTAGATTCTTGAGCTCGAAATAGCGAATGCCCTCGTAGCGGAATGCAAGGATGGTGAGCGAGATGATGACGTCAGGATGCGCAAACTCGGAGCGCTCGGACGGCACGTCCTTGCCAACGAAGGGCACCGACGTGATGGAACGGGATCGCGGGACCAAGTATTCGGCCTCCCTCTCGCGTTCAATCTGCTCGAGAGACAGGAGCCCGTAGGACACGCGGTCGATCTTGGTGAGCACAAAGGGTAGAATCGAGTGAAGCAGATCCCGGCACAGGTTGAGCATCTTCAAAAACTCGTCGTCCACTCTTTCGGTGTGCACGCCAACTTTGGCAAGCAGGTCTCCGGTCAAAGAGTCTGTCTTTTCCACCTGCAATCACATTTTCTCTCGTGTTAGTCTCTATCCAAGATGCGTCGCAGCAGACTGGCAGACAGGGGGCAATCCTCAAGGCACAGCAACAACGCAGCGCAAAAGCTTGCGTGAGGGACAGTCAAAGGGTAGAGCAATAATGTTTGCGTGAGAGACAGCCAAAACAAACAGCAAGAACGCTCACCGACAGGAAGGTGACGATTTCGGAGTCTTCGAGACCTGCCTTGCGCTGCATAGAGAACCAGAAGACGGCCCAGCGCGTGAGGATAGGACGGATGCGGGTGTTGTAAAAGTGGCGGCTCAGCAGCACCAAGTGTGGCGTGCGCTGCAACACACGCAGTTTCGAACCCTCGTCAATAGCCTCCTTCATTTCCAGCAGCACCGCCTCGGCCTCGGCGCTGCCGTGCAAATTCATAGTCATACGGCCCTCGGTAGCAAAAAACAGCGCGTCGAGGAGGTGGAACGGGATTTCCCAGCGGAAGCCCTTTCCTGACTGCGTCTGCGTGAGATCCAGCGGCTCCTTTCTGCCCAGCGGGAAGTTGAGTTCAGACTTTAGCGGGTGCAGCACGAGGTCCACTTCGTCCATCAGCAGGGCGCCAGAGAAGAAGAGCTCGAGGATCCGTACGCAGATCTTTGCTTGCGCGCGCAGAGATAACAAGTCTTCTTTCCCGCTGCTGCTGCTGCCGCTCTTGCTGGATGCAGCGTCGAGCATGTGCAGGATTTCGACGTACTTGAGGAAGAACGCTTTGATGTCGACGGGCGTGGTAACGACAATGGACTTGCTGTTGCGAGCCTTGACCAGCTTCCGATATGTCTCGGGCGTCACGGTGCGGAAGCGGTCGAACTTGAACGTGTACACAGGTTTGCGGATCAGGGCCGAGAAGCGCTCTCGCATGATGTAGCGGGAAAATTCGAGCAGTGCTCGCGGGACAACCTGCATGACGAGCCGTTGACTATCGGCCAGCATGAGCGCTAAAAGGGGACACACCACCGTCGTCTTGCCTGCGCCCATGATGAGCTGCTGACACGTCGAACCACGCTTGGGGTCGGAAACCGCCGACATAAACTCCTGTACGAGCTCAACCTGTTGGTCGCGCAGCATCACGTTGTGGATGAATTCAAACACCAAAAAGCGCGGGTCGAAGAGCATCACGTCCTTGCCATCGCGCGCGATCAGCCCGTTTGGCCCTGCCAGCTGGCCGTCGGCGTCCCACTTGAGACCCTGATAGCTGATGGCGCCACTTGAAGACGCGTCTGCGGGATCAATCATGTAGGTGCGTTTGACAGACATCGACTTGGCGAGCATGTTGGACTTGAGGACCAGCTCCTGCAATACGGTGGGGTCAGCAACGGCCTTGGACGAGGGCATCTTCTGCAGGCGCTCCAGACAATCCAGCAGATCTCGCGCCTCGGCCAGGCACCGTCGCAAATGACCGATGCGGACGACACGCAGGATTAAGTCAATCGTGAGGCCCAGGACTTGTTGGACTGCGGCAGCATCCAGGAAGGGATTCCACTGCGTCAGCGACGCCTCAGCCTCTGTGGACAGGAGCGACGATACGAGGTGGTCAAGCTCCAGCATTGGCTCGCGCCCGCCAGTTCGCGCCAGCTCATGCCGAAGCCCCGCAAGCTCCGCCTCGCCGCTCTTCTTCGTGGCTGGGACCTGGTTTGCCACCGAGACCACGTACTCGGACGCGACCTCGAAGTACGTCGTGTCCTCGTCGCTCTGTCGCGACATGGCCTTGATTGCTTGCTTGATCTTGGCAATCGCGTCCGCCAAGCCTTTGCAGGTGGTGTCTTGCACGTATTCTTTCAGCTGCGTATCGAACAGACTGACCATCTTCATGGTGATCCCACTGTTTGCCTGGTTCGCGTACTCCTTGGCATCGTCTTCGAGACGCCGCAACATCGACGACGCGATGTGCGAACGCGACGACGGATGGCCACGCAGATCAAACGGGAGCTTATCTGACACCTTTTCCAGCCCTTCTTCCTGCCGCGTTTGCTTGGCGATGAAGGACTCGAGCCCGAGTGGCGAGAGCGGCATGCGTCCAAACACCTGAACATCGTCGACGCCGGTCCCCACCTTGATGCCTTTGACCGTGTCTTGCGGCAGTGGCTTGAGCTGCCGCACAGTGCAGGCGTAGTTTGCAACTTTGGTGGTTACGAGGGGGCGCGGCATGGTGTTGAGAGGGCCCAGATCCTCCAGGGGCGGCGGCACGTACTTCATGGTGATGGACGCGTCGTGCCAGACGATATTGGCACGCTTGCGCAGGAAGTACGGCTGGATTTCCTTGCAGATTTTGGAAAAATTGTTGTCCATGCCCTTGAACATCATCTTAAAAACGCTGCTGGACTGTTCCGTGGGGACCTTGGGACAGTCGCCGGCATTGAGCCCCATGCACAGGTCGGGATTGAGCGAAAACACTCGCAGGACGGACATGAGGAGCGAGTGCTGCTGCCACTCCTTTTGCGGCAGCATCCGGATCATAAAGCACGCGGCAATGTAGCCCTGGTCGTGTCCGAAGATGCGCACGTTGCAGGTGCCGGTCATCATCTCGTAGAAGAAGAGAAAGCCCAGGTCATCCTTGCCGCCTTTGAGCTTCAGCCCGTTGGCGAGCCACTTGTTCAGGCTGGCCACGGCGGCTGTTCCCGTGACATCCGCGGGGCGCTTGTACGACACGTTTTCAAACTTGGAGAGGAACGAATCGTTGATTTCGAGGTTGAGGCACGACTTGTCGATGATGGAGTCGAACTCGTCCTCGAGCACAGGACGTGCGGGATACTTGAGGAGCACACTCGCAGAGCAGTCGTGCACTGCGCGCAGGAATTGCTGGCGGTTGGCCAGCTTGTAATTGAGGTTGATGTCCACGTGATTCTGCAGCAGCGACAGCTCTTCGTCGACCGACAGGCGGCAGGCGGCAGAGACGTTGTTGAGCTTTGACACGTACTGCAGCATCTCAGCCTCTATGTTCCACGGCGGCGAAATGTCTGAATTGACAGTCACAAGAGAAATCTTGAGGCGACACGCATGCGCGTCCGGCGACTGGTCGCGGTGCAGCTGGTGCAGCGCGTCGAGGATGAGCGACTCTTCGCGCGACAGCGCCGTGTCCGACACGCAGCAGTCTGCGAGCTTGACGACTTCTGCATATTGAAAGTTGTGGAAACGGAGCAGCAGGAGGTTCAGCGCAGACGCCAGCGTCTGCGTGAAGAGGAACATGAGTGAGATGTGCACTGGGTACAGATACTGCCGCACACTCATCTCCTGCAGCCGCAGGTGGTCCTCGCGGTGATTGTACAGCAGATCAGGGTGCATTTCGTGCCAGGTGCTGCTGGGCCGTCTGAAGGGCAGGCTGGCGGGAGTCAAGACCGACAGTTCGCCGTCTAGCCCCTCGAGCAGGATGCCGTGGGGAATGCCACGCAGCAGGCTGTTGAGCGCTGGGCTGCGGCGCGCCGAGACATAGAGCCCTGCGTGGCTGCTGCTGAAGAGGCGCGTGACCCCGTCCCCGCACACCTTGGAGAAGAAGGTGAGCTGAAGACGCGGCATTTCGATGAGGTCGATGGATGCAGGCACGTGGTCGGCGCCAGGCTTGAGCTTGGACTTGGTCCACACAAGGCAGTGCGACAGGCTCTCGAGCTTGACCAGCATTTTGGCCAGGTCGTACAGCTTGCTGCCAGGTTTGGCGTAGAGCAGGTTGAGAAGCGTCATGCCCTGCCTCTCCCGTTCGGCCTCGAGCGAACGCTCCTCCGCCCACTGCTTTTCCGCACGCACAAGAGCGGGCTCGTTGACACGAGCCACGTGCTTGAGCGGCAGGCGCACAACCTGCGCCGACGCCGTCGTCGCCTTCTGCGACTGGCGGACCAGCTTGATTCGCAGAACATAAGCCGTCTGCATGCGCTGTGAGATTTCGGGCTTGTGGTAGCCCACGAGGGAGTCGTCCTCGTTCTGCCAGAAGGAGTAGTCGTCAATGAGCGCATCTGGCAAGAGCCCGCTCAAGAGCGCCGCGGGGACAAAGGTCTGCTGGTCCTCTTCTGCGTTGCCCAGGTTGCGCGTGATTACCAGGGACTCGTGCGCCAGCACTGGCACGGAAATCATGCGCTTCCTCTCCGTGCCCTCCTCTACACCCTCGGGCAGAGGCATGAGCTCAGCAGCCCCAAACTTTGTGTAGACCCCGTTCTTGTCGGGCAAATGCATTGCCGGCATTTCGTGCAGACAAAAGTGCCAGTCCGACGAGTACACGAGGCGCCGATGAAACCGCCGGCCATGCTCCACAACATTGTAGATGTGCACCACGCTCTGCTCGCGGAACACAAGAATTTCGACCAGCGCCGTCTTCGGGGCCAGGGTCTTGATCCACGCATCACGCTCCTGCCCGTCCGAGGCACGCAGCTGCAGCGTGCGTCCCGTTGTTGTGATAATGTAAAACTCATTGGGTTCGTCCGTAACTTCACCGACCTCGCGGATATCGGCGAGCCTGATCACCGTCTTGGGAGCGCGGCCCGCCGCCGCGTCCTTCTGGCTTTCGAAATACACCACCTGGCTTCCAGTGAGCACGAACCAGCGCAGATTCCACTTGTTCAAGAGCGTTCCTCCTAGTTTCTTGAGCTCACCCTCGCGCAAGACCGTCGTCTTATCTTCCGTGATCACCTGGAATCCGCATAACCTCGCCACCACCGAGTCTGCCGTGTACATATCCTCAAGGTACAGCTGCTGCACCCCAGGCAAAAGCTCGTCCGCATTTCGACACTGGTCCATAATCTCCTGAATCCAGCGCTCGCTCGACGACAGGCTGTCGGGGTACTTGCGTTTGAAAGTCAAGGTTGGCACTCGCTCGTCAGGCTTCCACAGCAGCAGATCATGTCGCCTGCCCACCATGCGCACCCAAAGACGGCGCGTCGAGCACTTGATCGTGGCACACTGCGCCATCTGTCCTTCCTCTCCAAACATGAGCGAAAACTCGGGGAATCGTGAAATCCGTTCGTCCACGCCTTCGAGCCGGCTGGTGTTAAGGGAAAAGGTGCCCAGTTGCAGGTTGACCTCAATCTCGCCCACCTCTTTGCCGCGCACGCCATCGCGTTCGTCGTCTGCGGCTTGCTGCTCCTTCTCAGAACGTTCAACGTTGCTGGGCACAAAGCGGCCTACGCAGTTGCGGCCATCCATGCTACGCCAGAAGCGGTTCTTCGCGTGGCTCTCACTGCCCTGGAAGCTCGTGGTGAGGGAGACGGCGCGCACAACATCCTCCATCACCTGGTTGCAGCGCGCCGCATCTGCCCGCAGCCAGCCCATCACCATCCCACGGTGCTTCTGGAAAATGTCAAAGAGCTCGCACTGCATGCCGTTCCCGTACATTTCGCCTGCATCGGCCTTGGCAAGTTTGCGCTTCACGGGCACGTTCTTGTCCAGCCTCTGCGACGCACCGCGGAATCGCGTTGCCAGGAATAACTGGCTTGACAAAAAATTGACCAGGACATCTGGGGTCAGATCCTCTGGGCTCAGATTGTACCAGAGGAAGGCGCTGTGCGCGTACAGAAACGCGACCCTTCCCATCTCGTTCTTCTTGATGCAGTAGGCCACCCAGCGGTCGATGATGGAGCGTGCCTTTGTGTTCAGAATTTGCCGAATTTGGGCGCGGTTCTTGTCCATTGAGTCTATGTCCTCGGAGGACGCATCCAGCCCCTGCACGTAGCTTTCCCAACCAGTGCCGTTTACGCCACGCGTCTTGTCGCGGCGATTGAAGTTGATGAGAAACAGCATGAATCCCTCCACGCGAACGAGCAGCCGGACAACGAAGAGGATTATGGCAGCGGACCTGTGGGTCCAGCGCCCGGTGTCAAGCTCGATGGCCAGCTTGAGCACGTTGAGCAGCGCATCCATGATACCCTGCGGCGACTTGAGAAGCTCGTTGAAGAGCAGGCCACAGTTTGTGGCAAGGTGCGACCTGTCGGGCGCGGGAATGGTTTCCGGAATCTTGATGTTCCCCAATGGCTGCCACAGGCCCGGCTCGAACATGACGGAGTCGAGGAGGCGCTGCATGTCGGGATGTGAGAGCGCATTGATGTTTTCGGGCGACGCGAAGAAGTTAATCAGGAGCGGGATCCGAATGTAGGGCACGGTGAGAAAAGAAATGAGAAGTTCTGAGCTGCTCTGACTGAGCTTCCCGTCGAAAGTCGGGAGCTCCTTGACGTGCAGCACGTCCTCTTCTGAGGTAATGTGCTCGCCACAGAGTGTAGAGGGATCGGCGCCACCGCGCACGCTGCTGCGCGGGCGGTTGCTGCGAAAGAGTGTCGCCAGGAAGCTTTCCTTCTTGGGGGCTGCAAGCCCATCTGGCAGCGCCAGCTTGACTTCTTGCCCAAAGCAACGCACCACGAATTTGTCATCTGCGGCTTTCCAAGTCATTTTGGCATCCTTTGCAAACCACTGCTTGACATCGGGCAGGGTGCCCGGGGCGGCAAGCGTCATAAACTTGAACATGCATGTGATGTCACGGTACACCTCAAGCTCGGGATACAAGTCCAGCACGTCGCTGCGCTGCCCCGTGACGTAAAGCAGATGGTCTTCGTTTGCAAACCCCATTTCCCAACACAGCTGCTGCACCAGCAGCGCACTGGCACAGATGTGCTGCGGCGGCGGCCCGCCTTTCCCCGCCGCCGGCGCCTCGCCCGCTTGGTACTCGAGAGGAAAGAGCACGTGATCGTCTGGAATGCGTGCACGCTGCCCCGCAAAGTAATCGAGGATATTGGAGCGGCAGGTGCTCATTTCGGGTGCCAGCAGCAGCATGTCCTCACTAGCCACCATGAACGCCGTCACATCCAGACCGAATGGGTGCTGCTCAAAGGCTCCAGTCCACGGCGCCGCGCCTTCCATGTGCAGGGCAAACATGGACGGGAAGTCGGTGGCGCGGATGCGCACCACGAAGTCAACGATCGCCGCCATCGCGCTTACCGTAAGCATGCGCGTCGCGTCGAGGGCGCGCGTGAGAGGCAGCGACATGATGGCAGCGGTGTAGAGGCGTGACAGGTGCAGCACCAGTCGCAGCACATCCAGCTGCGTCTCATACCGCATTTCCCTGCGCCATATGCACCGGTCCAAATGCGGGTGCGTGGGCGACAGGGGCACAGGCAGCACGCGCATAAACACGTGGCCAATGACCGCTACTTGGTGCATGTGGCTGCTCCTCACTTGCCGGCCTTGGTTCGCGAGTAGCACACACTGATGCTCGCACTCGCGCAGCGCCCTGACAATCCCTGTGAAATCGTCCACCTTGTCCGGTATCCGGGTGAGTTGGACAGGTCGGAACAATTGCTGCTCAGAGTCGAGCGCGCCCGCGAGATTCTCCACGCTTTCATCCCTGATGAACCCGTCAAACATGGGGTAGGCCTGGAATTCGGCCTCAACCTTGCCCTCGCCCGTCAAGTCGAGCGCCGCTGGCATTTCCGACGCAGGGTTATCCAGGTCCTTGACTCGCTCCTGTGTTTCAACAGACACGCCTCCCAATCAACAACAAGCGTCGACACACGCGCACAGCCCTCTTCTGCGTAGTGCCAGCACTCTGCCGCTAGCGGCCCTACGCGAGAGGCAACTCAGCTGCAAATGCGAAAGGGCACAAGGTCGCGCGCTTCCTGGACGGCGCACGTGACACAAGAGCATGCCAGCAAGAGAGCAAGCAATGCTTTAGGTAACAACAACGACAGAATAGTTAAGGCGACCTCAATGGTGTTGACGAGCCGCTGCACAGATTGCAGATGCGCAGGAACGAGCACGCTCCCTGCGCATTCGGCTACGGAGCTGGCGGTTGCCGCCAGCGCGCGCGCCGCCACCAAGCACGTGCGCCGTGTTGGCGCTGGCAAGAACGTGACCTTATCGAGATCCTGCCGCGCCGCACTCTTGCTGTCAGTCAAAAGACTTCGCTACATGCCCCTCTCGTCGCGCCCCTTCTCCCCTTCTGCCCTTCTCCCCTTCTGCCCTTCTGCCCTTCCTTCTCTCCTCCCTCTCCTGCCGCCATTGGCGCGCTTTGCACTCTCCATCGAGTGCCACTCGCTGCAGATAGACGTAGGGAGGGGAGGGAGGGGAGGGAAGGGAGGGAGGGGAGGGGAAGGGAGGGAGGGGCGGCGGCGAGGGACAGACCACGTGGAGTTCGCGAATGACATGAGAGCGGATGAGAAAGGCCCAGGCATCACGCTCTTGCTGCGAAAGGCCATTCCGTGCAAGCACCAGCTCGCACGCCTCCAGCATGCAGTAGATGAAAGAGGGGTCGCCTCCCTGCGGAGGCACCGACCATCCCGTGGTAGGGAGGTTTGGATCTGTGTTGAGCGCTTGCGTGGCAGCGAGGGCCCGGTGGTTGAGGCCGGGCAAGAGCATTTCGTACAACATCTTCGCATTGTGGGACTCGCCAGGCCACACTTGCATGCGCGACACTAGAAACCAGAAGGACGAGTCACATAGGCGCGCGTCGGGTACGTCCTCAAAGACGAGGCTCATCCTGTACTTCATGTTGGCAGTGTTCATCACGTCGGCCTTGATCGGATGGTAGCCCAATCCGTCGGGCCCAGAGTTGCAGACGGCGAGCATGAGCTTGTCCGTGGAGACCCGCTCGATGACAAAAATGTATCCAAAGTCCTCGGTCTTGTCCGCCCAGCCACAAGGCACCATAATGTGAGCGCCTGTGTGCAGCGCTTTGATGCGCGTGACGATGCCGTGCACAAACTCGAGGCACTGCTGCTCGCTCTTCGATCTGGACGGTAGGCAGCGGCAGAGATTATGGAAATCCTGCACCATGTGAGCAAGACCCTCCACGGCCGCCTTTTTTTGCTCACCAAGCTTGGCCAGGGATTGGGCCCACTCGTCGCTCGCGCCTTGCAGCGCAGGCGCGAGCACCACGGCCGCCTCCTTTGCAACCCCCTTGCCGATGCCGTGTCGCGTGTGCTGGTTGTAACCGTCGAGGAACAGGTCGATGAAGGCTTCGTTCTCCCACATTGGGCCCGTTCGCGCAGCCACGGTGAGCCCGAGCATAGCACGCACGCCCTCGGATTTCATCTTCCCTGCACTCTGCTTCGCAGCCGCGGCCGCCGACCCCGTCCCAGCACCCGGAGCCGGACCTACCGCGGCACCACTTGGCGCTGCCGTTCCTGCGCTCGCCGCGACTGTGGCGGCAATGGCTGCGGCCGCCCGCTGAGGTCGCCAGAGACGCCGACAACAGACAAGGATGCGTTTTCAGGCGCGGAAGCGGGCAGGAGGCGTCGCGCAGCGCGGGGCGCGTGCGCGCTCGCGGGGGCGCGCCGGGCGTGCGAACGCCTGCGCGTGCGCGATGCGCTGCGGGGGTGGGGCGCGTGCAAATGCACCTGCTGCGCCTGCGTCGGCGCGCCCGACGGCGCCGCGGGCTTGTGCGCGCCTGCCGGCAGGGGCTTTTCCCATCGCGACTCGCCCGTCGCCGCGTGAAAGTAGTACGTAAAGTTGGTGTCGGGGTCCTTGTGGGACGTCCAGCCCGCCGGCAGATCCTCTCCCCCCGCCATCGCGGCGCAACAGCGCGCCGCGGTCACTGCACCGGGCAGTCCCGCAGTGACTCACCGCTTTTCTTTGTTTTTCGAGTGTTCGTGGTTTTGTTTTTTTTTTGGTACAGAAACAAGGCCGGTGGAGGCCGGACAGCAAGGAAGAGCAGCGGAAGCTCGACAGAGAGGGCGCCAACCCCAAGGGCCAACGAGCGCACGGATCCGGCGCCGGGGCAGCACAGCCTTTGCACGCGCCGCTGCCACCCCAGGACACCGCGACAATGCGCGCGTCCGGCCTGCTGCTCGCCGCAGCGCTCCTTCTTGCGGCATGCCTGTCTGCCGAGGGCTTCGCCACGGGCGGACTCTCGGCGGCGGGTGCTGCGCGCAGCACCGCCGCGGGCGTATGCAGAGGCCTCCCGCTCCAGGTGTGTCTTTCGCGCGGGCCGCTCCCGCCCGCGACGTTGCGTGCATCGGCGGGCGCGATGCGCATCGCGGCGGTGCCCCTGCACGACTTTATGACGCCGTCGTGCGCCGCCGCCGGGAGGGCCGACGCATCCCGCCGCGCGCGGTTCCCGTGTGGGGATGCTACTGGTTGTCAGTTGCGCCCTCGCGCGCCTGCCGGTGTCGGCGCATGCGCGGGCGGCGCGGCGCGCTGGCTCGCACGACGTCCTCTCCCTGCTCACCCACGACGCGTCGCCCCCCTCCAGGAATCCAGACGCAGCCACACGGCGGTGATGATGTCAGGGAGGGGCGAGCGTGAAAAGAAGAAGAAGACCGATGTGCTCGAAATGGACGGGTACATACCCCCCCCGCAGCAAGCGATGCGATACGACCTCGAGCCAGTCATCACCACTCGATGGGAGTCGGAAGCGAGAAAGTAAAGGATGATGCCTGTCACTGCACGGAGGTGCGCCCCGGCAAGGGCAAGAATGCTGCCCCTCCGAATGCTGCAGAAGGACTGACTTGCCCTGTCCATGTATCGCGCGTGCACGCGCGCGCACACACGCACGTGCAGTGTGGTGACGGAGTCGCTGCCCAACGCCATGTTCCGTGTGACGCTCGACGCCAACGAAGCCGAGGTACGCGTTGCGGCAACCTCTGGCAGCACATCACGCGTGCATAGAGCGTCGAGCATGTCTAGTGTGTGAACTCGTAGTGCGGCAAAGCCCTCTCGCAAGCATCGTTAAACGCTACACTAAACCCGAACCCTGAGGGTTCATATTAGGGTTTATATCAGGGTTTGCAAACCCTCAACCCTTGCGAGCAGCTACAGCCACCCACGTTTCCGCGCTGTCACCTGCTTACACCATACTGCCATCCAGATCCTCGCTCATATTTCGGGGAAAATCCGCAAGAATTACATTAAGATCCTCCCTGGCGACAAGGTCACCGTTGAGATGTCCCCGTACGACCTCACCAAGGTGTGCAAACACCCAAATCCTAGACCCAAAGCTCAGATATCCCTGTACAGTCTTACCCAGACGTTGACGTGTGTGTGTGTGCTGCTGCTGCACATGCCCTGTGTGCTGGTGGTGGGTGTGTTTCATCTTTCTCTCTCTCTCCCTCTCTCTCTCTCTCTCTCCCTACGTATATTTTATGTGCTGCTGGTGGGTGTGCATGCGGCGGAGTTTCATATTTCTCTCTCTCCCTCTCTGTCTCCTTCTCTCGTGCGCGCTTCCCTCCCTCCCTCCCTCCCTCCCTCTCCATAAAAAAAAAAAACGGATGGTGTGTTTCTC
>Ga0115006_10000932_pt1 | contig 17189 bp, 1 predicted proteins | sample ArcOceMetagenome_3_FD_88943 | JGI IMG/M metagenome (GOLD analysis project Ga0115006, IMG submission 88943) | Marine eukaryotic phytoplankton communities from Arctic Ocean - Arctic Ocean- Svalbard ARC20M Metagenome | ecosystem: Environmental > Aquatic > Marine > Oceanic | place: Arctic Ocean...
AGCAGCAGTAGCAACACCATCATCAACAGCCGGCAGTGCCGGTGGCAGTAGCAGAAAGCAAAAGAACGGCAGGCAGGGGAGAAGGCAGGAGGGAAGGGGGGCGGTCAGACGACAAGGAGAGAGAGGAGAACAAGGAGGATGGCTACTACGGGCAGTGATCATGATGGCGATACTGAGCAAAGCGCTCGGTGCAGGGGTTTTATGGACAGACGACAAAAAAAACACGTGTGGACACCCAGTGGCAGGACAACAAGCCGACAGGGGTGAAAGGGAGGCGATGAGTGGGGAATGGAAGGGGTGGTCGGGGAACACCATGATCGAAACGCCCCACCGACGGAATGGCAGGGAACACAAAGAAGGGAAGGTAGCGAGAAAGGAGACGGGATGGGCCCTCATGACAGCTAACTTCAGGGGCTGTATGGAACCAAGTGGAAAGAACGGAAAGATATCAGCAACAGCCAAGAGAAAGGTGAAACAAGCGGTAGAGCTGGCGCAGGTATACCGAACAGATGCCCTAGCGATAACGGAGACGGGGATAACCAGGGCAGGGGAGCAGGAGGTGAGGAAGTGGATCGAAAAAGAGAACGAGAAAATGAAGTGCTTCAGGCCGGGGTACCGAGTGACACCCCACTTCTCGTGGGCGGAAGGGGACAATGGGCGGCCACTAGCACATAGAGGAGTAATGGTACTACTATCGGAGCGGCTGGAAGAGAAACTGGACCCGGAGAGCAAAGAAGAAGAGCTCGCACCACGTGGACGAGGGATAGTGCTAAGGTTCAAGGATGAAAGACATGGCAGGGCACATTTGGTGGCAACATACGGAGTGGCATCTCCAAACGACACGGAAGCAAGCGCCGGGGACGCAATGCCGGGCCAAGATGAGCGAAAGGTGGTGGCAGACTGGGTGCGGGAGATGGCAAAGAAGGCGGAGGGGGAGCCACTACTGGTGATGGGGGATCTGAACAGCGCAGCAGCTGACAGGGACCGACTACATGCGAATGGAATGTTTGGACGAACGGCGGCGGATGACGCCGAGGACTCACTAACTAACGTCTGCCGGAAGCTAGGACTGGCAGATTTGTGGAGAGCAAAGCATCACGACGTAGTCGCGATGACGCACTCACCAACGCCACTACAACAAGGAGCACAAGTGAGCGCATTCAGCGGCGCCAGATTGGACAGCATATGGGGAAGCGTGGAATGGCAGGAAGCCACGATAGGAGCAGGAATAGCACCGATGCAAGAAGGGATGGACCACAGGCCGGTCAGTGTGCTGATCGACGAAACAACGATGATGAGAGGACCGGGCACAGCAAAAGAAGTGCCGATGGCGACCCCATATGCAGTGGCATATAGCGAACTGACGGATGAACGAAAGGAAAGATACAGGGCGCACACGGGGAGAGGAAAGTCGGGACAGTCACTAAACCAACGGGCGAAGGAGGTGGAGGACGCCAGGAGCGGCGGTGGGAACAGGACACGGCTGAACGACAAGGTCGAGCTGAACGACAAGGTCGAGAGACTGCGAAAGGTGATCCTGCGGGTGTGCGCACTGGCGGAGCAAAGCTGTTGGCTGGGAACGGAGGCGCCACAGGCAGGAACTCTGAGCGATGAGGCGAACCTGAGCAAAAAGGCGGAGAAGCAAAAAGAACTAGAACAAAGACGAGAAGAGAAGGCGAGACGGGAGGCGGTGGCGAGACTGATGAATATCATAAAAGGACCAACGGCAGCCGGGGGAGGCGGGATCGGTGGGATGAACAGCACAACAGCGAGGCTGTGGGCATACAAACAGGGGAGCATGCGGAACCCGCCGCGGACGGAAGAGCTGATCGAAATTCGGAACAGGGCAAGGGAAGCAGGGATACGGTACCTGCCAGAGGCACCGGTGAACCCAACGGATGACTACGACACAGAAGCGTGGATAAAAGGGCTGGAAGCGGCGCGGGCCGAGCACGAAGCAGGGGATGCTATGGAAAGACAGACCGAGGACACTAAAGCCGCGCGCGAAACGGCGGCGAAAGAACGGAGTTGGAATGGAGCAGTAACAGAAGGACTCACGGCGGAATTCTGGGCGAAGCTCTACCCTAAGACGTTTGCAGAGAAACTAAGCGTGGTGGCAACCACGGAGTGGCACGAGGACGACGGCGTATGGAAGGCGGGCAGTACAACAGACGGAGGACACATAGGCAGGGCGGTGGAAATGTACTCGATCAAACTGAATAGGAGCAAGACATCCTACACATCATGCTTTGACACGAACACGAATAAGGCACCGAGGCCAGGTTATCACGGAAGAACAGAGCTGATGATGTTCGAGCCACTCGGGCCGGACAGGCAAGGGCATTTCAAGAAAGCGGAAGAGCTGTCGGCACAAACAGAGGGCGATGGAAGGAGCCAGGGATGGTGGGACGGCGGCGAGAAACCAAGGGAGTGGGCGATCAGCAGCGTGATGGGGCTACCGGAAAGGCTTTGGGACTGGCAGGAGGAGTTCCACGAGGACAAGGAGGGACCAACACCGACATCAGCAGCGGTGGTGTCCAAGATGCGGGAGGACCATGTGCGAATTTTCGCGCAAGCGGAAGACATCGCAGCGGGGAGAGAGACGACGGACATCTGCTCAGAAAAGGAGGCGGAGGCAAGTACCAGAGGGGGGTTACGGCGAGATTTCAACGGGGTCGGCACAGCAATTATCCAAAGTATACGCGGAACGGAGGCAGAAGACCCAGAGGAAGTAGATGCGAGGAGCAGCGACGGTAGAAGGGCGAGAAAAATCAAGTTGGCATTCAAGAGGGCGAGCCAGGCGCTAACGCGGGTGCGGAAAATGAAGACGGCGATGCGAGAGCTGCCACAGGTAGCAACGCCCCCGATGCCGGCAGTGGAGACAAGGTGGCGCCCAGCAGAAGTTCCGTCAAATTGGAAAAGGGAACTGGTGGTAGAAGAAGAGGACGGCAAACGGCGGATCAGCAACGTGAGAGAGCGAGCGGAAAGAGAGAAGAGGAGATCAGCAGAGAAGGACCTAATATGGGAAGCATTCCAACCGGTGGAAGAAGACAGCCCGGTCAACAAGAAGGCCCTGATTGCAAGGTGGATGGAGGCGATGGTGGCCGAGGTGAGCGTTACTGAGATAGACAATTTTTTACAAGGCAAAGCAGACGACTCGGGCCCAGGGCCATCAAAGATGAGATACGGGCACATCAAGAATGGCTCAGCACAACTGAAACAAGCAGTCTGTACATATCTGTCCGCAGTGCTGCACGGGCAACTGGGGACAGGAGAACGGCGAAAAGGCGAGGAAGACGCATGGACGGCAGGAGATAGCGTGGAGTGGAGCAAAAGCGATGGGGATATCGAGGAGGGCGAGGTAGGAACTTTGATCGCGGAAGACACGGACGAGGGAGAGGAGAAAAGATGGATAGTGCAGTTCAACGGGGGAAAATTCAGCATACGGAGAGATGAGATGCGACGAGAGGCACTGACCGCGTACAAACGGAGACAAAGAATAGCTGCATGGCCGGAGTCGGCACTGCACTCGGTGATAACATACCTGAGGAAGAAACCGGGTCTAGAAATGACGAGCTACCGACCAGTGACGCTACAAGAGGCGCTGACCAAGATGCTGACAGGTGTGCTGGCAGCCAGGATGAACACGGTCCTGACAGAGGGGGCAGTACTAGATCCAGCGCAGGCAGGCTTTATAGGAGGGGGGTCGGTGGACAACGCCATCCAAACGGTGATAGCCCCATTGGAGCACGCATTCAGAGCCAGAACCGACCGCCACGGAGCAGAGGGCTCAGGCGACATTCACCTGTGCCTCTTCGATTTTTCGAATGCATATAACTCTATCCCCGGATGGATATTAGAACTGGCCATGAGGCGGCTCCACATGCCTGATCACGTAATTGACTTGATGGTAGGGATGGTAGAGGGCCAGCAAGTAGCAGTGCAAACGGCAGCAGGACAGGGGAGACACTTCCGGCTGGAAGGGGGGCTACCGCAGGGCGATCCCTGCTCACCAATCCTGTGGGCAATCTGCTTAGACCCACTGCTCTGTGCCCTGCGGCAAATGGGAGAAGAAGGCAGAGACGGCGAGGGCGCGACCGGCTACCCGCTGACGTGGTCAGAAGAGAGGGAATGTATGTGGACAAAAGAGGTCAGGGACTGGGTGCAAGAGGCACGGGGGGAGGTAGCGGAGGTACTACAACACGCAAAGGCGGGCCGAGGAGGCAGAAGAGGGAAGATGGCAGATCAAGTCAGGGACAGCGAGCACGAGTTGCGGAAAAGGTTAGAAATAGCACGGGCAAGGGGAGAGCGTATTACCGGAGAAGGATACGCCGACGACCTAGCGGCGTTGTCATGCACGACGGAGGGCATGAAGCAGAACGCATGGGTGGTAGGGGTGATGGGGGCCTTCTGCAATCTGGTGCTGGCACACGCCAAGACAGAAAACTTATCAATGTCGAGAGGGGACGAAGAGACGAAGACGGGGGAGAGGAGGGTGGCTAACGAAGGAGCGGGTAGAAACGCCAATGTCAGGCCGGACGGGGAGAACAGCAATAGGACGAAGCGGATGTCGCAAACATTCGGGAAAAATAGCAAAGGCGGGGGGCATGGACCGAAGAGGAAGCGAAGAATAGAAGAGGAAGGCGGGATCGACACCCCTAACCCCGTAACCGGCGTGGTCTACACCGAAGGGTGTGCCGCGAAAGCGACAGCGGCGGGGGCTGGCGCTGGGGAAGCCATAGGTAAAGGTACTGGGCCCGAGGTGGCAGCAATAGGCGACACAACCGACGCAACTAAGGGTATGGCAGACAATGCAAGGGACACCAACGAGGGCGGAAGGCAAGACAACGAAGACGAAGACCAGCAAGGGGCAAGAGGGGCCGGAGGAACGATAGAAGACGGCACAGGCCCAGAAGATTTTGTGGCTATGTGGGGGGACGAAACGGGAGAGCTGGATTCGATTATGCACGACACAATGCGACAGGGCATAACCAAGCTCCGCGCCGGGACAGGAGTACAGTTTGAATATCGGATATGCGATCTATACGACTGTGACGCAGCACGAGACCTGGACCGGGGTCTGAGCGCGATCGGGGGCACGAGCGTGGCGAATACGCGAGACCGACGGCCGGTACAACGACACTATGAGTGCGGCTACGTGGCAGCGCAGACGGCGACAGACATCATAAAGGGAGTGAGGAACGGGAACAGGTTAGGGGAGGCGAAGACCCAGGTGCAGGACATAGCAGATGAGGAGTTTTATGACGAGGGGATACAATATTTTGCGGATATGGTAGGAGGGGGTAACGCGGCCCTATACCAGCTTCGGGAAGAAGAGGCACGACGGACAGCGCAGCTTCGGGAAGAAGAGGCACGGCGGACAGCGGTTGTAACTGCGCGGAGGAAGGCGGGTAAGGGAGATGGAGGAGGAGGAAGAGGAGGAGGAGGAGGAGGAGGAGGAGGGGGCGGCGGGAAGGAAGCAAAAGGCAAGCGACGGAAGACAACCAGGCAGAACGTCGCCACGGCACAGCTGGCAAAGATTATCCACGACAGCGGCCACTGGCGGCACATGAGGGGCAGAGATAATCCCAAATGGGCAGGCGGGAGCAACAGCAAAAACCTCACAGGAGCGGAAGTCGAAGAGCTCATGCAGGTGATTCACGGAGAAGGAGAGGCAGGGCAGATCATAGAGCTGGAGCGACCAACCGCCCCAGGACTATTCATAAAGAACATGAACGAACACTTGAAGGCCAAGGGAACGGGGGAAAGGGAACGGACGAGAGTAGCCATTGTTAACAATATCCCGAGAGGGGGTTCCCACTGGTTTGTGGTGGCGTACACTATAAGGGAAGCAACTCAAAGCCAATACGAGGGTGGTGGGGGCAAAGGGGGGACGGCACCGACGTCAGCAACAGCAGCAGTGGCGACGATGCCGTTACCACCAACGGCGACGACAACAAAAGGGGTAGCAGACATACAAGCAACAGGCATGGCGACATCAACGGCGGGAGGGAGCGAGGAGATTAAGCAGGCAACGGCAAGAACGGCGGGGGATGCAAACTACAAAAAGGGTATAGAGGGGGCCAGGGACGGCGGCGACGAAGGAACGAAGGACAAGGGGGCACGAAACAACGCCACCACGGACAACGACAGCAGTAGCGACAGCAATGGGGGGAGTGACGAAGAAATAACGCTAAGTGATCTAATGCAGCAAGCAAAGCAACGAAGGCAAACGGAAGTGCAGAACCAGCAACAACAAAAAGGAGCAACAGAGAGGAGCAAAAAAGGCAGGGAGGGGGGCAGCGAAGGTGACGGAGAAGGGGAAAAAAGCGAGAGGGGACGGAACGACGGCAACAGCGACGACAGTGGCAGCGAGAGCGGGAGTGACGAGGAGACACCATTGAGCACACTGCGGTGGCAAGTAGAGCAGCAAAGGCAAACAAAGGGACAGAAAATGCAACGAGGCCAGCAGCAGCAACAACATCAACAACATCAGCAGCTCCAGACACAGCAGCGCAACAACCACTCGGCAGCAAAAGGGAAAGTACCGACCACAGTTGTCACGCCATCCCCGGCAGCAGCCACGGTGGCAGTAACAACATCCGCGGTAGCAGCACTAGCAGCAGGAGCGGCAGCAGCACCGGGTGCGAAAGCAACTTCGGAATTACAAATGGCCACCCCAGCTACAGCAGCACGACTAAAGACAACAGGGACCGCAGTGGAGAGACCAGGACAGCCACCGGCCGCTCTAACATTGACAGCGACAGAAGGACCAACGGCAGCAAACGCACCATCACAAACAATAATAGCAGCAGCAACAGCAGCGGAGGCAGCAGCAGCGGCAGCACTGAGGACAGCAGGGGTACCAACGACAACTATAGCAGCGGCGACAACAGCGGCAATCCCAGCAGCAGGCGACGACACACTTCCGACAGAACAAGTAGTCAGCACGCCGACACGAGCAGAGACAACAAATCAACCCGACGCGGCGATACCAGAGCAATCAGTAGGGGCGAGGACGGGGGCAAAGGGCAGCCGGCAACAAAAAGAGGAGCACGAAGCGCTAGACGAGAAGAACACGGCGACAGAAACGAGAGAATTCTTGATGCGAGGGCGGAGCAGACGAGTCCGACCGAGAGGGGTCATAGAAGCCTGGATACGACAAAATCCACGGATCATGGCAGACCAAGTGCGCGAGAACATGAACAAACACGAACATGATGGACAGCCAGTACGAGAAAGGGAGACCAACCCAAGGGAAACAGGGAACAGCCTAGAAGAAAGAAAAGCAGAAGAAACGGAAGGGGGGTTACAGATGGGAGGCCTGGTAGCACAAACGGACGGGTCAATGCAATGGAAGGACGCAGTGGTGGAACGAGCGGCGGCCGCAAAGGACATCGCCGGACATTGCGTGCGGTACCTTGGGGTCAAAATATCGCTGGGTATGCAGTGGGGAAAGACATACGGGGCGATTAATTCAGCGGTGGCACTACAGATAGCACGCTTGCGGCAAGCAGGAATACCGGCGGTGACAATCGAAGGGGTGACACAGGCGATCGTGGCCTCGAAGGTCTCATTCGCGGCGCAAGTAACACCAATACCTGATGAAATGATTGAGGCATGGGAACAAGAGCTGAGCGGGCTCATAGCGGGGTCCATGGGACTGACAGATGAAAGCGTCCGGGGTGACAAGAGGCACCTACTATACGGACGAGCCTCGGAGGCAGGGTGGGGATATACAGGGCTAGGAGACGCAATCAGAGCGGAGCAGGTGGTAGGGTACTTGGCAAGGCGAACAGCAGCGGGAACGATACACGCGGCCGTGGCGCAGTACCAAGAGGCATCGTTGCATAAAATGACATTGGGAGAGACAGGCACGCACATGGACGGCACCGACAACGACAACGGTGGACGTTACGCGGAGTGCTATATGCAACAGGTAATGCGGTCGGTGCCAAATGGAGGAACGCTGATGTGTGCACCGGAACCGTGGGAGGTCCAGGGAGGGGGAAGAGGAGTGGGAATACAAGCATATGCCCCAGGCATACTAGAGGCACTGATGGCTGAGGGAGGAGTTATTGACAACTATCGAAGAGCAGTGGGAAAGGGGAAGGAGGGAGAGAGCACCGCAGGAGAGGGGAGAGCCAAGGCGGGGGGAGATAGGGAGAAGACACGGATTGGAGAAGACAGAGTAGAAAGCACAGACGGCGAATGCAGCGAGGATGACACGGACGAGGAGACAATCAGGGTGCGAGACAGGGACTGGGGGTCGTGGGGACGGTACATAGGCACCAAAATGGAAGAAGGAGCCAACGAAGACAAGGAGCAAGGGTGGATATGGAGCGACACTACAGAGAACAAGGCAACAAAGAGGGAGCAACAGGAGTTCCAGCGCTGGAGGGAAAGACGAAAGAACACGCAGGAGCGACAACGAACAGCACGCAGAAGACGACGGAAGAAGGCGAACGAACGGCGAACCGACAGACGAGAGGTGGCCAGGGAAAAGGCCATCAAGGCCGGGAAAGTTGGAATGCTATCACGAGCAGGCAACTACATGGAACTGAACTTCGAGGACGTGGAGCAGCGGGCGAAGGAACTCCTCGAGCGACGAAGCGAGGAAGTAGATCAGGTGAAACGAGACCGGCTCCGAAAACAAGGGCCAGTGGCGTTGGCGAAGATGGCACGGGATTTCACAAGGCGCCATAGAGCGGCAATGGCGCAGGAGGTTGTAGGGAAACAAAAGAGGAAGCAGCAGCAACATCAGCAGGAACGCCACGGGCACCGACTCCCGCAGCAGCAGCAGCAGCAGCAGCAGCAGCAGCAGCAGCAGCAACATCAGCAACTGCAGCAGCAGCAGCAGCTAGAGCAACGGCAAAATGGGACACTATCCCCAGCGCAGATGGAGCAAGTGCAACATACACGGACGAAGTTGGCAGCAGCAGACGGAGCAGCTGGAACGACAGGGCAAGAGCTCTATCTATGGAGGGAAAACGCCAGGCACATAACAGAGAAAGATGCAGAGACGACGGCGAAGAAGGTACGGGAAAGGGCAGGAGACCAACAGATGGGCAAGTACGGCGAGAGATGGGTCCAAGCATATTCCGACGCGTCAGTATATCGTGGCGACAAGGCCAGCGAGGATACGTGCGGCGTCGGCGTATGGGTGGCAAGCTTGGAGGAAAACGGCGGACGAAGCACGGAGATGATGCCGGAAGGAGAAAGCGCGGCGGTCCACTTGGCCTGGAGAGGGCTGGAGAGAGTGGACAGCACGATTGGCGAACTCTTTGGGGTGATAGAAGCAGTCCTGATCGCCAGCGGAGCAAATCTACCAACAGGTGAACTGACGGTGGTCATCAACTTGGACAATAAAGGGGTGGTGGACCACTTCAACCGCACAAGAAACGAACAGAGAGCAAGACGGCAGCTAAGGCAGCATGCTAGGGCGCTCTGGAATGCCCTGCACTGCATTCTAGGCAAGCTGAAGATCCGGCTAGTACTGGTGTGGCAACGTGCACGACATAACCAGCTAATGACAGAGGGCTGTGAAGATGGGGACGCGAACGAATTGGTGGACAAAGGGGCACGTAGAGGAAGGGACCCGCAGGATGGCGACGGCATCATAGACTGGCAGGGGCTAGGAGGCGTAGCACATGATATGAATGGCGAACCGAACGAGGAGGCAGAATGGTCACTAGCAGAGAGGGAAGTGGCGGTGTACTTGCCAAACACGAACGGGGAGCTACGACCAGTAACGTCACAGATACGACAGACCATGATGAAGTTGGGGTTTCAGAAAGAGCGGATGCGCAAGTGGGCAGAGAGCAAGAAGCCCCCCCCAATGGCGAAAGAGATATACAGGCGCCTACAAACGGAGGAAGTGGGAGAGCAGATACGGGTGCTGTACGACAAAAAGCACCGGGCTTGGGGGCGGCACTTAGAGGCAACGAAGGAACAGGCGGCGGCTCTGGCAACGATGCAAGGGACATCACTGGATATGGGACCGAGGACGAGCAGAGACGGGAGGAGCTACCGTAGGATGATGACAACGACAGGAACGGGACTCGGCAAACGGTGCATGTGGTGCACGGCCGAGTGCTCAGCCAGGCATGCATGGGACTGTCCACAAAACATAGGGGTAGTGCACGAAGCAGAGCTGGCAACGGCGAGAGCGGCGGCCACGGGAGGGCGAGTGGGTAGGTGGTGGGGATGGGCCGTAGGACAGTTTGCACCATCCTGGCGGACCAATAGAGGGTACGGGGACGAGAAGCGGGCCAGGGCCGCAGGAAAAGCGGCAAGTCGGTGGGGAGCAAAGGCGGCCGAAAGGGGCAAAGTAGTGCACGAGAGCATGATAAGACTAGAACGGGTACTACAGGGAAGGCAGAGGGAAGAAAAGGAAGTGGGAAGAAAGCTAGAAATGAACGATGCAGTGCAAACGACGGGGGACGAAGATATACGATGTAAAGAGTGCAACCCCCCACCGAGCAGCGACGCCATGACAGACATCGGGGAGACAGGTGGGAGCCATGGGGAGGACGATAAGATGGACGCAACGGGCACCGAAAAGGGAGGAAGAAAAGCAAAAGAAGGCGCTTCGACTGAACAAAAAGATGAGCAGACGGAAGAGACGCAAGAGACGGGCAAAAGGAAGACGGAGGAGGGCAGTGTGCAAGTGGACGACGACGACAACGAATGCATGATACACATGGACCGGCTCCTACGGGAACACCCACATCACCACGAAGAAATGCAGACAAGGGAACCGGGCACGGCAGGGGATAGACAGGAAGCGGACGCACGCAGAACAGAAAGAGGATGGGGAGAGGGCCCAAGCGCGCTGCTAAGCTGCGAACATAGGATAGAAGAGAGCATAACACGGTACAACCAGTTGGACCAGAGAAGGAAGAAAAGAAACAAACTTGCCTCGGAGGCACAGGTGCGAGAGAACGGCGAGGGAAAGAAGGGTATCAGTAGCAACATCAGCAGCGGCAGCAGCAGCGATATCAGTGGGGGCACGGGTAGAGAAACTGAACCACAATGGACCGTCGTGCACATACCACGGGAATTGATGGAGGCAACAGTAGAGCACATGGGAGGAACAAGCAAGATGCAAGGGCGCCTACCCAACAAACAAGCGGTACATAGGATGTCCACAGCGGTAGCGAGAATGGCATGCAGAGTACCGTCATTGATGGCGATCAGCGACGTGGAGGCAACGGAAGGAATGGTACAACTAGTGGAATGGGCTACACTGGAGACAAAGCGACCATACCCCATAGAAGTACAAGGCAGGGGCCTGACGCGCTGCGATACGGGAAGTACAGAGTGGAAGGAGCAAAAACGGACGGTGCACGTTCGGGAGGGCGGCGGAGTGGCAAGGAGCTACGACGGAACGTACGGGACCACAATGACAGCACTGGCGAGATGGTGGGCAAACGCATACGAAGACGCAGAGGGCGAGGAGGGAGAGATACACCCGAGCATGCCAGGAGCATGGGACATGTGGGGGCAACGGCAGGGAGCGGACAGACAAGAGGCAGCACTGATAGACGAGTTCCAGATAGGCCGGCTGCAGGAAGATCAAGCGGCGCAGGTGTTCATCACGGCCAAGAAAAGGACTCGGGCAGCGACAAGGGACGAGCTAGAGACGGTAATCGGGTATGCCGACGCCCCGCTACACCTCAGGAGAACTTTTAGGCCGGCGGAATACAAGGGTGGTAGACTGAGCGAAAGTTTGCTACACTCAGCAGACAACACCATCATCCAAGTGGATCCAGGGTGGACGAAATGGCTCAGGGATCACGCAGGGGTGACACATGAATGGTGCACAACGTGGTATGGGATGTGCAGAGTACAAGGGATCGAGAGCCGGGTGGTAGGAGAGGTGGCAGAAGAGCTACAAGGCAAAATGATAGTCCCGGCCTGGAGCGGCGACAAGATACAGCAACTGGGCAAACGACAGGATGGAGGAGACGCTTCTGGGGTGGTGGCGATGCGGGGCTGGACGAGAACGGGGGCGAAAGGAGCGAACGGACGACGGGCAGGATACATCCCGCCAGTACTGGAATACACAATGGAGGAGCTAGCGAAGTCGCCCAAGAGCCAGTATATGCTCCTAGCGACACACAAGGAAGGACAGGCGGAGGTCAAGACATTAATCGGCAGGCACGGCGGAAAAATCATGCTGAAGGTTCCGCAAGGACGGATGGGACATCGGGAGGCATGGTGGCCAATGGACAAACGGGAAGGTAACGACCTAGACTGGGCGTGGCGCCGGAGAGAACCGGCAGAGGAGGAAGCGGAGGCAGTGTGGGTGGTGCGGTTGGGGAGCCAGGAGCAAGAGAGGCTCTCGACGGAAAAGTGGACGACAGCGGTAAGAGCGATGGAAAGGCTGGGTACATATCAGATCGCCGGCGGGGCGAAAGGGTTAAAGCTGAAATGGGGAGGAAGGACGGTAGTGCTAGACGAAGACCGAGAATATATTAGGCAAGTAGGGCAGGGTCTAGGCCTGACAGGGGAGCTCGGGAGCGAGGAGGAAATGGAAGTACAAATGCAACAAGCGGGGCTGGACACAGAAGCAGTGATAGGCTGGATGGGTAGCGGAGAGGACATGGTGCAGTACAAGATGGGAGAGGAATTAGCAGGACTACGAAGAGAAGGCAGCCGATGGCTGAGACGAGGGATGATCACAAACAGACTGGACCGGGTGGCGGAGAACGTCACAGGCATGAGGAAAAGAAAAAACCGGTGGCTGCGGCCGGTGATCAGGGCAGTGCAACGCGCGGCAGCATCCGTAGAAACGGCCTTCGCTAAGAAAGTGAAACTGTGGGCGGAGTACAGAGGGGCATCGGCGGGGGCGACAGAGGCAGAAGAAGGGGCATACCCATGCTCATGCTGCCAGCGGTGGTGGAAAGTGGTATGGGTCACGGCCGAAACGGCGGGAGAAGACGACCCAGTGGAGGAGATTCGACAACGGGCGACGGCGGCAAAGGACATGCAAGGGACCAACATCGGGCCGAACGAGGAAGCATGGAATAGCATGCACGAGGGCATCAGGGTGCGGATACCGGCATCGGAGGTAAATGAGGGAGTCAGACAGCGCACCAGTACGGACGCAGTGATTCGAGGTGTGATCACAAAAGTCGAAGACATCAGCCAGCACCCAACGCTGCAGACGGCAGCAGACGTAACGGACAAGAAGGCGGTGCACATACGGTATCAGACGGTGGAAGCACACGAACAAGATGGCAAGTGGGTGGCGGAGTGGGCCCTGCCGAGAGACAGGACAGAGTGGTGGGCCTCAAGCGAAGCCGTCGTGTACGCGCTACAAAAACGGCCCCGCGAGAAGGCAAAGCTACACGAAGCGCGCAAACGAACGACAAAGAGCAAAAATCAACAGCGACTGCGGGAGCGAGCAGCACAACGAAGGCAGGGTGAGGAGGAGGCCGGTCGCGAAGAGAGGGCGGAACGGGGGAATGGAACAACAACACCGAAGCAGGCGGCACACACAGAAAAACAGGCATATTCGGGGCCACCTGCGGAAACGGGCGACACATACGAAGCACGGCGACCACCAAAGTCAACGGTGGCATCAAGTACAACAGGCAACTCGCCGGGACTTCTCGCTCCGGTACCTATGTTTCCTCCCCCTCCGCCAACGCTACCCACACCACAAGAGAGAATGTCAGCGGACAACCCAGCGGCAACGCTAACAACACCACCGTCCAACGATGGTGCAAAGGGGGACGAAACGACGAAAGCGAGACCGGACAAGACGGCCTTCAGCATACCGCAGTACGACGGAGGAGGAGAAGATAGCGAGGAAGACGACGAGAACGAGGAGGGGACAAGAGCGGATACGGCGAGAGGACTAGACGGGGTGGGCTCAGGACAAGCCAGGGAAATCGAGAGCAGCCAAGAAGAAGGGGAGGACGAAAGGGACAGTGAGGAGGACTCGGAGAGGCACTACGTAACGGCATTTACAGGGGCAGGGCAGGGAGAAAGCAGGGACAAGATCGAAGAAGGGGCAATGGTGCTATACAAATCAGGAAGCTGCGGGAAGGTACAATACAGGCTAGGGAAGGTGACCAAAAGCGAAGGAGCTCGGATTATGGAGGTGGCCAGATACGAGCAACGGAAGGAGCAGTCAAAGACAACAGCAGCAAGGGGCAGGGGGGAGCTCAAAGCGGGCAACGTCGTCATATATTTCTGGAGGCGACCAACAAGAGGCAGCGATACCGAAGAAGGGTACACACTGGGCCTGCTGCAGGGAACCAGGCAACGAAGCAAAGAAGGGGAGGAAGTGTGGAAGGTCCTCGCCTTCTCGAACAAAAAGCACTACGCAGATTTCAAGGAACTCGACCTGACGGCGGCGTTCACAGCAACGAAAGAGAGAGGCAAATTAGTAGTAGACGACATTGTGGAGGACAACATAGTATACAAGGTGCAACGGAGGCTGCATCAGAACGCAACAGCACTCAGGAGCCTACAATTACAAGCCACAGAAGGGGAACAGGCCCGAGAGGCAGTTGAGAAAGACAAGGAAGAACACCAGAAAGAACGTGAGCGAAGGCGGGAGGAGCACGGGACAGCGAAGGCGGGCAGCCCCGCGGGGGAACAGACGGCGGAGAAGACAGGGAGCACAAGGAGTACACTGACAAAGGAGCAGAGAAGGCGGATGGAGGCGAACAGACAGGCAGCAAGGGTGAGAAGAAATCAACAACAGGACAAGCAGGGCGATGGCTGCGAAGAGCAACGAGAGGAACGACGACGACAACCAAAAACGCCGATCAAAAGCACCAAGAAGAGAGCGGACACACCAGAGGCGATAAACGCGCAGAGGGGCACACCCCGAAAGCAATCGCGGGCGGGATGGCTGGACGAGGGAGGGAGATACAGCGAAAGCAATAGGCGGTGGGGAGTCGAGACGGTGATGGGCGCCAACGTGGTGCGGAGCTGGGAGACGGAAGCGATACTGCTAAAGAAGGGCGGGGAGATAAAGGAAGGCGGACAAGCAGAGATACTGCAAGCGATGGGAGAGAGTCAAGGCTACACAGAGATAACAGGTTCATCGGAAGAGGAAGATCAGGAGGACGAAAAGGACGAAAGCTGGAGCGAAACCGACGACTCCGAGAGCGAGAGCGAATGTGAAAACGAGAGCGAGAGTGAGAGCGAGAGCGGGGACGGGAGAGCGGAACGGAAGAGGGACGAGCACATGCAGGAAGGCAAGGAGGCGGAGAAGACAATGCAGGGAAGGCAAGAACGGACTAAGGGGAGAGCGGAGACCGAGAGACAGGGACTGGAGGCACGGCGCAGAGCAATGTACGACTCAACGAAAGGATGGCTATACGCCGACGAAGACGAGGAGAGAGCAGCGGGGCTAGCGGAGACTGCGCGGGGGCTGACAGCTCAGCCGGCATGGAAAACGAACGCAGAACGGACGAGAGGGAGGAGAACAGGAGTGGCACTGTGCGGGGGATGCATGTCCCGCATGATGGCAGCGAGACACGTACAAGCGACGACACGATGGATGCAGCGGCGACGGAAGGCAGCAAAGGCGAGGGATGAGAAGAAAGCGAAGGACAGCGAACGGGGAGGCACGAAAAAACCAAGGAGGTGGCAACAAAGCAAAGAGCTGGGCCCAGTGACGAGAGCAGAATGGCGACAAATGGAAAGGGCTCGCACAGGAGAAAAGGTACGTAGGGCAGTCTTCCTAGAAGCGGTGACAGCGCGAAGGGCAGCGAGGCAGGACGGAACGAGCTTCCGGCGGGCACGCTTCCCGGGGCTACGGCGACTGGGGAAGGCAGTGGTAGTACCAACGGAGCTGGCGGCGTGGTTCTACCGAATGACCCAACCCACGGCAGTGACAAGCTGGCTAGTCGAACAGCAAGCAGAAGGAGAAGCAGTGAGAAGAAGGCGAACGCCGAAAGAGGGGGAGAGAAGGGGCGCAAACAGGGGCTGCAAGACAAACAAAGATGGACTGCCGATCGACTATGCCGAACGCGACTCAGAGGGAGAGGCAGATGTGGAACGGGAAGTGGCACAGGAGACGAAGGTGAACGACAGGCAGAAGCCAAGCGGCGAAGCAAGGAGACAGACAGAGGAGCAGCAAAGGTCAAGGAAGCGAAAGAAAAAAGAGCAGAGAAACGGGCGGAGGATGGAGGAGAAGAGGGCGAAAGGGAGACGAGCAGAGGAAAGGAAGACGCAACCAAAGGTAGTGTTCGTCTCGAGAGGCAAGGAGGACTGGATGAAAGTGGCGGTGAGTGGTGACATGACGGGAAGAGGTCTGCGACGACAAATCTCAGGGCGTCGAAAACTCGAGGAGAGCCACAAGGCCTTGTACGCCGAGGAGATGTACGTTTACAGGGCGGGAACGAAGATACGCATACACAATGACACCACACTGGCAGAGGCAGGAGTCAGACACCAGGCGTACATCCAAGTAGCATGGAGATACGAGCGCCCAAGAACAGACCAAGAAGACAGAGCAAGAGAGGCAGCAGAGATGGAGGCGGTCAAACAGCACTGGCAGCGAAACCCCCCGAGAGTACCAGCGGCGGTTGTGAATCAATTCAGGCTAGAACAAGAGCAGACAGAAAACATAACGCGACAGCGGCTGAGCGCAACGACACGGTGGCAGGACGGGAACGGCGCGGAGCCAGCGAGGGAAGAGGTGGCGCTACCCCCCCCGTTGGCAGAAGGGCAAAGGCGGACGGCTTTGGCAGCAGAGGGGGCGAGGACGGCCGTGACCGAGAAGAGGGCCAGAGATGAGGCGGAGGAGACCATGGGGGCGGCGAACGACCCCACCGTACCCGAAAGATGGGCAAGGCTGTATATGTTCGCGCCGATGCTACCCTATATACAAAGGCTGAAAGATACGTGGCGTCGGCGGGACAAGCTACGGGGGGCATCAGGTCTGCAAGGCCTGCGGAGAGTTGTCGAGGGCGTGGGCGGAGGGGGGCCACTCCAATGGCTGACATTGAGTGAAAAGGTCCAAGTCGTGGGCCAAGTACTAAGCCAGACAGCAGCAGGCAGATCCAGGGCGGAGACTATGGAAGCACTGCTAACGCCGGCTCTCAGGGCCGACGCGAGCGAGAACCTCAAGCGCCTCCACGAGAGGCCGGCCATAATCCGCTTCGCGGCCGTGGCATACCTCCTCCGACTCACGAAATGGATGAAGTGCGTAAAACAAG
>Ga0115006_10000933_pt1 | contig 17187 bp, 17 predicted proteins | sample ArcOceMetagenome_3_FD_88943 | JGI IMG/M metagenome (GOLD analysis project Ga0115006, IMG submission 88943) | Marine eukaryotic phytoplankton communities from Arctic Ocean - Arctic Ocean- Svalbard ARC20M Metagenome | ecosystem: Environmental > Aquatic > Marine > Oceanic | place: Arctic Ocean...
CCCCCCCCCCCCGCCCACCCCCGCCCCCCCGGCGGGGGAGCGGGGGGCCCCTTCCCGCCGGGCCCCGCCGGGGCCCGGGCCGGGGGGGCCCCCTGCCCCCCCCCCCCCCTCCCGGGCGCCCCCGGCGCCCCCGCATCTCGCTCCCCGGTCACGCCCCTCCCGCGGCGCGCCAGACCCACCCCGCCCCCCGCCACCGGCGGGCGGTGCGGGGGGGCACGGGTCCGCACCCCCCCCCGCCGCCCCGGCACCCAGCGGGGCGCGGCACACGCCCAGCACGCCACACGCCCAGCACGCCGCTGGCCGCCCCGGGTAGCGCCATGGCCTGCGTACCTGTACATCGCGCGCTCCTCTCTCTTGGCTCTCCAACCCACTCCCAACTGCTGCTTGTCCCAGGTTTGGCGTCCAGTCCAAACGGCTGAGGGTTCGTGAGGGTTCGTGGGAACTGACTTGAATCGGGGAATCGATTCAAGGATGCTCCTGCGGCGCAGAGGACGCGCGGGCAGGGGCTGATCCGGGCCCCTTCGTGGGGCCGCGTGGGGCCCGGATGTCGGGCGCGGGCCGGGCCGACCACGGCGAGGCCGGCCGTGCGCCCGCGCAGGCGCCCGCGGCCGTGCGGGCCGCCGTGTCCCGGTTCGGCGCGGCCGGCAAGGGGGCGGCGGAGGGAGGCCCGGGCCCGGGCAACGGAACAGCGGCGGGCAACGGGTCCGCGGCAGATGCGGCGGCGGCCGCGGCCGGACAGGGCGACGCCGCCGATGGCGCCGGCCAGCGCTCGCCGGACGCGCATCGGGCCAAAGTAAGGGAGGCTGTGTCCCGATTTGGGGCCGCGGGCAGCCGCCGCTCAGACGCGGAGACAGGAGCCGGGGCGGGCGCGACGGCCAAGGTGGCAGCCGCCAAAGTGAACGCGTCCAAGGCGGCGCTGCGGGCGGGCGTGCACGGCGCCACGACTGGCGCGCTGGAAGGTGGCGACTACGCGGTGTTCAAGCAGCATAGTGCGCTGTCCGCCGCTCGGGCCCGACGGCTGGCCGCGCAGCTCAAGGCCGAGGAGGAGCAGGCCGGCAACAGCAAGCCGCGTGGCGTGTCCTACAAAAAGTCCGACCTCGGCGGTACGACTGCTGCGGGTCTGCAGGGCCTGCTGGAAAAGGGCCAAACCGTGGAGGCGGTCTTCGAGAAGCTGGACGCTGATGGCTCGGGGCTGCTCGACCAGGAGGAGCTGGTGCAGGGGATGCAGAAGTTGGGCACCTTTCTGAGCGACAGCGACCTCGAAGAGCTCAAGGGCTTGCTTGGCCTGCGTAGGACGGCACCGTTGGAGGTCAACCTGGAACAATTCAAAAGTATCGTGGACCAAACGCCGGCAGCAAATGCCGGCGGCACCGAGACTGGCGCCTGGATCACGCAGCTCCACCTGTACGAAAGCTTCATCCCGCTGATTGACGCATACGAGTACTTGCCCGAGGCCGACGACAAACTCTCGGCTCAAGACAAACTTGCCCATGTGCGCGGACTGCAGGAGGCAGATGTGCGTCAGATTGTCACTGACGCGTCTGAGATGATTGTCGAGAAGCTCCTCGCAGGCGTTAAGGCGCTCAAGGACCTGTTTGACCAGCGAATGGCTTCTAGCAGGGACATGCAGAACAACTCGAAATTCTCGGGCGACGCGGGAGGGGGTCAGATCACCATGGTGTACGGCAAGTTGGACGAATTCCATGATGGTCTTGAATCCCTCATCGGGCTGCCCAACCCACGCGTGTTCGAGGGCATGCGCATCGATCACTGTGAACGCGCAGATTCAGAGGACAATTTCACTGCCTGGTGTTTCTTTTCTCCTGTAGCAGGCTCTTTCTTGTCAACAGCACACGCCAACACTGCCCCTGTTCTTTCTTGTAACACTAAACGCCAAACTATCTTTCATCCTGTAGCAAATTCTTTCTTGTCAACAGAATACGCCAACATTGCCATCAGATTTCACATTGTAGTCAGAATGTTGAGCCTCCGTGTATTAACGTGTTGGTGAATCTTAATCTCATCAGGAACTACGGCATCACAACCAAGCCTTTCATTGAGTGGGAGTATGTTGTGAATCCCGACCCGAACAAGGAGTATTTCGGAGAGGCAACCCCCGAAAACTCGCACGGCCGCACACGGCAGACGGTAGATGAGCTCATGGCCAAGCCCAAAATAGTTCAGGCCCAGCTTTCAAGAGAAGAGCTCATCGCGTTGCGATTGTACACCGGACCAATGTTCGTCAAATATAATTGGTAGTGATCACCATTGCCCGACCTCGCATCTGCTTTTGAATAGTGTTTGATTGCATAGTTTAGCATCGTCGAGTTTTGTGTTTTGACCAACATCATTCTAACTGAGGTAATTATGTTCTTGCCGTCACAGTATTCTACGTGGATTTCCGAAAGCGGTCGTAGACGGGCTCAAAGGCAACCGATACGTGACCACTCTCCACGCCATAGTCAGCGGCATCCGCAAGCTCGGCCGCGTCGAGCCCATTCCTGCGGGGCGCTGTGTTTACAGGGGCCTAGGCGGGATGCTGCTTCCGTCGGCGTTTCACGATCCCAATGAGCTGGGCTGCATGGGAGGGGTGGAGAGGGCGTTCATGTCCACAACCACCAAGCGTGAAATTGCCGTGCAATACTCGGGCAACAAGACGCCCACTATTTTCCAAATATCGATTGGCCAGATCGACATGGGCGCTTCGCTCAACATCTTATCGCAATATGCTGGGGAAGAGGAAATTCTTATGCCGCCGTTGTCAAACCTTGAGGTGGTGGGACCCAAGTGGTACGAGCAGGGCTGCATGGTCGTGCCACTGCGCATCAATGTCAACTTGAAAAGCTCGACCATCGACGAGATTGTGATGCGTCGCAAAATCCTGCACAAAAACATGTTGGGAAATCTCATCTCGGAGGCCCGGCGTGTTCTCGACGTCCTGTCGAATGATGCAACCCTACCACACGGCTCCGTGTCGCAGTCAATCATCGAACAAGCGGCCACCAACCTCGCCAGAGGCTACGAGGAACTGCAGGTGCGTCACGACAGTCACACTGCCGACGATTTCAACGACGACTTGTTGTACAAGACCCTCATCGTCGAAGGCGTTGAAGAGAAGGGCCGGGTTCTGTCTATGCACAGGGCCGTGTATCATCGCATCATCCGGCTTGTGCAGTGGCAAGGCGACCCAAAGGTTGAAAAAAATATCACAAATAGGATAGTGTGCAACATTTGTTTCCCGTTTCACCAGACCAGGTCGTTGCGGCATTAGTGACACAAAGGCAACCACAGGAGAGACCATTGGGAATGGCTTCCTTGACTAAGGATCAGTTTCGCAGCAAAGCTAAGATCGCCAGAAAGGTCTGTCTCAGAACAATCCACTTCTCTTGCCTGTTCGTTGGTCCCCAGCCTCCCTTTTCTATTGCGCCCTTGCTCCCAATTGCTGCCGTTCACATGTCCCGCCCTGAGTCTCCTGTGCGGGGATGGGATCGGGCTGAGTAGACGATGGAGTTGGATCACCTGCTACTTGGTGGGTCGTCTACGGGCAAAGTAGCAGCAGTCATCGCCAGCGCCCGCCTTCAGCTTCCGACTTCTTGCATCGGCTGCGACCCTCCCACAGAAGTGCCGGGGGCGCCAACGTGTATCTGCACACTATTTGCACGAATCCGGTTGCTAGACCTGAGCAACAACGGGATAGGTGAGGAGGGTGCACGCATCTTTGCAGATGCCCTCAAGATTCAAAACGTCAGCGTCCCCGAGTCTCTCTTTTTGGCCAAGTAAGATTTATGTTCCATGTGAAAGAAAAGAGTGTGCACGCGCACGCGCGCGTCGTGTGCCCTTTGCAATAGCGATGAAGGTCATTTGGGAATGTGAGCAGCAACCGGCTTGGAGTGCAGGGAATGAAAATCATTAGCATGACTCTTCATCAAAAGCTCGCCACAGGTGGCTCCGTCATCAACTTGAAAAAAGGCGTGCAGGTTGCAACTTGCAACCACCCTCCAACTCCGTTTATAGCCATGAATTCTTTCGCACGTCTCACTCTCCCCTGTTCTCTATTGCACACTGGTGGTCATGCGCGTCTCCCCTTGCTGCATTGTGTTGTTCTTGATTTGCACCGCCTACAATCACCGTGAAATACAAACTCAAAGGCAAGCCCGCACTTGCAAGACGTTGATTTGCGTTGCTGACGTGCAGTACACGGAGCTGGTCAAGCTGGATCTGGCGGGTAATAATATCACGGAGAAAGGGACGGAAATACTCGTTGAGTCGCTGGGACACATTTCAACGCTGCGCGTACTGAACCTGTCGGGCAACAGCATCCGCGACTACAACAGCGACCAGCCCGAAGCTTCGCCACTTCTGCAAATGCTTCTGACTATGACCACTCTCACTGATCTTGACATTTCACGCAATGATGTGTCGCACGATATGGCGGAACACCTTGTGGTGACACTGGGCAAGAGATGCCAACAGATCAAAGTTCTCAACGGCCGCGAAATCGCGTGGTCGCTGCTTCGGACGGAGCGGCAGCGGCGGGAAAAGCGCGATCAACTGCGCCGTACCATTGTGGAGCCGGACGATTCGTCCTTCATGTTCCGGCCGTCTTTACGGGACCCAGCCAAGTGCGAATTTTGCAACAAGACTGAAGAACAGCATTTCAGCACCTTTCGCTTTTGCTATCTCCCTGTCTACACCGAGAGCGAGGAGGAAAATGTTTGTGTGCACTGCAGGCAGCCAGACAAATCGCATAGGACATTGCATAATTTTTGTTTCGATGGTCAACGACGTGAAGCTATCGAAGAGGCGCGACGTAAGGGCATGATCAAAGAATCTATAGAAGAAGATGTTGGCAAAGGACAGACCCCTCTTATCCGCGCTGCCGAAAGCGGAGACGAGTATGTTGTCTTGTCACTGTTAGCGGCGCGCGCAAACATAGAGCACAAAGACAGGTCGGGAAGAACAGCCCTGGCGTGTGCTGCTGGTGCCAAGGACCCTGCGTGCATGAACCTGCTTCTGGCAGCGGGGAGCAATATCTCACAGGCGAACCTGCGTGGCCAGACGCCCCTTCACGAGGCCATTGTGAATGGCCAAGAGCAGAATGCATGGGAGCTACTTTCAACGGCAGGCGGTCCTGACCTAGTGGTCCGGCAGGATAGCGAGGGAAAGACTTGCCTCCACTGCTCTGCAGAGAAGGGAATGCAACTCCTTGCGCTCAGCTTGCTGGCCCAAGGCGGGCTGGAGCTCCTGCGGAAATGCACTGTGGACGGGCGCACAGCACTGCATTTCGCAGCTGAACGAGGCAGCCCAATGCTCTGCAAGCGCATGCTGGAAATTGGCGGTGCAGATGTTGCCAAGATGCGAAGCAGCCAGGGCAGGACATGTCTGCACTACTGTGCTCAAATGCTCTGGTGGACGCCAACAAAGCAGAAGCTTTCGCATTCCGAGGATGAGCATGCTCTACTGCAGGAGCGCCACCAGCAGATGCAAGACGTATGCACAAGCTTGATACAGGAGTTGCCTGCCGAGAGTTTGGCGCTTGAGGACGAATCTAGTTGCACCGCGCTCACATACTGCGCAGGTTCGTCATTGGAGCACGACTGCCACCGCATCCTCGATCGCCTTCAAGATGCAGAGATGGACGCGCTAAAGGCTGAGCTGAATAAGCAGCTCGAAGCAAAAGACGCAGAGATCGACGCACTAAAGAAGAAGGTTGCTGAGCTCGAGGCTGAGCTGAAGAAGCTGCAAGAGCAGTTGGCAGCGGTGAAGGAAGAGAGAGAGAAGCCTGCTAAGGAGGCGGCTCTGCTTGCAGCATCACGTGCTGAGCTAGAGAGCAAGAAGGCCGAGACCGAGGCTGCAAAGGCTGCACTGAAAGACGCCAATGACGAAATAGAGAGGCTTAATAAGCTGCTTGAGGAGCTCGAGGCGGCGAAAAAAGATCATGCTTTAGACTTTGATCTGGAGCGAGCTATCCAGCTGACAACCTTCGCAAAGGAGCTAAAGGTGAAGGTCCAGCAGGACAAAGGTGAAGATCAAGAGGTTGAGCACGAGGTGGTGCGGCGAGTGACAATGCTGCGTTCCGTAGATGGCCGCACTGCCCTCCACTGGGCATCAGCCAAGGGACTGCTTTCGGTTGCGCAAAGGCTGGTTGCAATAGGCGGTAAGGAACTTGCATGTATCCAAGCCGCTGACGGCCGCACAAGCCTACACTGGGCTGCAAGCGCAGGTCATGAGGAGGTGTGCTGCGCATTGATACCCGTGGGTGGTAAGGAGCTAGTCGTGTCGGCGTCGCGCGACGGCTGGAGTGCTCTTTCCTGGGCTGTTGGTAGCGCCCTGGGAAAAGCTGCTGGCAAAATGATAGAGGTTGGAGGGAGGGATTTATTGGGTATGCGCGACCGTCACGGCATGACCGCCCTCCATCGCGCTGCTTGGCGACGGGGCGAAACTATGGAGCGTCTTTGCATAGAGATGGTGCGCACAGGCGGCAGCGAGCTCGTGGGCCTGGTTGACAAGGATAGGCGCACAGTTTTGCACATCGCTGCCAGCGGCTGTCTGTCGCAGCTTTGTCATGATGTCATCGAAATGGTGCCGAGCGAGATGCTGAGCATTCAAGATTCGGAGGGGCGTACAGCGCTGCACTTGGCCACTGCCGCAGGCCACACTATGGAGTCTGTCTGCCACGCTTTGATTAGGAAGGGCGGCTTGGACATCCTGATGGCCAAAATGTTCAATGGGCACACTGCGCTGCATTTAGCTGCCCAAAGGGGTATGGTTGACCTCTGCGTCAAAATGGTCCACAGGTCTGTGTGGCCGCCTGCAAGAACTTGCAATGTCTCGTCGCCTCTCGTGAATAGATGAATGCATGTCTGACTGCTGGTTGTTTAACCAGTGGGGGAGGTCGGGAGCTGCTCATGTGTCAAGGCAGCGTTGATGGCCGAACGGCCATCAACGTTGCGGACACCTTGCTTCCAAAAGATCACGCAAATGAGGGTGCTCACGACACCAGAACAATACTGCAGCAGCTGGAGCAGGTGATGCTCATGGACGCATGGACTGCTTCCTGGACGTGGGCCATTTTGTTGGCGTTTGCACTGTTACATGCACCCCCTACTTTGTCGTGTCTTGCCGTTTGTTTGCATTATCTTGATGTCGGAATGCGTGCGCAGGAATTCAAGTGAGGCTTGCGCACACCACATCATGCGGATTGTCAGTGCCGCGGTGGCCCGACTCACGGCACACGTGGGTCAACACATCAGCAATGCGCGTTGAGAAGGCCTCGTGCAGGGCAACACATGTAGAGGCAAGAGGTCTGATGATGAGGTAAAGCAAGGAGGTGACCAGGAGGCAGCCAGCAATACAGGGAACGTGGAGGGGCAGCCGAGATGTTCATGTGCTCAGTTTTGGAGCCAGCATGGTGCTCTCCAACTCTGGCAGGAACCGTTCAGGACTTGCAAAGAAGACCTGTACCCGAGAGGCAGCCAGCGCTGTTTCCAATACATGACGAAAAAGACCCTTGCTGAGTGCTCAAGTTTCTAAATTAGAAACACCCTCCTAACACCCCCCTCACTGTTATGTACACAATACCTTAACAGAGGGTATGGTAACGAACATGGGGCCGCAAGCGCGTAACATCAGGCGTCGAGCCAGTCGAGGGCATCGCGGTGCACTGAGGCAGCGTCTGCCCGGTGCACTGAGGCAGCGTCTTTGACGTCTGTCCCCGCCGGCTGTGCTCCTGCCCGGCTCACATGCGGGCGCAGAATGTCGTCTAGCTGGTGGTCGGCTCTGATACGCACCGCCTTGGTCAGTTACTCAGGGATGGGTTATTTCAGACAGGGGCAGAGGGCCTCCACTGCCATTTCACCGCACGCACTATGCACACGCGATAAATGCATCTGTGTGCATCACACACACACACACACACACACACACACACACACACACACACACACACACACACACACACAACACCTGATGGCCTTGTCCAAGTACTCTTCCAAACGAGCTGTCAAAAGGTACTTGCTGCCCGAGGTATCCAGGGCACGCGTGCGCAGCTCTTTGATCAACTCTACCGTCCTCATCTTGAGGACGGTTTTCTTGAGCTTGATGTCACGCTGGAGCTGTCTGGCCGCCGGGTCCATGGGCTGCCGCTCTCCATTCACACACGCACCCTGACCGACAGCAGCGTGAAGAGCAGGCGGGAGATGCGTGGGCGTAGAATCTGGTACCGACGTAGGGCTTGGAAACAGTCTTCTCGGGCGTCGGGCGTTGTCTGGAGTGTGGGGCAAGAACGACGAGGGCGAGGTTGCAGGAGTGGCACGGTGTGCGGGTGCGTTGCTGCTGTCTAGAGCGAGAGGCTCGGGGATCTCGTATCGCTTGGCCCAGGGCGGGGTAAGCGACGGGCTGCGGCTGGCGTTGTGAGCAGGCCGGTGCGACAACAGGCTGCCATGCAAAGGCAGGCTGCGGCTGGCACACTGTGACGGCATCTGTGCCGTCACGGGCAAAAACCGTTCCCAGCGCCGCTGCTTGGTACAGTAGCCTCCTAGGGCGCGCAGCTGCTTTTCGCGCACCTGTTCCGCCATCCGCATGATGCTCGCCCGCCGCGTACGTAGCGAGCAGCGCTCGAGAATGCCCCGCGCCCAAGACTGAATGCATACCGTTGCCTGCTTGATGGTGTAGCGTGAGAGGCGCTGAGATGGAGCGGGAGCAGCAGGTACGGCAGCATCCTGGTCGTCGCGTTGGACACTGTCGGCACCTTCATCACTGTCGCTGTCCAGCCCGTGGCCGAGGGTCTGGCTGAGGGCCAGCACCTTGTCCGGACTGGCGCCTTCCATGACGCTGCGCCCCAAGTCCTTGAGTGTTGCGTGCACCTCATCCCAGCGATCGCCGAACGAGACACCATCGCGGTACTGCTGCATGCTATCCTCCCCTTCCTCACCTTGATCCAAGCGCGCAAGCAAGGCCTTCTGCTCAGCCATCTTGCGAGCTCTTTCGGCACTTCGCCGCTTCATATCCTGCTGCCGCCTGGAAGCTTGAAGCTGAGCGTAAATGCGCTCGGCGCTCGCGACGCTGGTCAGCGCCAGCACCCTGCCCTTGAGCCGCGCTGCCGGCCGCAGCGCTCCCACCCATTCCTCTGCCTCTTCGAGATTCTCTGCGGCTAACACGTAGACCACGCCGAACGCCTCCTTGGGTAGCCATGCCCCTCGCTCTTCTGTGCGCCGCGACTCTTCCGGCGTCTTTAGCCTGCGTCATGTTCATGGTTGTGTTGGTCGCACCAATATCACTATTCGTCACGCTCAGTATCGAGCACATGCAAGTGCGCAAGCAAGCAAGCAGTTGCTGCCACGACAGCTGAGAGAAGCTTGCAACAACTGCTAGGCATCTTGATCAACTGCTAGACAGCTTGATCAGCAAGAAGAGCCTGCCTGTGCACGCTCACGCTCGTGTCAGCTCTGGCCACAGTGGCCAGCTCTCAGGTGCACCCTTGTCAGCAGTCGTCCGTGCACCTGAGCGCATGCACCAGCACAGCTTGCCGCTTGCCGCCCCCTGAACATAGCTTGCCGCCAAGTCGGACAACTTGACAGCCGCTGCCTACAGTACCCGCCAGATCCTGCCGCCAGTGGCGGTCTACGCTATCCGTCTACGCTACAGTGTATCCTCCGCAGCAGAGACCATGGCAAGCAAACATAGGCATGTACAGCGGAAGAAAACCCGGTGCACTGGCGATTGTACCGCACACAAGCCCTAACTCATTCGCATGAGGGAGTGTGACAGGAGGGGCCGACCAAGACGGGCTCACTCATTGTGCACAAAAGAGACCTGCTGTGGTTAGCGGGCGCAGAAGCAAGCGCGGAACGAGCGGAACGCGACGACGCGCCCAATCCCCCAAAGAAAGCTCCAGGCGAACCACCACGGGGAGCACTGGGAGGAGTAGGTCGCGCGGGGCTCAGTGTGCTGCCAGCGCCGGCAGCCTTTTTGGACGGAGATGTGGCAGGAGAGGAATGAGAGGCCGCGCAACTGACTCTGCTCAGGCCTCGTGCTCCTCTGCCGGTCGTCGCCCCGGCTCCCGAGCCGGGCTGCAATGCCGCTTCTTTTGACCCTGCGCTGAGCCCGGGCGTCAGAGTGGCAGGGGCATTCGAGGCATGGGCCCAGCCATCGGGGCTGTCCAAGCGCCCTGCAGCCTGCTGTGAGCCGTTGGAGCCGTTGGCGGCGTACCAGAGCGGCAACGACTCGTCATCGTAGCACACGGATACCAGGATGTTAATGTGCGTCGGTACTGGGTGGCAGAGATGCGTCAGATGCGAGCAGTCTTCGTCCTCTTCCTGCGCACGCAAAGCAGCCGCCGCGCCCTGGTCGCTGAGCGGAGACGGCAGGATCCGCACAGCTTCGATGCCGCTGAGAGGAAACAGGAGTTTGGGCGTGCCCGTGTCATCGAGGTAGTGCACACCCAAGACAGCTCGCTTCTCCTCCTCACGCTCTTGCAATGCCTTGAGGCGCTCCTCAGTCTGCCGCTGCTCGTGCGTCAGGTTGCGCCATGCTTCATCTGCATCCAAAGGCGACGGCGGCTCTGGCAGCATGGAGGCGAGCGAGTCACGAGAACCCGACCTTTTGAGGCCTCTTCCTCCGAAGCCACCGCCGCGCCAGGAGGCTGTCGCCGCCGCCGCCGCCGCCGCGCCTTGTATCTCAGAAATGAGAAATACTTTACGCTCCCACCTGTGTTGCGGCGCTGTGCGGACCGAAGTGCTGTCCGTGACCAGAGTGCTGTCCGTCTTGGCGGGCCCCGGCGGGGGCTGTATGTCGATGCCTTGCACGTCGCGCTTTCGCTCCATCAACTGCTGTGCCGCTGCGTGCTCCTTGGCCTTGCGCCCTACCGCGTGCCCATGGGCGGCGTTCGGGGACTTGTCCTCTGATGCCGGGTTGGGAGGCTGCGCGTGAGGAAGCATGCGCCAGAGGAAAGTGGCGCGGTAGTCTTGGTGCCCGAAGCCATGCCCTGAGAGCTCTTGCAGCTGAGCGACGCGGAGGGCATTGGGCGCATTCACTCGCTCCACCACTTTGGTCAAGCGGTGCTGAAGAGACGCATGGAACACAACATGTAATACGTCTGTCGGCTTGAACTCAACGGCCAGGGGCGCTCCCACGTACTTGGTTTTGGCGCGGTAGGAACGGACAGGTTTGTACGGGCGCTCTTGCATCTCCTCCCACATGGTCTTGCGCGGCAGCCATCGACCCATGACCTGCTGCCGCCACCCGTCGATCTCGTCCGCGGTAGGATACGGTGGAGCCAGGGGGTCCCGATTAAGCTGCATGTAGGACGGAACGTCTTTCACCCTTGCGTTCCCGAGCCCAAACACATCTTCCTCCTCGTCAGCATCAGCGCCAGGCGTCTCTGCCTCGCCGCCGTCGTCGCTGCCGTCAGAGGACTCCTCCGAGTTGTATGAAGTCCCCCATCTCTTTTTCATTGCGTGGGCCGTGTTTGCCGCGACACCTGAGAGGCCTGGCGCGCCTCTGTCGTGGCTGTTCGTGTCTCTTTGCTCCCCAAGGCCAGCCATTTCGGACCCGAGCTGCGGGTCTGATGCGCGTACGAATGAGCAGCTCTCCGAGTCCTCCTTCTCAAGCTCCATCATGATGGCGGCAGGGGGGGGAAGAGGAGGAGGGAGCGGGAGGCAGGCGAGCCAGGTCATGACGGAAGCCAATGCTCCCTCTTGCCGCATCCCAAGATGCGCACCCAGCGCATCGTTCTGTCGCCTCTCGACGCCGCGAACGGCAAGCTCACCCTCTATCGCGAGGCGCTGTTCTTGAGTCACACGCGACGGCACCTGGATCACTAGCGACCCTTCTTTTGAAACAGCGTCTTGCCCATTGTTGCCCTCCTCCGGCCACCCTTTTCTGTCCTCTTCTGGATTCGGCTGGCCCTCCCCCCCACGAGGTGCGCCTTGCGTGCTAGCTGAAGCAGCTGCAGACAGGCCAGCAGCGGCTGAAGGGAGGAGGACGGAAGGTTGAGCAGCAGACCAGTGGCGGAGACGCGCAACGTTGGCATGACGCCCTCGTTTGCACAGCTCTCGCAGCAACCACGCTGGGAGAGAGAGTCCCTCTCTTGATTCTAATAGTGTCATCCTCTCTTGATTCTCTTGCTGCTCGCCCGTCGGCATGCCTCGGGGCGAGCGCGGCGATGCCATGGAGGGAGATTCCTGCACTCCTACTGATGCTTTGGTGAGAGCACTGCCAACCGTCTCTGATATGTCTCCCCCGCCTGTTCGACGGGCGCCTGGGGCTCTGGCAAACCCCTCGGGTGAGTGGGCAAGCCCTCCTGTCTGGTGCGCTTGTTGGCCAGATGCGGACACGGCAGGAGCAAACGGCGCTGCGGCCACTCGAAAGGGATCCAAGAGCAGCAAGACCTGGTGCAGGTACTTGAGCATTGTGCAACCGTCGCTCGCGGTGCCGGGAGGCTCGGCGGGGCCCGGCAGCTGTGAAGCCGGCAGGGCAAGCTCGGCGGCGGCATCAAGCTGATTGTCCGCAGCAGCTCGGGCAGCCAAGGCCTTGGCGCGCAGCGCACGAGCTGCTTCGGCGGCTGCCGGCGGCGAAGATGCGCAAAGCCCTTGCAGCCCCACCAACGTAATTTCCCCAAAGCCCGGCTGCAGCGTCTTGTTATCGTCATCTCGCCCCGCGCCTCTGTCTTTGGAGCTGTTGGCAGCAATCTCAAACAACTGGGCGAGCACGCTCCTGTCCCCTCGGCGATCAAGCCGCAAGACATAGTGCCCCGAAGGGTTACTGGCATCGAAAAAGAGATGCGGACCCACACGGCGTAGCACTCTTTCAAAGCTAGCATCGCCTAAGATGCGCAGGACTGACCCAGCCGCCGCCTGTTCCATGCGGCTCATCAAGATGATAAAGCCCTCCTCTCGTTCCGTTCCTGCGCGTTGGCTCCAGCACGCGTGTTAGACTTGTCGTGCAATAGAGCTGATGCACAACACAGCACTCATGAGAGAGGCAGCGAGGCAGCGAGGCAGAGAGGCAGCGAGGCAGAGAGTTTGAGAGGCAGCAAGGGCTCGGACGCAAGGGCTGGGATGATACAGACCGGGGTCCAACGCTGAGAGGAGCTGGAGAACGCCCATCGTGTCCACTACATGGTCGCTCGATAGTGTTCGCAACACTGCCAGGCGCAGGATCGCTGCTGACGACTGGCGAATGCTGCCAAGCGCTTGCTGCAGGGTGTTCTCTGACGCCATCTCTCCCCCTTGCACCGGCGGGGCGAGATAATCGAGCTGCAAGAGCTGAGGCGAACGGGGAGATGGGACGTGAGAGTCTTGGAAGGCTTGCAGCAGCTTATGCACTTGCGACAAGCGCACATGCTCGCCGTTGAGTCTTTCACCGCGGCACGATTCGTCGCCGTCGGCCAGCGCGCGCTGCGCAATGAACTCCGCCACAGCGCGCTGCGGGGGATCGACAAGATCGAGTAGATATCTCCCGCTTGCGTTGTCCTGCAGCGACCGGATGGGCAGGAGTGACGCGAGCAGCTGCTCCGGATTTGCGTGAGCCGGCTCGGCGTCTACACAAAACTTGAGGAGAGGAGCCCTGTGCATGAGGGCGCGCAGCAAGCTGCTGCACGACCCCACCCTGTTGCCCTCCAGGCGCAGTATCTTCAACGCCGCGGCGCCATGGATCAGGGCCGTTCCGAGCAGCGCGGCTTCGGGCGGCACCTTGTCGAGAGCAGCGTGGCTGACGTCGAGACGCTGGAGGCAAGAGTTTTTCGCAAGGCACATGGCCAGTGCATACACTCCTTGCCCCTCCCGCTGTCCCTCTTTGCCCCCGATCCGATTCCAAGCAAGATCGAGGCTTGTAAGCGTGACATTGGGTTGACGCGACGCGGAGAGGCCGTCGGCACTTGCCGCAGCATCCGCGCCGTGCGCTCCTGCAGAAGTCTTTCCCCCTCCGTTGGCGGCAACGCGAGGCAGCAGACGGGCGGCGGCAGGAACCACAGGCGCAGCATACTGGCACGCCTCCTCAGCAGAAGCTCCAGCCAGTGCGAGCAGGAGGGCTTGGGTGCCAGCGGGAGAAATGTGGTTCCACGAGACATCCAGCTCTGCCAGCGCTCCGGCCCTGCCGCCTGCGAGCACCTGAGCGAGGGCGGTGGCGCCCGAAGCCGTGACGTTGCACTTGCGGAGGCAGAGGGACGTGAGGACCGAGTTGCCCACAAGCGCCAGGCTGAGCTGAGTTACTCCCTTGTTTGCGATGTTGGTAGAGGCGAGGTCGAGATGCGCAAGTTTGCTCGTGCGCGCCCCGGGGGTGAGGAAGGCCGCAAGCGAAGAGACAGCAGGCGCCGACAGGGTCTTGAAGCACAAGCGCAGCCGCCGCACCGCATTCGCCGAAGCTATCGCCTCCACAAGCACTCGTCCTCCTTGGTCCACGCACAGGGGGGAAGAGATATCGATGTGCTGCACCAGAGTGTTGGCTGCCAGGGCGCACGAGAGGGCCAAGGCCTCTGGGTACAGCTCGTCATGGTAAAGGTCTGAGTCGGCATGCTCAGACGCCAATGGCGCACGGCGGCGCTCCAGAGGGGCGTCTTGGAGGACCAGCTTTGCGCTCGTCAGCTGGTAGAGGACGGCAGGGTTGGGGCGCGTGTTTAGCTCTGCGCACGAGCGCAGATATTGCAGGCTGCCGCTGCCATCAAGATGACATTGGGCTAGCGCCTCCGAGACATGCAGCCCACACGCGTTGCTGCTGTCGTGTACCTCGCCATTTCCCAACGTGCGCCGCGCGTTGCTCACGAACTTGGCCGTGTGTGCTGCCCGCCTCACATGTGTGCACAGCACCTGGCCTGTCGTAGCCGCGTCCTCTGCCCGCACGTGTTCCCGTCTTTGTCCGTTGGCTCCGGCAGAACGGCTTGCAGTGCCTAATGGCTGGGAACTCGAGGAACTGTTTGGGAGGAGCCCTCCTGCCGTCCTCTCGCGGGGCGTCCGGGTGTGCGCAAGCCTTGCCCGACCTGCGGTGCTGCCTTGCAGCGTGGGTGACGCTGGCGAGCTGGGCGGCACGGGTGACAGTCGCGTAGTGAGGCCGCTCATATCCTCCAGGGCTTTCGCCTGCAGAGCCGCTGGCACAAGCGCCTTGATCCACTTCCTGTGTGCCGACCCCGGCGCTGTGAGCGCACATACTTGCGGCAGGCAAGCGCATGGTACACGCCTGCCCCGCAGAGGGCGGCAGGCGGGCGACGTCTAGTTGGCAGAGACAGGGCTCGCGCAGCAGCAGAAGCTGCTGCAGAGGTCTGGAGGCAGAGGAGAGCAGAGAGGAGCAGAGCAACAGCAGGCTGCGACACATGCAGCCGCGCAACGTGCCTCAGCTCCAGAGCCGAGGGAGCAGCAACTGTCAAGCAGGTCTCCGTGTGCGCATCCTGCGACAAAAACTCCACGGTGTGCGGCCGCCATGTTGTACACGCAGTGCCTGCCGTGGCGGCGCTTGTGGGGGGCTTAAAGGTTGCGGCCATGATGTGCTTGACCTCACACACCAACACTTGCCGCATCTCCCCCACCTTGACCTGCCGTGTGTAGCGTACGGCCCTTACCAGCTCTCTGCCCCAAGTCTGGTTCTCCCTCCCTCCCTCCCTCCCTCCCCCCCCTTCCCCCTCCCACGCATAGCGAGAGAAAGAGAGAGAGATGCATGCACTTTCTCCCCTCCCCGTGCCCCCCCTGTCTCTCCAGCCACCACTGTCTGCCAGACTTGCGCAGACATACCACGAGAGGGTCGCCCAACAAGTAGAACAGTTTGCCGCCCGAGACGAAGAAGAGGTGGAGGCCGCAAGGAGCTGTGCCACCTGCCTGCAACGACGCAGCACCTTCTGCCACAGCACTTGCATGCTTGCTTCCGTGACCACACACGGTACTACTCGCTCCTCCGCTGCCTCCCCTTGCGCCGCCTCCGCTACCATCAGCTTTGCCTCCCTCTCTCGCTCTGCACACAGACGAGCTGCGGGAGGAGCGGGATCCGGAGGCAGTGCTGATGGCAGCGCTGACGGCAGCATACTTGGCAGCGCTCATGGCATCGGCTCGCTTCAAGCCTGCCGGGGCCCCACTCACCGTACCCCCTCGCTTCAGCCCCCCAACCTCCCCAGGCTCGCGCGCGGCAGCTTCCGAGATGACCTTGCGCGTCGGCGGATGCCACAAATGCAGCCAGCCGCAGCAGCGACAGGGGGCCTGTCCTGCCTTGATCAGGTGCGCCTTGAGCTCCACTTGCGTCCTCCGCTGCTGCTCCCACTCTGCCGCTGCCGGTGCAGCACGCGTCTGCGTCGGCGAAGGCGCGCTGGCCCAAGACACACTCGGTCATGCGTTGGCCGTGCGCGTGTGCGCTACTTGCGTCAGATTTCGCGGGCGTGTGGATGCGGACGGGCGGGCGTGGGTGGGTGGGCGCGGGCGTGTGCGTGGATGGAACAAGGTCTTGTGAGACAAGGTCATGTCATGTGCGGTGATGAGTCGAGTATACGTCATGCCATGTCATCCGTGTATGCTTCTCTATCATCCGTATGCGTGTCATGCATGTATGCTCCACTATCATCAGTCTGCGCTCGAGCTCCAACAGAGCGCTACACCATCTCAGAAATCTCTCAACATGTACTATCACCGCCTCCCTCCACCTCTCCCATTCCTGCTCGCTCGCACTGGCATCGGCTCTATCTCTTACTCTCTCTCTCTTCTCTCTCCACACACACACCCTCGCCCACTGCACGCAAGCTCTGGCGCATGCTCTCGCTCTGGCAACAAACGGAAATAGGCTTACAGCTGCGGGGAGAAGGCGCGATCGAGGCCAGGCGTCAGACTTTGATGTAAGCGTGAGGCATCCTCCTCAAAGACCTGGGCAGCACCATCATCCCCGCCCTGCGAGGGCTGAGCGCTATCGGCGCGGAGCTGCGCGGAGAGGCGCGACGCTGAACGTGTGCCTTGCCCAGTACTCGAGGTCTCGGAATCCGTGCCTGCCCATGCTGCTGAGCTCCCAAGTGCCGGAAACGCCCGCTGATATTCCATCACTATTAGTCCACTCCTCGTCTCAGCCCCCCGCTGCCGTTCGCCAATTTCCGAGTGTCAGTATGTCAGTGTGTGTGTGTGTCATCGTGTGTGTGTGTGTGCGTGCGTGTGTGTTTGCGTGTGTGCGTGTGTGTGTGTGTGTGTGTGTGTGTGTGTGTGTGTGTGTGTGTGTGTGTGTAGAGAG
>Ga0115006_10000934_pt1 | contig 17186 bp, 15 predicted proteins | sample ArcOceMetagenome_3_FD_88943 | JGI IMG/M metagenome (GOLD analysis project Ga0115006, IMG submission 88943) | Marine eukaryotic phytoplankton communities from Arctic Ocean - Arctic Ocean- Svalbard ARC20M Metagenome | ecosystem: Environmental > Aquatic > Marine > Oceanic | place: Arctic Ocean...
ATACATGTATGTATGTATGTATGTATGCATGCATGCATGCATGCATGTATGTATGTATGCATGTATGTATGTAGGTAGGTATGTATGTAGGTATATTTATATATGTATGTATGTATACATACATACATACCTACATACCTACCTACATACATATAACGTAACCAGTGAGAGGCAGCCAGTAGTTGATTTGAGCGGGTTGATGGTAATACCTGACGCACGCGCAGCCGCAGACATCACATCATCACATCATCACATCATCACATCATCTCGCCATGGTGTTAATACCTGACACACGCGTAGCCGCAGACACATGCCATTGCACACACACGCATCTGTACGCGCAGCGCGCACGTTTCCATGTGTGTATCATACGCACGTGCCCCATACCAGCGCTAATAGGTAACTAACAGGGCTTCTAAGTAATGGGGCTACCAAGGCCACTGCGCGTCCCAACCTCTACTGCAATCCCTACCACGCCCTCTACTAGAGCTACTGCGCGTCGCAACCTCCACCACGTATTCCACATCTACATCACACACATGCAGAGACGCACAGTGTGTGCGCGCGTGCGCATACTCACTCACATGGCATCACAGTGGGGGTGCGTCGCCCTGAAATTCGAAGGCGGGGCCATTCGTAGACACGGACTCGTCTGAAAGAAGACAGAAGAGCAGGGACTCGGGGCCATTGCGGCAGCAACGTCTGGGGCCACAACCTCGCAGATGAACTTGGAGTAGAGCGGCCGCAGACGCCGCAGCAGAAAGCGCGAGATGTTGCCTTTCGGCAATTTGAGATTGGGCGCCGCCGCGCGGCCTCGCTGCGCAACCTCCCCCTCCCCTCCTGCTGCAGCACCTGCACCAGCATAGCACTGCGGATCGACGGCCAGATGAAGCAGCTCGAGGGGAAGGGCACGCAACCTGAGCGGTGCAGCACGGCGCGTTAGGGCGGAGAGAGATGCGATGCGCCAGCGCACAACATCAACGTACCGTTGCTGGAATTGCAGCATGGCCTCCGCGTTCTTCGCCTTTTTGGTGAGGCGCTCGCGTGCCGCGGTGCCCTGCTCGCGCGCTCCTCCGTGGGTGTCGCCCGTTGCAGCAACGCAACCATCTTGCGTGACGGCTTGACGACTGCTATCCGCGCCGATGGCGAGCAGCGCGTCCCTGAAGACCGCTGCGATGTTCGCGGATGTGAGTGCGTGTGCATGCGTGCATGCATGCGTGGGTGCGTGCGTGCGCATAAAGCATGCGAGCAAACGCCCTTGGCTGCACCTGCGAAGTTGAACTCGGGCGCTACGTCCAGCACAGCCACCGCTCGAAGCTTGTCAAGATTGGCGCGGTCCGCCGCGCTGGCGTGGGCCCCGACCGCTCCCGGGCACGCGCGTGGACCAAATGCCGGGCACTCGGCCGCCGCCAGCAACCGCAGCCGCGCCTGCAGACACTCTGCCTCGCGCCTATCGGGCATGCTCCCGTGCCCGTGCCGCTTTTCTATGCGAGAGCAAGAGCGAGAGCGAGAGCGAGAGCGAGAGGGAGAGGGAGAGCGAGAGCGAGAGGGAGAGGGAGAGGGAGAGGAGTCTCAGGGAGAGGTGAAGTGTTCGTGGCAGAGCTGTAGACGGAGAAGGCCGTTCGTAATTTCAAGCAGAAGGGCGCCACACACGAGGGGATGGGGGACGACGGCGGCGTGCCGTGGTGCCTGCACCTCGAGGTCGTGGAGGCAAACAGCCTCTGGGCCGAATACTGGTGCACAATACCCGCGCCCCGCGCCCCGCGCCCCGCGAGCCGCGCTCTGCTGCAACCTGGCGGAACAGAAACGGTGCGCGCGGACGTGCTGTCGCGGATGACCGATCGGTCCCGCCGTGCTTGCCGGGCTCCGGCATGCCCGAGCGCGGTGTAGACACGCCTGGCCGGCTGACAGACGGGTCCCGCTTGCGCTGGCAGCTTCTGCCAGGCGGCGGTGTTGGCGGCCCCGCCGTCCTCGCTCGATCGGGGCGAGCTCGAGGCGCGTGCGTTCCACGCTGCGCAGCTGCAGATCGACGGCTTGCTGCCCAGCGTGCTGCACGGGCCGAGCGCCCGCACGGTCTGCCCAGTTTGGAACCAGGCGCTGCAGGTCACAGGAGCCCCGGCGCTCCCGGTCGTGGGGGCAGCCCAGGGGGGCAGTGCGCCGCTGGATGCCCGGGACCTGGTCTTGCTCGTCATGGTGCGGAGCGGAGACGGCCGAGCGGGCGTTGCGATCGTCCCGAACGTGCAGCCCGGCGCAGAGATGTATCAGTGGCATCTGCTCATGGACCCAGGTAACGCTGTCGTGAGGCTTGTCCGTTCTTGCAGATGAATGGGTCGAGCCTTGCGCGCGCCTGACGACTATGGGGCCTGTCGCAGACACGCAGCGGCAGATGCTGTCGAGCACTGGAGAAAGCTCGGCGGTTCATATTCGCTTTCACTACACGCAAATGCGGGATGATTCAACTTCGTATGCCCGAGCGCATCTGCCCAGCGACGTGCGCTCTCCAGACGTGACTAGGCCGCGCCCAATAGTGCATGAAGCAGTCTCGCCCAAGCGAGTTGCGGCTCCCATCTTATCAGCGTTGCCAAATATGTTTCAACCCGCGCAGTGCAGCAGGCCGCTCCATGCAGACTCGAGTTCTTATGTGCCAGCCCAATACAAGTCATACGATGCACAAGTAGCAGAAGGCTTCGAAGGCATGCAGACCCTGCGTATTGTGCCAGAGGTGCCAGCAAAGCCAATCTTCATACGCTCTTGCCGTTCAAAGGGGGATTTTCCTCTTGTGTTTGAAATCGCTGGCTTGGCGGAGTCGATCACTGTCTCTGCTTGTAGCAGCGTCAGGATTGTCGCTGCCATGGTCATCAACTCGGTGCACGTCGTGACGAGTGATAACATCGAGATAGTTTTGGGTGGGCAAGCTCCACGGGTAACGCTGTCAGGAGTCCAATGTTGCTCTGTCACTCTTCATAAGGATACATGGAATGGTGACATTGAATGTCTTGCCAGTAGCAATGTCAGCGTGAATGCCGTGGAAGGTGGTCAGCCAGACACTTTGAGCTTGCAGGAGTCAACTGCAATGGAAAGGATTCTCCTTCCGGATTCAATGCGAACCTTGGTACAAGAAGGTAGAATGACTACCCAATGCCACTTCACGCACTTGGACACGCGTGCCGAGGAGCCTCCCCCGCTGGTGGAGCACGTGAGACCGGCAGCTCAGCGCACATCTCCGGCGCCACCGATAACGCAACTTGACCATCCCGTTGGCCCACAACTTGGACAACAAAGTGAGCGATCGGAGCGGTTCGGCGTTGGTCTTTTGCTCAAAAAAAGTGAAGATGGCTTGTTGCAGGTCGCCCGTGTCGCCGAAGGTGGAGCTGCAGACCGGGATGGGCGAGTTCGAGCAGGCGACATTCTGGCTGCGATTGATGGCATTGAGACTCGCGGTAAAAAATTACGTGACGTCGGCGAAGAGCTGTCTGGACCCCGAGATTCGGAGGTATGGATTCGCCTGCTGCAGGTTGACCCACTGTCGTATGATGGGGCGAGGCTCGAGAAGCACATTGTCTTATGCCGTGCACCGATATCCACATCCACCAATGATTCACTGTCCAGCGGACCCCAACAGTTGGCACCGCCGGACAAGAATCTTGGGTTCAACTACATGCCGCCGCACCAGCCTTCTGCCCCTGATTTCGATTCCAGGCTCAGAGACACGCGTACTCGCATTGAGAAAGCGCTGAACGATGTGGGGGGCCCTGTGACTCGCGTCGGTGTTGGGCTTATTGTCAAACCCTCGCATGATGGTGCATATCGGGTTTCAGGCCTTGTACGCGATAGTGCTGCTGAAGGAAGTGGACAAATAGCCATTGGTGATGTCCTTCATAGCGTTGACGGAATTAATGTATGCTTCAAGTCGGAAGACGCAGTCAAAAATCTGGTTCAAGGCCTGCCAGAATCTCGTGTAGTTCTGTCGTTTCTATTGTCCTCAGCGCAGCCTGAGGATTTGATGAAGTCAGTCGATGAATTTGATAATTGGAGGCCTGTCGTCCTTGCACGAGCTCCCAATCCTTCGGGCAACAAGACACCGCCTGTTGCAGAAAGCGAAGAGGAGCCTATCCAACAAGTTGCAATTGAGAGGTCTAATAATGTAGCCTTGGCTCGGTCGGCAGCTCTGCCGGTTGCAACCGCTTCGCTCGAGCAGCATTCACCACCAAGGCACCTAGCAGCTCTTCCGGTTGCAACCGATCCGCGCGAGCAGCATTCACCACCAAGGCACCAGGAGCCAATTGGTCTGACACTCTATCTCGATGAAGACTTCAGCACAGTAGCTGGAAACGAATTCAGCAGACAGGCGTTTGCTGCGGATTTGGCTGCAGACCTGTGCAATTCCGTACAGACGAACCTCTCCAGGATTCAGGTGGTGGACTTGTTGCCTGGGAGTGTCTTAGCTGATGTGCACATATTTCCGTCGCCGGTTGCCAACGACACCAGGAGTCCGGAGCGACTCGCGGCCGAAATTGCCGTTCAGGTTGTGGACCCTCAGAGTCCCTTGCGGAAAGCAAACACTACGCGTAATGCGCATCTGACTGAAATAAGAGGCCCCATTTCCGAGGTTGGATCGTTACGCGAAGCCTGGACAGCTTCTCGCCATGCCGAAATGACGAGTCCCTTTGTTGAGCATGGTGGCGATAGCTCTTTGCAAAGCAACCACAGTCCACCGCTTCCGCCCAGACTGCATGACAGGCCTCTATCGCCCAAAAATGGTGACCTTTCTCGAGCCCATGACGAAAAACTTCTGGGAACAAAAGGCCTGAGCCTCTCTCCGCAGTTTTCTCCCCGAGCTCCAAGTCCAACGCCTTCTCGGTCGATGCAAAAGAGTCCAACCAGTGAACATCCGATGCAGATTGGACATGAAGACGGAATGATCAGTCCGTCACAGTCGGACGCTGCTAAGGCCGATGGTGCATCCTCTTCGCAAGTTGATGTTACCGACGGTTTAGCGTTCGAAGTCCAGAAAGAAAAATCCAGAGCGACTCGAGCTGCTGCTCCGACAGACCCGATTCTGCACTCATACACGCCTTCTGAGCCGGTGAATGGGCACCGGGACCGAGAAGAGGAAGAGCGGAAGTCTGAGCAGGAGGCCATGCTGCGTTTGCTGTCAGAAGAGGATGCAGTGAATGGACAGAGTGACCGAGTTGGTTCCTCAGAATGGGAGAAGCCTGTAGAAATGATTGTGAAGCTTGGTCTGGATTTCAGTTCAGCTGGAGTGGAAGGTTCGCAGCAGCGCGAAGATTTCAAGCGTGAGCTGTCTCAGAACCTTTCGTCTGCGTCGGGGCTACCATATACAAATTTTGATATCAAAAGCATGTCACCGGGGAGCATTGTTGTCAACACAGAGATCAATCCTGACGTCTCTGGCAACTTTCCCAATCCAGAAACGGTTGCAAGGGACCTGCAGAGTCAAGTGCATGACCCAAATTCGCCATTGCGGTTAGGAACCATCACGCGTTATACCGAGAGCATTGTGATACCAGGGTCACAGCCGACGCCTGCAGCTCGACCGCCCCCTCGCAAGAATAGTGGAGACCGTCCTCCATTGCCCGTTCAGCCTGCAGTGTCGATGAACGAGCCCAGCAGTCAGGTCCCTGCGCCCCCACTGCTTAGGGGTACAACGAATGAAATATCAGCAGGACTTCGAGATTCGTCTAGAGATATCCCAGTGCAGAAGTCTGGAGTCGGTGTTGTATTCAAAAGAAATGACTACGGGGAAATTGAGATCATTGGGCTGCGACCGAACAGCAGTGCGGAACGAAGTGGTGCAATTTTTGTTGGCAACAAGATTGTCTCCGTGGGGCCAATTCCGGTGACAGGAGCATCACGCGAGACGGTGCTTGATCTCATATTGGGCACACCAAACACGCGAGTGACCCTTGGCATTCTGCGGCAGGCAGGCTCGCCGGGCAATGAAAGTGGACAAACTGATCTAGCAAGTGTCACACTGGTGAGAGCTGATATCGCTTCCGCGCCATCGTCACGGGCAGGTTCAGCGCCCCCGATGGCAGCACCCGATGCTGCCCCACAGATGATGACCCTACCAGACGCACTTTCGCAGACAATCACAAAACAAAAAGAACCGTATGACTTTGTCGGTGCAGTGCGGACAGTGGTGCTGGAAAGAAGCCCTGGTTCGGGCAAGCCTGGTGAAATTACGGGCGTTGGTATTTCATTTCAAGCGACGAAGAGCGGGGGGCATATGATAGTCACACGGCTGGTTCCCCATGGGCCGGCTGATTTGAGCAAGCAGATCCGAGTTGGCGACGCCATTCTTGGCGTAAACAATCTTGCAGTGCAGGGAAAACGAATCCCAGAAGTGGTCGCCTTGATCAAAGGCGCACCAAGGTCAGTGGTGGTCTTTAAACTTCAGCACACCACAATTGGCATGGACACATTGTCTCAGGGCAGCTCCAGTCTCTATAACAGTGCCTCGAGTTATATGGCCATGAAGGGTCCTGAGTATGAATCCATACCTCGGGCGCCGGCCTTGAGCTCAGGCTCTGCACCACCGATGTCTGCGCCAGGCTCTGCACCACCGATGTCTGCACCAGATTCAGGCGGTCCGCATGGCGTTGTACAGATGGGCAATGCCCCACTTGAGTGGCAAGGCAGCGCCCCGCCCGTATCGAGAGGAGGATCAGCGGGCCCTATGTTGCCGACAGAAGGTGTAGGCGTATCTGGATTTCGGGTTGTACGTCTGAGAAGAAAGATTCTCAATCCTGCGTTTGGGCCGTCGATAGGAGGTGTTGGAATCGCCTTTGAAAGAGATCAGACTGGCAACCACACAGTCTGTAGCTTGTCTCCCGGCGGCACCGCTGCTGAGAGCGGAAAATTTTTGGTTGGCGACAAGCTTCTGTCTGTGGACGGTGTGCCCACGCAGGGGCTGTCGGTTCAACAGGTCAGTGAGATGATTCGGGGCAAGCAGGACACGGATGTTGCGCTAACCCTGGAGACAGTTGACCACCAATCAAGCGTGCAGCAGGTACTGCATACAACACTGCCACCGGGAAATAGTCTCAGACAGTCAGGGTCATCGCCATTAATTGATGAAGGTGGTGTGTTTGCGGTTGGGTTGGTCCTGTCAGAGCCATCACCATGCAAGATCGTAGGCTCAGACCTGCTCATGGACTGCAATCATCGATTGCAAGGACAGCAGGGCTATGAGAATGAAACTATCTCGGTTGGTGACACTATTCTTGCAATCAACGGAAAGATCTTGCAGAAGCAGACCTTGCAGCAATTGACAGCAATGATGTCGGGCCCTCTGCATAGTGAGGTGACCTTGATGGTCCAGAACACCAGTGGCCAAGGCGACGAGATGTTCAACATCAGGCTCTTACGTAATATGCCAATTACCGCCTACTCCCACTGGAGCGAATACATCAATAGCCCTGGTGCACCGCTCCTGACCTCAATACAGACTGAAGTCGCGAATGCTGAAGAGCAAGCGCAGAGCATTTCTGAACCAGATGCTCCTGCGCCAAGCGAGCAGGAAAAGCCACTTGAAGCAGCAGAAGAGCCAACAGTTTCAAAGCAAAAGGAACGTCATGCATTGAGGGCCCCACCCCCTCCCTCGGTGGATCACGTTCCTGAGCTGATGAACGAAAAAGTCAAAGCATTCAAACTGTGCGTTAGAGTTTTGGAAGGTGACGGCCTCGCACTTGCCCCTGACGGAAAGCTCCCGCTCTGCGTTGCAAATCTTCGCCTCATTTTTCCTGATGAAGTGTCCACAGAGAAGTCAAACACTGTGCCTGCTGCTGGCCCTGGCCAGGCTGTGCGGTTCAGCGAAGTTGAACTTTCGTATGATATTCAGGTGCGTCGGTCCTCGCATAAAAATGAGACGCGCATGATACCTTTGCGAGGGTGCACTTGCTGCTTGTTGGCTTGGTGTTGGCATTTTTTGCATCTCCGCTGACCCATTGTTGTAACACGCTCGCAACCACCTGAGCAGGTGAAGAGGGTGGAGCAGACTCAGGTGCCTTCTTTTGTTGGAATATATTGTTGTATCGTCTGTGTGTAGTTTGGCCTGTGCTCTCTGTTCGATGTTTTGCGCTAGTGGCAGTATTATGTATGGTCTTACTGTTTCATCTGCCATGTTTGCTGCGTTCTGTCAAGCCCGAAGTTGTTTAATGATGAATTTGACATTGTCCCCCTCTGGCTGCGTTGTCTGAAAAAACAAAAGCTTGAACTCACGCTGTGGGACAACAACACACCTGGGGACGGATTCATGGGGGAGGTGCTTCTCAATGTAGCAAAGCTGCAGCAAATCGTCGGAAAGTATTTCGAGCACTCGTTCCCCGTGAAGATTAGTTCTGTCTACAACAGTCAATCGCGGGAAGTCAGCGGCCACGTGCTTCTTGGAATGCGTCTGGATGGTCCCTCATAATCTCACTTTGATCCTTTCCGGTCGGCAAGGACGATGGAATGGGAATGTCTCTTATGCGGAGCCCACATTTTGATTTTAGATGAGTAGTTCTTTTATTAATAAATGATGATCAAATGTTGAGTAAAAAATATGTCTTTCTCACAAGCTCTCCCAGTTAAATGTCGGCGGGTTGTCCAGAGGCACATCTGGGATTAAGTCGTCGCGCTTAACCCCGCCTCGACCAGCTGCCAAGGATCCTGCTCTTGACTGAATCTCTTTCCGTTTGCGGTAGATGAGATGGCAGAAAAGGTGGTTCCGAAAGAAGCCCCAGGATGAGTCCATTTGACATTTAGCTTGCAATTCGTCTGGGCTGGGTAAGCACCGCCCCAACTTTTTCAGCTTAGACTGTGTGTCTGGGTCTAGAACTGGCTCGTCGATAAAGATCGAAACACCGGTGTCAATGAAGGCAACTTCTACGAGAGACATTGCAGTTGCAGTATAGGTGCATGGCTTCATCTCCAGCGCTGCCTCTGCATCAAGAACGGACCCGCGGTACAACATGACAATGTCAATATCACGCCCGTCAGGTGACGGCGCTCTGTTGTTTGCCAGCGCCATCGTCAGATTGCTCTTCAATGGTGAAGGCAGAAGGGCAGCCTTCTTCTTCTTCTTTAAGTCCTCGACGTGCTTGGTTACGTGGCAATGCCCGGATACTATGAAATAAATCTTCTTGCTGGAATTGCCCTCGCTGATGATTTCTTCGCCAGCATGGTACGTCTGGAGCTGCAGTGACTCGAGCAGCCTGTCCAACTTTTTCCCGTCCCACACAGCATCAGGCTCGTTGAAGGGCGTTAACTCCGACACCAGTTTTGCTATTCTGTCCCACTCTGCCCGTTGCGCAGGCCGAATATACCTCATGAAGTACTCTCGCTTAATCTCGAGCAGTTTTGTTGGCTGTGTGCACAAGACATACACCGAGCTGACATTGTTTTCGTTGATAAGCGATTCTTGCCCGAACATCTCGCCAGCAAGGTATTCGTCCTGCTTGCACGGCTTGCCGTCTTCCATGGTACCGCGCTCAAGAATGCCCTCTATGATGATCTGCGCAAGCAAAAGCACCTGCTAAAGTCAGCAAGGGGGTTGGGACGTGTTTCGCGCGGGCATCCTCCAGCAGATGGCGAGGGCTCTCCACCGTAAGACCACACACTTGCGGCGTGGGGGAGGGACTTACGTTGAACGAGTCCCCGACGTCGCCCTGGCGCAGCACGTACTCGTTTGGCTCAACCTCCCGCAACGTCACAATCCTGCAAATGTCAAGTTCTGCAGCTGCCGAGACTCGTAAATTGCGATATACCTCGAGGCTGCTGATCTCCCGCTGCACCATCCCCACCTCGTCGGCCCGACGCTCCCACGGCAGCTTTGCGACAATGCGCTCGATCTTGGACAGGTTGACCATTTTCGAGTGACCGGTTGGCGCAGAAGGCTCCCGTGTGGCCTTCTCCCCAACCTGCTTCCCGCGGCCGTACAACACCATCAGGCGGTTCAGTTCCTTGCGGCCCGCGCCGACGCCAAAGCCATCCATCCAGGGATCGGGGGTGCGGTCTTTCTCTCGCTCCTTGCGCTGCTGGCGCTCCTTGCGCTGCCGACGGCGGTCTGCCGACGCCATCGCGTCCGCAGCGGGGCACCCTTGGGCACCCTTGGGGGCGCGCCGTGCTCCTGCCGCCCAACAAGACGCACGCCTGTGCTGCCGCTGGTGCAACGAGGCAACGGTCGCCTGGCCGCAGTTGCGCAAGGCCACGAACGAAACCGGACCGCAACGCCGGCAACGGTGGCGCGCAGTGGAGATGGGCGGAGGCGTGAGCGCCCTCACACGGAAGCGAAAGCAGGCGGTGCCCCATCCTCTGGATGGCGAGCCGCATCCTGTCGCCCGGCAGACGGGTTCCGAGCCACAAGCGGTACATTAATGCTGCGCTTGCATGCGGCGCCCGCGTCAGGGAGCTGGTTCTCGCCTCACGCCGCAGTATGCTCGTGCAGGAGGAGCGGCAAGCCGCGAGCGCCATGGCGCCAGCCGACGCCACGCCGCCGCCGGCATCCCCGGCGAAAAGTCCTGTATCCCTGCACCCTGCAGAAACCAGTGCTTCCGGCCGCTCATCGGAAGAGCAAGAAGCAGAGGTGATTGAGGACGACGACGACGACGACCTTGATCCCTTGGACATCGAGCGCATTGAGGCCGACTATCGCGCGACACGCGCAAGAGCCATTTTTTCGGCCGGTGCAGCCGCGCGCGTCGTGAGGCTTGAGCGCATGAGGTTATCCTCGTGCGCGGAGTGCCACGCGTGGCCTTTGTCTGCGTGCACGATGCCGCTCGAAGTCGTGACCGTCGATGCTGATGACTGAACGCCCCCTGCATCAACTTGGCAGGGAACACGCCCAAACTGCTCTCAAGCGGCAGGCGGAAGCCGACTTGTGGAGAAAACATGTCGAAGTCAAGGCAATACAGCTGCAGGCAAAGCTGCTGGAGCAACGCAGCATCTTGACCTGGGGGCCTGTTGCGCTTGAGGTATTGAGGGACATTTCGTGTGGTTCGCGTGGGTGCGGTATTTTCTGAGACATTCGTGGTGAGAGGCGGGTCCTGACACCATTATGTGGTGTGTGATACAGACGGGGCGGCTAGACAAAGAGGCCGTTCTTCAGCTTCAACAGGGGATGAAGCACTTAAACGTGAGGGAGCATTCCGAGCGTCAAAGCCCCGAAAAATTGTGCAATGCATTTAAGTATTTGCATAGAATTTCGTATGCTGAGCAGTGCCAGGTACTGACTGAGGATCACTTGACACTGCAGGACACAATCGCAGATCTAGAAACAATCTCTCGACTCAACACTCCTTCAACACAGCCCAACAGCGCACGAATGTCGCCTGCGGTTGAAGGCCTTGGAGAGCATACAGTCGTCACAGGCGAGCATCGTGACTGGCCAATGCCCTTTCCGTCCACAAGACCAAGCGACAGCGACTACGTGATGCCTGCAGTCTCCACTCAGCGTGCACGACGTCGCCCATGGAGTTGGAAGGTAGAGAATCAGCACACAAAGATTTGAATCTGAATGCATTCAAAGTTGCTCGTGCACAATATGCAGGTGTTTGGGCTTGCGTGATTGCGCGAAGACCCGCTTTCTCTGCCTTTATGTGCGTACTCTCTCGTGTGATGTAAATGATACAGGGGCGACAAGTGACATCCCAAAAAGTTCAACGCGTAATTTCAGAGTGCATCAATTCCTGGAGTCCAGCGGTACGTAGAATAATGCATCAAGGAGCATCGCGGTGTATGTGGTGTGTGTGAACTTTGAAGTTTTGGTCAGTCAACTGCGACAATATTCATGAGAGCAAGCAAATAAATTCCAGGTGACTGATTTGGACTCGTTGCCAAGGGATAGCCGCGTCTTTATACGGGACCACTTTGAGAAGTATCTAGGTTGCATACAAAAAATATTCAAAGCTTGCTCTTGTCAAAACGGCTGTCAGACAAAGCTATCAGGTCTGAAATCTTGTCGATCGTGCAGACACGCCGAGATCAGAACTCGAGGATCCAAGATCGGAAGTAGAAGATCCCTCTCAGATCGGTCAGTTTTGCTTCCATTATCCAACGTCGCCGATGTTATCTGTGTGTCTCTCTGCAGAATCGCCTAAAAATCTGTATTGTAATTCTGTTTGAAACCCAGAGTCGAACGCTGAAGGTGAAGACTGGTTTGAAAAGTTTAAACGTGAGTATGTAGCGTCGCATTCGATGGAAGCGCAGAATGAAGGAACGCAAGGACTTAGAGCTGATCAAGAAAAGGATGACAAAGCGGAGAATGAAGAGCAGGACGGCAAGACACTGGGCGAGACTGACGAGATGCGAGATGATGTCGATGCCAGTGAAGGTGGCAATAAAAGATCTGCACGATCTCATGATCATGATCGGTTGGAGATGTCCATAGATGTTGGTGAAAACGGCGTGAAGTCTTTGCGAGGATCGGCAGCTTCCCCAACATCCCCACACTCTGGACTGCAGCAATCTGTCGAAGAGGAAGATGAACCAACGGCAGTCGTGCATCAGATGTGGGCCCCTTCCACCAAAAGCTTGGAGATGTCTGATACTATCGGGAACGGCCTTGCTCAAACGCCATCAGGAACAAAGTCGCTTCAAAGATCGCAGCGTATCGGCGACTTAGATTGTACTAGCTCGCAGCTCAAAGTAATCAAGGAAAGTAGTGTGAAACTGCCGCGAATACTTGGCTTGGACAAATTCCAGCATGCTTACGAAAAACGCCTAAATTTGACCAATGCAGATGACTACATGAAAGAGAACAGTGCCCTTGCAAGCAAAGTTCGGGACATGATTGCAGACATTCGGTCAAAAATTGAGAAGCAACCTGACCAACGAAAAAGATACCAGGAAACAGAATCGTTTGGTAGGCAACCTTCTGATGCCTCGAACAACTCCAGGATGACTACAGCTGCACTGCCCAAGCTGTGTGATACAATAGCAGATGCCATCATGGCTCTGCAAGATGAGTTGGCCGATCTAGAAGCGACGTTCAGGCTGTGTCATGCTTGCTCGGGACATTTTACAGGTGATGCTGAAAGGCGTGGGCCTCCACCCTTCAAACCAGAAAAGACAAGTCTTGAGATAGATCTCGAAAAGCTGGCTCACTTTGCAGCAAATGAAATGCAACCAGCACTCAGAGATTCTTTGAGTGCGGCGGTAACGGTAAGCTATGGTGCTACAGAGCAAGGTCATGGTGCAATCAAAGAATCAATACTGCAGCAGCTAGAGAGCCAGCCAATATCATTCTACTCTACAACACTGCGCAAGACGGCAGCACTTCCGACGGAACTGGAAGCAGAGGTCATTATGAAACGATCGAAGGCGCGCTCGGACTTAGTTGTCAACTTGAAGAAGGAACTAATGGCCTACCAGAAGGTGCAGGGCACAACAGACTGTGTTGACCTGCAGGAGCTTGAAACGTATCGCGAACGTGTACAGGAAGAGGTGCTCCTTCGTGTCCATAGCAATTTGCGCTTGTTTGCACAAGAAGTGTGGTGTAGGGTGAATCACGTATTTTTCCAAATCAGGTCCGTTTGGCCAACGAAAGACGCGAGCGCATGAAAGTCGAATTGGCGTCTACCTTGAAAATTCAGGGTATTTGGCGAGGTGTGGCGTGCAGGGAGACCTTCAGGCGGAAGGGAATTCACATTTCCTCGCCACTCGAAGAATACGTAATAGCTCCCTTCGACACAATTCCTCTCGCCTTATCTGCTGATTATTTATGCCCTGTCCTCTGTCTCGTGGATTCAAGATCAACTTCGCGATTACCCTAAGCTGTCTGATGATGTTCTGTTATTCTATCATTGGCAGGCCAGAAAGTATCTGCTGCCACAATTGGAGTCGATTATGAAGTCGAAAGTTGCCATCCGCAGAGAAATGGACCACAGTATACGTGAAGAACGAATATTTGCTGGCATGGTAAGCCTTTATCATGGCCTTTGCTGGAGGTTGCCAACACTCAGTGCTTTGTTACAAGACAGTCTGTTTTTCCTGCACGCTTACGTTCCAAATTTGGTTGCAGGTCAATCAGGAAGACAAAGCACACGGATGGGGGTACGAACATTTCGCCGTTGTCTTGTTCTAGTGAGCGATTGTGCAAAAATGGACCATTAATTTCTATATGGTCAACAGGTGCATGATATTTCCAAAGTCGGATCCAAAGGGCAGATCATGCTACATGGGCGAATTTGCTGGGGGTCTGATGCACGGAGTAGGCGTTCTGTATTTTCAGCAGCACGAAACAAGATATGAAGGTCAATTTCAAAAGGGCATGGTAAATATTCTCGCTGTGTCTCACAGCAAAGCGAGCTCCACACCAGAATCTCATGAGGTTCAATGCTGACTAGGATTTCGCTGGCACAGTCACACGGATTTGGCCTGGAGTACTACGCGAGTGGGTCAATCTATCAGGGACAATTCGAGAGAGATTGCCGTCACGGCCTCGGAATATATACATGGTCTTCGGGTCTAAGTTACGGTGGGACCTGGCTGCAAGGAATCCAACACGGTGAAGGTGTTGAAACGAATATCAACCTACCGATTGACCCAGGTGGTCCTAAGCCCTTGCGTCGCGTGCATCTGCTTTCTTTGCCGTCATTTAGCATCGAGCCTGTGAAAACGACTGATTGGATGAGTCGACAGCCCGTCCCAAGTCTGGAATTTTGCAGTCTTTGAACCAACTGTCGAAGGACCAGCACGATTCCATGGTCCCTGGAGAGATGTGCATGGTATGCCGACGGCGCAGCTGCGCTTCTAAACAAAGTCGCACTTGCAAATCTCGCATCAATCTTTCCCATCGTTGTTTGAAAGTAAATAACTTGCTTAATCTGTCCGTCGTAACACATTCGTAAAATAACAGGCGCAAGCAAGAGAGTTCGCAGCAAAGGATGACGCAGCAGGTAAGCAAAACATAAGAATTGGTGACCTGATCATTTTGACAACAAGTTTCCTTGAGCCGTCAAAATGCACACGGTGCTTTTGCATGTGGACTCATTCCTTTGTCTAGTTTCTGGTTGTCTAATTCAGCTTGCATTACAGCCGCAAAACAGGCCATCAAGGATGCTTTCTTATGGATGGATAAGGCACACCAGCTAAGCCAAAAGCTCCGACAAGCTCTTGAAGCACAGACAGGTTCCTCAAAGAAACTGGTCAAATTCGACAGGTACAACGTTGAAGTGGTGATGCTGTGTCAGACGCTGCTTGTCTGCAGCCAAAGGAGGCAATCAGAAAAGGCAAGAGACGGGCGTTGTAAGCAAGTCATGCTTCTCTGTGTTGACGTGAAGATGTTGGTGCGGAATGATTGCAGGGGCAAGAAAATTGTAAAGGAGAAAGTCGATCCAAATCTGCTTGCTACTGAAATTCTAGAAGGCGGTTGGGTCGAGCTTGACATTGATTATCCTAAGGACACAGAAAATCTGGCCTCCCAGAGTGAGATCGTTTTAGAGAGTGATTCTGCAGATTCTCCAGATTCTGCAAATTCTCCAGATTCTGCAAAATCACCCGAGATGATGTTTTTTGGGAGATTCCCCGATGCGAAATCAGGGTAAGTCCACCCAGCCCAAAAATTTGCTAGAGCTATCTTCCTAGTTCGTCGCTGTTTCAGACCGATTGAAGCGTGCGGTGCAATTATACACGTATATGTTCGCGGTGCGTACACACACAAGGACACATGTATGCATCAAGATTCTCGAACATTAGTGTCCGATTGAATCCATTCTTGAATAGACTTTTTTCCCCCACTGATTGGCCATCTTTCATCCTTTAATGGACATTCCTTTCCCTTTGATAGGCCGTTAAAGCTCGGAGAGCCCGCATTGGTTGTTGCACAAGAAGATGTCGAAAATCCTTGGAGCTTGTTCCAAATCCAAATCAAGACGGAAAATGACGAGCTATGGTGGTACGAAAAGGATGCGCTACGGCCGGCTCAGCCCAGGTTGGTGTCCGATTTGTCCTCAATTACATGTGCACGCAACCAAGGTTTTCCTCTGCATGTATATGCTGATCATGATGCTGTGTCTGTGTCTGCGGCCATCTATTGTCATATGGCTATGCCCTTCCTGTGCATGCGGTCTGAGTATCACTCAATGACCCTTCGTCACAACAGTCTGAAGGAGAAATTCCGCCGAGAGGCAGAGAGATTTGAACGCGAGATGGCGCAGCGCGAGTTGGATGAAATCCAAGTCCAAGAAATCATGGTACAGTACCTCTGGGGCTGGGAGGGGAGCATTTTGGTGGACTGAAGGCCGTTTGCCTTTTTGGATTCGAACGACTATTCCAGCATAATTTGACGTAACCTTTGTGTGTGTGCGTGTAAAATGGCTGCATTCAGGTTCAAGTTTCTCGGGTCTTGGAGTCTTCGGTCCATTTCGCTGATTGGGCAAAGGTGCTAAAATACACATAGACAGACAAGCATGCAAGCGCAGATATTTATCGAATGCCGCGGCGATGGCAAAGGAAAAGCGTGTAGGCGCGCGTGAGACGGCAAGAGTAAGAAAATGCGAAAGTGCGAGAGCGCTCTTTGCAAACGATTGAGGCTGAGCACCGTCCTATACGCCTGCAGGCTGGGGCGGCACAGACAGCGGCTGCATGCAACGATGTGCTTGGTGCAATGAAACGCATGCCCACGCTCAAATCTGTCGATCCCAAGACACATGATGGAGCTGATTTCTTGCGGGCCCTCAAAAAGCACCGCGAACTCGAAGAGCTCGAAGAAGCGGATGAAGCAAGGGCAGCATTACAAGAGGACGGAGAGGAGAAGACTGGTGTCGAGGAAGGCGGTAAAGAAGACGGTGAAGACAGCGCACAACCAGGTCGTTGGAGTGTATGAAATGATCAACGCGGCCATTGAGTTTTGCCATTCACATTTAATGACGCGGCCATTGAGTTTTGCCATTCACATTTATCACAAATGATGTTTGCGCAGGGGGCGAGGAACAAAGCCGGGACAGCGAGAGCCGAGAAATTCAGGACCCATCCTAGACCTACCAATTTCTGCGAGGATACAGGGTGGATCCGGGACATAGAAACCACTTTTTTTGACCCAGCCAGCGTGTTTCTAAGCGCACACTGATGAAGTCAGAAACCAGCCAGCCAGTTTCTTGCAAAAGAGGCCTGTAGTTTCTATAAAAGAGACCTATTCCGCAGGTTTTCCGCACACCCAGCCAGCGTGTTTCTAAAGCACAGTG
>Ga0115006_10000935_pt1 | contig 17177 bp, 24 predicted proteins | sample ArcOceMetagenome_3_FD_88943 | JGI IMG/M metagenome (GOLD analysis project Ga0115006, IMG submission 88943) | Marine eukaryotic phytoplankton communities from Arctic Ocean - Arctic Ocean- Svalbard ARC20M Metagenome | ecosystem: Environmental > Aquatic > Marine > Oceanic | place: Arctic Ocean...
CTAGGATGATGGACTTGACAATGATGATGATGATCTAGGACTGTGTTCTTTACAAGCCTGCGTTCTTGACAATCTGTGACACCGCCAGTGAAGCGAGGGGGGCAGACGACGAAATGCTGCTGAATTACGGGGGCACTGTGGGCGTGATCCAAAACTCAGGCGAGACCTCGCCCTCTCGCAGGCCGGCGCGTGTACGCTGGGCGCGGTCGCGACCGGCATGCTTGAGCGTGCGCGCGCGTGATCACAACCAACATGCTCGGTGCCTGGTTGGCGCCTCCTGACCTAGTGCTGGCCCTCGGGTGGCTGTACATGGCCACTGCAGAGAGCTCGGTCAAGATTGTCCTGACGGCCACAGGCTTCATCTTCCAGCCCGAGATTCAAGAACCAGGGGACGCAAGTGTGGTTGGGGCAGGCAAGTGCACCGCCGCGGGCGGACTCCTCCTCGTGTCTGGTGGCGAGCGGCCGCAACGCCTCCCAGCCCTCGCTTTCTGACTGCAACCACACCAACCACGCCTCTGCGACGCACCACAGGACCTCGAGCGCGTGTCGCAAGGCGTCCCTCCGTCACTTAGACCACACGCCCGGGAGCACGCCACAGAATTTACATTTTTTGGTTTCACAAACCCACGAAAGAATACATAGGGCTTTCGACTTGCGCCTGCCCCACCCCTCCTCCCCCAACCCCCGGGAACCCTGGACGCAAGCGCCTGCGTCCCGACGCGCCTCCACCAATCAGGAGGCAGCGTCGCTCGCGCCTGACGCGAGGCAGGCCCGTCAGCACGGCGCCCAAGTGCCAGAGTACGGACTGACGGTGCCGTAGGGATAACCTGCGTATCCATAACCCTGGTCGCCGACACGAAGGAGGTTTCACGAAGAAGGGGTTTAGGACATGTCAGGGGGCGACGGTGCACGCGGGATCAGCGGGCGCGACGCAGGAAGCCTGCATGCAGCAGCACACGAGCGAAAGAGAAGACGGCACGCCAACGCGCCTGGGGCCAGGGATAGGTAGCACACGACGAGCCATCTGCGGCGCAGGTTGTGTACGAGCCCATGGCCGCCGAGGAACCAGGGGCCTGGAACGCGAGTAACAGTGTGGATTCACCCAGGGCATCAGGGAAGAGCGAACGCGAGCCTCGCGTGGTACGCGCGGCGCGGGCGGCGGAGGGAGGAACAGGTGGGGGGGCAGCGAGGCGACGGAGCAGCGCGCGTGTACCGGAGCGGTGCAGGGGGCGCCGCAGGGCGCATTGAAGCCACAGGGCGCTGCACTGTAGCAGGTGCTCACGGGGTAGGCCATCGCGTCGGCATTCACTTGTGCTGTCGGCGTGGGCGGGTGGGTGTGCGTGTGCGTGTGAGCGTTTGCGCATGCATATGCGTGTGCGTGTGCGTGTGTGTATACGTCTGCGTATGCGTGTGTGTTGGGTGCATGCGTGCGTGCATATGTGCATGCTCGCACGCGCATGCAAGCGAGCGTGCGTGCGGCCGGCCGGGGCGTGCGCGTGCGCACGCATCCTGCGTGTGATCAACATCGACAGGGCCTCCAGGCGCAGACGGGGAGCACAACACAGCAGCGCAAGCTGCAGCGTGGACGCTTGGGGTCAGCATACCCGCAGATCCCAGGGCTGGGGCGTCAGCCAGCGCAATCAACCGTAGCGGGCGCATTCCTGCCTCCTTCCCCCCGCCGCAGTCTCCGCCTGCGAACTGGTGTTCCGTTGTGTGCAAGCAACACCCCATGTTATTATGAACACCAGTTCTAAGGACAAACATGGGGCGCGCGGCGCTGCTGGCCACGGCCCTGCCGCTCGTGGCGGGGTTCATGACGCCGGGTCTGGCGCCCCCCGCGAGCAGAAGTGGCTTGGTGTCAAGCCATCGTGTCGCACGCCCGCCTCTCGCTGCGGCCGGGCGGCGCGCCGCCCCCCGGATGTGCAGCGAGGGCGCGACAGCGGAGGCAGAGAAGTACGGCGCGACAAAGGCGGAGCTGGTGCGCAAGTATGAGAGGTATCTAGAGGGTGCCATCGACACGGGCGGCGAAACTCTCCCGGAGTGGCGCATCGAAAACAGGCAGGTCAGGATGGACGCGCAGGGAATCACGGCCAAGACAGCCCCGAAGCGCGCGAGCGAGGCTATCGCACGGACTCGTCAAAAGTATCTGGAGAGCTTTCTCGCGGATGGCAACTCGCGCGAACAGGCCGAGAGCCGGGTTGAGGAATTCCTCGCCAATCCTGAGCTGGCCGTCGACGTGATCTGGGAAGCTGAGCGAAAGCGATTCGTAGAAGAGGAAAAGGTGCGTGCGCGTGTGCGCGTGCGTATCTGCTTGCTGCTGCTGCTGCTGCTGCTGCTACTACTGCTGCTGCCGCTACTGCTGCCACTACTGCTGCTGCTACTGCTGCTGCTGCCGCTGCTGCTGCTGTGTATGAGCGTGTGTGCGCGCGTGCGTGCGCGCAAGCTGGTGTACGTCAGCGGGTGGGCGTGTAAGGGAGTTTTTTGTGTGTCCTTGTTACTTTTGTGCGAGTCAGGGGCTGGACGCACAGGCCAAGAATTTGGTGACCCTGGGAAACCTGCTGCTGTTGCCACTCGTGCTTCTCTTCCTCAACTCGCTGCCGTGGCAGCAGTCGTTTGAGGCTGCCAAGTTCTACATCTCGAATAACTGCCAAGCCAACGGAGGTAGCACGTGCGTGTGTGTGAACAGCTGCGTCACCTGTGCAATCACCTTCTACCACCATTGCTCAGCCACTGGAGGCATTCGAGTGCAGTGTCTATCCGTGAATCCTCACCCCTCAACGCACAGAAGTCGAGGACAGAGGCAGCGTATTTGCCGCGTGCGAGTGCACACGACATCGCGCAACGTGGGTGTGCCATGTTTGTGAGCGCGCGCTTACACACGCAGGCCTCAGTGTCTGGCGCAAGGCTCTGTAGGAAGGCTCTGTAGGGCCTGGGTGCGCGACCTGTTGAGAAATGGAGCGTTGAACAGGAATCAAATGCAATGGGGAGGGCGCGCAAGGGCAGCGAGGGCCCAATATTATCAAGGCTCTCACGCCGCCAGCCAATGGGGTATCTTGCGTGTGAGGCTCGTGCGTACGTGCATGCATGCGTGTGTGCGCGCGTGCAAGTGGGTGTATGCGGAGTATAGGTAAGCGTTCTTTTTTGTAACTGTCAGAATAAGCAGGGTGCATGCAGGCGCGCCGCAAAGTTGCCTGCACTGCAATTGCCCCCTGCAAACGTCTTGGCGCTGCGTGTATGCCAGAGCGTGTGCGACAGTGTGCGCGGGCGCGTGCGCACGCGCGTAGGCGCAGCATCAGGAGGGGCATGATTTGTGTCGGGTAAATGCAGGGCAAGATTGTGAGGGAGAAGCGAGCGCCGCCCCCCTCTGTCACAGAAGCTCTCAATGCCGGGGCTCAAGCCGATGCACCTGGGGACGAGGACGAATGAGCGCACGTGCGCACGTGCGCAATCCAGAGGTGCACGCACGGCAGCGCCAGCCGTTTGCGGCTGGCAGCAGGGTGCTGTAGCCGAGGCAGCTGTGGTGCGCTGGCGGGGCGAGGAGGCGAGGACTATGGGGGTGGTGGGATGCTCGTGTGCTGCCATTGTTATCATGGGGATTATGCTAGAGTGCTGCACTTGTTACAATGAGCGGTCAGGGTGCCAGCAGTGCTGCCATACATGCACACGTGCGCTGCCCCCGCCAGGCCGCGTCTGGCGGACGCTTGCATATCGCGCATGGTGGCATATGGCTCGTGTTGCGCATTCAAGCAGAGCTGTGCACACCTAAGACCGGTCTAGACGGCGACAGCGGTGTTTTCACCAGAGGACCGCTAGAGCATGGCGGCAGACGCACGGCCATGGCCCAAGCATTCAACATGCTCGTGTATTAGCAACGAAACGCTCGCGCAAACCTGGCGCAAACCTGGCGCAAACTGTCGCAAACCTGTCGCAAACCTGTCGCGTCCTTGCTCTCGCCTTAAGTCCTCGCCACGCGCGTTGGGACAAAGACGTTGGAGCCGGAAAGAAAGCACCAAAAAGAGACGATGCGCACACAAGACTGTCCTCTTTCAGATTGAGCGGTACACACACAGTGCTCTCTGAGATTCAGCGCGCCCCTTGAGCGCTTACCGGTAACGAGATGCCAAGGAAGAGAAGTCTTGCTGAAACGGAGCTCTCTCGGAAGAGGATAGTGGGCGGGTTGAATATCAAATCTGCTTCTGCGTGTCGTTCGCAAGCGTCGTGTGGGCCGCCAGCGCGAGCGAGGCGCGGCCGGTTCCCCCATCGCCCCCCGCACCCCGCCGGCCCTCCCAAAATGCTGAAGCAAGCGTGAGTAAGAAATGCTGTAGAATTGTTGTAGAGATGTTGTAGCGATGGGCGGCAGAGAAGGCGGCCGCCAGTCGCACGCACCACGGCCTCGCCGTTGCGTCGGCGACGTAGGCACTGGAGACGGGCCCAGCGCCAGCCTGCCGCTTCGCCTCGCCGCCCTCCAGATTTCTCGCTCTCAAGGTGTGCGCCCTGCGCGCGGCTGTGCACGCAAAGCCTGCAAGCCCCCAGGGCTACCACTGCCACCCGTCTCCAAGCGCCGCCGACGCCTCTCGCTGCCGGCGTGCAAGCTTTGGAGATTCACTCTTTCCTGCCCCCGCCGCATGGGCCAGGTCTGTGTGCAGTGCAAGGGGGAGAGAGCGCGAGAGGGGGGGAGTTAGTCCGTTGAGAGCAGGAGGAGCAGGAGGAGCACAGCACAACAGAGCGTGTCATGGGCGCGCGTGCCAACGGCGCGTGCCCAAGCCCCTGACAAGGTTACATGTAGGTGTATCACTTTGTGGGAGGACTCCCTACTGGTGACTTCGCTTACACCCCCTACACGTAATGGTGTGAAGTGGCACCACGCAGAGCAAATGGAGGCATCGAGGCCAGCAAATGGAGGCAGAGCAAATGGAGGCAGAGCAAATGGAGGCATGGAGGCGAGACTCCCGCACGTCGCTCACCCGGCAGTCGGGCCACAGAAGTTGAAGGCGCTAAACCACCCACCGCCCTGGCCGCCCTGGCCGCCACCAGCGGCCTGAGTCTTGGCTTCGTTCCTCTGGCGCATTGTCTCCTGTCTCCTCCCCATGCGTCAGCTCCTGGGCACGTCGGCTCGTAGGCGCAGGCGGCAGCCGACCACGTGTCTCATCAAGTGTGTCTACTTGTCTCATCATAGAAGTACTACTCTACGCATAAGACTCACGATCTGAAGACTCGGCCGTGCTCGCATTGGCGCTGGCGCAAATACCGCGCATGCAGGTGTGCGCGTGCGCGGCTCTGCGGACAGGGGGAGACCGTTCCATTATCGTGCTCTATGTCGTAAATTACAGTGCCCTCCACGAACGTTCCCTTCCCGTGGGGCACGTCGTTGGACCAGTCACCCTCGTACACGTTGCCTGACCGGTACACAAACTTGCCCTTGCCGTGCTGTTTTCGCAGGCGAATGGTGGGGGTCCGCAGCAGCATCGGCAGCGCGGGACGCGCAGGCACGCGTTGTGACGCGGTCAGGGGCGTGGCGCAGCGAGCGAACGAGCACCCGCATGCACCAGAGCGAGCAGGGCGAGGTTACCATGCAATCGTTTTTCCATTCGCCCTCGTACCGGCCGCCCGCCGAATACTTGTAGGAGCCTGCTCCTTCTCGCCTGCCGAGTATTGCAAGCGCGAGTGAGCACTCCCCGGGGGGGCAGGGAATGGCCGGGGCAGCTGCCCCGGCGGAGCATGCGGCAGCACGAGCTGGACGGTGCCCTCAGCCGTGTGCCTGCCTGGCAGGCAGGCAGGCAGGCACGGGCGGGCGTCGGACACGCACTTGCCCATGATGAAGCTCCCGTCGAAAACGTCGCCATTGGGGTATGTGTAGATGCCCTGCCCGTGGCGCTTGCCATCGCCGCAGTGCTGCCCAACGTACCAACCCCCGTCGTTGTACTTGAACCGCCCCGTCTGTAGCTCTGCCATGCTCACCGGGTTGCCCTCCGCCGGCGCTGACTTCCTCTGCCGCACTTCAGATGGTGTTTTTTGAGGCGGCCCAGCTGCAGTAAACTGCAGTAGCGAATTTTTGAGGTGTACCTGGCTTCGTGGCGCTCATCATCGAACACGGCGGTGAGCTCAGACGTATGGGGGCAGGGGGGCGTGTGGTATCGGCGCCCGCCTCCGCTGCACGCTCGCGCTCCAGTAACGCTTGCTGTCGCTGCCGTGCTGATTCTCCTTCTCCCCCACCTCGCTCCCCACGGTTGGGCCCATCGATGGTGTGTCCCCCAGCGGGGAGGCCGCGCGTCTGCTTGATCATGCCGGCCGGCAGTGCGTCGCCGCCGTCGGGCAAGGCGATGAGGTGTGTAGTGCAGCGCGACAGCTGGGTGCGCTCCGGCGGGGAACAGTCCCCGCCGGTCTGAGCGGGCTGCTGCGTTCTTGCTCAGCGCTGCGCAGCGTTCGAGCGTCCCCTGACCGTGGCATTCGGGCGCCAGGCGGTTCGGAGGGCTGCGATGGCAGGTCCTGCTGCTCGCGGCGTCCGTGCCCTCTGCGGCGGCGCTTGTGCAGGAGCCTCTGCGGCTGCAGCGGCCGGCGGTGAGTAAACCGCAGTCGCCGGGATTGTCGCTGCGGCCCGGCAAGGAGCTGCAATCGCTGCGCGGCGGCCAGCAGGTGGATGCCGCCCTCGGGGACACGGCGCACATGAAGAGCGTGGAGGAGGTGCTCAAGATGGCCGGCGTCGATGCTGTCACGGGCCTGTCAGCCGACGAGGTGCTCAGCAGGCGCGAGCAGTTCGGTCTGAACCAGCTGCCCACCAAAGACAAGGTGCCGCTCTGGCAGCGGTTTGTCGCCCAGTTTGACGACAAGATGGTCCACATCCTTCTGGCCGCTGCGGGAATCTCGATTTTCTTCTCCATGATTGGTCTCAGCCCGCGCTCCGCGTGGCGTGCATGGCGTCGCCTCTGTTGTCGCCGCGTGTCCTCTGTATGCCGGTGCACACTGTGCGTCACGGCGCGTGCGCGAATGCTCCAGAAGTCTCTATCAAGGTCACACCTCGGTGTTATAGTGCCCTAGTGCATGAATTGGCACACCTAGGTATGCCCTTTTTCATAGGGCGCGGGACCTTTTTAGTGACCTTATTAGAGCATTTGGGCAGACACGCATGCGGACGCGCACCCGTTTGTGGAGCCCATGGTCATCATGACCATCCTGCTCCTCAACGCGTGCATCGGTGTATGGCAGGTCCTGCTGTGTGTTCTCTGATTGTCACCCGTGCGTGCTGTGCGTGTGCATGACTGCGTCTCTCTTTCTGTCTCTGTCTCTGTCTCTGTCTCTGTCTCTGTCTCTGTCTCTGTCTCTGCGTCTGTGCCTGTAGGTGTGTGTGCGAGCGCGCGCGGGTGTGCCTTTATCTCGACTGTATTGCCCCCCGCACCCTCCCCCCCCCCCTGCGGTGGCACATGATGACAAGCGCGGTGGCACACGATGACAAGCATTCGATGACAAGCAATGACAAGCATTCTGTCTGTCAACCACATGGGCTGTGCAATGTGATGCATCAACGCACGCGACGGAGCAGGAGAGCAACGCCGAGTCGGCCATCGATGCGCTGGCATCTTACAATCCGGACCAAGCCAAGGTGAGCGGTTCTGCCAGGAGCGCTGCCAGCGAGCTGCTGCCGCGCCCTCGCCTACACTCTCGCCTACTGACCCTGTGCCCCGCGGCCAGCTCTGGCCCACAGGGTCAGTAGGACGCGGGGCACAGGGTCAGTAGGCGATAGTGTAGGCGAGGGCGCGGGTCTTGAAAACAGTTACAAAGAGGGATAAACTACACTCCCTACCAGCAACGAGTTTCAAGACCGGGGTCTGGTGTGCGCAAAGACCGGGGTCTGCACACACGAGACCTTGCAATCTGCTTGTAATAGAAGAATATTAGAAATAGTGAAGAGTAATAGAAGAGTAATAGAAACAGTGACGCAACGGCCACAGCCCCAGCCCCAGCCCCAGCCACAGCCACAGCCACAGCCACAGCAATCGAAAGAGCAATCGCGAGAGCATTGGCAAGCTCGAGGCTGGCCCTCGCCTACACTAACCCCTACTGACCCTGTGCCCCGCGCCTACTGACCCTGTGCCCCGCGGCTACATATACATCCAGAATCTTAGATTAGGCACACATGCATACCACACACACACACACACGCACACACACACACACACACACACACACACACACTGATACTCGCAAATACAGCACACTTGATTCAGTGTACTGTGCGCAAGGTGCAGGACGCATGCCCGCCAGGGGTTTGTGTATTGTGTAATGTAGAATGTGTAAAATATATAATGTGATATATACTACATAATATGTAATACATCATATATGGACTATAATATGTAAAATATGATACATAATGCATAATATATAATACATGACATATGATATATAATATGTAATATATAATATATAGTATATAATAAGGATGCAGGCGAGGGGGGTGTAGAAATGGTGAGGGGGATGTAGTGGAGTGACGGGCAGGGGGCGTGGCGAGCAGGTGCTGCGCAACGGGCAGATAACATTGGTGGATGCCAAGGACCTGGTGCCGGGAGACATTGTTGAGATTGCTGTGGGCGACAAGGTGCCGGCAGATGTGCGGCTGCTCGAGATGCAGTCTACGGCGCTCAAGGTTGAGCAAGCTGCCCTGACCGGCGAGGCGGCGTCGGTGAACAAGAACGCCCTCTACGTGTCCGAGAGCCAGGACGAGGTGCTTGTGCAGAAGGAGAACACCATGTTCGCGGCCACGGATGTGGTGTACGGCAAGTGCAAGGGCGTCGTCGTCAAGACGGGCTCCGACACCGAGATTGGCAAAATCGCCAAGGCGCTGACGGAGACAGAGGACCAGGACTCGCCCCTCAAGGAGAAGGTCGCCGCGTGCCCCCACACGCCCCCCCCACGCCTCCCTCGCTTCAGTTGCCTCGCGGGTCTTGCAATAGTTGGTCCTGCGTATGTAACCACCTCAAGAGAAGCCACAAGAGATGCCGCACGCTGTTGCGCCTAGGCAGAGGGCTTTCGTGGGGTAGTAGTAGTAGTCGACACAGGATGGAGTATTGACGACTGGCGTGGGGCGACTGGCGTGGGGCAGCTGGACCAATTCGGAGAGCTGCTCACAGATGTCATCAAGTGGATCTGCCTCGCGTGCTGGCTCGTCAATGTGCCCAAGTGCGGAGCCAAGGGCCTGGCGCTGACGGGAGCCAAGGAGGTGACGTGGAACGTCTGGCTCAAGGGAGCCATGCACTTCTTCAAAATCGCCGTGACGCTGGCGGTGGCGGCGATTCCCGAGGGGCTGCCAGCTGTGGTGACCACCTGTCTGGCTCTAGGCACGCGGCGCATGGCCGCCAAGAACGCCCTGGTGCGGCACTTGCCTGCTGTCGAGACGCTGGGCTGCACCTCGGTCATCTGCTCCGACAAGACTGGCACCCTCACCACGAATCAGATGTCGGTTCAGCGTGTGCTCCTCGTCGACAAGGAGAACAAGCTCGTCGAGATTGAGGTAGAGGGCATCACGTACGAGCCCAAGGGACGTGCGCTTCGCAAGGGCCAGCCCGTGACGTCAGCGGACGTGAATTCGCTCAACGAGTTGAGCAAAGTGGCGTCGCTCTGCAACCAGGCAGGCATTTCGAAGAACGAGGCTGGTGTCTGGGAGCGCATTGGCGAGAGCACCGAGGCTGCCCTCAAGGTGTTGGCTGAGAAGATCGGTGCTGCTGGGATGGGTTCCGAGGGCGACACGCCCGCCAATGACTACTGGGCAGCGCACCACCACCGGCTTGCGGTGCTCGAGTTCAACCGGGAGAGGAAGAGCATGTCAGTGCTCGTGGGCAACAAGGGCGACGACAAGGGCACGCTGCTGGTGAAAGGCGCCACAGAGATGGTGCTGCAGAGGTGCAGCAAGATGCGTCTCGCGGACGGATCCACGGTAGCGCTCACCAACGACTTCCGCAAGGAGCTGATCAAGTTCGTGGAGGACAACTATGCTTCAGGCAAACTGGCCCTCCGCTGCCTTGCGCACGCGGTGCTCGACAAAAAGCTGGCAGTCAACGACCCGCGGCTGGGCGACCCGAAGAAGTTTGAGGAGGTGGAGTCGGACCTGACCTTCGTGGGGCTGACCGGCATCCTGGACCCCCCGCGCGAGGAGGTCAAGGGCGCCATCGTCGACTGCAAAAAGGCCGGCATCCGCGTCGTCGTCATCACGGGCGATAATCCCAAGACGGCCGAGACCATCTGCCGCATGATTGGTGTCTTTGACAAGGACGAGTCCATTGAGGGCAAGTCGTACACGGGCAAGGACTGGCTGGGCATGAGCATGACCGAGAAACGCGCGGCTGTCCGCTCCGCCCGCCTCTTCTCCCGCACTGAGCCCATCCACAAGAAGGAAATCGTCGACTTGCTGCAGGAGCCCGAGGAGGAGGGTGGGCCTGGAGAGACAGCGGCCATGACGGGAGATGGCGTGAATGATGCGCCGGCCCTCAAGGCCGCCTCGATTGGCGTCGCCATGGGCTCAGGCACCTCTGTGGCGCAGGGTGCAGCTAAGATGGTGCTGGCTGACGACAACTTCATCACCATTGTGCGGGCTGTTGAGGAGGGGCGCGCCATCTATTCCAACACCAAGGCCTTCATCCGCTACCTGATTTCGTCCAACATCGGCGAGGTTGTGTGCGTCTTCCTGTCGGTGCTGCTGGGGCTGCCGGAGGTGCTGTCACCTGTGGCGCTCTTGTGGGTCAACCTCGTCACCGATGGCTTGCCGGCTACCGCGTTGTCCTTTAACCCCGCCGAGCCTGGCATCATGGAAAAGCCGCCCCGGCGCAGGAACGAGCAGCTCGTGGACGCATGGATGCTCGCGCGATATCTTGTGACGGGTGCCTACGTGGGAGTGGCGACTGTGTGGGGTTACATCTGGTGGATGTGCTCCAACCCAGCAGGGCCGCTCATGACGTTCAAGCAGCTCCGCAACAACATGGCGTGCCCCACCGGCACCAAGTTTGCCAACGGCTTCGACTGCAACGTGTTCAACGACAAGAGACCGGGCACGCTAGCCCTCTCTGTGCTCGTGACGATTGAGATGTTCAACGCCTTGAATGCCATCACGGAGACCAAGTCGCTCCTGTCCCTCGGTACCCTCCGCACAGCACCGCCCCCCTCCTGCGCCTGCGTGGAGAGAGTCTTAACCCGGCGTTGCATGCGGCGGCATGTGCAGGACCGTGGAACAATCCGTGGCTCATGCTCGCGGTGGCTGGGGCATTTGCCCAACACTATATTGTCCTCTCTTGGCCCGCTGGTCCTCTCGCTCCCATCTCCCTGCTTGTTGCGACTCCCTTCCTCTTCCGTCATCCCACTCTGTCGACCTTGGTCTCGGGCAGCTTGCGCAGAGAATGTGTGTTGCTTTCGAGGACGAGCTGTGCTTGTTTTGTGGCTAGCTGCGCGCGTGTTGGGCAACACGCGCCGGTTGCCTTGCTTTTGCGTTGCCTTGCTCTTGCGCCTGGGCCACGAGGGCGTCGAATGCAAGCGCAGGCCTTCCCTGTTCTGTCAAACGCGGTGTGCCAAGGCGTCTACTGACAGCAAAGAGAACACAGCGGAGATTATTTTCCACGTCAAGCGCCTCACGCAGTCCGAGTGGAACTACATCTTCAAGCTTTCCTTCCCCATTATCATTCTTGAGGAAATCATGAAGGCCGTCTCTCGCTGTCTCTTTTCCCACCCCGCCCCCACCCCGGCACGCGGGAGGCCATTATGTGCTCCATTATGTGCTCTGTCAAGTGCTCTGTCAAGTGCTCTCGTCAGCAGCGACGCACGAGCCAGTTGTGCATACTGAATGGCGGGTGACATGGCGTGCAATTTGCGGCACTGCACAGCCTCATGACGCGCTACCGCTTGACCGGTGCCCATCTTGTGTGGTGTCTCTCCCTCACCTCACCACCCCCTTCCCCCTTCTCTCTCTCTCTCTCTCGCGCGCGCGCTCTCTCTCTCTCTCTCTCTCTCTCTCTCTCGGGTGGCAGGGCGCGAGACCGGGTCCTGGGCCTTTTAATAACTACCTTGAGGCGTGGTCCTCAGACCTTTGGCTTTGGATCTGCCGTGGTCATCTACAAGACACGCATCCTTGATCGTGTGACGACTTGGGAGGGTGTGAGTGTACAGTTGGCTTGGTGCTCTATTGCTAGATGAAAAACATATGAGTGCGTTTTTGTGTTTGCCACGCCATGTCGAGCTCCGACCTTTCAGCATGAATACCACATACATGCGGAGTGAAATTCTGAACAAGCTGATGGCCATCCCGAGGCTTGGAAAGATGACACTGCAGAAATCCAGGGGAAAGCGCCTTGGATTTCAAGCTCACAGCCCAGAAATGCATCCTAGGCTATCATGCTTCTTGTATTTCGGCCCAAGTTGCGGGCTGTTAATAAAGAATGCTTAAGTAGCATAACTTTGCCCTTTCGGTTTGCCAAAGCGATACGCAACCCCGGTTTTCTCGACGAGGTCAGGGCGAGGCAACGGCGAGCAAAGCGTCGCACGTTTGCAGTTCATCCTGTAACATCATCGATAATGATGACGTTCAGTCGTCTTTTTACGAACGAGCCGTCGTTGGGGAGCATGCAAGGAATGTGCGTGGGACCAAGGATGGCTCACCTCGAGAACCCTCTTCTTGAACCTTAGATACTCCAATTCGCCCATTTCGGTCATGGCGAAGCCAACTCTCCCCGTCTCTCGTGCCTCATGATCGTTGGCTCGTTGCAGCACATTTTCCATTCCCTCAGGGTCATCATGCCGCGGACTCCGGCTCTCCAGCAGGTCCTGCCTGACTGCTAACGATCCTGTAAAGCTGAGCAAGATTTCAGAAGCGCCTGACATTCCATGTAAGAGGCGAGAGTCTTGATCCGAACGCGCCGTACCTGAACTCAGGTCGTACCAGCCCTCCTCACGTCCACGTTGTAAGACACGCTCAAGAGGCACGGCCACATAGCCCAGCAAGACTTCGTTTTGTTGTTGTTGTTGGTAGAGCAGCAGCGAAATTAGGGTCCCAGTGTCGGCACGCACCTCACCCTGAAATTCTTGCATGAAGCTGGGGTCACGGCCGGCCGCCTTGGCGGTTGTGCCGAAGTGCACGTTGTTGACACGGATTTCAATGCGAGACTTGACATCGATCGATATGCACTCGTGGATGGGAATATCACGGCCCTTGCCCACAAACACCGTCACCATCACCCTGCGACAATTGAACCGGTCCTGAAGATATGCGCATGCGTGTTATTGCTTGTTAGGCGGGTGGAGGTAGCTTGTGCACACGCACACACGCACACACACACACACACACACACACACACACACACACACACACACCGCGCGCGCGCAGGGACGATCCGTAGAGATTTCTCCTTTCAGGCCAGTGTTTACACTCTTAGCCAAAAAGGGCCGTCTGCCCTTTGCTAAACAACAGAGATCCTCACGGGAAACCTGAACAGGGCGATTGGCGTTGGAGATGAGAGCCTCATGCTCTCGGTGCTCTGCAACTGTCTCTTCACTCTGCCGAGTTGCAAATGTTGCTGAGATCTTCATGTTGTCCTCATCGTCTTCTTGTCGGGGCGGCAGAGCCGGGGGGTCCATAGGCATCACAGGCATTGCCTCTGCCTCTGCCGGCTCAGCGCCAACAGATGAATAAAGCCATGCTAAGGGGTCGCTGCCTGCCTGCAAATTACGATTGGATGGCGCAGGGCTTGAATACGATGCGAGTGAGATGCACGACAGATATCGGAGCTGCTCTGACTTCTTTGGCATCGCTGTGTGCCCGACTGGAAATGGCTCTTGGCCCGACGGCGTCACGCAGGAAGACATTCCATTGACCATGTACGTGTAAACACGCTCTCCTGTGTCAGTGTCCATCTCTTCGGACACTGATTGAATTATGCCTTCGTACCTGCGTACAATTGCATCGCATCAGCGCCCGCGCATCGCTTTTTCGCGCCAAAGACATGGAACGGACGTTTTCGAGTGCCCCCACTTGCCTCGCGAGCCCGCGTGCGCGTGCGTGCCGGCGTGCGTGCGTGCGTGCGTGCGTGCGAGGAATTTTCAGGGACAAATCTCCCTCTAATCCCCGTGAAGTGATTTCATACCACTGTTGATTCTCCTCCGCCAAAACACGATCGCCAACCTTCAACACATTTGCTCGTTCATGCACTTGGGTCATTTGGACGTCATGCAACACGCCTTTCGCACTAAATTGAGAAGAGATCTTACTCGTCTTCGAGCCTTTTTCATGTTTGTTCCTTTCGGTTGCCTCATGAGCTAAGGAATTTTCTGCTTCTTTCATCTCGCACCTTTCTGTCAGAGATGAAGAACCACCAGGGTCCCGGCCGAGGGTAAAAGAAGCAGGGCAGTTTGCAGCTGTCGTGTCTTGGCCATCAGTCTGGCAGATTGATTTTGCACTCTCGCTGAGCCGCTCGACAGGTGATGCAGAAGAGAGGGAAATTCTCGATGACGTCCTCGAAGAAATCTTGCTCGACAAATCAGGCAATGGAGAAGCAGCGTGGATATGCCATTCTCCCTCGACATGGTTTTGTGCATTCTCTGGTGTAGACGTGTGGCTCGCTTGGCGTGTTTCGAACAAATGAGCTGACCAATTACAAGCCAAAGTCAAGCACCTCGACATTGCAAATAGGTCACGATATTGCAAATAGGTCAGCGCATTTCAGCCAAGTCAACTCACTTAACTTTTTCGGGAGAGCAAATGCGTATGCAAACGTGCCAATTTTTCGAACAGAGTTTCTGCAGTATGTCTAATGTCTGTCGTGCATTTACATGGATGAAACCTAAAGCTTGCTGGTGGAGGATGAACGCTTCAAGTAGCTTTTCTTTTTGTCGCCCCTCCGGCTCCGCGCTGCGCAAGTTCTTTTCCAGGCGCGCTGTTTGCTCTCTGAGTTGTTGTTCTGACAACTCAACTGGCCAATCGTCCTCAAAATCTCCCACTGCAGCTATTGGTTTCGTCCGTGTGCTATCCTCGTGCCCCCACCCTTCTGACAATTCACCCCGTGATGCCTGCCGCCTCTCGTTTGACCTCTCTTCAGTAAGTCTTGCAGTGGATTTCATTCTTGAAGTGGAATTCATATACTGCTCGAGCTTGCGGAGCGAGGGGTGAACACCCTCATCATCCGACACGTGCACACTTGCAAGCGGTGTAGAGAAATCATCATCCTCGCTTCCCGTAAACATGCGTTCGTGTGTCGCTGAGGCTGTGCACGAATCGGGTGCGTGTACAGGTCCAGCAGGCGAAAGATGCTGAATGTGCTCTGCGCCGACTTTGCTGAGGGTGCTGGGCGGCTGTATTGAGCCTGTTGCACTCATTTCCGAGTCCAACTTAACACGAGACTCTTTATCCTGGCCGGCCTTCCCTATCACATCTGAAATGAGAGGTAGCAAGCAGCTTCTGGAATCAATTTGCGCGTGTGTCTCCTGCGAATCGTGCTGACCATTGCCAGGTAATTGGTTGCTATCCTGCGCTGCCCGTTCCAATCCTAGCTTTTCCAAAAAGTGGCAGGCTTTCTGAAACTGCAGTTCGAGCTCGAACTCCTGATCACAGTGTATGCAGAATTGATTCTCTGAAGGCACGAGGTCAATATGCCAGGAATCTGACGGCACATGCGGCTCTGTTGCAAACATCAGCACCGCTACATCTTTCTTCAAAAAGTTCCACTCCATGAGGACAAGGGAGACCGTGACAAGTCCCATCTGCACTATGTCGTCCTGTGACGCATTCTGTCCGTAGAAACTGGGAAATTCTCCAGCTACTGACGACGAGATGATGCAACAGTCAGCAACGCTCTTGTCGCCGCTATGGCACGGCACAACCGTGTGGTGCAGTTGAGACCTACCGCCCTTGCTTGACAAGAGTAGAGTATACTTGCTCAGATCGTCAAGACAAAGGTCACCGAAAACGGCGTCAGCAGCCGTTTCGAGGTTTGTCGTGCGATATTTGCAAAAGGGAGCTGTATTGGTGAGCAAGCGCCATAGTGCATTTAGCAGGTGATTGGCCCACGCAGGCAGCGGGTTTTCCTCAAAGAAGCGTGGTACGAACTTGCAGTAGAAGTCCAGTACTTTCGACGGCTCTAAGCCGCAAGCGAGAAGACACGCGATCCAGCAGCCCGTGGACGTTCCTGCCAGCACCTGCATACACAAAAGAAGTGTTAGCAACTTGAGGACGGCGGGGCTGAGGGGACAGCTGAGCCGTCGGTTCAAGCCACACCTGGACGCGATCTAGGAGCGCTGGAAAGATGGTCGATAGTCTCAGCAGTGTCTGCGATGAGACAAGAACGCCAGTCAGTAAGAGTGCAGAAAGCGGGTGCAGTGTGTGTGCTTCGCCCGTATCTATGCAACATGGCCCGGTGCCACCACCTGAGCTGTCTGAATGCCGCGTGTGCCCCCGCCATCAAAGATCAGAAGCAGAATGGGCCCATCGCTCTCGCTCTTGCGCGCGTCAATCGGAGGAAGGTTCACCTCCCTCGCACCCCGGTGGGCTAGTAATTGCGTGTGCAGTGTTCGCATCTCCTGCATGTCTTGCGCTGCGCAGTGCATCCAGGGGATTATGCACGCGCTCACCCGACGAGGCGGAATGAACGGCAACAGCACCGCAACGCACCATTCGCCCATATCATGCAGCAGCGTCACCTGAGAAGTGTCGATAACGGCGCCAGGACAGGCAGAGGTTGCACGCAGTTGCCAACACCAGCACAAAAAGGAAGAAAATGGATCGCTGCGCGACACCACCAACCAGCATGATGATGCCTGCGGGGAGCGCGCCCAACAACAACCACTTGGCATTGTGCGATATGGGGGGCTTCGTCTGGGATCGCGCCTGCGCAATGTCGGTCGCTCCCGCCTCGGGCTTTACCACGCGTGAAACGCCGCGTGGCCGCAGCACAGAGGCCATGTCTTGCCGCCCGCTCCCTCTTCCTCACCGACAGCAGAACATATGCTCCAAAGGGCTGCCCAGCTGTTGGTTCCGCACAGCGGTGATGCACGGGGCGGCGGCGGCCTCAACTGCGGAGAGGGCCCACTGTGCACTGGCAGTTTTCGTCACGGTCCTCGGCAGGGTAGCTATGATAGTTGGGTGGGAAAAACTGTCCCGCCGACTCCCCGGGGGAAAAACTGTCCCTGGGCACAGTACTCCGAGAATAACTCAG
>Ga0115006_10000937_pt1 | contig 17172 bp, 7 predicted proteins | sample ArcOceMetagenome_3_FD_88943 | JGI IMG/M metagenome (GOLD analysis project Ga0115006, IMG submission 88943) | Marine eukaryotic phytoplankton communities from Arctic Ocean - Arctic Ocean- Svalbard ARC20M Metagenome | ecosystem: Environmental > Aquatic > Marine > Oceanic | place: Arctic Ocean...
GCACACACATGCACCAGCCACCCACGACGGCGCGCCCTGCCACCAAGCGACAAATTCGAACGCCCATGCGAGGCGGCGCAGGTGTGTGTGTGTGTATGTGTGTGTGTGTGTGTGTGTGTGTACACATATACATACATGTACATACATGTACGTAGGTAGAGTGGGTGTGGAGGGAAGCTGATGGGCTTGTGTCGCCCGTTGCAGGAGGAGGAGGAGGAGGAGGAGGGGGGGCGTGTGTCGCTCGTTTTTTGTTTGATTCTTTGTATGGCGTGTGTCGATTGTTTGTTTTTGTTTGTTTTGTACGGTGTGTGTCGCTCGTTGCTTCAAGTCCTGCTGATAATATGTGCATGTGTGTATGTGTGTATATATGTTCAAGTTCTGCAGATATGTGTATATGTGTGTGTACACACACATACATACACACACACACACACACACACAGGTCCTGCATTCTCTCGCTTTGATTCAGACATCTCCAGCACTGTCAACGTCAGCGCCACGCGTGAGTCATCTCTGCTTCTGTCTGTGTTACCTACACGATATATACACGGTGTTCTTGGCCCCACTGTAAATCCATGTATCCACTGTATAGGTGCTGATTATCAGTCAACGTCAGCGCCACGCGTGAGTCATCGCTGCTTCTGGCTGTGTTTGCTACAGGATATGTACTCTGTGACCGCCATGTGAAGGAAAATGTGACAGAGAACACATTCTATAGTAAGAGAACACATTCTATCTGACATCCGGCGAGACGTGACAGGACAATGGCTAGGCTCCGACCAGTCTCGCGTGGGCATGGCACTTAGTGGCAGGCCAGGATTGCAGGGCAACACCAGAACACCAACCAACAAGTCCCTCTTAGCCTCCGCTCTCGGTATCTTATTACAGTTTGTGTTCTCATCCTAGCAGGACCACAGCATCAACCGCTGTGGTACTCCCTGTTAGTCTCCCCTCTCGGTATCTTACTACAGAACGTGTTCACTTACAACAGAATGTGTTCCATTCCTAGCCATACCAGCACCATAACCACATACTAACCCCCGGCGCTCCTCTTTCGGGCTCCAGGTTCTTTTTTGTTTTTATTTTTTTTAATTTTTTTTTGTTTGTCTTGCTTCAAGGACCTCACTGCTTTCGGCACCCCAGGCCTATTTGGCCTACTAAACCCCACAATCCCTACAAACCCTGCAATGTTTATTATCTCTTGCCATAACCGTACGAACCCGCAGTACTCCTCTTGTGTGTGTGTGTGTGTGTGTGTGTGTGTGTGTGTGTGTGTGTGTGTGTCCATATATATATGTATGTATATGTGCATGTATTTATGTGCGTACGACACTCCTAATACCCGGACTAATAATACATAGTGTAGTGTGTTTTACTACGGCAAATGCATGCTTGGTGTGATTTCAAGTACTAATACCTGGTATGGTATTAGTAGATGGTAGCCCCCATACCAGCCTCCAAGACTTTCCTCTGTGTGCGCGTGCCTTGTAGTCTCTGTGTGTGCGTACCCCTAGTGCCTCTACGTGTGCGTGTCCCCTCTCCCTTTCTCATTGCCTCTCACACTTTCCATTCGCATTTCCCCTCCTTATCTTTCTCCCTCCCTCCAACCCCCCCCATGTCTTCCCGTCACGGTCACGGCAGGGCCCGTGCAAAGGAGCGGCAGGCACGGCAAGATTGCCAGTCACACAACAATCAATCAAACAACAATCAATCTTGTCGGTGTCTCCCACGCCGTACGCGCCGACGGACAAAACAATGACGTGGGCCCAGACCCCAAGGTGTCCCTCAGAGTGTCACGAACTGTCGACGATCTGATGGATCGCGCCCGTCTCTCGTCCAATGCCCTTCCAACTTGCTAGGACGTGCGCACGTTGCCAGGATGAGGGCGCGCGCACGCGCAGTCATACTTCATCCCTCTTCACGCGAAGATCACCCATCAGCAAACCCCACAACATCCATGTAGTGTGTGTACTCACTACACATGCACACATCGTGCATATGGTACGATGGACGTATGCATGCGACCGCTATGCGAGAATGCATGCGTGCCTTAACTCGCCGTGCACCGGGCACGGGCTGACGAAACTATGTTGTGCTGTATGTGCTCGGTTCGTGCTCAGTTTCATATGGTATACATTTGGCTACGGGGGCAGGGGGCGGAGGCATAGATTTTGGGCTTCCTGGGGTCTCTTGTACATCAACTTTAACAAATTGCCCAGAATGTTAAAGAGACTGAGCCTTGCCCCCAGAAGCGCCCTTGTTGGATGCACTGGGTCTAAACTTTTCTGAGTCAACCACTCTGTTCACCATTCCATCGTCGCCGACGGAGCGCTGTTTGCTGGCAGTGCGCCATGGGTGAAAGGGGGAAGGGGAGGTCGAGGACAAGGAAGCGCGCAATCGTTCATTGAATGAGCATAATCGTCACGTCCTTTATTTGTGTGCTTGCGCTCTTTGCGATATGAAAAAATGTGATACTAAAGTTCCCACCGCACTGCTCTACTCATCGGTCGCCCTGGGCCCAGCCAGAATGTGAATGAGTTTGCTGCACGCCTGGGGGTAGGCTGGCTGGCTGGGCCCAGGGCGAGATGAAGCTAGCGGGCGGGGCAGTTAGTGTGATTTCGGTGGGCATCGGCGAGCCTGTTGGTAGCGGTGTAGCGTACGGTGTAAGCCTCGGCGTAGGCGCAAGGGTAAAATGAGCCTCAGCAGACGGGGTTGGAGACACCGTCACCCTCCTCGGGGTTGGAGACACGTGCCGTGTAAACCTCAGTGTAGGCGCACCGGCAAAAAAAGCCTGAGCAGACGGGGTTGGAGACAACGTCACGCTCCTCGGGGTTGGAGACATCCTCGAACTTGCATCACCCTCCGACGGCGTAGAGGCCCGGAAAGCTATTGATCGACTCACTCCCGAGACCTCTGCCAATCGTGGCCGTATAAGTACCGGCGCGAAGGCGGTGCGTGCCCCAGACTGATATTCCCTGCTTCGAGGTGCGGATTGTGACCTTTCGATGTCCCTCGAACTCTTCGGCCCCGTCATTGTTGCATTCACTTCCTGTCTCTTTCTGGTGATTGCCTCCTTTGACCATGAGAGGTCGCTTCCGTGGTAGTGAGTACGTAACAAAGCATTCAAACCCTCCGGATTGTCCTGCAAGCATCAGCATCCAGTCAGGGACACAAAACATGGACGCTTAAGAAAACAAGAGAACAAAACAATTCAGACAGGCGAGAATTTCAAACCTTGTACGCTGATGCTTCTTGAAAAATCCTGGACAAGTTCTGTGCTTGACCCCACGCGAGATAGAATTCCGTCAGATCCCGCCTGAGATCGGCCACTGTGGAGCTTTTTGCAGACGGTGCTACTTTGCCTGGCTCTGTCGACAACTCTTTTTCCTTGCTGTGTGGTAGCGCTTTCAAACAATCCGCATTAGGGCAGCGCGGCCATGAGCTCTTGACAGGTCTACTGCAACCTGGACACTTGATCCAGTCAGAGTAGCGAGACCCAGGAGATGAAGTTGAAGGAGCTTCGCTGCCAGATGTACCGGCCATATGAATAGATTGAACGCTCGGGGCGCTGCTTAGCTTCGCATCGCTCTGCAGCGTCCAGCGCTGCTCATCTTCGCCACCCAGCAATTGGGTGCTGGACAACTTTACCTTGATTCGCTTCCAGTAGATGCACCAAACGCATAGGCATGCACCAAACGTACACATGGCAACTAGTACACTCGCAGCGATAATGAGAAGAATTCTTTTGGCGTTGTCCGAAGCAATTGGCTTGTCCTCTGGCTTAGGATCGATGTTTTCAGATTGATCGTCTACCGGAGGCGGCGTGGTGACAGGCACCAAAATCTTCGGGCCAGGCAGCTCGGTAGACATGGCACCAAAGGTCGAGAAGTGTGTCGTTTTCGTTTCTACAAGGCCAGGACCCACAATGTTCCCCTCCATCTTCTCCCATGCAGGGGGAAGCGAATTCTCATTGTAATAGTACACATAGACCGCATGCCCAGGCGGGATCTTGCTAGGATCGTACTTCAGCACCATCGAAACAGGCACAGCAAATTGCAGGCCGTGAGGCAAGAAGACGCCAACAGGGCCAGCCGAGGATATGGCGTTGCCAGGCTGATCCTTTGATATCGTCACCTCAACATCATACACCTTGACTTGAAGAGTTACTCCGCTTGTGAGCGCACCGGCAGGAATGTCGACTCCCAATCCAAGTTCACTCTTCACCGTTTTTGCTTCCCCTGCTTTCAAATCAACGGCAGGAACAGATGCTTTCGAATCGATTATGCCCAGAATCTTACAATCGTGCCCAAAATAATCAGCAGGGCAAACACAAGCTCTGCCAATAACCGTGCCATAACATCTTTGAGAACAGTCGTTTCCAAAATACTCTTCCTCACACACGGTCAGAGCCGTACTTGCACTTAGATTTTGACTTAGTTCAAGTCCGGAGGGCCATAGAACAGTGAGCGTAGGTGTGGGTGCATTTTGCGCTGTTGCCGGATTTTGCAAGGTAAAGCCAAATGAAATGCGAGATGATGCTCCAGGAGTTGTGAAAGATAATGAGCCCGAGCCTTGGTCCCACTGTCCAGTCCCCCACGCGACTTGATCATCATCTGTCAGTAATATTGTCCCTGACTTTGTACCAGTGCTTGTGAATCCAGAAAGTCGAATCGTGGCTCCAGCCCTGATCTCAAGATTCGCTTCAAAAGTGACCGTCAAGTTGTTGCTGGTTGCAGGGACTATCGAAGAATAGATGATTTCAACATTTGTCAAAGCTGCGTATAGCAAACATGTCCCACCATTCGGACCCTGGTACCCCTCATTACATGTACAAGAGGTGTTGACGGTACTGCCTGACGGGGAGCCTGCATTATTCGGACACCTCGTACAAGAGGCAGCATCAGCAATACCGATCGTATTCGAGTATGTTCCTGCGGGACAAGACGTACAAAAGACGGCACCGAGGGTAGATGAATACTTCCCGGCACCGCAATCGATGCAAGTATCGCCAGAATCTGCACCACTGACAGTTGAATACTTGCCAGCACTGCACGAAGTACATGTCTCTTTCGTTGAAGCTCCTTCAGCACTAGAATACTTGCCCTTTCCGCACAAGGTGCAGTTTGCCTCCGAATCGGCGCCGCTCACAGAAAGGTACTTTCCAGCGGCACATCTTGCACATCCTGTTGCCCCAGGCTCACTGGAGTAAGTGCCCGCTTCGCATTCTACGCATCTTGCGGCAGCTTTGAAAGCTGCGAATTTACCGGCTTCGCATTCAGTGCACGTACTCGACCCATCGCCAGAGAACTTACCAACCCCGCATTGCAAACAAGACGTCATGTCCGTATCATTTGAGAAGGTTCCAGATACACACGGCCAACAGGTCCGGCTGTATTCGCCTAGTTCCAAATATGTACCAAGGTCACACTCAGCACCTGGGTCGAACACTGGCTCAACAACAAAGGACGTCAAATGTGTGCACATACAAGTCACAGCGGTCTTACTGACACGATGGGTTGTACAGCCATTTCGTTTGTAGGAGCTGCTGTGGGCATCGAAATAGAGGCATCGGGCCTCCCCTGTCCACTGCCTCTTTTCGGCTGCGCAGAGCCCTTTTGAAGACAATTGGATCGTGATGTTGACTGCTGCAGTAAGGTTGTGGACAGCTATCATTCGTCCAGAATGGTCTGCAAGGTTCAACGTGACAATCGGCGACACCGGATTGATTCCATAGAGGGCTGGTGGATGGGCAAATGCGCCAAAGAGCACAGAGACTGCAGATCCTGCGACTACCCGCGGGTCTAGCCTCACTTCCTCTGGCATACTGTAAGAATATTGATCATCAGATTCTCCCCTGAAGAACATGAGTCCTTCGATGCTTGCAGCAGTTGACATCTTTGACACAGAGTAACTGTAGCTGGTTGAACTATTAGCATTCTGTAGAAGAAGATTCTGTCCTGGTAGCAAGCTTGGGGAGGTCTTGCGAAGCATGTGCTCCAAACTGAGCTCAGCATCACTCATAAATGGCGTTACATGAGCTTGCTGATTACTGTCTATGAGCCCAGTGCTCAAGCATGTCCTGTTTTCAAAGGTAGAATCAAGACCCGAAGCAATAAGAGCCAATAGATTCTGCGCACATTCAGACGAGAGCGCATGCGCTTCGCCTGATGCGCTGAGATCCGTGATAATTTCAGCAAGCTGCAAAAGTGAGCTCACGCTGACATGTTGAACATTGGAGCTCACTGCTGTAGCAACAGACGATGCTTCACAAACATATCCTTCGGTCTTGATCGCATTTGCGATAGCAGTCCTAAGCACCCGCAAGAGAAGCTCTTTCTTGTGCACAGCCTCCACATCCGTGTCGTCTGCATTTGCAACCCTGGTATTTATTTCCATGGCAAGGGCCCCAACGAGCTGGTTGATCTTGGCGAAATCTGCAAGGTCAACGTTATCCTGCAGCGTTTGTTCTGCCTCTCCCCATCGATCCACACTTTGCAACATTTTCCTGCGGCGGAATTTTGTTATTTGCGTTGCGACATGAACTTGGCCCCCGTCCATCCACTCTGTGGAGCCTCCAAAACTATCCCGTACTCTGGCTTTGACACTGACATCGCCCGGAGGAAAAATCAGATCGATTACGGGTGAGGAGGTCCAATCAAGCGATACCTCAACAAACTCACCATCAAAAACTCCAGAATACGCGAACTGGTACTCGAGTGGAGAGTCTTCATCAGCCCAACTCAAGCAAGAGTACCGAAAAGTATCAAAAATAGGCTCTCCGTTACGAGGCTCATAATCGACACAGGCCGTTCCTTCGAGTCGACAAATCTCGCAGGGCTTCCCTCGCGGAGGTGCATTGACCGCAAGCGAAATTTTTGTCGTCGATGACTCACCAGTAGCATCTGCGCACGTGAATTGTACTGTATATGAACTGCCTGGGATAAATGCATCTGCATCTGCTCCAACAATCAACGTTTCCCGTTTATGGGTAGTCGTGGTCACGCCTACTTCTGCCATGACCTCATAAGCACCCTCACTTATTGCAGGCTCGAACCTCCATGTCATAGTCAAATTTTCTGCTAGATCCTCGCGAATCACCCTGCACTCTCCAAATACAACAAGTTGAATCGTGGGATTTATGCGAATTTGGCCGCTAGGTAGCCGCTCCCCGCTACCTGCTTCGATAGAAACATCAGGAACCACTGCCTCAGTTAGACTGACAGGCATGCTGTACGTTGCTGGAAATTTCGAGCCTTTTGTGACCATGACGGTGAAGACGTATGGGTCATCAAAAGTTGGGTATATGTTGCTCAACGTGTCGGCGCTCAATTCTATAGCAGCAACATTTGGCAGTGTCAATTGCGCACCATCTTTCGTGCGACAAGCATCAGAAAATTTGCCGTTCCGAATGCTACAAGACCATGTAAAAAACAAATCAGCATCTGTTTTGCCATCGAAGTCTGGATCTGTGGATCCGCCACTGTCTAGGACCAGCGCACGTGAAGTCGACGCACTTTTCGAGCTGCCTCCATGAATTGTAGCAGAAAGAGCTCTATATTTGACATTGATCTCGTATGTCCCTTTCGTTGCCTTTGAAGGATCAGTATCCATGTAAGCGTTTACGCCAACGGTGTAGGTCTGGCCCGCCTCCAGCACGCCACTGGGAATAAGGAGCTGGGAGCCGGTAACACTGAAAATTTTAGGATTTACTGTGGAGCCCGTCCCGGATGACATCAAGTACCAAGAGAACATCAACTTTCCTCTTTCAATTGGACATTTGCTGAAGGTAGCCACTACTTTGACCAGCGAACTTTCATCTCGGAACATAGACAGGGTTGGAGGAACAAAGGTGAGCTTAGGTGCAGGAGAGCTCTTTTTTAAGACAGGGAATACGACAGGCGCGCTTGATGTTCCCAAGAAATCGATTGCGACAACCACAATCTCGTAAGCCTTGTTGACGGCTTGCATTTCTTGCGTTCCCGCCTTTAAGTACACTACGGATGTGGTCACAGAGCTCAACGCTTCCGTCAAAATATCGTCATTCCTGCAGCTCCATGCAAACATTAAAGGCCTTGGGCTATCAGCCATCGCTCTCAATTCAAGGTCCGAGCAAGGATCAATCTCATCACTTCCTGATACAGAAACTGTTGGTGCAACTGCAAATTCAGGCGCAGAAACAGGAGATATTGATGTACACGGCCCTGATATAGAATTTTTTGACCGCAGCGTGTCCTTTCTGATTGCTATTGAGTCGCCTGGCGAGATGGTCGCACCTGGCCCCAGGAAAATGTTCAATAAATCATCTGCGCCCCAGACGCACGTAGCATCTTCTTTCAATGCAGCCAGGCGCGGGAGAATTTCTGGTTCCAAAATATATTCACAGTCACCGAATCCAGGCTTGAGGTTCCCCATGTCCGTGTTTTGGTTGAAAGAAACGCTAATCGACGTTCCAATAGCATTAAAGGTTGCACTCAATATGGATGGTGCACTGTAGTACCTGAATCGTGTTGTAGAACCTCTCATGGGATCACCCTTTAGTGACACAGAGAGCAAAACCTCTAAAAATCCATTTTCGAAATCACAATCACTGCAACTCGGAACTCCAAGCCGAAGGCAGACGTTGTCCGCTGGGCAGTACGGAGTCTCATCGAATTGCACAGACAGGGCTTCAAACAACCCAATCATAGCATCTACCTGACTTACTGCTGCACTGGAGGGATCCAGGGGTAAATTTGTAACAGCAACAACGGCATACCCCGTGCCAGTCGCAGCTGAATCACATCCTTGCAGACACTGTAATGTGACCGCATTATCAAAGAATGCAAAGACTTGGGATGCCGAAGATGAAGCCAGACCTCCAGCAGGGAGAATTGACAACACTGCCTGATCCCCTTCAGAAGACGACAACCCAGGAATGGCAAACTCCAGCGCGACAAGATCAGATTTCTCCACCTCGCCATCCTGGTTCTTGCCATTGCCATACGCAACCCTTAAAAACTCAGCATAATTATTTGTGCCCAAAGCTAACATTATCATCGCCTCAGACACTCCGTTGCTTTCCACAAACCGAAAGTCGGGCGGATCCGTCACCTGTAACGTGACAACACCACCTCCAGACATGGGGACTAGACCGTCGAGCGGCATGGAACCATCGCTACACTTGCCCATCACAATGCAGGTTCGGGCTTCCTTTGCACATGTCTGACACCATCTCATGGAAGAGATGACTGGCAACGGCCGATAGTAAGATAAAATTGCTTCAGCTCTTTTCAACTGCCGCTCGGGACTGCTGGACGCAGGCTGTATACTTATCGTGACAGTGCCAGGAGCCGTAGCTGGTGGCACACGGGCACGAACTGACAGCACGTTTCCGTCCGCCTCTTGGGAAGACCTGATTTCTGTGATCTCGCATGAAGAGCCCACAGCACATGTATGTTTTCCGAAGGTCAGCAGAACGTCTCCTGCTAGAGTTACGGCAGGAAAATTCTTTATCTTCAGCAGGACACTTCTGCCATCCTTAGATGTCGTTTTCCCTTTAAGCGTCGCGCTTCCAGGCGACACACTGATGAACTCGGGGTTATTGAAGTACTCGAAAAGGAATCGAGAAGCTTTTTGCACTCCATTGATTTGAGCTCCGATGCTACAGGCTATGGTTCCAGCAACCTTCGACTCTGGTATCCTAACAACTACCACAAGACTCAAACTTTTCGACTGGACAGAAAGGATCCTCGATGGTTCAAGCATCAATCCTCCCATGTCAATGCTGATTGCCTCTCTCGAGGGTACGGCCTCAAGATTTTCTCCGTTGCCCCACCACCCTTTCGCTGTGATGGTAATAACACCGTTGCCAAACAGGCTGCCGTCCTTTGGCATGACTTCTGCAGCTGGCATGTCGTAATGAAGGGCAAATTCCAGTGGCTGAATTCCCTTTCCCAGCATTATCCTTCCTTTTTCTTCCCCGGCCCTTTCCCCCACTGGCGCTGCAAAGCTTATCACTAGCCTGCCTTTTGAGTCCTCCAGCTTGATCTCGGGGTTCTGTACACTATCAAACTGCAGCGCCAGCCCTTCAGCATCCGAAGCACATGACGGGGGACTGTTTGTATGACATATCGCCGTCGGATAGTACCTCAAAAAAATCTGAACATTCTGTTCTTCTGTGAGCGATAGAGAACCAGGCATGATCATCTCAATCGACGGCGACCCTGACGGACGGAAGACGAGCCCAGCAGAAAGAGACACTGTACCAGCACTTGAAGAGACAGTGAGGTTGGCTGTTCCTCCTTCTTTGCTGTCATCATCAGAAAGAGCTGGAATCAGATAACGAAATTCAATTAGCGAGCAGTATGCGCGCGTGCAGCTAGATTCCATCAGTCTGTATATATCTATCAAGTCCACAGCATATTGTGAGGACTTCATCATCAGCTGCACAGAAAACGAATTCGGGGGCAGGATCAAATCTGGTGGCAGATATTCAATTCGGGTCGATATTTGCAATGGCGCATTTCCGGCAACACCAGAGTCCAGTGCTGGATACGACGACACGATGCGCGGAGCAGGAATTTCATCTACTCTGATCAAAAGTGGTCCCAGACTGTCAACACCGGAAATCCTGGAACCCAGCAGAATTGAAATCTGACCAAACTCTGGCGTGTATGTCGCCGTGAATGTTAGGGTAGTTGAGTATCGGTCTGAGGACAGAATTGAAATGTCGTTGGCAGCAACTTCGACGCCAGAAACTATGATCATCATCCCTTGAGACGAGTACGGAAAGCTCAATCTCGGCACATTTGCAATTTTCACACGAACATTTAGCGGCTCGCCGTCAAAAAGCGATTTCGGAGAGTAGGCTGCCGCTACTGCGGGCCCAACAATCACAGGAAGGTACTCAAAAGCAAAAGAAACAGCTTTCTGTTTGCCAGCAAGCGTTGTAGCAATCTCGACCGTCGCAAATTCGTCCGTCGAAGTGAACTGAGGAGTGACAAAGGTCAATTCACCCCGGCTCGACATCAAGGATGAGGAATCCGTCTGCGACAGTGAGCGTATCTGCGCTATCTGTGCTGATGTTGTGCTCTTAACCTTCACCATCACATCGCTTCTTGCGAATGCCGGTAGATTTAGGATATTTACCTTCACCACGGTCCCTCCACTCTTCAATCCCTCAGATGGTGAAATCTTTATGACGACCGGATTTCCAATGAGAGCAGGGTCGACACAGTACAATATGCTACACCCGATCTGTGGCTTGTCAACCAGAAGTTTGAAATTTGAGATTAGACCCCTGTCTGCGCAATATTGATCGAAATCGCATGGCGGTGCATACTCAATGTACGAAACAAATATCTGCTTGGGTGCTTGCCCGGGAACAGGTTGCATGATTTGCAGTTCCTGCAGCCCCGGCGACTCCAGAGCTGGGGTTTGTAATACAATCAGAGTGCGATTACAGTCAGGAACATGTGCTAGGCATGTGACCTCCTGTCTGACTTCCAGAATGGTGGCTGATTGCGATGACGGACTGAATACGGCGATAAAACTTTCAGTGGTTGCCAGGTTGTGTGGAAAATTCACGCAAACAATGGACACCTCGCTCTGGAGTTGCAGTTTTCGTCCAGCAACAAGACCAGAGGTTGGAACCATGAGCGGTTTAACATTTGCCACTCGAGGAACAAAACCGTCGTAGAAATGAAAATAGAATGGAGCAGAGCGCTTAACCATACCTTTCGCTTGTCTGAATGACACACTGACCATGAAAGTCCCTGGCTGGTTTATCCCCTGCGGAGTGTCAGCCAGCAATAGCCTGACCCCCTCAAGCTTGCCATTTTTAATTACCCCTTGGGCCACGTAAACATTCGCTGACAATTCGGAATCTTCAAAGTGGACAGCAAATGTATGAGCATCATCAGGCACGTTCGAAAGATAAATCGGAGGCATTTTGGATAGCTGAAAGCTCGCTCCTGTAGGTATTGGCGCAACTATTTCCGGAAGACTTGCGTCAATTTGCTGGATTGTGATTCTAACAGCACTTGGACAGGGCGCAGCACACGTTTTCGGCTTGATCATAACTTCAAAGTCGCCTGGTTCTGTTTCTGGAGTTATAAATCTGATCTTGGCAGAGAGTCTGTTGCTAATTGACAGCACCTCAATGCTGGTGTCCGGAAGTGCATCGTTCCCAAACATGATCTGCACACCAGTATGATAATCAAAGTACAAAATTTCGACCAAAACGTTCTGACCACCTGTGGCAAGTCCTGCAGCAGGTGTGAAAGATTTGATTGCTGGGAGCACTGTTTGCACGGTGTAGCTAAACGATACCGCCCGGCTTGGGTTGCCTTTGGGCACGACAGCAAATTCAACAGCCTGATCCACTGTTATCCCGTCAAATGCAGGTGTTACGATCGTTAGCCCTGTACCGCTTTCAGCATTCGAGTAATCTACAGAAATTCCATCAACAAATTCCACGCTGTCGCGAAGTTGATAACTGACAAGAACGTCAGACAAAGATGATAATATTGGGAAGTTGGTAATCTCCAGCTTCAGAATATCTCCGCCGATTTCAGGACCGGAAAGATCGCTCTTGATCGTCAAAACTGGAAGTGTATCATCAAAATATTGTAACGTAAAACACGCAATTTTGACGCCAGGACAAGCGGTTGAGCAGGACACATCTTGGCAGCAGGTGCTCGAACAGCTCGTCCCAAACGCAATAATACCGTACTGCTCTCCGATAGAAGAACTTGGGAAGGTGGTGAAGATAATTTTGGCCTCCCTGTCATCTGTGACATCTGCAGACAAGATATCGAGAACAGTGTCACCCATTTGAACAATGTAAGCGCTTGTTGAAAGATCGATTGGACGAGGTGAATTTTCGACAACAGCCGTCACCTCAGAGCTCACAGACATCGGAACCTGCACTTTGCTGGTCCCAATACTGCTTGAGCTTCTTAGTTGCATGATCTGCGGATTCAAGTTATCAATCATGAGAAAGTTTCCTCGCAAGATTGCTGCCTTTGTCTCTCCAAACTGTTGGTGGTAGATGATCACATCTGGCACTCCTTCTTTCACCGTTGATCCAACTGGTGTGTCCACATCGATGTTAATATCTTGAATGGCGTGTTCAGATGCTGATTGAGTCGACATCGAAATGACAGACGCTGGTACCGTGGTCGATCCCCACTGCAAACGAACTTTGATGTCTGCAGTAGTCTTGGCCATTGGGAAATTCTGGAGCGAAATCCGGACCCGTGTTGAAGTTTGAACAGGGGCTGATGAAGGGACGATTCTGGTGACCGATGGAGTAGGCGCCGTCATGTAAACAAACGGAGTCCGAAAGTCCAGGACTTGGTTCAGACTGAGGCAGTAAACTTTGATTGGAACAAGTGCCGCATTGCTACTTTGTGGGATCTTCACCTCAACGACAGCATCTGATTTACTGCGATCAATTGAAATTACGCTTTGATTCCGAAGCTGAACAAACTCTACCATGATATCGTTGGTCGAAATGTCCATAGGAAGATTTTTCACCTGAATCATCATCGTTGATTTGCCGTATGTGTATTCTTGCGTAGGGAGGAAGTCCACAGCTCGCAGTGCCAGGGGATCCAAAAATTCAAAGGAAAAGGAGACGTTTTTGTTTCCACACAATTTTGCTTGTTCGCAGGGTGCAACGCTGGCCACAAACAATGAGTGTACATCGGCTTGGACTTTGAATTTGACCTGCATGTGTGCACATGTTGGGCAGGTTAAGAAAAGTATGGGAACATATCGTTTAACGAGTAAAATGCGGCAACCGGATAAAACAATACAGCAAAGAAACACAGTTCACCTCAGTAACATCGCCCAATGGGAACAGGGCCACGACAGACATGTTCACGGACGAGGACCTGTTGAACAAAAAGTATGTGAGTCTCTCGTGCCATCACATTTTCATCGTTGAGAGCAAATGCGGACCTGGAGAAAACGTTCAAATAATCTAGCGTCACGGGCCCAAATCTTCTGATGCCCAGCGTCACAAAGATCTCTTCTCCTGCATAGCCACTTGCAGGAAGAGTATAAAGCAGCTGCGCCTTCCTCGCATCTTTGCACTTGATTGTTGTGAATGCCGCGCTCTCCTCGCCTGACTGCACTGTAAGTCGCACAGGTCCAACGATATGCTCCATCAGCCCAGGCATGAAAAACGAAACCCGAGTCTCCGACATCGTTGATATGACAGCAACCTTCTGGTCACTCCCTAGACTCACGTTTCCAAACGTCAAGTGCAAAGCCGACGGGTCCGTCACCATACGGATATTGTTTAGACGAAGAGTCACTTTTTGGCTGAGATCAGTGCAGGCAGCCTCCGAGGGATTTACATTGTAAATGACCGGGGCCCCGGTTGGCGTAGATAAGTAACTTAGCTCGAACTCGGCTGTCTTTCCCCGAACAAGAAGGATCACCCTGATCGATGCATCCATATTGCCTTGCAGACCCTGAGTCAAGAATGAAAATCTGAGCAGTACATGGCCGTCCTGAGAAATCCCCACTTGTTCGACCGCATCAGGCTGGAAAGAAAATCCGAGAGCCTGTCCTGAGGCATCCTGCATCTGTATGATCGCTTCTTCAACCTTTGTGTCACCAGGAAACTTCGCAATGTCTGCGTGAATTTGGTATCCGCCATCCGAGTACACTTGTGTAGGGGAGACATACTCAACGACTGGAATACGTGTGTCGATATACTCAAACGCGAAAGTCGCTTCGTTCGCCCTGTGATTACGATTGTATATGGACACTTTGATCGTGCCTGGGTCGCCAGCGGGAACCAAAGCCGTTAGTTTTGTCTGGATGCTATCACTCTGGTCCATTTTGATGATTATACCCCGATTCGATCCAAATTCTATGACAAGCTCCAGGATATTGTAGGTAATGATAAAGTTGGATACGGCAATACTGATTTGATAGCCTCCATCCATGTTGCCAGATGCGGTACCCAGCAACGTACGTGCTGCGATGACAGTGGCTGCATTCACGGGAGTCGGAACATAAGTGAAAGCGAAATTGATTCGAGCAGTGTTGTCTGCGGTGCTTACAACTCCAGTTACAGGACCAGAAATATTCAACATTGCAGGCATCTGCACGACCAGGAAAGCCCCTGTTTCATCAGCCGGCGTTACGTCATTCACCATGTTGACAACATTTTCGTAAGCAAGGACGAGCTGCTTGCTTCCTTGCTTCAGGCCTGCGCTCGACTTCATTGTGGCCAAATATTCGCTGTCATCAGTCCCCCAAGAATTCAGAGGAATGGCTCTACCCAGCAAATCGCCATTCACTTCTTCATGATCCTCTCCATCCTGTCGAATAACCTTGAACGACAAGCTCTTGCTGAGAAGAGGAGATGCTCCTGACACTCCAAGTAGGACAAAAGTCCCACCGAATGCAGGGCCTTCGGAGGGAGCAATAGCACCCCGAATCAACGTCGGTATGGACATATCTCGAATTTCTACATGTCCTGGTACATTCAGCACCTGTATAATTTTACTGTGTAGAATGATGTGGACGGTCATATTGTACAATCCTTCAGGAAGTCCGCGGATATCCAAAGTAAATGACAACTTCACATTGACGCCAACACTAGCAAACATTTCGTTTGCAACCCGACTGCGAGACTCATGGAACCACACTTGGAGGCTTGAAAAGTCGATGCCATATTTGGGAGACAGCCGGGAAATGTCGAAATCAATCGTAGGATCCTGCACTGAAGCTGTAATGCTGGTCTTCTTCAACCAGAGAACATCACGCATTTCTCCATCTACTCGAAAGGATGTAACCACCTGAGGCTCAGGAGGTTGCAGATATTCCCAGACATGCTGAAAGCGGAGAGATGAGCTAATTGTTACTACAAGTTGTTGCCGGCTTGGTGCATCTCTCGGCAGTTCCGGCGAGAGGATCTGAAGGACAACCAGGTCAGAATCATCTGTTTGTAATTGGACAGGCGGGCCTTCTAGAGTGCAGTTGACATCTCCAAGAGTAACACGCAACATGTCATTGATCGTTCCAATGTTTTCGAGAACTATGGTTATGATAATCCTCTGATTTCCACGATTGATCATGCCAGATGCTGGGGAAACATCAAGAATGCCAGGTCCACGGTATTCAAAAGTGGCAATACCTTTGACGTACGGCTGCCAAGAACAATTCTCGTATCTACAGGCACCCTGGAACATTTCAAAGCGGAGAAGGGCATTTTCAGCTCCACACGGTGATTTTGGCATTCTAAAAGCAAGCTCGTAAACTCCAAAGCCTTCCACAGTAGAAGCAAGCACACCAGGCAGAAATTTCGAGACAGCCAGCGCTGGCAAGGAAGTCTTATTTCCGCATGCAGATCGCACAAAGATTTCGGTGCCTTTCGACAGTGAATCTGAGAAACTCGGAAGCCCTGCGCCATGCCTGGTTTCGTCGCCAAGAAAATCTCTTATTCGCACGTTAACCTGCGCTCCTCCGTATTCCGAACCCCCGATCGGCAAAACATTCACGACTTCTGGTTCTGGATAACCAAAATACTCGATATACAACGAAACCTTCTTCTTTGGCGTGAGGCGGGAGGACATTACTATCGCTCCCGCGCACACGCCAGTTGGGCACGGAAACTCTTGCGGAGAAAACGCAGGGAGGATCAGAGAAACGACAAACATCCCTGCATCTTTTGGAATCTCAGTCCCAAGTACAGATACCTGATGTGAAGAGACGGCCCCATTGAATACGAGTTCAGCTTGCATATCACTACTGACATCATAGATCTCCAGACCAAACAGACGGACCCGTAAAACGCCGTCAAAACTACGATCAGATCCATCCGCCCAAACATGCACGAATGAGCCACCGGAAGCTACACGCAACGGATTCAACCAAGAAACAACAGGAGACAAAATTAACGGCATAATCATGAAGCCTTGCCTTGTTTCGCTATAGACACCACCACCAATTTGATTCTGAGCCGTGACTCGAATGTAGTAGATCTCTCCTGCAACCGTGAACACGAAACGAGTGAAATTGAGACTCAAGCCATCTAAAAACTGCGAATGATACACACACGCCGGCGTCTCTGAAAAGTCAGGACAGATTGACGTCTCCACAATGTACTCCACCACAGCCGATCCGTCTCCGTACCCGGTATCCATCGGCTCCTCCCACGACACCGTCACC
>Ga0115006_10000938_pt1 | contig 17167 bp, 2 predicted proteins | sample ArcOceMetagenome_3_FD_88943 | JGI IMG/M metagenome (GOLD analysis project Ga0115006, IMG submission 88943) | Marine eukaryotic phytoplankton communities from Arctic Ocean - Arctic Ocean- Svalbard ARC20M Metagenome | ecosystem: Environmental > Aquatic > Marine > Oceanic | place: Arctic Ocean...
CAGTCGGATCTCACGAGCACGCGAGCGCTTTCGAGCTCGGCACCGAAGCCTGGCAAGGAGCACAGGCCCGCGGCTTTGCTCCGAGGCATGCACCGACAATCTCACAAGCTATCCATTCCCCGCAAGTCTCGTCTTCGGGCACTGGGTTCGTCTGGGTCTTGTAGCATTGCTGAAGGCCATAGTGATGTCTTCTTCACCATCTTGTCGGATTCGATCGGACAGTTTGATATTAGCACTTTGAATGATCGTGCTTTCAGCTTCTCGTTTGAATTTTTTGATTGCGATCTGGCTCGGATTGAATCATTTATGCCTTTGAGTGAATCTATATATGGCATGACGAATATGATGGTAAACGTTCACAAGTTGCCGGCTTCATTGAGTCCTCTTGACGTCAAGGTTGATTTTTGCTCCGTTATAGCAAACGTTATTCACATTATTCGGCCAGCGTCCGAGGGCCAAGAGGCAACAGACGCAGTATTGCAGGTTCAAATCCCACCGGCGGTAGCAGGGACGAGCTGCACCCTGCAGCTTCAGTATTCTGACAGCACGCTGGTATTCCCTGGCCATTTCACATACACTGCACCGCTGCCTCCATCGTGCAATGAGGTGAAACCGTCATGGGTCTCAATATCTTCGGAGTCGCCGATCAGAATTCAGGTTGAGAATTTCCCTGGTCCAACGGAAATCTCCCAACTGCGTGCCAGATTCGAGTACAACAATGGTGAGAAAATTCCTGCGACAGTCCAATCATTCAAACAGGTAGACATGTCTTTGCCACCGCTCAAAATGCAAAAATTTGTCGTTGAAGTACTGTCTCCAGTTGGATCGAGGGTTGTGGCCGGGAAAGCAATTATCCGAATCTTTCATGTCCTTCACCCGAGCAGTGTTACAGTCTGCTCAAGCGTCGAATTTGTAGACCCAAGCCAGCCCAGAATCTCAAAACTTTCCGGGGCGGAAATGATAGGCGTCAACACCCTACGTATTCCAATGTCCAAGCCAACTGACGTAAACATAGAAGTAGAGAAAGCTCCGAGGAGCGTGCAGGCGACCAGCTATTCTCTTTTGGTTGGTTGTTCTACAATCATCATTCAGCGCGCCTCTTTTGAAATTGCAACAAACACTGCGAAGGTGTCCTTTTCCAGCAGTCCGAGAGACCTGGCAGGAATAAAGCATGGGTTGATGGTGTTTGGCGTCACATCTCCAAATTCCTGTACTAGTTGTTGTGAAGACAGCACTTGCCACATGACATACCCCAACACCAAAACTGCGTGTTTCGAACTGCAATATTACGACGACCGGCAACCATCAATAATCTTTGATTCGGATCTGCAAGGCTCTCAGGTGGGAGGGGACTTGGTCAAAGTGCGGCTTTTGAGCTTTCCTGTTGTGGAATCAGGCGTATCACATGTAGCAGTGTATTGTGGAGATCCTGAAACAGAAGATGGAGTGAACGCGGAAACGATTGTTCAATCGTCGAATCGGGAAGCGACAGATTTGTGGATAATTTCACCTCCTTGGAATATTCCAGACATCTCTACGTTCAAAATTGTAAAATGCCGCATCGAGCATTCTCTTCATGCTGGTGTTGTGCTTGAATACCAGTTTATTTATGAACTTACAGTTCCGCGTATTAAATCTGTCGGACCGACATCTGGATTCGACCAACAGTGTACTGAGGTGTTTGTAAGTATCGACTACTTTCCCTACCCGTCAGGCGTAGTGGTAACCTTTGGAGATAAACCTGTTCTTGCATCAAAGGTGAAGGTATGGCCAGTAAGTAGCAAAGAGAGTTCTTACATCAGCTTCGAGACTCCCTGTCCAGAGCATCCAGGACAGTACTCTGTGACTTTGACTCCAAAGTCCTGTTCCGCTCCGTGTGACAAGGCTGTCAGTTTTCAGTTCGAAAAGATTGATTCCTCAATTCCTCGAATTGTTTCACGACTCCCAATCAGTGCTGCACTTCAGGATGCTTACATTCCTACCATCCACATAGCCAATTTCCAGGGAGTCGAAAGTGCTACCGTCGATTTCACAAACTGTGGAGATGGGCACGTAGTACAGGTATCGGAAATAACAATCTCTCAAACAGATGCAACAGCAACGCTCTTGATTCCCCAGCCTGTGGGCATTGGACAGGGTTCGCACACGCTGAAAATTACAGGCACAGGAGCAGAAGAAGAAAAGGTTGTTTCCGTCGAGTGCGGATATGTCGCCTTTGATGGCAGCCTGCCCAGAATTTCACGGGCGACTCCGTCTCAATTTCCCGTTGCTGCTTATGCCTGTGGTCAAGAATTGCGCCTTCGCAGTAAGGTTGAAATTGAGGTTGCCAACTTCCCGCAGGACCTTTCGAAGGACTATGTGTCTGCAACGGTTGGAGGCGAGTCGACTGCTGCGCAAGTGCAAACTATGCGACACGTCGCATCCTGCAGTGGGCCAAACGTAAATTGTGACCGCACACAATTCGGATTGTTATTCCCAACCCTATACTTACCGGGAGCCAAAACAATGTCAATAGACTGGCCAGGGTTGCCAGAGCCCTTGACCTTGGCGGTTGAATATGTAGAACCGTGCGATCTTGATACATTCTGTGGCAGTCTGTCCATGCTGCCCAATTATCGATTCTTACTCGATGAGCCAGCCTCACTTTGCGACGTTCGATATTGTATAGATGCCAGCATGATGCCAGATCCCATCATTACTTCGGTTACACCGACCGAGGGGACTGCAGGAGGAGGTACCATTGTCACGATTGAAATTCAAAATTTGCCAGCATTCACTGCACAAGATGTCAGTGTATCAGCTGGTGCTGGTGCTTCCCGCGTGTTTGCTGACACAGTGGAGTATATTTCCGAGCCGTGGTCTGGTTTCAGCGGGAGTCAGAGTGTGATTAAATTGAGGATGCCGGCAGTGCCTTCTGAAACACAGGTTCTGTCGTTTAGCGTGAATTGCAGGGTGTGCACAGTCGAAAAGTCGACATTGTTTGTGTTTGAGTATCTTCCTGTGATATCTGGTAATGCACAAATTATTGATTGTTACCCGAGAGAAGTGTTCATCTCTCAAGACCTGGAGCTTTTTGTTGAACTTGGTAACGTGCCAAGGCTGACAGCGCCCTTCAGTACGGAGAAAGTCCAGGTGAAGGTAGGTTCCAGAAACTCACTTGCCGTGAGTAGTGTCATTTCTTCAAACCGTTACACTACATCTGTAACGGTCAAGAGCAATGGTCCATGGCCATCGTCTGGTGCAATGGACGTACAACTCTTCTCCGCACAAGGGGGTCTGGATAGCGCCGGCACTTGCAAAATTTTGGTCAAGCCAACTCCAACGCCAGTTACCGTCGATGTATACCCTACGGCAGGAAAGTCTGAGGAACAAAACACCTTTAAGGTTACGGTCGCGCACTTGCCACTGTCTGTCCAGCAAGCAAGCATTAGTGCTTCATGTTCTTTACAAGACTCATACGTGCTCGAGGTGCTCGATCTGAAGACGTTAACGCCTCCGTCCTGCTCGGACGTCTTTTGTTCGGTGACAGAGGTTAAGCTTGCATCTCCGCCTTTGTCTGAAATTGACCGTAGTCAAGGTGGGGATGCTGATTGCGACCTTTCTGGGTCCGTTTTCAGCTTTACTTTCCGAGCGGTAGGAGCACCTGCCTTGGAAATTATTGACCCGCGGAAGCAACCACTTCGTCAGCAGGGAATCATTCCGATCAAGTTTTACCTGACCAACTTCCCTTCAAGCACTTGCAAACACACGTCAACCTGCAGGTCAGAAGCTACGCGTGGAGATCTATCTGTTGACTTTGGGGGTATTGATGGAAACATCCAGGGTTTGAATGACGTAAATCAAATGCTGGCAATAGAGGTTCTGTCGCCGAAAACGGAAATTGCCGGGACCGTGGAAGGACGAATCTCCTTCACGGGCGAATTTGAACATGTCGTGCCGTTCAGCATTGAGTTTGTTGCTCCAGTTCCGTCGTTGACACCCGTTGACGGCCCAGTTGCTGGGGGCACAACAGTCAAAGTCGAGATTGCTGGCTGGCGTGCTGACTCGGCGTCCGGTGCTCAGGACTTGACTTTCGAATGCGACAGGAATGTTGGCCAAGTGATTTCACTGACGTCCTTGATGGGCCCGCCCCGCATTGCTGTAACTGTCAAAACCCCACCTGCATTGCAGTCTGGCGCAGCGCATTGCCGGATTAGCAGCACAGTGGACACAACGGTCTCCGAATTCTTGTTCGAGTATTATGCAGAGCCTCAAATTGTTAATATTCTACCGAGGAAAGCCACGCTGTGTGGAAGAACGGAATCTGAAGACGGCAACAGCATTGGCGTACAGATTCAAGATTTTCCAAAGTTGTCGTCTGCGCAGGATGTGGAGATCAGATTCGGTCATGTTGTCTGTGACAATTCAAACTGCGGAGTATTGAGGATACAATCTGCACAGGAAAGTGTCTTGTTGACCATTCGGGTTCCGAGGTTCGTTAGTCCTGGTGAAATTATATTCTCGATCAAATTTATCGGCAGAGCCTCCATTCCGCTCGGCGGGGATCCAACCAAGAACTATGTCAGGACAACGAAAACTGCTACTGGAACGTTCATGTATTTTGCTCCGCTACCCGTGGTAGTAAAAGCTCAATGGTGCAACGAGTGCAACATTGGACGAATGTGCGTAGTAATGGGAAGGTGTGGAGACAGGAGCATTCCAATCGAGGACAGTGCTCCTATGTCGTCGACAGAAAGTGGAAGGCTCACACTTGTCGTGAAGAACATCCCTTCTATGGCTGTGAATTTGGATGGATCTCTCGATGATCTCTCGATGATATCTCTTGCTCTAGGATCTCGATTTGCAGAATTTGAACGTGTTGCTTATATCCAAGCAGGTTGCAATGGGCACATCGCTCTTGAATTCTCAGTCCCTGCTGTTCCATCGGCATCATTAGTCCAGGGAATACTGAAAGTTCATTCTCCTGATGTTGTCATGCCTTACACGGTCATGTTTCCTTTCACTCACATCGATTCTTCTCTGAGTGTTGTATCCATTACTGATTGCCATTCAAGCGTGTCTGGAGGAGGTGTGCACTTCATCTCAATGAATTTGCCTATTTCAGAAGCTTCTGACTTGTCAGATCAAATTAGCGTGCGCTTTGGAACAATCGAGGCTAGCGACGTTCAGGTTGTAGAGCCTGATACCTTGCCAGCTGGAGTTGTTGATGATGGCACCCTGAATGCAGACGGCTTTACAACACTCAAAGTCACTGCACCTCCATTCGATTGTTCAACGTGCCGAACTAGCATGGGGGAGGCTGTGATTGCGCTAACGGTCATTTCTAAAATGGATTCAAGACAATCAGCTTCGACTGTGTGCAGCTATTGGTCAGCCCCTGAGATTCTGTCTGCCCAATTCGACAATTCTGGAACGGTTATCAAAGTCAAATGGGACCAATTGACAAATCGAGCAGGAATGACAACTTCGAATTCTGGTTGTGGATTGGCTTTGCATCAAGACGTTCTCGACCAACTCGGCGATGCTCCAGCATGCGTGTGGTCTGCAGATGACGTGCTGAATATCTACCTTGGGATAGGTGCCACCGCAGTACCGGGAAATGAGCCCGGCATCAAAGCTGCAAATTACAAGATCAAATCTCTAAATCACCATTCTGCTTATTCACAATCAAGAGCACCAATTCTGGCGCCTGTGACTCTGCAACGCCCCGTGATTACATTGAGGGGCGTCGATACGATTGATCCGTGCTCTGAGCTAAAAATCACTGCGGAGTACTCGAGCCCGCGGCCTCTTACGTTTTCTTGGGGATGTTTAAATGACGATGCTTTTGCCCAAGCCGTCCGAGCTCAGACAGGGAATATCCTCAAGCTTGCCTCCGGTACACGAGAGATGACTGAGGCCGATAAGGCGTATCAGATAACTGCTCAAGCGACCAATTTTTTTGGTGCAGAGAGTGAGTTGATGATTTTCACAGTTTTCAAGAAGAGTTCCCCTGTTCCCCTATTGATATTCGAACCAGCGTCTATGAATGTATACAAAGGCGAGGATGTACTTGTGTCTGTCATTGCACAAGTTTCCTTGTGTCCGGTGCCGGCCTCTAAGATGGTTTTCACATGGAGACAAGTCAGTGGTCCTGAAATTTCAGAAGAGCACCTGAAATCAGGGTCGCAATTTTGGATTCCTGGTGATTCGCTTGTCGCTGGCAGGACGTATATCGTAGCTGTTCAAGTTGTGTTTGAAAAGAATTCGGCAATTACGGCAGAGAGTCAGTACATAATCAATGTTCTTCAAAGGCCTTTGATTGCTCAGATACGAGGTGGTAGTATGTTTTTGTCATCCGTTGGATTAGATCTTATGCTCGATGCAAGCTCCTCCCGAGACTTGGATGCAGAAGATGAGCACCAAAATCTCGAGTTTGCATGGTCGTGTTCCTTCGGGGACGGCCCGTGCTTAGATGTTTTCGGGTCCGAAATCGAGCCCACTGGTAGCCCCGATCTTGTTGTTCCAAGTGGAACATTGGGTGCAACCTTCGATGTTCCATACGCTTTCAAGGTTCGGGTGTCAAAACAGGGCAGAGTGCCGGCTGAGGCTGTCATTGATGTTTATCTGTACGAAGAGGATATTCCTTTGGTATACGCTTCATCATATACAGGCGTAATGCAAGACGATGGTACCTTCAAGGTCAATGTTCAGGATGCCTTGTTGTTGGAGGGCATCTGCGATTCATACGATGAGCCAGATATGCTCACCTGGGACTTCAAGCAAAACACAGTATCAGCTGAAATCTTTCCGTTGTCAGAGTGGTATGGGCAGATGCTGTGGGTCCCATCTGCGGAACAATTCACCCCTGGGAATCGCTATACCGCAAGCTTCTCGTGTACAGCTGCGGGTTCCACCAGCTATTCAGAGATTGTGATTGAAATCAATACACCTCCAAAGGGACCACCTTGTGCAATCTGTTTGCTTGGAGGAGCGCCAGGTGTATGTTTTAAGGAAGGGCCTCCTGTTACCGGTGTTTTCGAATATTCTTGTAGTGGCTGGGCAGATGCAGATTCACCTTTAGAATATCAATTCGGTTATTTTGGAACATTCAATGATGAATATCAGGAAGTAACTTCAGAGTGGATTGGCATGTCCGTAGTAGAATTTACATTCCCTTCAGGCGTCATTACTGTGAGATCGCGTGTGCGAGATGCGCTTGGTGCGTCATCAGGCTGGATGTCTGACGTCATCAACGTATTTGAACCGATCACCCTGACCTTCAGTGTCTATGACCCACTTGGATTGAAGGACGGCGAATGCTGTGAGGCAACCGAAATCAATGGGGCAAATTTCACAGTCTATCACAATATTGGGATGAATACTGAGGATGCATGTGCCATCAATGAGGAAGAATGTGGTGATGAACTTTTCAGCGGTAGTGTTGAACAGACAGGGCTGACATTTGATGAGAAGGATCAGTACTTGGTTCGTGTCAATGCGTTGGGATACTACCCTGCGGCTGTCCGGGTGCGAGCCGAGAAGGCACCAGTATTTTTGGGCCTTTACATGATAAAGGAAATGTTGCAAAATCAAGCCAGGGTCAAATTGAGCTGGGCGCATCGTGGTGATCTTGATCTGTGGACTTTTGCTAGATTCAACATTCTTGGAGGCTACAGCGGCTTTGCTCCTGCAATTGGATGGTGGGATGAGGCAAGGACAGCAACCTATCGAGGATCCACGATCGCCTTGGATGTCGACAGCCCGGATGGACTTAATGGCCCGGAGACAACTCAGTTCGACAATCTTGGTGCTGGCAAATTTGAGGTTTGGGTCAACATGTATGAAGCCGAGGATGGCTCTGAACTATTCACCCAGGATTCTGTCCGTCGACGTCCAGCCTCCGTACAAGTCTTCTGTCACAGATGTAAACGTGATGACGGAACAGTCGTGGAAGGCCTAGTCACGACCATTGTTCAGCAGCCTGACGATGTGCCCTTCGCTGAGGGGGCATCGTGGTGGAAGGTGGGAACTTTCATCAAGACAACTGCACTGGAATGGAAGACATGTACGTCAGACTGCTATCTTAGCTACATACAAGTCCCGCTCTGGGTGGATGCCTTCTATCCGATGCAAGGATGGGATTTCAGAGCTCTTGGAGCCACTTATCAGATCTTCTCTGAATTTTCCACGGAGACGATGTATAATTGTGCGGGTCTGGGAACATGCGGAACTCTTGTCGCAACAGGGTCAGTGATCGAACCAGCAGAGGACTTTGTAAATCAGATTCCTTTTGTTCCTGCCGAAAACAATTATCTCGTCATTATGAATCAGCCTGGATACGTGTCAATATACATGACAATCTACGTAGATCTGTTGGGAGAAACCAGTGGACTTTACGTGGGTATGGTTGAGAGTCTCGAGGAAGACCAAGATCGCGTTGTGCTGCATTGGAACAGCAATCATGATCTCGACTTGGTGACAACAGCATTTCCCACAGCACACCCTGCAGTGCGTGTCAGCTTGGACAGTGAAGACAAATCTGAGGCCTTTGGGACGACCACTATAAAATTGGATGTCCATAACTATGAAGGAGGCAAGGGCCCTGAGGTGATGCAATATCGTTCTCTCACGGACGGCGTCTATGAAGTTTGGGTCTACAGTGCAACAGGCAGCTTTAATTCTACGTTTGTCGCTAATTCTCCTGCTTCTGTTGACGTTTATTGTTACAGATGCATAGATCAGGATGATCAGTTCAGAACCGGTTTTGTTACCCAAGTAATTCAAAGGCCTGAAGACGTGGCAGGGAGTGACAGCAAATGGTGGAAGGTCGGAGAATTCATTGCTCCGGCGAGTGGTGCAAGGCTGAAATGGGTGACTTGTCGTTCAGATTGCTATTGGCATTCTGTAAACGCACGCATGACAGTGCATGCGATAGATTTGATGTCAAGAAATGATATGGTAGGATCAGGCGCCACATTCCAAATGTACAGCATCAGCTGTCCAGAGGGGCAAAATGATCATTCCTGTAGGGATGTTGAGCAGTATTTGGGCTGCGAAACCAGACCGCCCCCAGCAGGCGCTGAAAGCGCCTGCGGGACGCCTGTTGCACAGGGTGAGGTGGGCAGCATGGTTCACGTTCCTTCTGAGGCTTTGTGCCTCGGTGTTATCGAGTTGGCTGGATACTACAAAAGCTATTTTGTCAGCTGGATTCATTTATCTGCGAGCAACTACGCCAACATGGTCAGCTTGCTTGGGTCCGGCGAGAATCGTGCTGTGCTAAGATGGGACAGCAACCAGGATCTTGATATGTGGGTGGATGCTAAGTTCAAATCAGGTGTGAAATCAATCGTGAATGAGCAAAATCCCTCCATCAGCACAGAGGGAACAAGTATCAGTCTAGATCTTGTCAATGCGAATGGTTTTGATGGACCTGAGACATTGATGTTTCAAAATTTTGCAGACGGTACATTTGAGATATGGATACAAGTCTACTCAGAACTCAAGACCGACATGTTCTTGCCTGACTCCGTCCAGAAACAGCCGGCTACAGTTGAAATATTCTGTGGGCTTTGTCTTGATTCCAATGGTCAGCCGGGTCAAGGATTGATCGCATCAATCACGCAAGATTTTACGAAGGTGCCCTACGACGGAGCCTATTGGTGGAAAGTTGGTGAATGGATTTCACCACCACCACCTTCCGGCATGAGCCAATATTACACACTGCAATGGCAAACTTGCACCGAGGATTGTTATAAAATGGCTACGACCATGGACCAAGTATTCAGCAAATTGCACGTGACAGCAATGGACATTTTGAGCACGGCAGAGCTTGTCGGGGCCTCTTATTCTATCTATGCAGGATATCCGGACAATTTCAATGGGTGTGCAGACATCGGCACTTGTGGTGAGCTTGTGCATCAGGGAGCTATCAATGCACCAGTAGACGTGGTTGCTGATGCCTATTACCTCGTCGTTGTGGCCGTGGATGGTTACAATTCTGCCTATTCTATTGTATATGTGGACCTCACTGAGACCTACTTCGTTGCCAGTATGGTAGCTGACCTGCTACCTGGTGAAGACCGATTCGTTTTGAAGTGGGATGGCGAAATGGACCTTGACCTCTGGGTCGACATTGACTTTGGTCCTTCCGTTAGATTTAATGACAGGTACACTTCAACGAATTGGAATGAAGGCTTTGAAGAAGCAAGTAATATCGACACGGGCACCAGGGTTAGCCTTGACATCGACAATACGCAAGGATCTGATGGCCCAGAGACGACGATGATCCGAGATGCCTCAGAAGGCTCGTATGATGTGTGGGTAAACATGTATGATTCACTCGACGAAGCAAATGTTTTCACCCAAGCTATTGTGCGCTCATTTCCGGCCGTCATTGATGTATACTGTCATGCATGCGCGGATGAGCAAGGCCAGGCTAGGTCGGGTTTGGTTGCAACTGTGAGGCAGAATCCAGATGTCGTGCCCGAATCAGGTGCAAGCTGGTGGAAAGCTGGAACATTCGTGGCCGAAGGAGGAACCATGGTATGGAAGACTTGCATTGGATCGAACTGTTTCTCGGCTAAACGCAAATCCTTCTTAGCTGTTGAGGCACTTGACGCCACTAGTGAGGATAGTGCTGTACTGACGGACGCTACCGTCAACATCTATTCTGGCTATCCAGCTGATTACGACGATTGTGCAAGCACAAGTTCGTGCGGCACTCTAGTCGATACGGGCACTATTGGAGGACCTGTCCAGCGTGTTCCTCCTGCAGAAACCCCATACCTTGTCGTAGTCAGCTTAGACGACTATTACACCTCATATTTTGAGGTGGAGGTGGACATGATTGGGGCAATCAAGCGAGTGGATATGGTACCACGTTTAGATTCTCAGCAAGATAGGGTAGTGCTGAGCTGGGCCAGCAATCAGGACTACGACTTATGGATCAAAGCCAACTTTGCAGGTGAACCATTCTATGTCAGTTGGGAAGATACTGTCGCCACTGAAAATGATCAAACCGTTGCTTTAGACGTCGACAACCAAGATGGTTTTGACGGGCCTGAGACGGCAAGATTCGAGAGTCTGACGTCTGGCACATTTGAAGTATGGATAAACAATTATGATAGCGAGTTCACTCAAGAGACAGTCATGAATGCACCTGCTACTGTCGAGGTTTACTGCTATAGTTGTGCGGATGGGAGTGGCGAAAGTAGAGCGGGAAAGATAGCATCAGTAGTCCAAATGGAGCAAGATGCGCCTGTCAGTGGTGCGGCTTGGTGGAAAGCAGGTCAATTTGTTGCTCCATCAGATGACAGTGCTGAGAGACTGCAATGGAAACCTTGCACTTCAAACTGCTATTCGCCGGCTGCACCTTATGATCAACAACGTCGACAACTGACCTCATGGTTCTCGTCTGATACATCACAAGAAATTAAAGCGCAGGATACCGGCCAAGTATCACGTGCCATGCGGCCGCATGCCAAGAAACGTGGTGTGAAGAAAATATCTGACCGTGGTGCTACCCACAGCAGATCTCGGATGTTGATCCGGGCGCATGAGAGAAAGAATACTCATCGTCATGATCACAAAGCGCAATCCCACTCTGCTACATCGAATAGAAGTCCATGGCCTGCCTCGTGGCGATCGGTCACATCTTTCAGGAAGATTAAGAAAATGGTTGGAGGCTCCATTTTGAGCACAGTCGACCAGCATCCTGCACGAATTACTGGACCTGGCGTCCTGCAGAAGTTTGTTAAATCCAGTGTGCTATCAGAAAAGACTGAAAGCAAGAAAAAGGTCAGGACGCATCGAGCCAACATCAACGCAAGAACTGTTGCAGGCGGAATTTCTACAACATTCAAACGAATACAACGAATGTCACGCATTCCGAGGCCTGTTGCAAGAATACATACAAAAGTGAGGAGACTTACCGAGCCGCATCGATCTCGAAAACTTTTGCAGATCGATGCAGAAAGTGATTGGGTCTTGCAAGCCAAGGGCCTTATCACGTCTGCGATAGAAAGAGAAAGTTGGGTGGAGCTCAACCAAATTTCAGCCGTTCTATCACTGGAGCTTGATCAACGATATGGCAGCGAAATAGAATCCCGGGCTCAAGTTGCAAGCACAAAGACCTTCCTTATTGAAAGATTATCAAGTGCAGTGACAAAGGCTGTGAAAAACGAAGGCTACATTTGTCAAGTTTTGGGTTTAGCGCGAGCCGTCGGAGGTGCAACTGACGTGGTGAGTCAAGATGCCACAAAATTGATCACCCACATTCTGAAGACACTGCTGTCTGTTGAAACCGTTCAGAAACTGGATGCAGAATGTGCCGCAAATGCAGTCGGCATACTCAGCGAGTCTCTGGTGGCAACGGACCAGAAAATCTGTGATACCACCCTTGGAGCAAGATCTGAAAGTTCAACCATCAATCTTGTGCATGATTTGGAGGGCGTGATGAGGAATGTGGCCAAGAAGACTGCATCAAGCCTTGTCACGGGGCAAAGGAAAGAGCTTGTTGTGCAAAAGTCTGGCAGCACCTCAGCGCGACATTCCGTGATGAAGAAGAGCATAGATTCTCTTATTTCGTCTTCAGGTGGTGTTGATTCACAGCTTTCAGCTGCAACGGGTGACATCGAAGGCTTAGTGGTGTCGTACTCGTTTCCAGAGACCGTTGTCAAAGACGTGCCGGATCTCGCGAGCACCTCTGTAGTACAGGTACACTTTGGAACGTTCGGTCATGCTCCAGCTGTCCAAGGAATCCAACCTATCTCACCTCTTGTCACGCTTAGTTTGTCAGCACAAGATGGATCTGAAATTGCTGTTGCTGGCCTTACAAATCCAGTGGAGGTCACGATGCCCATCGTGCACCAAACAGCGTGTGGCCCACCTTCAGCCTCGTACGACAATGTAGAATGCAGATATTGGGATAAAGACAAAGAAGAATACAGCGCAGAAGGCTGCAGAACGATAAGAGGCAGGATTTTCCCGTCCATTGTTACGTGCTCTTGCAATCATCTCACAAGCTTTGTGCTGGTCGACGTTGAAGTGCACGTGGTTGAATGTCCGGCAAACTCCATGATAAATGCGGACGCTGAACAGGACATATCGAACTGTGTGTGCAACGGGGGGTACTATGGACCCAACGGTGGGCCATGTGCTGCGTGCGAGGCTGGCAAATACAGGCAACGAGGCGCAAATAATCCGACATGCTTCGAGTGTGATGCTGGAAAATATTTGGATACCATGGCCAACGATGCAGTTAGCGATTGCATCAATTGCGCTGCTGGCAAGTACTCATCAGGGATTGGAATGCCGTCGTCGGACACGTGCAGGGATTGTGCTGCAGGCAAATTTTCCAAATTTGATGGTGCAAAGGATGCTCAGACCTGTTCTACGTGCTCTGCCGGCACCTACACAACGTCCACAGGTTCTACTTCATGCCAAAACTGTCCAGCTGGAACATATTCAATCGGCACCGGAAGGACTACGGAGAGCACTTGCGTAGAATGTGGTGCAGGCAAATATTCGTCGACTATTTCTGCGAGCTCGGCCTCAACCTGCAAGTCCTGTCCAGAAAACAAGCCGCAGTCTGCGGCTGGAAGCACTTCTGAGGAAAGCTGTCTGAGTGATTGCCCCATTGGATACACTTTGCTTGGTCAATCTTGCATACCATGTCCGGCTGGCTTTTTTAAGCCGGAAACGGGAAATGCAGCGTGCAAACCGTGTCCCGCAGGCACTTTGAGCGAGAGGCAGTGGGGAAGTGTTGAATGTCTCTGCAAACCTGGGTCCACGGGCTCTTCAGGCTCGTGCACAACATGCGCCGCGGGAACGTATAAAACGGTAGCGGGATCTGGGGCCTGTTTGAAATGCGCGGCTGGCAAATTCTCTCCCACTGAAGGTGGCTCTGCGTCAACTGTCTGTCAGCCATGCAAAGCGGGAGCATATTCCGCCGTTGAGGGCGCGGCTTCCATGGGCGTATGCACAGACTGCAATGCTGGCACGTACTCTTCCTCAGCTGCAACGATTTGCCTGGCTTGTGATGCAGGCAAATACTCGCAAGCTGGTGCACAAACATGTGACGACTGTCCAGCCGGCTCCACATCAAGCGCGGGAAGTTCAGAGTGTGAAGGCGCACCACCTCCTCCAGCTTCAGCTGGCCCACCGAGCACAACAAGCCCATCCTCTCCAGCGACAATTGTGAACACAACCCCGGCACCACCTTCAGTGCCCGTTTTGGCCTCACCTGCTATAGTCCCAGGCGGAGGACAATTCACTGGATATGTGCTGGTGACAGTTACTCCTCCAGCGTTGGCTCAGCTGGCCTTGACTACCGACGAGACTACACCAAGTTGCGATGGAAAGCTTGTTGCAAGAAGCGCTAGCTTGACTATAAAGGAAGCCACGACGCTGAAGGCAGTCTCATGCAAGGGAAACACTGCTTCATTGATTGTGACGAAAAAATTCGAGATTCTACCTGGCCCCGTGGTCATTGTCAGTTTCCAAATATATGGAAGCATGTCAGCTGCTGACCTTTCAGATGACATGAAGAATGATTTTGTAGGCGCGCTTGTAGAAATGCTCCGTCTTCCTTCCAGAGATCTGGTCCAAGATATTACTGTGAAAGATGCTCGACGAAGATTACTTGCGGTTGATCTTTCCCTGGGTATTTTGACAAACGGTGATGACTCCGCAGACGACCTCCAGAACAGCATTAAAAATACAGATTTCGGGTCATTGACAAACAGGGCAGGCTGGTCAGATGCCGCCGTAGCAGGCGTTGAGGTATCCGTCCTTCAGCCTGATGGCACTGCTCCTCCTACTACGCCTCCACCAGCCAAAAAGACTGCGTGGCCAGTCATGGTCGCTGGTGTTGTGGGCGCTGTTGTAGCGCTCACACTGATGGCAACTGGATCTTTCTACTTCTACCGCAGAGGTGTAGAAAGGAAAACGCAGACCGAAAACAAGCTCTCGCCAGCAAGCAGCGACGTCAATGCACTGGACCCGGCAGATCTGCAGCCTAGCATCCTGGAGGAGTATGACTGCTCTCAGGATGATCATGTGAAGCCGGAAATGAGCACGACAAGTCTAGAACAACGGTGACTATTTATATCGTGTTCGTGCGTGTGCTCAATCCCACTGTGTTGTGTTAGAATGTAAAGAACATGCGGTGTGATAGCATTAACATGAGCTAACTATCTTCAATGTGAAACAGGATTATGGGCAATGACTCCGCAAGTGTTGCAAGCGACGAAGAAATTGAACTGGGGATGGACCAAGCTCGGGGAGAATTTGTTTTCGTGGAAAGTGTGCAAGAAGCGCTTGGCATTTTTAACCTTATGCTGCCATGGCAGCAGAAGCAGGAACAACCCAAAGCGGATGAAGATGAAATACTTGCGGAAGCAGCATCGCTCGGTGGCGCTTCATCAACAGCCGACGCCAAATTGAAGCAAGGCACGTTGAAGCTCGGCGATCAGGCAGGGCTATGGAAAGATAACAAATCCGAGGCCCACTCTGAAGCTGGTGTTTCTGTGGCTAGTCGACAGGCTTCGTATGCGGCAGGACCATCCAAAGATGAGTCTGCGCAGCTGTATGCCTCGAACCCGTCGATCCCGCATCCTTCGCCGGACGGTAATTACCTGTCTGTGCAATCTGCACCGTCGGCTCCTGCTCCGTCCATTGAGGATCAAACAGCTGTTTTGGAAGCCCCTGGGACCCCTCCGGAGTCAGATCCAGGCACTCCAAGGTCAAACATCGATGCACATGCAGATTTGACAAAAGATCTCGAAGTTGTTCAAACCTTCCCGCGCTACCCACGATTGGTAACACCGCGTTCGGATCAGTCAGGTGTCGGGATCTCGCATGCTGCCCCTGTTCAACTGTGGAAAGCATCGGACCTTGGCCCAGATCAAGAACAAGCTTGAGAGACGGCGTTCAAGACCAGCTACAGCATATGACAAACACACATCTTACAGAATAAACATTAAAATCTATTCCGATAGCGTGTTTGCACAACGTGCGGGCTCTACACCTAACTGAAAAGATCGTTCCTGTCTACCCTTTCTTCGCTCTGATGTCTTTCTTCAATGCCGCCTTTCCTCTCTTCCTCCTCTCCATTTCGTCTCCCGTTCGTCAGGGTGATCGCAGCCACAACAGAATGGTCTACCATCCTCCGAGTCCTCGCCACTCCCCTGTATCACCTCGCACGCGGGGTGCGGAGGGGGGGAGGCTGAGAGAGAAAACGAGACATGTGATTCAATTCTATTAAAATGTTTGACCTTGGAGTGCCCGATCGGGTTCGTGCCCAGGTCTCAACTTCACCTTTAGCCCATGACAATGAACCAACTTTAAGCGACTCACCCCATCACTGGGCCACAGAGTCCGAAGTCCACACACGCTGGACTGTGCGCATGGCGTTCGGAATTGCGCCCTGTTCTATTCAAACCAAACGAGCTCACCTGCCGTTGATCGCCCAGTGTCATTGATGAGTAACAAGCACGTACCCCGCGGATGAGGCGGGTTTTAGGTGAAATTGCCGGCAAGAAAAGAATGTGCCCCGCGGATGAGGTGAGGGATAGCTGTAAGCGCTGGCCGAGAACCTGGACTACGCGCTCAGGGCTCGCACAGAGCCTCGGACTTGAGCTGTGCATCAGGCGATGATTCATAGGGTTCCGATCAAGGTTGACAGTCTGATTTGATTATCATTATCAAGGATTTTCTGTTGTGTTTCACAGATATCAATATTTGATAACCAGATCAAGGTATGACTCTATATATCAGTGATAGTGATAATCAACGCTATTTCAGCTTGATAATCACTGATTATCATAAGGTCAGAATTTTTGAGTCATCGGACGCCTGTGCGCGCTGATGCTACCGGAACCACAGTCCGTGCACTGGATTTTCTCGATGTCATGCAGCCATTTCTACCTCTGAGTTTCCGTCCTGCCCTTCTCCACTCCCCCCCGCGCCCCCTCTGACACCGACAGATGGATCGGCGACGGTTTCAAGTTTCAACCGTTTCCTGGTATGGAACCCTAATCCTTAATGGCATTTTGCAGGCTCAGCGGGCCAACGCCTCAGCGGAACAATGCCTCTATCTGCATTCACGTATACATATATATCCTTTCTAACTGTTCTAACTGTGTCCCTATGTGTGCTCTCCGTTGGAGGCCACCAAGACCGGGGG
>Ga0115006_10000939_pt1 | contig 17166 bp, 18 predicted proteins | sample ArcOceMetagenome_3_FD_88943 | JGI IMG/M metagenome (GOLD analysis project Ga0115006, IMG submission 88943) | Marine eukaryotic phytoplankton communities from Arctic Ocean - Arctic Ocean- Svalbard ARC20M Metagenome | ecosystem: Environmental > Aquatic > Marine > Oceanic | place: Arctic Ocean...
CCCCCACATCCTAACAGGAACAGTTCACTCACACGTTGGAAGCTTGATATCCTTGCTAATAACCTCGACGAAATCCCTGTTGCGCATACACTCGGGGTCGTTTGGGTTCCTCTTGACATTGGAAGCGACGAACACACGCCACAATATGCTCTTCAGCTCTTCCATACCAGCAAAATATACAGGTTTTGGAACTCTCGACTCGGCCCCAACATTTTACCAGACGAGGACCCTTCCTCCTTTAAATCTTCTCTTGCGTCCCTATATTCATTTTGGTGTCTCAAGTGGGTTATCGCTTGTACCCTGCCTGAGGTCCGAACGCGCTTGGAATTCCTTTTTGGATCATAACAAGGGAGGAAACACACCACCGACCCTCATCTGAAACAGTTCTCACAGACCCTTGGTGTCCCTTTTTCCAGAGATGCCAACCCTAATCCAGATGAAGGGTGGGTCTGTTCTGTGGCCCGTGGCTCCCCACTTTGCTGCGCCTTTCTTTGCTTGCTTTCCTTTGACCTTACTAACCCAGATCGCTGCATTGCTGCTCAACCTTTCCTCATTTATTTCCTCTAATCTCCACTCGCCATCTTAGAGAACATGAAGCGCGTGGGGCAATCGTTTACGAATGGCTTGCCCCACGGTCGTGCGATTCCGGAGCCGAATGATGGAGAAGAGAGATCGGTTCATCAATCAAGCAATCGGTTGCACAATAATGGGAAATTGAATACATCAATGAACAAGTTTAGGGTGGCGATTATGCAGACACAGCACCAGGACCACACCCCCGGTGCAATCAAAATCGTTCTCCACAAATCTTTGCTGGATGAAGAAGAAGCGAGAAGGAAAATTGGTGAAGCAGGTAAGTTTTGATTGGACGGCGCAGCGATACAACAACAGCAACATATAACTAATACGATGCTATGCTTTGTTGGACGTAGATGGAGAAAAGGGTGGTTTATTCGACGCCGATGCTTCTGCTTCTGCTCGTATTTCCATGAGACAGGGGCGAAGAAACTCCAATTCGATAGGTATGATCCCCCAAGGCTTGGAAGTAGGGCGCACGGGCGACGGCGGTGTGTTTGGGAGCCTTCAAACATCTATCATAAGCACATTTAGAGGAGGTCAGGGTGCGGTTATACCGTCGGCGGGAGGATCGCCAGGCGGGAAACCCACAAAGGCCAAGCACACGCCACCCGCCATAGTTCAAAAGAGCAAGGTGAGAATGGACTTGAATTGAATGCAAAAGCATCCTTTGGCTTACAACCCCCTTTTGCCCTCCGACTGCCCCCCTCCCAGACGAACCTCGAGATCATGACAGAACAGATGCAAACGGGCCGAAATTTTCACCCTCCTTCCAAGAACGTGAGGAAGTCAATAATCGATCATTTCAGGGAGGACTTGGATTCTTTCCGTCTGTCCAAGAAGTCGTGTGTGGGTTTCCCTATCATTCATCCTGCTTCACCTGGTAGAATGAAGTGGGACGTAATACTCGCTGTTGTCCTGGTCTGGAACTTGATCGAAATCCCTTTCCAGGTCAGCCTGGGAGACGGCTGGAGCGAAGCGATCGCATTCAATTCGTCGTCCTTGCCAACAAAACTGACAAACTGACAAGTGACCCTCACTCGCTTCCCTTGTGCCTCGGTTTGCTCGCTTCAGGTCTGCTTTGACGTTGAGCCGGAGTGCGCTTCGGCCTACGATTTCTTCGCCTTAAGTCTCGACGTTTTTTTCTGCTGCGACGTGATAGTGAACTTCCACACCGGGTTCATTGACGAAGGCAAGTACGTTGAAGAGCTGAAGTTGGTAACCCGGCACTATATATGGCATGGATTCTTCCTGGATTTTATAACGTCAATTCCGTACGCGAGGGTACTCAACCTTTTTGCGGGAGGTTTCTGCACCCCTGAGCTTCAAGAGGGTGAGGGGGGGGAGCAAGCCCAGAGCCTTGCCTTGCTGCCTCGTCTACTGCGAATTTTTAGAATATTCAAGCTTGTCAAGCTGTTCCGCTTGGTCAAGCTGATGAACGTTATAAGTACATGGGAGGAGGAGGCAGGCATTGGGTTCTCTAGGTTCCTGAGGATGGTCACTCTCTTCTTCCAGATGCTCTTTCTCAGTCATATTGCTGGCTGCCTGTTTGCGTTCATCGCCTTGGACCACAAGAAAAGTAACGATGACCTCTGGCCTGATGAAGGCTGGGTGTATCGGTACGCGAACGAAACCAACGACGCACAGATTGAGACTTCAAAGGTGAGATTGGACGAGTAGCGAAGCGACGAGCGAAGGCAGCAAATGTAGCGAGCTGTCTTGATGTTGTTCTATACAATACGCGGAGTCAGCGAGCTGCATAATGCGATGAGCGAAGTAAATCTAGGGCAAGACGTTCCATTTTCATTGTCCTTCGATCATGCAACTCGCTTCGTTCGCTGCCGCTCGCCGCCTGATGCTGTTCTATACAACGGGCTGACCCCACACACACACGCGCGCGCGCATTCTTCGCTTCGCTCCTCGCAGTTCCGTCTCTACATGGTTTCCTTTTATTGGGCAATCACAACCCTGACAACGGTGGGCTACGGCGACATTCTCCCCTTCACGACGGAGGAGATCCTCCTGACAGTTATAGTCCAGTTCGTGGGAACTTTGGTGTTCGGTTATGTGATGGCGTCGATCACATCTGTGGTTTCTTCGGAGGACATGACAGCGATGCTCATCAAGAAAAAGATTGGGGAGCTTAACGAGTATATGGCCCACAGGTCCCTCGACCAGGAGTTGAGATTGAGAATCAGGGCGCACTACGAGTATCAGTGGAAGAGGACAACAATATACGACGAGGAAGGTTAGATTGAACAAGGAAGTGGGGGGAGCGTAGTGCGGGGAGCGTAGCAAGTGGCAGTGCGGGGAGCGTAGCGACCCACAAGCAGAGTTTGTTGCTCGTCGAGCGAAAGCAGCGAGTGTAGCGAGCTCCATAATGTGACGAGCGAAGTTAATCACCAAAGGTATCGGGGCAAGGCATGCCTTGTTCATTGCCCTTGGATCATGCAACTCGCTTCTCTCGCCACATAATGCTGCTATATACGATCAGCTAATAATCCCCCCCCCCTTGCTCCTCGCAGAGATCTTGAACTCCCTTCCTCCGTTCCTCAGGATGGATGTGGCCTGCAGCATGAACCTGGACCTCGTTAAGAACGTCCCTGTTCTGGCTGCCCTTGGTGATGATTGCATGGCGATGCTCGTAACAAAGCTGAAGCCACTCCAGCTAGTCCCTGGGGAAACGGTGGTGAAAAAGGGAACTGTGGGACATGAGATGTATTTCATCACGGAGGGGACCTTGGACGTCTACATCGACATTGAGGATGAATATCCAAAGTGCAGCCTGGAGCAGGGGAGCTACTTCGGGGAGCCGGCAATCCTCAGTAGCAAGCCGGTAAAGAGGAGCGCGAGCATTCAGGCCAGGGTCTTCAGTCAGCTTGAGAGGTGAGGGGGGGGGGGGGGCGAAGGATCGGGGGAGGGAAGCGACGACCGCTTACTACCACAGCGCAATAACTAACAACCTTCTGTTTGTCGCCTCGCTCATCTCAGCCTCAGTAAACAGGACTTCCTTCAGGTTGCAGAGCTGTTCCCTGACATTCTTAAGATGCTACAGGAAGTTCAAAGCCTGTCAGGCGAGGACGTGGAGGACCCGGTGAAGGAAGATGTTCTGGTTAAGACAACTTGTGAGAACACCAAACTCATTTTGGGTGAACTTCATTCCATTATGAGCAGACTAGACAAGCTCGAAGGTGGGAAAGGGAGTGGCGGGGGTGACGACGGCGGGGATGACGATGGTGGGGGTGACGATGGCGGGGATGAAAAGGATAGCTAGCTGTCGTTTACGGCGCGAATGAATGAATTATATTGTAAAACTAGCCGCACCATTTGTGAACTTTGGCAAGCGAAAAAAATGAAGAGTTGTTTTGGGGTTTAAATCGGTTCCACTAGACTAGAAGCCGTCGATCTTCTTGCTGAGGAATGCCGGTACGTCATCGATGCTCATCTTTATCTGCTCCGTGGTATCCCTGAACCTGACAGTCACTTGCTTGCCCTCCTTCTCAATGGTGTCAAAGTCCACAGTGATGCAGAAGGGGGTTCCGATCTCGTCCTGCCTCCTGTACCTCCTTCCGATGGCTCCTCCTACGTCCCAATCGACGTTCCACCTCATCTTGAGCTTGTCGTGGAGCTGCGATGAGCGAAGAGAAGTCGCGAAAGGGGTTGGGATGATGGGTGAGAATTATAGCGGTGGTTGGGGAGGGGGTGCGTCTTGTATGAAGTTACGAGCGTGTGCATTTTTTGGTCGCTAGCGATGTGCGTTGTCGTCTCGTTGCTTCTTCTTCTTCTTCTTCATCTCTCCTCATCCGATCTCACCTCCTTTGCAACCCCCACCAGATCCTCCTTGTTCTTCACCAGGGGAAGCACGGCTGCCTTGACAGGCGCCACCCGTGGGTGGAACTTGAGGAAGCTTCGCTTTTCCCCCCCAACCTCGTCCTCCGCGTATGCCGAGCACATGATGGCAAGGAACACCCTGTCCACACCCAGGCTGGGCTCGATTACGTGAGGGACGTACTTCTCCTTAGATTGCTCGTCGAAGTACTCCAGGTTCTTACCGCTGCCTGCACTGTGTGCCTGGAGGTCGTAGTCCCCCCTAGCTGCGATTCCCATTAGCTCGCTCTCACCGAAAGGGAACCTAAAGGTTACGTCTGTGCAGGCGTTAGCGTAGTGGGCAAGTCCGTCGCCCTCGTGAACGTCCCAACCAAGGAGGTCGGGACGGAGGCCCAAGGAGAGGAGGAAATCCTTGGAGGATGAGAGCCAGGCATTGTGGTGATCCTCCCAGCATGGACCGGGGGGGATGAAGTACTCGATCTCCATCTGCTCAAATTCCCTGGACCTGAAGATGAAGTTCCTGGGTGTGATTTCGTTCCTGAAAGCCTTGCCTATCTGTGCTATACCGAAAGGCACCTTCATCCTTGCCGTTTCCCTTATCGTCTTGAAGTTTACAAATATTCCCTGAGCGGTCTCGGGCCGCAAGTAAGACTTGCTCGCGCCGTCTGAGAGGGCTCCAACAGAGGTCTCGAACATGAGGTTGAAGTCGCGGGGCATTGTGAGGGTGGGGTTTCCAGAAGCCGGGGAGGGAATCTGAGATGAACGAGAAGCGAATCGCAAAAAGGGTTGGGCGAGGAGCGAAGCGACGAGCAGAAAGGTTGTTAGTTATATATACATATACACGTTACTAGTCCTGTCGCTCCGCTCCTCACTTGGCCTCACCTTTGACATTTCCTCCTCCGAGGCTTCCGTGAGGTCCTTGAATTGGAAGTCGTCGTACTTGGCGCCTTTCATGTCCATCTCCTTGAGGAGCTTCTTGGCCATCTTCTTGCCCTCCTTGGTCATATTTTCAGGGCTGTCCTCGTGGGCGGAGATGTAGGTAACGGTGGCACCGTCAACAACAATGGGAGAGAAGAAAACCTGGTCGGCCCTGGTAAGGAGCGGCAGTGGGAAGAAATGGGATTGCGAGCGAAGCGAGAGGGGGGAGATGTTAGTTATATGACGAGCGAAGGCGAGTCTAAATGAGATTCGAGATGAGCAGCCCTAAGGAAGTTCTCGATTCGTAGTCGTCGCTTCGCTCCTTCTGCCGCTCCTCCTGCCCTCACCTGAACCTCAGCTTGGTCTCCTTACAGTCTACCATGGGGTCCGAGAAGCCCCCAACGTGTCCCGACGACTCCCATATCTTAGGGTTGGCAATGATGGATGAGTCCAGTCCCACCACGTCGTCCCTCGACTGGACAAAGGTACGCCACCAGTGGTCCTTTATGTTCCTCTTCACCTCAACGCCTAGGTTGCCGTAGTCATAGAAACCCCCGTAGCCGCCGTAGACCTCTGAACTCTGCAGGACGAAACCCCTCCTCTTGCAGAGAGACACTATGTCCTCCATCTTGATCTTTGAATATTCCTGAAGCGCGTCGGTGGACGGTGTGTCCTTCCCTTCAGTCACTTCCGACATAGACGCACCGTCTGTGGTGATAGAAAATGAGGATAGGGAAGCCCATCTTCCCGACGTCGCTTTCCCGAGGTCAGGAATTTTTATGGTTAATTGACGACGTGAGGCAGTGGATATGAAAGCGTTCATTGTAGGTAACAATAAAAGTGCATTAAATAATATTATTGTGGGTGATAAACGCATTTAAAAAAAATCAGATTGTTAGGGGAGCACAGGCACAGGGCGCCATCTATCCACTTTTTCTTTTACTAATTTGTACTACCAAATGTGCGTATTTCATTACACGTTAATATTATTTTGATACTTAGCTATCATCATAATCATTTTGGCAGTCAAGTTACTAATATAAATGATTATAAAAGGAGTTGCAGTACACACATTAACGGCGACCCACCGATGTGAAATTTATCAGTTTATATCATTTAATGTTAATTATATGATATAATATATAAATATATACCATGATAAAGTATATATAATATCATATTAATCGTCAACTTACTCCTGACTTGTAAATATGGAGAGAAAATTGTAACTTTAAGGACCGCCGCGAGTTCGCTGTGTGCTGTGTGCCATCATTTTATATAACATTATTAATTATATAATATAAATCGACACGTTTCAATCACATCCACCCCTCCTTTCCACCCTCCTACTAACACAATCCCCAAACTCTCCCCCCAACCCCCCTCCCAACCACTCTCCCCGTCTCTCCCTCCTCTCCCTCCAGACAATGTTGTCCCGTCAGGTTTTCCGCATCGCCCCACGTGCATTTCCCGCTGCTCCCGCCCGCTCCTTCTCCCTCGCTTTGGACCTTGACCACAAGATGGTCGACAACGTCCCTGGAGTCTTCCGGTGAGAGAGAGAGAGAGATGGCTGGAGAGAAGCGAACGGTGTATCTTGTTTATGAACCTTTCACGCACCGACGCGCATATAACACCTATTATCTATTCCCTCAACTAACACTCCCCCCCACCTTCTTCCCCCTCCACAGCATCCAAACGTACAACAAGATCTCCCCCATCGGTCTGGGCACCTACCCCACCTCCCACTACGAAGTGGTCTCCGAGCCCCTAACCCCTAACTCCCACGGCATAATGATCCGCTCTCACAAGCTCCAGGAGGAGGAGGTCCCTTTGACAGTGCGTTGCATAGCCCGCTGCGGTGCCGGCACCAACAACGTTCCAGTCCCGCGCATGACCGAGCTGGGTATTCCGGTCTTCAACACCCCGGGCGCTAACGCAAACGCTGTTAAGGAGCTGGTCCTCTGCGGTCTCCTCCTCTCGTCCCGTAAGATCGTCCAAGGTATCAACCACATGAAGGACCTAGGGGACCAGGGTCTAGCCAAGGAGAGGGTGGAGAAGGACAAGGCCATGTTCGGGGGGCAGGAGCTTAAGGGGAAGACCCTCGGGGTCGTTGGACTTGGGCATATCGGGGCGGCTACCGCGAGGGACGCTAAGGCGCTAGGGATGAACGTTATCGGATACGACCCTGGTATGTCAATTGAGGTGAGGCAGAGCGAGGAGCGAAGCGACAGCAAAAGTAACGTACTGCAAATGTATACATAATTAACAACCTTTTCTGCTCGTCGCTTCTCTAATTGCAGAACGCTCTCAAGCTCCCCAACGACACCAAGCTCGTCGACTCCATGAAAAACGTCTTCGCGGCCGCCGACTACATTTCCCTGAACATCCCTTACATCAACAAGCCCGCCAGCGAGGGAGGAACCCACGGCATCATCGGAAGGGACCTCCTCATGACCATGAAGAAGGAGGCGAACATCCTCAACTTCGCCCGCGGCGAGCTCGTCGATTCCGAGGCCCTCAAGGACTGGTTCGACGCCGGGGCGACCGGAAAGTACGTCTCAGACTTCCCAGACGACCTCCTTTACAACCACGAGAATGTCATCCTCCTCCCCCACCTGGGAGCATCCACGGAGGAGGCGGAGGATGCGGCTGCTAGCATGGCGGCGAAGACCATACAGAACTTTCTAGAGAACGGAGAGGTGGGGGCAGGAGGAGCGAAGCAAGCGATGACTGCCGAATTGACAACTTCCTACATGACTAACCCACGAATGTCACCTTCCACTCGTCGCTTCGCTCCTCTGCCCTTAGATCGTCAACAGCGTGAACTTCCCCGAGACCAAGCTCGAGGCCAGGGGTGACACAACCGTCCGTATTGCCATTGTGAACGAGAACAAGACCGGAGTCCTGGCCAACATCCTCCAGGCCGTCTCCGACGCTAACCTCAACGTTCTCCAGCAGGTCAACAAGTCCCGCGACTCCGTCGCGTACAACGTGATCGACGTCGAGCTCGACAGCCTCGCGAGCGGAAAGTTTCAGAGCTGGTCGGAGCTACAGGAGACCCTTACCATGATCGACGGCGTCGTCAGCAGTAGATTCATGAACGATGTTTACGGTACCGGATACGCGAAGAAGGTCGAAGGCCAGTACTTCGTCTAAAGAAACAGCCTGGAAAAACCAAAGCCCTAAAGAAATAGCAAAGAGAACGTTTTGAAGAGATCTGTGGCTCCCTACTTTATTCTTTATAAGATCCCAACAAACGTACCCCTCTCCGCAAAACCAACTTCCAACCCCCGTCTTTAAGCCTTCTTCTCCTCCTCCATGAGGTTCTTGATACCCTCGTAGAGAGCGCAGATAATCTCAGCCTCCTGCGATGAGCGAAGCGAATCGCCGAAAAGAGATAGGATGAAGGATAGCGAGGAGCGAAGCGACGAGCAGAAGGTTGTTAGTTATAGTGCTATGCAGACTACGGTCGTCGCTACGCTCCTCGCTCCCCCTCACCTGAATCTGGAGCCTGGCACTAGGGGAAATATCGACGGTTCCATCGGCTCCGATCGGGGTGTGCTCGCCTCCCATTCCGCGCACGGACAGTCCTAGGGGCTTGGCGACTGCCTTTGCCTTTTTGTCTGATCCTCCGCTGGTGAGGTTGGGGATCTTGATATGGACGCTAGCCCTCATACCAGTTCCGAGGTTCGTCGGGCACGATGTGACGTACCCGTAGCTCTCCGAGTGTGCGAAGTTCCCGCATATCCTCTCCATGGTGTCGCAGGCTCCCTTGAGCCTGTCGAAGACATCGTTGAGGACCGTGGCCTTCTTCATGCACATTATGCGCAGGTGGTCCTCCTCGCCGACCCAGACGATGAAACCCTTGTCGGCGGAGACGTAGCAACCGCGACCGAAAGGCCAGTTGGAGGCGATTCCGGCAGAGGCGAGGTAAGTGTCGGCCGCCATGTCCTTGAACATAATGTGGGACTTGACAAGGTGCTGGTAGAACTTATCAGAGACCTCGAAGGGGCTTCCTGGGGTAAGGGAGTAGTAGTTTCCCCCGAACTCGGGGTCCTCGACGAGCTCCTTGAAGACCTTGACCATGTCAGCCTCCATGTTGATCCTGCCACGAGCGGAGCAAATCGCGAAAAGGGGTTAGGCGAGGAGCGACGAGTGGAATGTCATTTGTTATGTAAAATACGGACGATGTGTGCTATCGCTTCGCTCCAGCCTCGGTCAGTCTCACCTATCCTCCTTGGTCATGGCTCCTGGGAGAGGGTAGTTCGCAAGGTTGCGCCCAACACGGACGCGCATGGAGGTAGTGCCCAGGCCGAGCTTAGTAAGGTCGAGCTTTCCTCCGGCTGGGAGCCTGTCAGCGACGGTTCCAAGGTCCCAGTTGGTGATGTGCTAAAAAAGGAAGGAGAGGATGAGTTAGTGTCTGTCGTTCGTTCGTACCTCCGTTACGTCCCCGCGCCACCCCCACCCACCTTGACCTCCCCGGGGATTTTGTGGTAAGCCCTGATGACCTTGTCGAAGTAGGGCTTCAAATCATCGTAGTCAGAAGGCTGCATGGCATAAACTCCTACTCCGGAATCGTGGTTCTCAGCTCCACTCTTGACGCACGCGAGAAGGCGAGTCTTGAGGTTATCAGGGAGGGAGTCGTAGTACTTGATGTCGAACATCTTAGACATGAGCATGTCAGGCTGAGTAAAAAAACGAGGGGGGGGGGAGTGGGAGGCGAAGGTCGGCGAAAATTGGGTTAGCGCGTTTTAGTTCCCAACTATCGGGCGTGGACATTACAATAATTCAAGTAATTGCCCTTCCCAGACCCTCAAGTCCCCCTCAGCCCATAAATGATCCAAAGATCCCGTAACTGTACGCACGTTGGCAGTCCTACCCTCCTCAATCTGGCCGAGGAGCTTGGTGGTAGGGTCGAGGTTGGACACAATCTTCTCAATCTTTGCCAACCTATCTGCGATCTCGTCGGAAGTCGCGCATTTTGCCTGCCTTTGCTGACTCTGCTGCATCAGGACCAGCGCAGTCGGAACGGCCAAAAGGCCCAGAGCCTTGGCATAGCGGAAGGAGGACGACTTCTGCTGGTTGGCAGTGCTAGTAGTTGCGGCGCGAGTGACCTTGGGAACCTGGCGAGAGGTGCGAGCGGCAAGGCGAGACAACATGATCAAATGGGTTTTGGGTGTCGAAAGATCCCTTGATGAAGGCTGTTGGAAGTAGGATTTGCCAAACTGGAAGTTGAATTTGGTTGCGCCCTGGTACGAAGATTTTTTCGTGTTGTACTTATTATGATAGCTCATCGGCCTAAGAGTTCCGTCGCTGGAATTTCCGAGCCACAGCGACCTTTCTCATCACTTAACATGTAATTTCCCCCACCCACTCCTCCAAAACGCCTTCTCCTCCGCGGAAAAACTCTAGTCTGTCGAATTTGCAACGTTGCTACCACGAAGCGAAAAAAGTCATCCTCGTTCTATCCAAAGCTCTTCAAAACTGAAGTCAAATTTCTCCTATTAATACTTTCCAAATCCAAACCTCCCGAATACAAAGAAATCATCCTTGACCCCTCGTATATTGAAAAAGTTAGGGACCAGAATGGCTACTTTCCAGACTGTTTCGATCGAGAACATTCCGTCGTACTCTTCATCCAACACCAATCCCAAATCCAGCTCAAATCACCTCGACGCTCGGTTCCTAATAGACCATGCCCTGAATGAGAAGCTGTCTCTTTTCAGGGGGGCAGCCTACGCTGTTGAGGCCGATGCGCTACTACTCTCGACCAACGAGTCCTTCAGTGAACGAGCGGGTGTCACTGGTGAAGTATGGAAGCTGTTGGGAAAGGTAAGATCGGAAGGGAGATGAGCAGAGTACATCTTACTGTCAATGTTCAAGGGCGACGTGGCCTTTGTTTTTTCTATAAACTATCCAATCCAGCCCCGCTAACATTCTTCCCGTCCTCTCCTTATCTCAGGATCTACAGAGGGAGTGCACAAAGTGTGACAAAGTGAGGACGGGAGAGGTTGCGATAACGGGGTCCGGTAGGCTTCCTTGTAAGAGGATAATGCACTCCGTCGGACCTCGATACAACGAGCAATACAGGTTAGTACTTCGACGTCATCGTGTCTCCCTTCGTCCCCATCCTGCTCCTTTTCCCCCCCCCCAAAACCTCATCCTAACCATTATTTCTTCCCTCACGTCTCCCAGAACTGCTGCGGAAAACGCTCTTCACTTTTGCTATCGAAACTCCCTTAGGCTGCTCAAAGAGGAAAACTTGAAGACCCTTGCAGCCACTTGTGTTTACACCAAGAGGAAGAGGTACCCAAGGGACGCTGCAGCCCATATTGTCATCCGTACCGCTCGCCGTTTCCTTGAAAAGTACGGCGGAGAAATTGACAAGATTGTCTTCTGCTTCGACGACGACGAAGACATGGCGATTTACAACAGAATAGTCCCCCTCTACTTCCCCAGGAACGATGAGGAGCTCCAAAGCTCCATCGAAAACCTTCCTGAAGACGTGGGCAACGAGGATGGAGAGACTGTCATTGCCGAAAGAAAGATAAGGATCAATAGCTTTCCCATTGCGCCAACACTTTCCAAGAACTTGTTCGAGGCAAAGGCCAAGAAGAACGAGAGGGGGTTTGAGACCATGGACCCGCTTGTTGACCTCGCGCAGTCCCATTTCCATGTGAATGGATTCGCTCAGATGGTTCCCGACCAGGATGAGGTTCGCAAGCAGGCTGTCCAGAGGCAACTTAAGAACATGAGCAGGTGAGATTTGATGAGGATCGAAGAACGGAAGGCTGGAGCGAGGTCATAGATAACTAACAACCTTCTGCTCGTCGCTTCGCTCCTCGCAGGGGAGAGCGTAGCAACCTTCGTTATGAGAGGATGCTTAGAGATAGCCGCGCCGAAGACTTGAGCGATATCGCCAAGCTTGGCTTTATTTACAAGTCTGGGAGGGACATAAACGGTAGCACCATTATTGTCATTGTTGCACGGCACCTTCCGGCCAAGGCTATTGACATGAACAGGGTGCTGCTTTACATCATTAGGGTCATGGACAGTATCGTGGAGAGATCCTACAGCATCGTTTACGTTCATTCAGCCATGCAGAGCCAGAACCAGCCGGAGCTTAGCTGGATGCAGGAAGTTACTTCCATCTTCAACAGGAAATACAAGAAGAACCTCAAGAAGTTCTTCGTTGTCCACCCTACGTTCTGGGTGAAAATGGTCTTTTGGTCCCTTTCGCCCGTCATAAGCGGCAAGTTCTGGGGCAAGCTCAAGTACGTGAATGCCCTAAGCGAGCTGGAGAAGTACCTGGAAATTGAGAAACTTGACCTCCCAGAGCAGGTCATAGCCCACGACAGGAAGAGGTCCGGAAGCAGCGGTGCAACTGCCACGGCAGGAGCCGCTTTTGCCGCAAGAGCTGGACTCGGTGGCGGTGTTTCTGCGTCTGCCGTTCCTGCACCAACCCAACAGGCAAGTCGGATCAGCGACGTGAGAAAGGCCTTGTGAGGTGACATGGCAAGCAGAAACCAAACTTATACGAGTTTAAAATAATTACGGCCTTTCGTGGTGCAATGGTTTGCAGTTTATTATATACCCCCTCCTTCTCCTCTTTACTGAAACAATCTTCCCTCCTCCTTAATCCTCTGGTAACTCTACCTCGTATTCGCTAGGCTTCTTTCCTGGGTTCATCGCCTTGTCTAATTCCTTTTCGAGGTTTGTAAATTTGTTAGCGATTCTCATCTTCTCCATGCATTCGTTAACCCTCCACTTCCTCATGTTAGCATCATGGGCCACAGCCTTCCTCTCCTCAATGAGATCAAGCTTGGCCTGTCTGATGGTCTCAGTCCTGTCATCGTCCGCGTTGGCAGCGGCCTGGCGCTGATTCTGGATAGCGTCGTGGATGCTGTTGATGCGTTTGACGTTGTCCCAGACTTCCTTTTGGCGAAGACCGTTGTGGGTCGCCAAAATCGCATGTTTCCTTCTCACAATCTTCTGCACCTCTTCGTAATATCCGTCACGATCCTCGGCGTGCTTTAAAGTGGACATCCGGAAGTCCTCGTTCTTCGCCATTGCTCCCTTGTAAGCGTCCTTCTGGCGCCTGTGCTTATCTGCCAGCGCCTTGGCGGCCTTCTCGACTTCCTCCCTCCTCTCCTCGACCTTCTGCTTCTTCATGATAATGTGGTCCGCCACTCTCTTGTCGTAGTCCACTTTTTTCTTGATCTGCTTGTCCTTCTCCATCTTCTTGGCCCTCTCAATACGGAGCTCAGCCTTGGCCCTCTGTTCCCTGATTTGGATCGCCTTGATGCGCTTGCGCTCTTCAAACGCCGCCTGGATCCTCTCGTTTTTCTCCTCCATTAGCTCCCTCTTGATTTGGGAGTCCCTCTCCATCTTGTCAAACTTGGCCTTGGTCCTGGCCTGCTCGTCCGCCAACTTCTTAGCAGTTTCGATCTCGACCTCTCTCGCTTTCTTCTTCCTCGCGATCTCTTCAATCCTCTCGCGCTCCGCGCGCCTTCGCTCTGCAGCCATCTCCTTGGCGGCCGCCTGGTTCCTCTTGTGGATCTCATCGTCCAGTTGGGCCTTGTTGAGGAGGTCCTGGTTCTGCTTCGCCTTTATCTGCTTCTTCTTGGTCTCCGCCTTGATCCTGTCGGTGAACTTCTTCTGCTCGATCCCGATGCGCTCGGTTTTAAGGAGCTTCGCCTGGAGCTCAGCCATTGTGGCCTCGCTGTGAATAACACGGTCAATCTCCTTCTTCTGCCTCCTCTTGATGGCCTCCATCTTCAACATCTCCTGCGCCATCATGTCGGACTTTTTGGAGGCAGCGGCTTCGGCCATCAGCCTGATCGCTGTCGGGTCAGACTTCGGTCCAGACTTCTTGAGGTCCAGGGTCTTCTTCTTCTTACCACTAGGGTCGCCAGATTCCGGGCACCAGTGCATCTTGATCTTGGTCTTCTTATAGTCCGCGAGGGAGGCATGCTGTGTGAATTGCTGTGAAGGGATTTCGAAAGGAATGTACGGAGGGTAAGAAAAAGTGTCCTCGACAGTTGGAGGAAGTTGGGTACCAACTGTTTTGCCTACCTTGCAAACCTCGTACTCGTCCCTGCATTGGCTAATTTTTAGTGCTCTTTTGTCTTCGTATGAGTCAAACTTGATCTTGAGGGTGTCCTTGTTATCAAAACCCTTGACTATGAGCTTGCGTGGGTCAATGGGATAGAGCTGTTGAGGGTTGGAGGGTGGTGAGCGGCAAAATTGGCAAAGGTGAGAAGCGAGTCAAGAGACGGGGTGGGGATAGCGAGTTAACATCGCGATAGAGATAGCCAGGAGCCAAAAAATCCATCTACACACCTCACGGGGAAGGTAACCAAGACGTTGACAAACAAGCAGAGATCGGGGAGAACCGAGAGCTTGAGCATCGCCGAGGTTAGGGCCAGGCTCCTCGGTCGTGAAGTTGTCCAAATTGATCGACAGATCCAGCTTTTTCGTCGTGTTCATGTTAGGCTTTCTGTTGTCCCCTGGAGTTGGGACAAAGTGGAGGAGGGAAAGGGGGAACTCAATGGAGCAAACAACCTGGTTAAGGGAACTATTTCACGTAAAAAAAATTCTTATAGACGTTTGAATATATTGTCGTTAGAATGAGTTAACGTGGCGACCGTCAGATACTTGAACAAGTCCTATAAATCCTTGATTGATGAGGTCTTGTACCCCTATAACAACCTAATGTACCACTTTTGTAGGTAGCTCGCTCGTAAAGCCGCATAGCGTCGTTCCGACGCAACCACCGCGAATTAAGGGAGGTTAACATCAAGAAAGGCTCAAGGATTTGGTGATCAGCCCCCACCCATCAGGGGAGCCAATGGCAGGACGATCAAGGATCAAACCTTGTTAATGAAGTTCCTCCTCGCTACCCTGGTTTCTTTGGCGTCTGCTTCCCAGCAGATTGACACTGATGGTGTCTTTGTCCACCTTTTTGAGGTTAGTGTTACCTTCCGTGTGGTGTAATAGCACAAAATACCCATCTTCCCCCTCTCGACTGACTCCGCTATCCTCCCTCTAACTGCAGTGGTCTCACTCTGACGTCGCCGATGAGTGCGAGAACTGGCTCGGCCCTAAGGGATTCGATGCTGTCCAGATCTCTCCTCCCAACGAGCACATCACTGGGGACGAGTGGTGGACTAGGTATCAGGTGGGTTCCGAGATGAGCAAGTGCACTTGGTGTATTTTGTGCTTGGTTAGCCTTACTGACCCCTTTCCACCCTCCCTCCTCCTCTATAATCCCTTGAGTCTGCGCAGCCCGTCACCTACAACATCACTTCGCGCTCTGGGGACCTCAACTCCTTCCAGGATATGGTTGACAGGTGTGCTGCAGTGGGCGTCTCCATTGTTGCCGATGCTGTAGTGAACCACATGGCCTCTGGATCCTCTGGAACCGGTGTCGGAGGCACTGGCTACTCCAACCGCCAGTTCCCCGACTACGATCAGACCGACTTCCACCACACCTCCTCCCTTGACGTCAACTGCGCCGTCACTGATTACACCAACCAGCAGAACGTACAGGAGTGCGATCTGGTTGGTCTCCCTGACCTTGATACCTCCTCCTCCAAGGTGCAGGACCGCATCGCGCAGTACCTCAAGGATCTTTACTCCATGGGAGTTACTGGCTTCAGGATTGATGCCGCCAAGCACCAGGAGGCGAGCCAGATGAACGGATACCTCAAGCAGCTCCCTGACGACGCCTTTGTCTTTGGAGAGGTCATCGAAGGTGGAAATGAGGCGGTGAAGCCCGAAATGTACGAGGATTACTGCTACATCACTGAATTCGACTGGGCTCAGGAGGTCGCCCCCAACGTTGTTAGCGAGGGAAAGATGCAGTACTTGAAGTCCGTGGGGGAGTCCTGGGGGCTAGAATCTTCTGATATCTCCGTCACCTTCACCGACAACCATGACACCCAGCGTGGCAACGCTCCCCTCACCTACAAGGATGGGGATGTTTACAAGCTCATGAACATGTTCATGATCTCCCACCCTTACGGATATCCTAAGGTCATGTCTAGCTACTATTTCACAGACCACGACGCTGGACCTCCCTCCGCCGGTGCCAACGCTGACACTTGCGGTGACGGAAACACTTGGGTTTGTGAGCACCGTTGGACCGAGGTTGCCAACCTCGTCAACTGGAGGAAGGAGGCCGTCAAGGGAGAGAAGGGAACTCCGTCTGTTGACAACTGGACGGCTTCAAACGACGGAAATGGCATCGCCTTTTCCCGTGGCGATTCTGCCTTCGTTGCAATCAACCGGAGCGGAGGATCTTGGGATGGAAGCTTTCAGACCTCCATTCCTGCCGGAGATTACTGTAACGTCATGGTGTCTGACGATTCCTCCAACTGCGAGTCAGTCACTGTTGGAAGTGACGGAATGGCCAGCTTCTCTGTCCCAAGCATGAGTGGAGTTGCCATCCATCTCGGAGCTCAGGCTTAAACTGTAAGTTTTGCGAGTTTTCGACTTATTGATAAGGCCATTGCTATTAGGGCATTTAAAATAAGAATGAGGTGATTTTGTGGAATTGTGGGGGAAAATGAAAAGCAGTTTTGCATAGAATTTTTAACTCTTATTAGTTTCCTCCTTGACCCTGAGTCATCCAGGCTGGTAGAGTCGAGCCCCTTCCTCTTCCCTTTGGCGCTCCACCCTGCACACTGCCGCCGGCCCTGAAACCTTGAGTGGGTGGTGCTGGTGGCTGCTGCTGTTGCTGCTGCTGCTGCTGGAACTGGGGTGGGGGTTGTCCGTATCCGGGGGAAGGTTGGCCGTATCAGGGAGGAGGTTGGCCGTACCCCTGCGGGGGCTGGGTGAATC
>Ga0115006_10000940_pt1 | contig 17132 bp, 9 predicted proteins | sample ArcOceMetagenome_3_FD_88943 | JGI IMG/M metagenome (GOLD analysis project Ga0115006, IMG submission 88943) | Marine eukaryotic phytoplankton communities from Arctic Ocean - Arctic Ocean- Svalbard ARC20M Metagenome | ecosystem: Environmental > Aquatic > Marine > Oceanic | place: Arctic Ocean...
GACATGCACCACGGTCCCGCCAGACACGGGACCAGATGCAGGAGCAATAGCAAACACGGTCGCCGACGACATGTACTCAAACGCAAGCTCGGATGTGCTCCACACCTCGCTGTTCACGCTGGCAGCGACTGAAATCAGTCCGCTTTTGTGCGCCGGTGAAGCACATTCCACGCCCAATCCAGCAGCACGGCTGCGGAGTGGAGCAATGGTTCCGAACTTGCACGTCAAGAAGGACGCCGTGCCGACATCGAGGGTACTCATTGCTAGCCGCACGACAGTACCGCCACTCTGTGACCCTTCTCGCGGGACAATCGCCACCACTGCACCTTCCTCAATGTACTCGTATATGATGTCGTTGTGGCTGAATTGTTCGCCGTGGTCACTTGTGCTGATCTCGATCACCACCCTACTGGGCTCATGAGCGGGGGCCTCGCACTTGACCAGCACAGAAGACACAAATTCTGCCTGCACCTGAGAATCGTACCCAACGTGGCAAAATGCCTCGTTGCCGACCATATGTCTACCGGATACCTTGATGACCGACACACCACTGTCAATGCCGATCACTGGATTTAACCCTGTCACTGTTGGCATTATCTGGTACTCCAGCACAGTAGGATGCAACGACAAAATGTCCGAGTCCTCAATCGCCATGTCGAGTGCCACAAAGCCTGGGGCTCTAGGGGGGGTCATACACAGGAATGTGCCAGCAGACAGCTTTGATGCGGGCACTGGGAATGTATCCACGATGCAAACCAGGGACATGTCGGTATCTTCCGAAGGCCACAGCGATAGCGTAATCTCTCCTCCTCCCTCAGCTAGCACGCGGGTTGGGATAGGACCGAGAGTGCTAATCATGGCTTCGTAATGATACGCGGCCTCGCTGAAGGTATGATCGAACCCGTTCAAGGTTATCTCCACGGGTACATTGCCCGGCGCATGCGCTGGCATGAGGCAGGATATCTCATCGGTGCTCACGTGCGACGCATGGACGCCAGATATGGTGCCTACCCGGCACATAACATCGTCAGAGTCCATGAAGCCCACATATGAGCCGTGCATGACCAGCATACCTCCACCCTGCTCAGAACCAGCCAACGGGTACAATCCCTCAACTTCGGGCGACTGCGCAAACTTGAACGCCTGCATGTCAATTGTGGTATCTAATCCGTTGACAGAGAGCTCAAGATTTGCTTTACCCAAATCACTAGCGGGCGCTTCACACTTCAGCAGACGCGATGACACGACGTGCGTCGTATCGCTGGAACCATCACTGGTATGGTTAGAGAACACACAGTTGGTTCCCTCATCAAAATCACCCGCGGTGTTGAAATGATCGCCATTCACTGCGATGACAGTACCACCTCGAGCAAAACCAGACTTGGGAGTGATACCGAGCACTGTCGGAGGCACAACGAAGTGGAACTGCGTGCCCGTGACAGTGAAATCTTGCTTGTTCACGGATACCTCCATAGTAGCCAAGCCTGCCTTCATTGAAGGAGCTGCACACACAATCTGGTTTGCCGTGCGAGACAGTGCCGCTACAGGAGTTGAGCCAAACTTGCACATCGCCCTGCCGCTCGACGGGAAGTTCACGCCATCTACCGTTACTCTCGTGCCTCCTCTCACCACGCCAGCTGTCGGATAAATGGATGTGATGTTTGGTGGAGGCGTGTACGTAAACGAGACATCGTGCATATCGTAGTCGGCTGCGTTGGAGTGGAGGCCAAGAGGCACCGGACCTTCGCGGTGTGCCGGGACCTGGCACGATGTTGCCGACGACGACAACCACCTGGACGCGATATGCGAGATTGTCCCGACCCTGCAGGACAACGTCTCAGTGTTTCGCATCCCGGAACCGGCGAGCTTGAGCAAGGACCCCCCAATCACGGAGCCCTGCCTTGGTGCCACGTAATCCAGCTGTGCGGTTGACTCGTAAGCAAACAAATATCCCGCGCCGCTCCAGTCCATGCCCAGATTGTTTGACACCTCCACAGTAAGTCCGAGTCCCGAGGTATGCGGTGGCGACTCACACATGATCTGCGTTGACGATACAAATATCGCAGTCGTCTCTGGGTAATATCCAAACTTGCACAGCGTCTGGGGCGTGAAGTTGATGCCCTGTACGATCACGAAAGTGCCACCGAACGCAGCACCCGAAGTGGGCCCGACGGTATCAATCTGTGAAGGTAACTTTTTGAGGAAATCTTCATCCTTGTCATCGGGATCAGCGGGTGACAGTAGACTGTTCCCAAACTCATCTGTGATGACGGTGTTTGCCTCGTCAATATCCCCCATCCCGTCTCCACTGTTTGGAACAGTGCACAGGATGGTGTTCGCGTCCTGCACGGTCCCAGGGACGAAGCCCAAACTGTTGCCCAGGTTACAATACACCTTTTCGCCTGGATGAAACCCTGCCCCGATCACGGTCACGGTTCCGTCGTTGTTGTCCGTCACCGTTGTGAGCTCGGGTGTCACCACGTACTCATACAAAACCTCCCTATCGTTGGGGTCATCGTACGTGTGGTAATCGTTCTGTATGCCGATGTCGAAGAGAACCACCTCAGGTGCATGTGCGGGAGCGATGCATCGGAACTCATCCTGTGCTATCCACTCGCCGGAAACCGGGCCGATGGTGCCAAATCTGCACGCCATCTCGTGTAGCTCGCTGAAGTAATACCCAGCGGCGATGACCGTGTTGCCGCCGTTCACGGTGCCGCGTGACGGAGCCACGCCGGTGACCCGTGGTATCTCGTCAAATATGAAATTAGGACGCACCAAGGGTTCTGCCGCGGTGGATCCGGGCTGCGTCACCTCAAGTGCATACGCTCCAGACTCTAGCGCAGGAACTTCGCAGTGCATCAATGCTGAAGACACCACGAACGCAGTGGCTCCTACCCAGCCGAATTTGCACTGCACATCGTCGAAAATAAAGTTTCGACCGGTGATCTGCACCACGCTTCCACCTCCGTTGAACGCAACCTCCGGGTACGCGACGTCAACCTCAATCGCGGGTTTCACCTCGACAAACACGGCGTTCGACTCAGAGGCACCAACCGGTAGGCGCTCGTAGTCCTTGCCGTTCCTCGCCACGTAGACGGTGTGAAATCCTGCGGATACCGACGGAGCGATGCACGTGACGTAATCAGCAGACAACACGCCGGGTGACTCGGTGCTCCCAAACATGCACTTGGGGGTTTCCATCGGGTGCGCAAGCGGCAGATGGATCGCCACCTCCGCGCCACCAGCCGCTGGAAGCTGCGTGGGGAACGCGGCGTCCACTCCGGACATCTCCTGATACACGAATTTGACTTCGCTCCGGGTGAAGTCCCTCTGGTTGGACGATATCTGGACGGGATGACCGCGCCTGGAGTTGGGTGGCGACGGCTGCATCGCGGGCGACACGCACTCAACTTGATGCGATCCCCGCCACACTCCGCTCGACTCTATGGTACCCACCCGACACCTCAGCGCGTTGGTGCTCGCGAAGTTCCTTCCGCTCACCGTCATCACCGTGCCACCTTGCGAGTTGCCCATCCTGGGCTGTACTCTCTCCACCGACGCCTTCGGGGCATACTGGAACTCAACGTCAGAGAACTGATTGAACACGCCGTTGGGGTTGGACACGTCAACCGTCACCCCATCCTCGTAATGCGCGGGAGCCTCGCACTTGGCCAGGGTGCTCGAAATAAAGTAAGCACCCATCGCGTTCTCTCCCACCCTACATCTGTACGACGGCTTGAGGTCTTCCCCCCTGATATCGATCACCGCGCCCCCGCCAACCTCGCCGTAGACTGGGAAGATGCTGTCAACCTTGCCAGCCGCTACGTACTGGTATCCGTCAGCCTTGGGGTATCGCGATCGCGACTCGCTCTGCACCGTCTCGCCGTTCACCGTGAACTCCACGTGCACGAAACCTTCCCCTCTGGGAGGCGTGATGCACGTCACAAGATCGTCGTGCAGGTAACTCGTCGCAGTCTCAGTCGCATCCACCCTGCATCGAAGCTCCACGTTTTTCATTCGCTTCAGGGCCCCGAGGTTGGTGCCCGCGACCGTGAGAATGTCCCCACCGCTGGTCGATCCCTCGTTCGGATAAAGCCACTCCACCTCGGGCACCTCATAGCCCACTGCGACGCGACGGAGGGGATCAGGTCAGATCAGTCGGGACGTCGCGATCGGGGACTCGTTCAAAAATCGCCCTCGCGGGAGGAAACAGTGCAAAAAATCACCAAAATGCGCGGGGTCGCCGCGAGTCGCGCGTCTCCCGGAGCGACCAGACGCCCAAGGAGATGCGCGGAGTAGACCATGACTTACCCGTGGGAACGACGACCAATAAAAGCATCATAAATATCTGAGTGAATTTCCCCCACAGGCGTTCTCCGCCGCGCCCTCGGCTCCGCCAGGGCGCCAGCCCACGCCCGGAGACCCTCTCGCCCCGGAGCACCGCCATCGCCGCTCCCCCTGACCGCTAAAAGAAAACGAAACGGGCAAACAACAAGACAACAATACGATGTGCGGTCTCCTCCACTGACGAGGCGGTCCCCTCCGAGGAAAACCTCAGCACCCGCCGCCGGCGAGGCGTCGAGAACGACGCTGTTGCTCGAACCTGCCAGGCGCGAGGGTCCCTGGGAAACTCAACAAAGGTGTGGGCGACGACCCCGGCTCCTATAAGAGTCGAGCCCTCTCGAGGAGGTCGCCCCGCCCGCGATACCTAAAGTTGCCCGGGAGTGAAAGCTAGGGCTCCCTGGGTCAACTAAGCGCTGCTAGTGCGCGATTGGCGCGACGACCGCCCGGCCGGTGAGCTTTTGGCCTGTCACGGACATCCAAAAGTTGGGCAACAACGGGGAAGACCTCGGCGGGAAACAGCGTTCAGTTCACAAATACACAGACCTAGGCTAACTATGGTTATCTCACCACAATGTTTCAGCCATGTTCACTATCAAAAGGGAGGTTTGAATCGCGAAAATACAACCGAATGACACACGTAATAATGTGTGGGATATTTCCGTATTTCCGTATTTCGGAGGCTATTTTGTATGCAAAAGAGTAAGGAGATGGGATGGAGATTGGAAGTCCAGAAGAAGGAGAGAAGGAGAAATGAGTATTTGGGCATCGGACGCGCGGACTGCCTCGCCCTCTTTAGAAGCACACGGGAACGGGACAACATGGTGCGTCACTCCCCACGAACGATCCTCTCGACCGTCCCACATCGGTCGCGTCCGGCTTCCCTCGTCGCCGTTCGGCGGGGACGCCGTCGCGTTCGTTTGCCGCCGGCGATGGGCCCTCCTCGGGTTCTCGGCTCAAGCCCTAAAATCTGAAATCCGCGTCGCGCTCCGTCGCCGTCACGCTGACGCCTCGCATCACGCCCTCCCCTCAACAGGTCACTCCCCTCGTCAAGCATAAAATCGTCAAGAAGCGAACCCTTAAGTTCAAGAGGTTCCAGAGCGACCGCAAGGTCACCGTCAAGGTGCGTCGAGATTCCGGCAAAACACACACCACTGGCAAGCAGCGGAGTCGCGTGCGGGACGAGACCCCGAACGGATCCGCGCGCAGCCTCGCGCGGCGCGAGTCTTCCGTGCGAGAGTTTGTGCGGTCGCCGGACGCAACCGAATACACCGGACGCATGCGCGGGGCATGAGGCGTGTTCGGAAACGCTCGTCGACCGCCCGCGCGGTTCTCCGCCCGCGGCTTGGCCATCCTCTACAGAAACTAGGGTTCTGGGCTTTTTTCTCCTGCTCATCTCTCTCCGACACCCGCGCTGACCTCGCCCGTTCCCATTCCTCCCCTTCTCGGTAACAGGAGTCTTGGAGGAAGCCCCGTGGTATCGATGGCCGCTTCAGGCGCAAGTTCAAGGGTCTTCCCCCCCACCCCAACGTCGGCTACGGGTCCAACAAGAAGACCAGGCACCTGCTCCCCAACGGCTTCCTCAAGTTCGTCGTCCACAACGTCGCCGACCTTGACCTTCTCTTGATGCACAACAGGAAATACTGCGCCGAGGTTGCCCACAACGTCTCCGCGCAGAACCGCAAGGCGATCGTGGAGCGTGCGCAGCAGCTCAACGTGAACGTGATCAACAAGTCGGCCAAGCTCAGGAGCGAGGAGGACGAGTAATCGGCGTGCACGTCACAGCTGTGGGGGTTTGCTCTTTGTAGTGCTTTGTGCCGAGGGGATGGGTATCCGCCTCGGCAAGGGTTTAGCGCGCTGTTTATCGTTGTGATGATAACCGCGTAAAAACAAATCGTTCGCCCGTTCGTACGCCCGTTCGCCCAGCGCCGCGCAACTCATCCCGCCCACCTGGAGGTCGGTTGCAACTGAAGACGAGAAGCGCCGCAAGTTGCTCACTTGTAGTTTTCACACCTCGCGACCCCGCCACCACATACCTTTGGCGGGAGGCGTCTAGCTTAGTCGCGTCGGATTCGCTCGCATCGATTCCGAACGAGCCCTCGAATCGATAGTTTCGAAACGAGTCGACATGTCGGCCGAGGTTGCGCAGGAGACCGTGGATGACTTCGTCGTGGTGAGCACAATCGCGACAAATTTTTCCCACCCCTTCCTTCCCTTCCTTCCCTTCCTTCCTCGGCGTCCCCTCGTCGCCTTTTCTTCGTCCACATATCCTCCTCCGCTGACCATCTGTTCACACTCATACAACTAGGCTGCGAGATACGGCGACATGGAGGATGTGCAGCAGCACCTGAGTCAGGGCGTGTCGGTGGACGCGGTCGATGTCGAGGGGCGCACTGCACTCTTCTTCGCGGCCGCGAACGGCCATCTGGAGATTGTCGAGCTGTTGTTGGAAAAGGAGGCGGACCCTAACATCGCGAACGCGCAGGGGAACACCGCGCTGCACTGGGCGTGCGTCAACGGGCACACCGCCGTGGTTGAGAAGCTCCTCGGTGTGGGTGCCAAGACGGCGGTGTGCAACGCGGGTGGGCGAACCGCGCTGGACGAGGCGATGCACAACGACAGGCAGGAGTGCATCGATGCCATCCTGAAGGCGTCGGGGGTAGAGGACGAGGAGCACGAGGATGATATCGAGGTGGAGGGTGAGGAGGCGGAGGAGTTCATCGTGGGGCCGGACGACAAGATGGAATGATTAAAAAAACTTATTTGACCGCAGACGCGCCACCTCACTTGGCTGCCGCGAGGTTTTCCGCCACGTTCTTCCAGTTTACGATTTCCCAAACCGCCTTGACGTAGTCCGGGCGCAGATTTTTGTACTGCAGGTAGTACGCGTGCTCCCAGACGTCGACGCCAAGAAGAGGGGTCAAGCCGACAGTAGCGCACGGGTCCTGGTTCGCGGTGGTTGCAATCTTGAGCGAGCCCGAAGCCTTGTCATAACCCAGCCAGCCCCAGCCTGAGCCCTGCACGGCGACGGTCTGCGCGGAGAACTTCTCCTGAAGCTTTGCAACGGAGCCGAAGTCTCGCTCGATGAGCTTCAGCAGCTCTCCATCGGGAGGCGCGCAGTCCTTCGTGGGAGCGAGGTTCTTCCAGAAAATGGAGTGGTTGACGTGCCCGCCCCCGTTGAACTTGATGGCGCCCTGAAGGGAGATCATCGTGGCGTAGTCGCCCTTGATCTCCGCCTCGGAGTACTTCTCCATCGCCACGTTAAAGTTGGTGACGTACGTGTTGTGGTGCTTGGAGTGGTGCAGCTGCATGATCTCGCCGGTGATGACGGGCTCGAGCGCCCCGTAATCGTAATCGAGGTCCGGCAGCTTTGCCGCGACGAAAGTACGGACTTGGGGGGCGTTGCCGAGCGGCTTGACGGCCCCGGCGAGGCGACGAGCAGTGCGGAGCATGGTGAAAACCCGGGGTGCGCACTGTGCACTGTGGTCTGGGCTCGATCTGGGCCTTTGTTATTTCTGTTTCGTGACATTCCGAGGATCTCATATCAGGCAGCACGGGAGAGATGACTCGTATCGGGGTCGTCGTCTCGGCCCTTCTGCTCTTCGCAGTCGCATCGGTGGCTGCGGAAGAGCAATACACCACCTCCGACTTCAGCACTACCTCCGACGTCAGCAGGATGGAGTTCCAGACCTGCAGCGGATGACGACTCAACAAGCACCCGGAGCTCAAGCAGTTTTTCAAGGAGACTGTGGACAAGGGGCTCATCGACGGGGTGCGCGTGAGATACATCCCCGGGAACGCGCCGGAGCTCGTGATGTTCGACCTGACCGGGCAAGAGAAGGAAAGGATAAATCTGGAGAAGATGACCGTGACGGAGATCAGGGGAATGCTCGCCTCGCACGGGTTCGCCGAGCGCGCGAGCAGGGTTGAGTTGTAGTCCTTGAGAGATGCCTCGAGCCGAGTGAAACCGCCGCCTCGACGCGCGATGACGTCTGCACCGCTAAAGCGCGAAATACGTGCTCGGTTCAGGCCGATACGAGAGCGATCGAAGGCCTAACGCTTCGGGCCCGAAGGCACCGTGTATCTTTAGGAAAGTAAGAGTTAGCTATGGAATCTATAAGTCGGGACGGTCAGTCCTTCAGCTGACGTTGCAAACCGGCGGCGGTGACTTTTCGGAAACCCCTCATCTCTGAGAAGACAGAGTCCGTCCCTGAAGTCGCGTCCTTGTTGATTGTCGGGTTGGCCAACTCGATACCCTGGATCGGAGTGAACGCCAGGGAGGAGGACAGACCGTTCGTTGCGCCGCCGCTGCCGTAGTTCATCAACTTCTTCTGCACATTCTTGGGCACCTTCATCTTTGTGGGCTTGGCCGTGAGCTTGAGCTTCCCACTGGCCGCCGCCATGCCCGCGGAGGTTCCGAGTGTTCCCAGGCCCTCGCCTTCGTATCCAATCTCCTCCTCGGCGACGTTGAAGTTGACCCTGTTCGCAGCCTTCCTCATGTCACTCGCGCCGAACCGTTCCTTCCAGGCGCGAGCTCTCTTGCCGCCTCTTCGCTTCTTCGCCTCGCCGCCGGGGATCGCGAGGGGCTTGGCGGTCCTCGCCGGGGGGGGCTCCTGCCACTTCTCGATCTTCTTCACCATCTCCGTGTGCATGCCGCGCCCCGTGGTTCCGCTCGGATCCTCGCCGAAAGCGTCCACCCGAGCCATCAGCGTGCACTTCCCCGCGACCAAACGAGCGGCGCGCATGCGAAGCGGCGGCGGAGTCTTGCGCTGGATGATGTCGCACTGGTTGATGAAACCGACGTGCAGGTCGCCAGACTTGACGGCAGTGGCGCTGGACATACCCGCGGCCGCCTTCCTCTTCTGACCCAGAACCTGCACGTTATTCGCCGGCATCTTCGACAGCGCCACCAGGCCGCCTGCTACTGACATCAGCTTGGACGCAACCTCCGGGCCGAGCACCGCGCTTAGGTTAGGTGCGGTGCGGTCCATCCGCGCCTCCACGAGTGCCACGAGCTTGCGCTTGTCCGCATCGAGTTGCAACTGAACGTCACACGCACGCACGGTGGCCTCGAGGTCCTCTGCGCTCAGCGGCTGCCCGTTGGTGGTGCTCCCCGTCACGGACACCACCATGATTGTCGCGTTCGGCAGCACACTCTCCAGCTCAACCCTGGTCATGTCCATCTCGTTGCCGATCACCTTCACCACGCGCGCGTAATCGATGGGGTGCATCACCAGCGACTCTAATTCGGGAAACTTGGCCCTGTACCTGTCCCGAATGAAGTTGTGCACCACCTGGATCTCGTTCTCGATCTCGACGCTCAGCGCGTTGCAGTCCACAATGAGCTGGTACGCGCCCTCGTCCACGACGCCGAGAGTGCTGCCGGGGCCCGTGGATGCGTCGCCTTCCTCCTCCTTCTTTTTGGCGTCAGCCGCGAGCGCGTCGTCCACCTGAGAGATGACCCTTCGATACCGCTCGCCGCCCACCAGCTTTGCGACGGCGTCGAGGGACCTGAAGTCCACCCCGCCGATGGGTCCCTCCGCCGCCTCCGCCTTCACGCCGTCCTCCGCGGGTTCGTCCTTCACGGGCTCATCAGCGACATCGTCGTCGTCGCTGAGGTCATCGAGATCCGCGAGAAAGGAATCTGCGAGGGTCGCCATGCTTGTGAGATCCTTCCTCCGTGGCTTGGACCTGTCTTCTGCCGTCGACCAGCAAAGTTGGAGCGCTTTTCTCGACGAGGCGAGGAGACGAAAATTGCCCGTTGGGCTCGTACCCCCGTCCGGAAAACAAATAGCCCGGAGAGAGGGTAGTGTGCGCGAGGGCGGTTCTCCCAGCCACTAAAGACGACGCAGGCATCGCCACACGTCACCCACAGTTCGCGTCGTTGGTCTCAGCACGCCGCTGTCAGCGCGTAAACCCGTCCAGGACCGACTTCCGGACTAGCCGAATCCGGCATTTTTGCAGAGGAGCCTAAAGCGGAGAGACTCATCGGAACGAGCCGAGATGTTCTCCACCAGGCCCCCCGCGGACTTCCGCATCCAGAGGATGCGCGCCGCCGACGAGAAGAGCAACCAGATGCAGGCTTACGTCAAGGTACATGCCGCGCTGCAATTGTCCTTTCCCGTCGTCGACACTCGTCCCCGCGCGCGCAGAGTTTCCCCTCAATTTGTCCACGAACTGACCATCGTCCCCGGTCCCGTTCCCGCCTCAGTCCTGGAAGACGAAGGAGTTCGGCGCCGTCTGGGAGCACAACAGCAACAACATGATAGCCAGGAACCAGTTCAAGCAGCGGTAAGCGCACGCGACGAACCGATATTCCCTTGGATATTCACCTCCCAACCTCGGTTCCCCCCGATATTTCCTGAGAGTTGACCGCATTCGCTGACCGCCGTGCCTTCCACCTTCTTCCCCTTAGGTTCGAGGCGCTCAAGGCCCAAGCCGAGGCCAACGTCGACGCGCGCCGTCGTAAGCTCGCGGCCAAGCTCCACGCCGAGGAGCTGGCCCTGCAGCAGGAGCTGGTGGCTAACCAGGTGACGCCCGAGGAGCGGAGAGCCGCGCTGGAGAAGCGCGCCGTGGATCTGGTGCGACGCAGGGAGGAGGAGCGCGTCGCGTTCGCCGAGCAGATGCTGTACCGTCAGTGGCGCGAGGGTTGCGACGGTGTCCGCCAGGGCGATTCCAACTTGCAGCTCAGAGCCGCCGTGGAGGGCAGGTCATCACAGCTCGAGGAGAAGGCGGCGGCGAGGGAGGCGGTGGCGAGGGAGAAGGCAGCGTTTGAGGTGATGTACGAGGAGGAGCGCCTCAAGAAGGAGGAGAGGCACGCGCGTGAGATGGCGGACATCAAGCAAAAAGCGGACGAAGCCGTGCAGGTGCTGGACCAGCAGGTGGTCGAGAACCGTAAGCTTCGCGCGGAGAAGGCTGAGGTTGCCAAGCGCGAGGTTGAGGAGATGAAGTCGCGGTGGGCGGCGGAGGAGGCGCGGCACGACGCCGACATCGCGGCCAAGTTGGCCAAGAATCTGAGGATCGGTGAGGAACGCAAGGTGTTCAAGGCGGCGCGCGAAGCTGAGCTCGCGGCGATCAAGGAACGCGAAGAGGCGATCGACAGGGAGCTCCTGGAGGAGGCTATGCGGCAGAAGGCTGAGGAGGAGGCGAGGGAGGCTGAGCTGAAGGAGCGCAAGAAGGAGCAGGATGCCATCTACCGAACCCATCTCGCCGCCTTGGTCCAGAAGGACGGCGAAGACGAGTCCGAGCGTGACAGGCTGGTGGCGGAGCAGCAGGCTCTTTACGACGCGAAGCGCCAAGCTGAGAAGGACCGCGCCGAGGCTGCGAGGGCAAAGCTCATGTCGGAGGTGCACGCCGACCGGCAGCGACAGCTATCGCAGCACGCAGTTGCGCGAGAAATGGCGGCCGAGGCAAAGATGACTGATAGGGTCCGCATGTACGAGGAACTCGCGGAGATGGAGGCAGTCGAGGAAGAGCACAAGGCCAGGATTCACGCGCAGCGCATGAAGAACAGGCTTGACATCGAGACGCAGATTCAGTACAAGGACTCCATCCAGAGGAAGCAGAAGGAGGACGCCCGACAGGCATGGGAGGGCGCACTTCAGGCGGAGAAGGACTACCAGTCCATGATTGACTTCGATGCCGCGCAGGCGAGACCCGCTGTGCCCAACTACGGCAGGAAGAGCACAGCGTGGTACCATTGATGTTGATGAATGAATATAATTATCTCACATACATTAAAAAGTTTAGGATCAGCGGATTGGACGTCCGAGGTGGTCCACCTCCGTGGCCTTCGACTTAGTTTAGGATCAGCGGATTGGACGTCCGAGGTGGTCCACCTCCGTGGCCTTCGACTTAGGGGATCCGTGCTCCTTGATCGTCTTGACGTAATCGTCGATCTTCTTTTTGTCCGTAGCCGCGATCTCAGCAAGGCAATCGAGGAACGCCCTGTACTTCATAATCTTGGCGAGGGGCTTCTCCGCGTGCTTCTTGAAAATGTTGTCCATCCACGCGTGCTCGATTCCTGGCTTCTTGAGGCCCGTCTTAGTCAGCAATCGGTTCATGCCTGAGCTTTGCATCTCGGCGACCTTCTTCTGCTTCTTCGCGGGGATGCCCACGGTAGCCCAATCTTCGAACAAAGCCTTGAATTCCTTGTCGCTGGCCAACTCGGACGATACCTTCTCAACCTTGGTCACGGACTTGCCCTTGAGGGCGTTGAACCAAACGTTGAACTCCACCCAGGTGACCATCCCGGTGTCGGACTTGTTGCAATCGTCGAACTCGTCCTCGGCATCGAAGCCTTCTTCCTTGTCAAGGCCCAGGAATATGCAAGCTTGTTTGAACTCGACGCGGTCGATTTGACCTTCGCCGTCGTCGTCAAACTTGTCGAAGACGTTCCTCGCGGTCAACTCCGCCTTGCCCGACGCAGACTTGAGCACGTTGATCCTCGACTTCTCCTTGGCCGGGGGCGCCTTCTTGGGGGCCTTCTGGGTACCGCCCTTCACACGATCGTCCTTGCCACCGGCTCGATCCGCGAGGCCCGTTTTGCGCATCGTCGCCGGTCCTTGGCTCCCCGTGACCTTTGGCCCGCCCTCGTCGTGGATGTAACCCGCGATGTCGTCGAAATCAAGCTCCTTGTAAGCGCAAACCTGAGCAAGGGCGTCCAGGAACTTGTTGTAGGTGAGCCTCTTTCGGGGGTGATCCTTCGCGAACTTCGTGAAGACCTGATCCACCGTCGCCTCGCTCAGCTGCTTGTTGTCAATCACGTCAATCTCGTTCAAGCACTTCAAGAACGACTTGCTCGCCATCTCCTCCACTCTCTTCCTACCAGCACCAAAGGAGCAGTGCTTCACGAAGATCTCCTGGAACTCCTTGCTGTTCCGATACTTCTTCGGCACATTGACGGCGACATGATCCAAATCGCTCTTCTTCACTTCCTGCAAGTCCATGAAGAAGAGGGCAAACTCCTCCCAGCTGATGATGCCGTCGCTGTTCTCGTCCGCCAACTTGAAGTACTCTCCGAGGGTGTGCGCAGCCTCTTCTGCATTGATACCGGAGGGCATGACTTCCAAATCCTTCATAACCTGCATCAACTCGTCTTGGTCAAGACCGCCACTGTTGTCCACGTCATACCTTTTGAAGAGTTCCTTGATCGTCATACCCTTTCCGGACTCCTCCACCATGCTCTTCGGGACGGCGGACTGGCCGATCTTGTCGATAGCGTCCTTGGTGTCCCAGCTCTTCATGTCGTGCCCCTTCTTCGCCCGCTTCTTCATCAGCTTTGAAAGATTTGCCGCCTTCTTCGACATCTGGACAGCAGGCTCGGCAGTGTCGGCAGTGTCGGCGGTGTCGGCCGGGTCGGTGGGGTCGGCGGGCTCGACCTCGTCGAGGGGATCCTCAGGCTCGTTGTCGACGAAAGCAGTAAGGGCGTCCTCGATCTCCTCAACATCGCCGCGGATACCAAAGCCAGCCTCCTCTTCTTCTTCATCCTCATCTTCTGGCTCATCCTCAACTGCGGCCTTTGACTTTCCGCCTCTCGCCGCCTTCATCTTCGAATTGATCGTGCACTTGGCAGTGAAGTCGCTTGCGACCTTCTTGAAGGGCACCTGGAAGGACGACGCAACCTTGGCAAGCAGCCTCAAGAATCCATCGTATTCCAGCCACTTCTTGTTGACTGCGTTCCTCATGAACTGAATTTGGTGTGTGGTAGCATTCATGGTGGTGGTGTCAACGTATCCCATCTTCTTCAGCGCCTTGAGGTACTTTGTCTTCTGCATGGCAACCTTGTTGGGGTTTTTCTTGCTGCCACACCAGCAGGTCTTGAAAACTTGGAAGACAATGTCTTGCTCGCTGGCATCATAGCCCTTGGGAACGTTCGCAGGCATCGCCTGTTTCGGTTTGATGTGGTCGAACTTGCCGATGAATTGCACAAACTCCTTGTAGTCAATCTCGCCGCTGCCGTCCGCGTCCGCCTCAGCCCAAGCTTTTTCGATGGCTGGAATGAGCTCATCTTCATCCAGGGCATCGAAGAGCTTCAGGTCAATGAAGATGGCGGTGATCTCGGCCTTGTTGATCTTTCCACTCCTGTCTGCGTCGTAACGATTGAACAGTTCCATGGCGCTCTCCTTGTTGAAGTGCGTAGCCGCTGTTCCGGGCTTAAGCTTCGGCGCGGCTTGCTTCTTGGCGGCGGCAGGATCGGGCTTGACTGCCTCGGGGGTCTCAGGAATCTTCTCGTTCCAGTTGGAGAAGTTGCCGTCGTTCTCCACATCTGAGAGATGTCTCTTGTTCTGCTCGAGCTCCTTGTCGAGCTGAGAGATGGACATGGAGTAGCGGTCCAGCCTGTCTTTGCTGAAGTTCTGGAGCGTAGCAGCCTGCTTCGCCTGCATCTCCTTCAAGAGCATCAAAGACTGAGACACCAGTACCTCACCCTCAGACGGGTTCGGCTCCATGGCCTCTGCAATAGTTCCAGTGGGAGCTTTTTGCTTGGGCTGATTGATGAGCGGATCCGATGGGTTGATGGTCATCATGCTGAGCTCGTTTTCGAGAGTCTTCTCAACGTTGGCCTCGGCGTCGGCGAAGCGGCCCAACTCCTCCTCGTCCATGATGTTGATACCCGCGATGGTGCCCATCTCGTCGTTAGCCGCGTCCGCCTCTTCCTCGTCGGCGAGAGGTTTCCTCCTGGAACCCCTGAGTCGCTCGGAGACGTTCAACACTGCCTTCTTGGGCTTGGAAATCGGCAGCGGGTTGGTCCTGGGCTGGAAGTCGGAGCCGTCGTGGATGAGCTCCTCGCGAAGGTAAGGCTGCGTCAGGCGACGGTGCATGTACTTGTACTCGCGCTCGTCGTTCACCTTGGTCTCCTCGAGAATCTTCTCAGTGTGAGCCAGGGAGGTGCGCAGATCGTAGTTAGCCTCCTGGGTGTGCTCCAGAACTTTCATGACCCGCATCAGCTTGGAGTCGATCTGCTTCAGCTCTCCCTTCCGCATCTCGACGTCGCCCTGCGCCGCGGATAGCATCTTGGCCTCATCGTAAATGAGACCCTTGATGACTTCGGAGTCACGGTTAGAGAGCGTACCGGCCGCGGCGACGTGCTCGTCGAGCTTGGCCGCCTGCAGGCCAAGAACTCGAAGCTCTTCCTCGTACGCGTTCATCATCTCGAGCCTCTCCTGCTCGATGGTGCGAGACTGCGAGTTGGACATGGTGTCGAAGTTTGAAAGCTCCTCAGCTTGTTCCCTAGCCGCACCGAGAGTCTTTTCGAGGTCGTGATGCAGACCAGGGAGCTCGATGGACCGAAACTTGTTGATCTGCGTCTCGAGACTCTTGATGTCCGCCACGTCTTGCTCGAGCTTCTGCGCAGCCTCCTGGATCTTCAGCCTGTTCGTGGTGGCGTCGTTGAGATGCTTGATCATGTCCTCGTACTGCTCCTCGGCCTCCTTACGAGCCAGCTTCTCCTCACGCATCTTCTGGGTCGTCTCCAGCATGAGCACCTCGAGCTGCGCCCTCCTCTCCATCGTGGTCTCGAGCTTGTCCTGGATGCGCCTGGTTCGCGCAATTAGAGCCTGCTCCTCGAAGTTGGCCATGCGTCGAATACGGGCGGCTTCTCCAGCGCCATCGTCACGTTGAAACGACGCGTACGATGCGTCATCGCGGAACGAACCGGCTGCCGATCCGCCCTTCGGCTTCATGCCAAGGTCGTCGTCGTACCTCTGCGTGATCAGGAGGATTGTGGGGAATCGAGATAGGGTGAGATTGAGCCGCGGAAGTGAACGACGCGCGTGGAAGCACCGCGATGAGGCGAGGCGAACGACGAGTCGATCGCGTAAAAAACGCTAGGGACGGTCGCGCTCCGAGTCGCGCGTCCCCCGGGCACGTTCGAGTCGCGGATGGGGCAGATGCGCCGGCTTGCCAATTTTGGTCAACGCAAAATCGTAGGGGCCGCCAAGATGTCCGCCCCGCTGCGCTCGGCGTCGCCGGGGAAGGTGCGGAATGAAAGTGAAGGGACTACTCACGTCAATATCAGTCGCCATGTCGCCTGCGAAGCGAAGAACTCGTCAGAAGCCTTCGCCGCACGCTGTGACCACTGCGGTTCCGAGAGAATTGTGGCCGCGGGGATCACGCTGCGTAAGCCTTTCTGGTTCCTAATTTAGGGCACGATTGGGAGGCGAGAGGTTTTGCTTTTTGCCTTGCGACGATTTTCCGCAATGGCCGAAATCGGGTCAGACGTATGCGAACCAGTCATGAAAACTAATCGATATCTCCTCAGAAGACGGACAGAGAAACAGACAGAGCCGAGATGTGCCGAGAGATGTGCACGGCCAAGATTGCCAAAAACTCCTTTCATCGGGCGGGGCGAGGAGGTGTGGCACCGCACACCCTGGGTCAGTCGAGGCAGCGCCCTCTGCAAGCATCGAGGGCACGGGAACGATGTTAGCGATCATCGTGCGATAGTGCGACGAATCAGATCCCGTGCAGACCCTCGTGGTGCCATCCATGATCCACGAGGGCGTCGGAGGAGGCTTCAGGGATGAGCCTGAGCTGCTCCAGTTCGCGACGGAGAGGTTCGTGGAGGCGGAGGCGTCGGTGGAGGACCTCGAGACGGACGGGCTGACCGACCTACAGCTCTGCGCACAGTACTGCAGAGACTGCACCGTCTCCGTCCAGCGCCTGTTTCACGTGCGAAGCCTCGGTCGGGTGTGCGCGGACGCGCTGCGTGTCGGCGCCGAGCCCTTCCCCCTGGACCTCCTCGAGGATCTCGCGCAGGATGACGACAGCGAGGTTCGACAGAGCGTCGC
>Ga0115006_10000941_pt1 | contig 17128 bp, 6 predicted proteins | sample ArcOceMetagenome_3_FD_88943 | JGI IMG/M metagenome (GOLD analysis project Ga0115006, IMG submission 88943) | Marine eukaryotic phytoplankton communities from Arctic Ocean - Arctic Ocean- Svalbard ARC20M Metagenome | ecosystem: Environmental > Aquatic > Marine > Oceanic | place: Arctic Ocean...
GGGAGGGGGGGGGGAAGGGGAGGGGGGGGGGGGGGGGGGGGGGATCACCTAAACAGGGGAGGACGAGGACGGGAAGCGGGGGACTCATGGCACAGAAAGGACCTAGTATACCGGGGGGGAACTCAAGTGGAATGACCATGGGGGGGGGACAGAACAACGACTCGTTCGACTTTGTCAAGGACGCCATGCGCAAATCGTAACGCGGAAAGTTGGGACAACAAGTGACAAACCGGCAGAACACACTTCAGCGATTTTTTTACTCAATTCTAGTGATTTCATTTTACTGGTACATATAAATTTCCCACCGTCAATCCTCCCATCCTCTCCCCCCTCATCCCGCCTTTTCGTTCAAATAATTGGTCGTCTTCTCCCTTCCCCTCCCCGCAGCCCCGCTGACCTTTGCCTGCATGGCGCTAGCAGCGAACCCAATCCCGTCCGCCCCTGACCCTGAACCCGGTAGCATCCTAACCGCGTTCGCCGCGAGGCTACCAACGCTAAGACTGGACTTGTAGCTGATCTCCTCGTCCGTAGCCCTGCTCCTTCCCAGCCTGAGGAGACTCTGGATGCCTCCTGCGCTGGCGATTGCAACGTGGTTCTCGAAGTTGTCGGCGAGCTTGAGGAGTGCGAGGGAGGCGTAGTGGCTCGGCTCGCTGTTCGTGCTCATCATGGCGACTATAGGAGTGAGGGCCCCGAGCTCCACCAGCTTGACCTGGAAGTCCCTGTTGGAGCTTATGTGGGCCAGGCTGAAGCTGGCGTACTCCTGACACTCGACGTCCTCAAGGCTCGCAAGGCTTATTATGGCCTCCAAACCGCCCTGCTTGTTGAGCTCCGAGTGGAACTCGGGGTTCTCGCATAGCAATGCCAGGAAGTAACCCGCGGCCCTCTTGATCTCGATCGTGCCCTGTCCCGCCTGGTTGACGACGGAGGATATTCCACCGAGCTTCACGATCTTGCTCTTTACCTCGTCATTCTCGCTCAAGCTGCCTAGCGCGTAGATACCAGTGTGGATGCACTCCTCGTCGTCACTGTTCACGAGAGTGAGGATGGGCAGGATTCCCTCGAACTGCATGACGCCGGTCTTGGTCATCTGCTGCGACCCGAGGACGATGGCGTTCAGGGCGAGGCTGGACGTCTTCTGGAGCTCGCTGTCTGGGAAGCTAGACATGTCGATCAAGGGCTGCAACGCTCCCTCGTCGACAGTCCTGACCTTATTGTCGCCGTAACCGCCCAGGTTCAGGCCTGCCAAAGCGAGCGCGGCCCTCCTCTGGATCTCCAAGTCCGGGAACCTCGCGAGGAACATGAGGGGCCTGATGGCCCCGCTCTCCACGATCCTCTGCTTGTTCTCGCTGGAGCTGCAGAGGTTGCAAAGCGCCAACGTTGCGTACCTCTGGCAGCTAATGTCCAGGCTCCTCGCGAGCTTGAACAGCGTGTCGAGGCCGCCCTTCACGACGATGGTGCTCTTGACGTCCTCGCTTACGCTCAGGCAGCTGAAGGCCCTCGCCACGTCCCTCTGGATCCTGGCGTCGTCGTGCTTTCCGACCTCCGTAAGGATCTCGATTCCCCCTTGCCTCACGATGTCGGACTGAAGGTCCATGCTGTCGGCGATGTTCGCGACCGCGAACGTTCCGTCCCTGACGCACTCAATGTCCTCATACATACAAATTTGCAGCATTGTCGACAAACCGCCCTGACGAACGAGCTTGCTCTTGTTCTCCTCATTCAGGCTGAAACTCGCGAGGGCCGCCGCGGCTGTCCTTTGGTAGTCGAGCAGAGGACTCTTGGCAAGAGCGAGGAAAGGACTCAGCATGTTCTCCCTGATGATTGCGGTCCTCACCTCGGGGTTGCTCGCCAAGAACCGCAATCCCATACTCGCGTACCTCTGAGTGACGTCCTCACTACTCTTGGTCAAGTCAACGAGGGTCTGGAGGCCTCCCTGCCTGTAGGTGACAATGTGGTTCTCCTCGTTACTGCTAATGTTGGCCAAGGTCCTGCTACAGTCCAGCTGAATCTCGTCGTTCTCGCTCTTCGCCAGGGTCACCACGGCGGGAACGCACCCCTGCTCGACCATGCTGATCTGGTTCTCCTGGTTCTCGGAGCAGTTGGCGAACAAACCTGCGACCTGACACTTGAGGTCCTCAGTGGCACTCGCCACGCACCTGACGGCGGGGGGCAAGCAACCAGCATCGACGCAAGGCTTCTTGAGCGCATCGTTGAGTGTAAGGTGCCTCAAGGCCGCCAGGGCCAAGACAATAAGCTCCATCTCCCTCTCCCTGCTCAGTTGCACCAGGGCGTCAATTCCTCCCTGCTCGGCGAAGCTCATCTTATGGTCAGCGTGCGCGGATACGTCCCTAAGAGCCGTAGCGGCGCACTTCCTAGTCTTGATATCTGCCACCTTGAGCAAGAAGAAGAGAGCCCTCAAACCGTTCCCATACACAATGCCCCTGTGGCTTCTCAAGTTGGGACTCAACTTCCTGAAACTCAAGGCGGCGTTGTACTGACACTCGGGGTCGCTACTCTCGGCCAGATGGATCAATCCCGGAAGTCCATCCTCGATGATCTCGGCCTGGTGATGGAAACTAGTAAGCAGATTGGCAATGCACCTGCTCGCCTCCCTGTGAATGTCAATGCTGTTATGCTTCATGAGAGCGATCATGACCCTCCCCCCTCCGCTCCTTCCAATGAACTCATGCGTCTCGATGTCCTCTCCCAAATTGGCCAAACTTCCGACACTCTGCCTCGCGGCCTCTACGTCACCGCTCTGCGCCAAGAACACCAAGCTGGTTACGCAGTGCTTGGCGATCTCAACCCTGTCGCCCTCGCTCAAACTTAAGTTGCAAAGGCAGGCGGCAACCTCCCTCTGGATCTCGAGCTCAGTGCTGTTTCCTGCGGAGGCAAGGGGCTTCAAAATTCCCGCCCTGACAAGCCTGGCCCTGTTGTCGGGGAAGTTCGCGAGCCTTCTCAATCCACAGAGGGCAAGGCACTGGCTGTGGACGTTGTTGCTGTCCGCCAAGTTGACCAGGGGCCCAACTCCTCCCTCCCTACCAATCTTGTTCAAGTAATCCTCGTTACTACACAAGTTCGCGATGCAGAAAGCGGAGTATTCCCTCACGTCAGGCTCTACACTCTGGCTCCTCTCGATGATTGTCTTCAGCACACCCTTGTGCATCATCATACTGTGGTTGCTCTCATTGGCGGCAAGGGTAGCCAAACACATCAAAGAGTGCCTCTGGCAATCAGGGTCCCCGCTGTTCGCAAGCGTGAGCAAGGGCGGCAGGCAACCGTGCACTACGGCCTGGCTCTGAGTGTTGGGGTTGTTTGCCATGTTGCAAAGCGCGATGCAACTGTACTTCTTGACGTCGGAATCGTCGTCCTTCATGAGGAGAATCGCAGCCTGCAGGCCTCCGCTTCTAGTCGAAGCAGCCCTTGTCTCAACGTTGGCCGCAAGGTTGCTCAAAATCATGGCAGAATACCTCTTAATGTCGACATCAGGACTCTGGCACATTTGGAACAAGGGAGGGCAGATCTGCTCCTTCACCATGGCAATGTGGTTGCTGGCATTCGCACTTATATTGTATAGAGCCAAACTCGAAGCCCTGATGATCTCCAACTTGCTTTTCCCTTCCTGGCCGGCGCTGAGCATCTTGATAAGGGGCTGGAGAGAACCAGCATCGACCATGGCCTTCCTGTTTTGTCTGTTGACCGCGAGGTTGCACAAGGCCATCCCAGCATATCTGTTGCAATCGGGGTTTTCACTCTTCGTCAACTCAATAAGCGGCAGGAGACCTCCCTGTTTGACGATGTGGACCTGGTTGATACCGCTGGTACCGAGGTTGGTGAGGGTCATGGCGGCAGTCTTCTGGCACTGCTCGTTCTCGCTCCTGAGAAGGTCCAGCAGGGGCCTGAGGCCGTCAAGCTTGACGATCTTAGGCTGGTTCGCGGCGTGGGTGCTGATGTTGCAAATGACCATGCAGGCGAACTTTGCGACCTCTGTGTCCTTGCTCTTGCAGAGCTTGATCAAGCCAACCAACCCACCGGCGTCAACGATCCTCGGCTGGTTGTCGATGTGCGCTGCCAGCCTATACAAAGCCCTGCAGGCGAACTGTTGGCAGCTGCTGAACTCGCTTCCGAGCTGCTTGATCAAGGGAGGAAGGCCTCCGAGCTTAGCAATACTGAGCTGGTTCTTGGCAATGACGGCAACATTTCCGATGGCAATGCAGGCGTCTCTTGCGCAGTTCTCCTCGTCGCTACCGGCCAGGTGGAAGAGGGCCCTCATCTCATCGGGTCCAAACACTCCGACTTGGTTCTCAGCGTTACTCGTGATGCTGCACAGCGCCCTGGCAACATCCTGCTGGATGCTGGGGTCGTTCTTGCTGGCGAGGACAATGAGAGGCTCGAAAACCCCGTCCTTGATCATCGTGATCTGGTTCCTTCCGTTCTCCGAAATGTTGGCCAAGGTACCAGCGCACTGCTGCAATAAGTCCAAGTCATCATTGTTCTTGACCCTTTCGAAGATCGGACCAAGGCCGTTCTCCTCAACGATAGGCCTCTTGATCCTGCTGCTAAGAGACAAGTGTCGAAGAGTTCCGATCGCAAGGATCTGAAGTGTCAGATCCTTCTCCCTGGCCAAAGCAATCATGGCCCTGAGTCCACCCTCCTGTGCAAACGTAACCTTGTGTTCCCTATTACTGGCAATGTCCCTTAGAGCGGCCGCGGCCTGCCTCTGTACGTTAACATCCCTAACCTTGGTGAGACCAATGAGGGGCTGCAATCCTCCCTTCGCAATGATGCTGTCGTGGTTGGCAAGGTTAGGCGAGATCCTTCGGAAGCACAAACTGCTGTTCAGTTGACACTCGTTGTCCAAAGAACGGGCTACACTGAACAACGCCCTGAGGCCATCCTCGTCCAAGAAGACCCTATGGGTCGCCGGGGTGGCAAGAAGGTTGGACACAGCCCTGCTGGCCTCCCTGTGGATTGCAAGGTGCCTGCTCCTCATGAGGAACGTAAGGTAGTGCATCGCATTAGCTTGCTCGACAAGCGTTCGGTGCGTCAGTGTATCCTCAGCCACATTGGCGAGCGTTCCAAGGGCGAACCTGGCAACCTCGGTGTCTGGGCTCTGACAAAGGTGAAGCAGAGGGTCCATCATCTCGCTCTTGACGATGACAACTTTATTCTCTGCGCTAACTGCGAGCGAGCACACGCAAGCGGCGATTTCCCTATCGGTCTCAAGCTCCTCGACTGAACAGGCATTGGCAAGAGGTTTTAGAGCACCTTCCGCAATGATCGTGAGCCTGTTCTCCTGCTCAAGCGAGAGCCTCCTCAGGGTGGATATGGCCTGCGTCCTGGCGGGGACGTCAGGGTCGTCGACCAATCTCACCAGAGCGGGGATGCAGTTCGAGTCATCCTCTCCCATCTTGAGGATGTTCGCCGCGTTCATCCCCATTTTGTTGAGGCCAAAGCACGAATTGAAGCGGGTCTCGAGATCATCACAGTCCAACGCCGAGCTTAGCGATGTCAGAATGTCGTCAATAATTAGGGACTCGTGGTTGTCCTTGTTCGCAGCCATGTTACCCAAGGACAAGCACGCATACCTCCTGCACTGCAAATCGTAGCCAATCTGCTGGTACGCCATGAAGTCAGGATCGTTCTTGTCGTTCTTTGTTCGGCTACCGTCAGCCTTCAAGGTGATGAACTCCCTGTGAGCTCCGCCGGCAATCTCAATCAGGACCTTTCCAGCCTTGGCCTCCATGAGCTTCACGTGATTCTTTTGCTGAGTCGAAAGATTCAGAAGTCCCAAGACAGCAAATCTACAGGCCACTGCATCCTCAACCATGCATGCATTGACCAATCCCATAGGAACGTTGGCGTCAATGAGCATTTCATGGGTAGCATGGTTGCCGGCAAGGTTGGTCAGGCACCTCGTCACCTCCCTCGCCAAGCCGATGTCTGGAAGTTCCAAGAGCGGCACAAGAAACCCTGCGCCCCACTCGCCCAGTATTTTTTGATGTGTGTCCTCATTCTCGGTCAAGTTAGCAATCGCTCCGATGGCCTGGCGACTGCACACGACGTCTCCGCTCTGCGCAAGCATGACAATGTCGGCCAAAATCGTGCTGTTGGCCATGTCGACCTTGTTAAGCTCGTTCAAACTGAGAGCACAGAGAGCAGTGGCAGACTCTCTCCTGCACACAATGTCCTCCTCGCACCTTGATCCCTCACCAAGAGGCTCGATCGCTCCAGCCTCGATGATCGGCCGTCGAGCATCGGGGCTCGCAGACAGCCCCCTAATCGTGGCAAGTCCAGCTCGCTTGTCCGAGACATCCTCGGAGCAAGCAAGACTGATGATGGGAGGCAAGCCACCCTCATTCACGATACTGGGCCTGTTTTCCTCATCGGCGCACAAATTCACGAGACTGTACGCGATGCACCTTTGGGTCTCCAAATCAGCCGCGTTTGCGACGGAGATCAGAGGCTGCAAGGCGCCTGACTTTGTGAGGGGTTTTTGTAGCCCCATGTTCGAGGCAATGTTTCCAATCGTTACGGCTCCGAATAACCTGTAAGTCGTATCCGCAGAGCAGAGGAATGACACCAAGTTGGCGACGTCAACATTCTGGAGGAAAGACAACGGATTGTCTCCGATGCAACCACAAAGGGAAAGGTTGCACAAGGCCGACAACACTTCCATCTGGACTTCAACGTCCTCGGTCTTGGTTAGCCTCAGCAAGGGTTCCAAGCCGTCCCTCTGCACAATCTCAGTTCTCAGCTGCTCATCGGTCGACAGACCGCGGAGAGCAGAGACGGCCCTGAGCTGGGCCTGAGGGTCCTCGCTTCCTGCGAAAGCAATTAAGGGTCCCAGGGCGCCTTCGTGCATGATGATCTCGTGGTTGACGCTGTTAGATGACATGTTCGCGATGAAGAAGGCAGCCGAGTTCCTGATTTCCACGTCAGGATTCTCCATCAATCCGGCCATCAGGTTCATGACACCGGAATCAATCAATTGTGGGTGGTTGTTCCTCGCGGCCGCAACGTTGGTCAGACAGAAGACTGCATAGCGTTGGGACTCGAGATCTCCATTGTCTCGTCGAGCGAGACTAATCAGGGGTTGCAAGGCACCTTCCTGCAGCACCTTCTCCATGTTGGTCATATTTGTGGAGAGGTTTCCGATGCCCATCGCTGAGTACCTCTGGCAAAGGAAATCGGGAGAAGAAAGAGTCGCCACGAGAGGGACGAGAGCACCTGCAGCAACAATCGCAGCAGTATGAGAGTACTCAGCGGACAGGTTCGCAATTGCACGCACAGCCTCGCGCTGCACATCAACACTCTTAGAACGCATCACGAACTTCAAGTGCTGGAGAATTCCAGCTTCGACCATCAGGCCCTGGTTCTCAACAGCCTCGGCGACGTTGGCAATAACTCCGCAACTCTGGTGGCAAACCTCAACGTCGGCAGAGTGGCAGAAATCCACCAGGACATCCAAGCCCCCAGCGCGAACAATACTGATCTTGTTCTGCTCGGACAGGGAAAGGTTTCGCAAAGCAGCGGCGACCTCTCTCTTGACCTCAATTGACTCCGACCCAGCAAGCTGGAGGAGGGGGGTCAAACCACGAAGCTCAACGAACTGGGAACGGCACTTGGGCGTCAGAGACAGGTGACGCACAGCAAAACAAGCCTGCAAGTGGGTGTCCTGGTCCGGATTCTTGAGGAGAGCCACGAGAGGGCGAAGGACTCCAATCTTCTCGCAAGCTCTGTGGTTGTTCTCAGAAGAGGCAATGTTGTTGAGGGCGAAAGCGGTGACACGGCGAGTCTCAAGATCCTCCGAAGTAGCAAGAGGAAGAATCGACGCGACAGCGCCGGTGTCGAAGAGCTCCTGGTGGTTCGTTGGAAGGACAGCCATGTTTCCAATGGCGAGAGCCCCATACCTCTGGCAGACCTCGTCGTCGCCTCTGGCGAAGGAGACCATCTGCTGGATCGCACCAGCCCTGACTAGGTTTGGCTGCGAATCGCGCTTGCAAGCGAAAAGAGCAAGGACACGGGACACCTCCCTCCTCACCTCAATTTCGGGCGAGTCGGTGAGGTTGAGGAGGGGGCGCAGGCAACCCTCCTCGAGCATCCTACGCTGGGTACGGCCTTCGACCATCTCAGCAATGTTCGCCATAGTGGCAACAGAGTGAATCTCTCTTTCGGTGTCGTTGGACTGAGCGAGCTCTATCAGAGCGGGAAGGACACCCGCACGAGCCATTGCAACCTTATTTTCTTCAGCTAATGCCATGTTGCAGAGGGCTGCAGCAGCCTCCCTTTGACACTCGACCGAATCGGATTTGGCGGCAAGGATAAGGGGCTCAAGAGCTCCCTCTCTCACAGTCTGCATGCGGAGGAGTTGGTGGGTGGCGATACCACGAAGCGCTGCGATTGCCTGAAACTGCACGTTGGTCGAGGTGTCAGAGGATGGGAACGCGTAGGTGATGAATGTCTTCATGCAACCAGAGCGGATAATGGCCTCAAGGTTGTCGTGGTTGGCGCACAGGTTTCCGAGGGAAAACACCGCGTGCTGTCGGCACTTGATGTCCCTGTGCTTTGCAAACCCGGCAAGCACGTCCAGGACCTCACTCATGATGAGTTTGTGGTTATTTCTGGAAACAGCAAGGTTAGAGAGGACGAGGAGACAGTAGCGGGTGGTCTCGTGGTCCGAACGAGCCTTAGGATCCAGGGCAGTGCGGCATTGCTGGACGATGGGCTCTAGAATGCCACCCTCGAGCATCTTGACCTGGTTTTTGATATTGGAGGCAATGTTACAAAGCGCCATAGAGGCCATTCGGGAGCACTCGTGATCGTCGGAGCGCAAAATAGCCATCAAGGGAAGGAGGGAACCCGCCTTGAGGATGAGGTCACCGTACTCGATGTTGGCGGCGAGATTTCCGATGCAGCGGGCGGCCTCTCTCTGAACAATCGGGACTGCGGTCGAGAGAGTTTCGATCAGGGGAGGGACTGAATTGGCATCAATTATCCTGGGCATGTTTTCGACAACCTCAGCAAGGTTAGCGAGTGCGCAGCATGCCTGACGGGCAGTCTCGACGTTGGCATCGCGAATGGCAGAGATGATCGGAGGGAGCCCCCCAGATTTGCAGATCTCAACCTTGTTGGAGTCGGCGAATGAAAGAGTGGAAAGTGCAGGAAGGATCTCACGCTGAATTTCAGGCTCATCCGTGCGCGCGAGGTACAAAACGGGCTCAAGCCCACCCTCGGACGATACGACGGCACGGACGTCGGCGTTTTGTGCAATTTTGGTCAGGGCATAGGCCGCGTAGAGGCGAACCTCAGAGTCTGGGGCATTGGAGAGGGAGATAAGGAGGGGTAGCATACCCTCTTCGATAAAGGCCGGGTGGTTGTCGACCGAGGAAGCTAGGTTGGCAATTCCAAGGACAGCAAACCTCTGGATCTCAATCTCAACGTCCTCAGAGCGAGCAAGGGAGCACATGGGTTCCAGGGCGCCGGAGGAAAGAAGGACGACACGGTGGCGGTCCTGCGTACAGATATTACCTATGCCCAGGGCACCGACGCGCTGGCACGCTGTATCCTGAGAGAGCAGGTAGGAGATGAGGAGCTGGTGGCCTCCGCCCTGAATGATGTGGTCGGTGAATTCCTTGTCCGAAGCGCACATGTTGGCTAGGAGCCTGCCCGACTCTCTCTGCACCTCAACATATCTTGAGCGCATCACGGCGATGCAGGGGCGAATGGCGCCCTCTCGCGCAAGGATCTCTTGGTTCTCTGGCATTTCAGCAAGCGTTGCAAGGCACGCGGAAGCCTGGGAGGCAATCTGCATGTCCTCGGACTGCATGTGGGTGATGAGAGCAGGGACAGCGCCGCACTTGGAAATTTCGAACTTATTTTCGTCTCCGAGGGCAAGGTTGCAGAGGGCAGCGCAAACCTCGCGAAGGATCTCAATGTCCTCCGATGCCAGGAGGCGTGTAAGAGGTTCTAGGCAACCCTCCTGGACGCACTTCATTTTGATCGTATCGGTGACCGAAAGTCCACGCAGGGCGGCCGCAGCCTGCTGGTGGACGTCAGGGTCTGGGGAATACGCGAGGGTGATAATGGCCTGAAGGCCACCGGACTCAACAACGAGCTCGTGGTTAGGTATCGAGCAGCAAAGGTTCGCGAGGGCGCATCCAACGTAGAACTGTGACATAGCATCGGCCGAGTTGGCGAGGGAGAAAAGGGCGTTGAGGCCACCCTCCTCGAGGATGGACGAGTGGTTTGCAACAGTAGCGGAGAGGTTAGCGAGACAGAGACAGGCGTAGCGACGGGCCTCAAGCTGATTCTTAGTGCTGACGGCAAGCTGAACTAGGGGGCGAATGGCCCCAGCCTGGACGACCTTCACCTGGGAGGAGACAGTGGTGGCGAGGTTGGCAAGGCAAAGCGCAGCGAACCTCTGGCAGTTTACGTCCTCCTTCTCCAGGGCCTCGACCATGGGCGCGAGGGCGCCATTCCGCAGAAGCACCTGCTGGATGTCGGCGTTGGCAGCGAGGTTAGCAATGGCACGGGAAGCCTCTCCCTTGCAGTTGAGGTCATCCGAGACGGCAAGGGCGATGAGGGGTGTTATTCCATTCTCCTCGAGAAGATGAGAGTGCAGCTCGACCATTTCCATCAAGTTGGCGATGGTGCAGCAGGAGTGACGCTCCACCTCTGTGTCTCCGCACATGAGGGAGTGAATGATGGAGGATATGCATCTGTCAGCGATTTCCTCCTTGTTCTCTTCCATACAGGAGAGGCAGTTGAGGGCGGCCGCAACCTCCCTGAGAATGTCCTTCTCCTCGGTACGTGACATTAGAGCTAGCGGATCAAGCACCCCTAATCTTACGCACTGAACCCTGTACTGAGGGGAAATGCAGATCCCTCTGAGGGCGGCTAGGGCCTGGCGCTGGGCGTTAGGATCCTCGCAACACGCCACCTGAATAAGGGAGTCTATCGCTCCCTCATCTACTATCTGTTGCCTGTGGTTGGCATTGGCAGCGAGGTTGGAGAGGGCAAAGGCAGCGTACCGGGAGGCCTGTGCGAAGAGCGGAAGCTTCATTAGAAGGTTGTTATACATTTAGGAGATATATTGGGGTTAGGGCTGTCCATGCATCCATCCCTCACCTCAACCTCCTCCGACTTGAGGAGCGATATGAGGGCTGCTATACCCTCCAATTTGACAATATCCTCGTGATTCTCGGGCTCCGCGGCGAGATTTCCTAGGGCCATGGCGCAGTACTGGCGGCCCATGAAGTCGCTGTCCTCATTGGTTATGTAAGGGATGAGGTGCTGCAGGATGTCATCCTGGACCATTGTAATTCTATTGAAGACGGCGGAGGCAATGTTGGCGATGGCAAGCGCGGCAAAACGCTGTGCCTCATTGTCCGAAGATTTCATCAGCAATTGAATTAGGGACTTGCATCCTCCCTTTTTAACAATTCTCTCGTGAAGCTCCTCATGGGTGGAGAGATCGGCGAGACCGAAGGCAACCTGGGGCGGGGTGGTGCGAAAAGTTGAGAAGCGAGGGGATGAGATAAAGGAGAGGGGCGAAGGGCCAAAGGGGGACGGACTGCTCACCTCCTTTTGCTCTCGAGGCCTCCTGACCCTCCTTCCTTTGGCAATTAGGGCCTCGAGGACCTTGGCCATTTTTCAAGGAAGAAAGAAGAAAGTCTGGGGGATAGGAGGGAGGTGGCAGAACCGACGGGTAGGGTGAGGGGGGCGTAGGAGAGGGGATTAAGAGAGATTGGGACCCGGGAGTTAGGTCCAATGAAATGGGGAGGTTCCGGTTTGAGGGGACAGGGGTCTCGGGGGAGGGAGAGGGGGGAGGGCTAGGGCCGAAAACCGGAAGAATAACTTACATTTGGCCTTTCTTGGCTTTCAAAGTTTGACTGTAAAAATGGCAAGGGTGAGAAAGAGAGGCCAAACTGTGAGATTTTGAAAGAGAAGGTTTCACAATTTCAATTTCTTTTGCATTTACGTATATTTGTAAGTTCACGTTTTAATTTAAGGACCGTCCGTACGCCATGGGTAGTAAAACGGCCAGCAAGAAGAGCAAAGGGGGCTCCAAGAGCGATTCCAGCAGGAAGTCCAGGTCGAGCTCGAAATCAGGCAGTAAGAGTAAGAAGGACAGGAGCAAGAGCAAGGATGGTAATAAGAGCGACTCGAGCAGTAAGTCGTCAAAGAAGGATAAGAAGGACAAGAAGGACATGAAGGAGGACAAGGGGGAGTCTGCCACTGCGGGCACATCGTCCTCGGGAGTTAACCTGAGTGCAAGCACAGAGTTTGAGGCTGGGATGCTCTTCAGTAAATTCGACCAGACTGGGAGTGGACTTCTCGACAAGACCGCCTTCGTTCAGCTCTTCAAGGAGGTTGAGGCGAAGAAGCTTGCCGCAGGGGTCACCGGGGGGTCGGTCTCGGCTCCTGGTGGACCTCCCCCCATCCCCCCCAGCTTCATGGCGGGCCAGCTGTTCGAAAAGTACAGCACACCCGACAGTGCCGGGGAGAGGGGCATGACAGTTCAGGACTTTGAAAGGTTTGTGGGGGAGAGGGGAGTTGGAGGAGGAAGCAGCAAGGGGGTGTCCTTCGCCGGAGACACATCGCTGCCGGTGGGATTCACGGCGGGACAGCTCTTCGAAAGGTGAGGGGGGGGGCTAAGAGCGAAGCGACAGCAAAAGCATTTATTTACCGCTCCTACACAGCTAACAACCTTCCGCTCGGTCCTCGCTCCTTAAGGTTCGGCGACAAAAACAGCGGCCAGATGAGGAAGGCCGACTTTGAGAAGATGGTCATGGAGACCAAGATGGGGGACGGGGTCGAGAACATTTACAGCGGTCACGTAATCGGCGGCCCAATGGGAACCGGAGGCATCGGATCCAACGAGAAGGCATTCAATGCCGCCAATCTTTACTCGAGGTACAAGTTAGACCAGAGCGCTGGCCACGTGGTGGAGATCAGGAGGGCCAACACCACCGTACCCTACACCCACTACAACGAGACCACCGGGGTACCCCTAACGTCCGAGGCAGCGGCGGCGCACGTCGCGACGGGGCAGACCGTGACGACACTCGAGGACGCATACGGTAAGAGGTTGGGGAGGCTTAGCGCCCTGGCTGCACAGAACCTCGCACCGAGGAGGGAGCAGCTCAGCCAGCTCAGGCACCTTATCCTCCAAAGGTCAGACGAGATCAAGGAGGTCAGCCTCGCCATCCAAAAGGAGACTATGGCCGACCTCGACGGCGTCCTGGACAGGCTCAAGGCGGCAGAGAGCCTCAAACAGGCTGCACTTCAGCAACAGCTTAACGAGTGCAGCGCGGAACTTGAGAGCGTAGACAGGCTAGTGGAGAAGATAACGGCCGGAAGTGAGGCCGCCGCGAGCGCGAAGGGACTGAGCAGCTACAGGGGTAGGCAGGGGAGCCAGGGGGAGGGGGAGAGCAACCTGGGGATGATTGGGTTCATACAGATTTACCCGGAGCTTAGCAGCGCCATCGAAAGGACTGTCAACAGGTACGTCAACACCAGGGTTGAGGAGGTATCCGACGACCTCCCCAGGGAGATGGCGGAGAGAAACGAGGTGGTTAGGAAGACTGACAAGTACGAGCAGGCCCTGGCGGTTAAGGACCAGATGCTCTGGGCGATGCTGAAGGACAAGGATAACTGGGACAAACTCATGGAGGACGAGAAGGAGATGAACCGCGAGTACGCCGGGGAAATGGGGGAGTGGCTCTCCCTGACGAACAGCATGAGCGAGGAGCTCAACAGGGTCAGGGAGGAACACAACAGGGAGAGGGAGAGGTGGGAGGACGAGAGGGAACTCATGAAGGCGGAGATCGAGGAACTCAGGGCAAAACAGAGCCTTTTAGGGAGCCTCAAGTGAGCGGATAGGGGGGGAGGGAGGGGAAGTGTATACGGAAGATGAACTTTTGTTACTAAAGAAGAAGCAACGCTTTTGTGTTATCTGATATCGACCGGGAGCCCCATCTTGTCCAGCGTCCTCTCCAGTCTGCTCCTTCCCTTCCTCTGAAACTTCTTCTCGTCCCCCTCCAATACAACCCCGTCAGTTTCCCCCTCTGCGCTCGTCAGCGTTCCCTCAACGTCAAGTCCCCTGTTCGTCATTTCCTTCCTTAACGCCGCGATTGTCCTCGCAAGGAGCCTCTTCTCGTTCCTCCGATGCCTAACCGCCATCCTCGCGTTCTTTGTTAGCAACCTGAACATACCCTTGTCCTCGATAACGGTGATGTCCTCCTTTTCAGTCGTGGGGTACTTGGAGAGCTGGCTCTCGCACGCGTATATTATGCTGCTTAGTACGAGGGCCTCGTTCATGCTGCTTATGGTACGGGAGTAATCAAAATCCTCCAACTCCCTACCGCCGAGATCGTCAGAGGTTAGGAGCATGAGCCGGAGGTACTCGAGCATCTCGACAGGGTACCTGTCGGCGTATATTGGAAAGTCTATGATCCCGTCCCTCCCCGCCCTCTTGAGGAATTCAATCTGCGATGAGCGAAGGGAATTGCGAAAAAGGGTTTGGACGATGGGTGAGGCGAGGAGCGAAGCGACGAGTGGAAGGTTGCTATTTATGCTGGAAGGCGGTAAAATGTCGTCCAATCTCACCTTCCTCTCCAGGAGTACGTCCTCATCGTCAAGGTTAACGTTAACCGACACGTCGACGGAGTTGAAAGGGTTCCTCTCGAGGGCGAAACCGTAGAGGAGGAGGAGGTCAGCGTTCCCCTTCTGCCCGTAGGATATGTAGATCTGCTCCATCTTGCGGAAACCACGATCCGCGTAGAGGATCACCTCCTCAACGCCGGTTTTGAACAGCCAATCACCCTGCTCCCTGGCATCCACGAAGGCCTGGCTGAAAGGACTGTGGTTGATAAGGTCTGCGTACGGCACCAGGGCGACAGTCTCCCCCTCCTTGAGGTTACGGAGACGTATAGCCCTCGAGAACAACATCGTGAAAGCCCACTCCCAACGTTCGTACGTGAAATCATCGGCTTTGAAGTGCGAGGGGAAACGCCCGACGACGCCGGTGAGCGGGTCCGTTATCATAGCCTCGTACTCCTTCCTAAGCTTGATCTTCATGCTCTCTGTTGCGCTCAACACGGGAGAACCGGACAGGGAGGATATATCTTCATCCGTCCACGTCCATGTGCACCCTACATCCTCGGTTGTGGGCAGTACGTCGAGGTAGGGTTTCCAGAAGGATGGGTTACCTGTTATTCTCTCGTGTACGTAAGCCTCGTATATCAGGAACACAGCTATCGCCAGGTACTCGTTCGTAGAGGGGAGGATCGGGGGGCGACCGGAGGGATCGATGAGGGTTGGGGCGCCGCCTAGGCCGTCGTTTAGGTATTTTATCGCGGTGTCCTTGGTCATGCAGAGATCTAGGGGGATGCTCAACAACTCGTCACCCTCGTTTATACCTCGCCGGGCGAGGAGACCACGCCCGGTTGATTCATTCGTTGCCTCGTCGATGGTGAGCGTTGACACGGCGAGGGGGTGAGGGGCTTGGGACCAGGTGGATTTATCCTCCATGTATACGTCACCGTTTTCAGTGAGCCAGGTTAGGAGAGACGAGGACGCTACGCGGGCGGGGTCGGTGGGGGAGGAGAGGAGACCGGAGGACTGCAGGAGAGCGTCCCCTGAACCGGGGGCGGCAGTTACGGACTCTGACAGGGCCTAGTGGGGGAGGGGGGAAAGAGAGGTTGGAGGGGTTCAAGTGAAGCGATTGTGGGAAGGGTGTCAGTTATGTATGATATGGTTGGAGGGATATATAATTTATAATAATAATATATGTATTGATTGATATAAAGGGGTATGAATATGCTCAGGTCACCGACCTTGGACCATTCCTTCTCTCCTCCTTCACCAACAGAATTTATAATAGTATTTATTTGTCTATTATTATTATTATGTATTATAAATCCGTTAATATTATTAAATAATGTCAATAACGTTATTAATAATATTATTGTGGACATTTTAAGAATTGCCATAAGTTTATTGCAATTTTAACAATCTTAATAATAATATATCCTACATTTAATTACCTCAAACGAACAGGTATCAGTCATAGAAGGTATTAAAAAACAATATGGGTAGAATAAAGTTTATTTTAATTACTGCACTCCTCCTTCTCGCATCAGTGGAACTAAAGTTTGTTGATTCCTTCCTCTATAAATCTTTATATCGATATTCATCAATACCAGCGATAAGAATAGGGAGTTGTAGAGGGGTTAAGACTTTAAAAAATTATGGAATATTAAGGGCAGATGATAACAACCTGTGCCCCAAGAATGGTCGTCATGTACAGCTATTCAAATCATTGAATACGCGAATAAAATCGACTACGGCGAGAATGTGCGTAAGAGGCAGTAATGATGGTGGGGGAAAACGACAAAAGGCACGAATTAAAAAGCGTAAGAGGGGAGGGGGGAGGAAACCAACCATGACAGAGGAGGAGAAGGGGAGGGTCGCTAGGGGTACGGTTGAGGGGATTGAGGAGGGGAGGTGGATGTGGGAGGGTGTTAAGACGAGGGATATCGTTATTACGTTGGAGTGGTATAGTAAGGAGGGAGAGGGGAGTTTGGATTTCCCCCTGGACCATGTTGGGGGGGCTTTGGAGGAGATCACTGAGAATAGATGGGAGGGGGAGGGGAAGATGTCGTTCTCTAGCGTTTTGAACGTCCACAGGAGCCTGAGGAGGATCACAAGGCGGAGGGGAGATGGGAGGGGGGAGGGGTTTAGGGGGATCGTTTGGAAGGCTAACGTTAGGTGAGGGGAAAGGAGAAGAGAGGAGCGGAGAGATGGCAGCCAGCGTAATCCAGCGACGAGATGCGTCATACTGATCGTTATGATAAGCTAACCTTCCCTTCCCTTCCCTTCTCATCGCTTCGCTCGCTCCTCGGACCTTAGAATGGTAACTCACAAGGTTGTGAGGAGCGGGGGTATGCTGGGTGTTATGAACAGGAGGGACGTTGAGAGGTGGATGAGGACAATCGTTTGGACAGCAAGGGAGGGGAGGGTAAGGAGAGGGGGAGGGGGAGGGGGGATAGAGATGCTTAGGAGGAAAAGGGAACTTTTTAGGGTCGAGAGAGAGGAGGGTAAAGAGGGAGAGGGAGAGAGA
>Ga0115006_10000944_pt1 | contig 17106 bp, 10 predicted proteins | sample ArcOceMetagenome_3_FD_88943 | JGI IMG/M metagenome (GOLD analysis project Ga0115006, IMG submission 88943) | Marine eukaryotic phytoplankton communities from Arctic Ocean - Arctic Ocean- Svalbard ARC20M Metagenome | ecosystem: Environmental > Aquatic > Marine > Oceanic | place: Arctic Ocean...
GGTCGTGAGCCACACGAGCTCGTCCCATTCTGCCTCGTAGGTCGGCGGCGGCGGCAGAAAGGCCAACTTCGCCACCAGCGTCGACAGCGGGTTCCCCATCCCCCGCGGTCCTGAGATGGCTGAATCGCGCAAGCAGGTGGGCTCGTTGGAAGCACAGCTAGCAAATATACCCCATGTTCAGCCGTCCGCTGCTTCCATTTCGGTCTGAGGGCGGTTGCCGGTTGCGGGTGGTTGTCAAAAAATGTGGTGCCGGTGAGCTGCATGCCGTCGGCAAGAGGCACGCGCCGGTCGTGGGCGCTGTGGCTGCTCGTGCTCCTGGCGTCGATGGACGCACTCGCGCTCGACGCGGAGTGGGCGGACGATGCCGTCCAGTTCATTGTCGAGCGGCGCCGACGCGACGGCTCCGCGATCGAGCACTCGGCAGAGGTCGGGCAGCGCATCGACCGCTACATGGGAGAGGGGATGCACGCGGTGATTGGCTGGTTCGACTACCAGGCGCTCCTCGTGCTGCGCGTCCTCTCAGCGAAGCAGCTCGCAGACGGCGTGGTCGGCGGCGTCGCCGAGATTGGCGTGCACCACGGAAAATCGTTTGCGGCCCTCGCCCTGCTGAACCTGGACGCCGCCGCAGGCGGCGACGACGAGCACGCGCGCAGGGCGGTAGCGATCGACGTGTTTGATGACCAGCTGCTCAACACGGACGGGTCCGGGGAGGGCGATCTCGAGACGTTCCGCTCTACCGTGCGAATGTGGTGCGGGGAGGACTGCCTGGAGCCATCGCGCCTGAGCGTGCTGCAGCAGGACTCGCTCGCCCTCACGGCGGCGCAGGTGATCGCAGAAAGCGGGGGCGCACGGCCGCGCATTTTTTCGATCGATGGCTCGCACACTGCCGAGCACACCGAGGCGGACATGCGCACGGCTGCGGGCAGCATATGCGAGGTGACGTGCCCGTCTCTGCATCGCCGTGTCCAGCCCATGGCGTGGCAGCGACTGCGCTCGCCGCGTCCTTGCCCGCGTCCTTTGGCAGCTTGAGCGCTCGCCAGCTTGAGAGCGCTCGCCGGGACGCGTGTCTGCGCGTTAATGACGAGTGCATCTCTGCATCTGCGCGCAGGGCGGGATCGTCATGGTCGACGACTACTTTGCCGAGGGCTGGCCTGGCGTCTCGGAGGGTGTGCACGCGTTCATGGTAAAGCAGCAGGCTGGCGACGCGGAAAAGACGGCAAGTGCAGCCCAGAAGCTTGTGCCCTTCTTTATTGGCTTCAACAAGGTACTGTTCGCGGCAGAAGATTTCGGCGGCAGCTACCAGGATGCCCTCATGTCAGGCCAGCATCTCATAGGTCTCGTCTGTCCATGCCACCCTTACCATCCCCGCCCCCCTCCCCCCCGCGAGCGCGCCACCCTTTTGTGCCGAGTTTGTTGTCGCTGCTGCCCTGGCCTGGAGCTGACTGGGCGCGCACGTGACCGAGACACAGGGGATGGCACCATCAAGGTCAAGATGCAACTCATGTTTGGCTTTCCCGTGGTCGTCATGACAGAGGAGGTGCACTGTCGCAAGAAGACGCGCACGCTGCTGCCAGGAGAGGAATGCCCGGCGGGCTTGCAGTGCTCCTGAGCGCCGTCTGCACGCCCTGGCAAGATGAGAGTGCTGTGACCACTGTCTGCACAGTGTGCTGTCACCACTCTCATCTTGGGTGCTGTCACCACTGTCTGCGCGCCTTTGTTACAGCAGGCGTGTCTGTGTCAGAGGACGGTGATCAAACGGGGTCATGTGCAAGGGGAGGCGTGCTCGTAATATAAAGGGAAGGAGCGAAATTGGAGGCATTGAAAGGCTCGTGCGCGAGACTCTGACAGCCTCATCGAGACAGAGACACTGAAAGCCTCATCACTGAAAGCCTCATCCCCTAGCCACCAGCAGCGCACAGCTGTAAGGAAATGCATTTTAATGTATGTGATTAATATAGAACGACAAACGACACGGTCTACTCTAGACATTCAATCGCTCAGCTGCATGAGTAGTGCAGCGCCTCGTTTGATCCAATGGCCTTGTGCTTTCGCGGTTGGGATCACAATGGGGCACACAAAGTTGCTCGAGTGGCCCGTTGTGGCGAGCACGCCGCGCCTGGCCGCTGTGTTGTACAGGGGTGCCACATACACCCCCTCCACCTCAGGATTGCCCTCACTGTCGACCACTTCTTCCTTCCATACACAGGAATATGCAGGCCTCTCGCGCGGCATGAAGTGCATGACGGGCATCGGCGAAAACAATACTTTGGGCTCTGACTCGTCCAGCAGCTTCGTCTCCTTGTTCCAGCGGCATGCCTCGCAGAAGGGGCCGTATACGTACACGCCCTCTTCTGGGGCCTGCTCATACTTGTCGCCGTCCAACATGATATGCTCAAAGCTCAGAGTGTCAACTGGAATAGTGTACTTGCGGGCGTAATTCTGCATTCCGCCGGTCATGAAGGCATGCACGAAGAAGAAACCAGAAAACCAAAACATGGCCGGCATTTTCGTGTCAATCCATGTTTTGAAGAACGCCAGGCGGGCGTGAAAGTCCAAGACATACGAGCCCAGGGGCTTGAGGGATGGGTACGATTTTTTCGACCACACGCCTGGGACCTTGTTTGTATTGAGGGCTTGCTGCACTTCTTCCAAGTCTGCCGACATTACAATGAGGCCCTTGAGTGCCTTGCGTAGGTTGACCAGGGAGCTGCGCACTGTGGAAATGAGTCCATTGTAGCGGATCAGTTCCTGTGCCAGCACCGTATTCATGCTCTCGTCGAAGCGGATCGGATACTTTTTCATGACTCGCTCTCGGTCGAACTCTGTGGGGGTGCGGTTCAGGATATCTTCCGCAAGCTTGTCCAACGCTTCCTCCGCAGATTGACCACCTCCGCCGCCACCACCACCGCCACCCGACTCTGTTGACACGACTGTGTCGCAGAAATAGTTGGTGTCTTGTTGGTCCTTTGTGATGTCTGCGTTGGCGTGAAGTCCGAAGACTTCAGGGGCCTGAGTCAGTGGCAGCGAAGTGATGTGCTCCAGGATGGTGTCCATGTCTGGATCCCCGTCAGGGCAATGATAGATGCCCGAGGGAGAGAACTTGTAGCCGTCCTCGTACACCAACGGAGTGTAGAAACCTGAAAGCGCGCACAGAAGGAACCTTCTGTCCTTGTCGTCTGTAACTCGTCCCCCGTAGTTGCATTCTCCGATTAGGTAGTTCAACGCCTGAAACTGGTCCGCCTCGTAGTCATTGAGCATCATGAGGGTCTGACGCAAGCTGATGGTCATGTCGCCCATCGTGAACTCGTAGGGAATGTTCCATCCCAAGGGCCCAAAAGACCGGCGCTCCTGCATGAGGGCATGGAAGAAGCAGAGAGCTGCACAGATACAGAGCAGTGACAAGCTGATGTCAGCGCAGATACGTGTTTGAAACACATTGACACCACGCGGGTGTTGGCAACACAAAACAGCTCAAACACTTACCGTAGCACATTTTCTTCCACTTGAGTGGCTTCCTGCAGCTGGCAAAGAAGTCCTCATTGGCAAGAGGATCAGCCAGGAAACTTCCCTTGACATTCAAGCGAATGCCTTTCGCCGGCTCGTTTGTCATTTTGATTCCATTCTGCAGAACAGCCACAGGGAAAACTGGCGATGGATAGCTTGTGAGCCAAAGACGAAAGTTCTTGTGCGCAGTGTCCGGCCTGAATTCTTCACAAATGCGCTCCAGCGTTGTCATCCAGCTACCGTACACGTGGCAATTTTGAAGAACCACCCACCCCCCTTCCTTGTAACCTTCATCGATGTACCTTGCGGCAAGCGGCCCCTGGCCCTGGCCAAGAGACACACTTTTCATTGTCTCTCCGAAGCCCTTTTCATCTGCAAGCTTGAACAGCGCTGCGTTCGGGTCTGAGCCTGCCGAGAGGATAAATATGAGCGGGGAGCATGGGTTGGAGTCCTGGTAGCATGCTTCGAGGTCTAACGGAGGAGGCTCGATGAACTTCTGGCCCATCTCCTTCGCGACAAACAACATGGTGGCAGGCACAAGCTTATCAGGCCGAATGCATCGCATAATCATAAGTCTGGTAAAGGACGCGCAGTCGTTCCATTTTCCTGGAAACGTCATGTTGTATGGCTCGGCAGATTGGAACAGATCCTGCCACTGATCCTTGTACGTCTCAAAATCTTCCTTGAATCCGTGCGCCTGGTCAAGCTTTGACATCCGGCCGATCTCGCCCCAGCTCTTATCAACTAGCCATCCGCTGTATGGATTTGGCTCCGGATCCCCAACAGCAATGCCGCCAGTGAGCAGGAACTTGAGATCTTCTTCGCTCAGCACATTCTCTGCGCGCATCATCCTTGTGCACAGCAGGAAGGAGAAGATCAGCTTATCCTTCTCAAACAATGACCGACAAACCATCTTATATAGGAAGTAGGTGGCGAACTCGAAAAGATTTTTGAGCCGCTGATCTAATTCTGTTGCCGGTTCACTATCTTTGATGGCTTGAATAAAGAGATTGATAAACCAAGTCAAAGAGTATTGATACATCGGCTCTATATTTCCCAGGGAGGAAATGACAAAAAAGCTGATCGACATCCTCCACGCAATATCAGTGTACCCGGCACGGGCCTCATCGATGCGCTTCTCCGTGGCATCAGCAACAACCTGCTTCTCTTCGATTTCGTTTGAAATTGCCTTTGCATCTTTCAACACCTGAATTCCTTCTTCGTTTTCTAAGATGTTTCCCTCTGCAGAAAGAACTTCAAGGATTTTATCTTCTGTCTCTTTGAGCCTGCGTTTGTTCTCTGCGCCTTGCAGAATGAGAGCGTTCTTCTCCTCTTCTAAGTCTGGACGTTCCTGCGCGACAACAATGCCTAAAAGCTGGTCCTGCAGTCCATCCTGGGTGATCATGAAGTTCAAGAGAGAAACTTTTACTGAAGTCTCGGGCATGTAGTGCGGGTTGGGGAGCTTTGTAGTAATGTAAAAACGGAAGTCCTTTGAGTATTCGATGGTGGCGTCTCCCAGGCGCAAGCACATCACCCCGCCCTGTTTGAACGTCTGTCTGAGAAGCAGTGGCTCAATCGTTGGGTCCAGTTCCTCCTGCACGTTCTCAAGGAGAACAGGAGTACCAAATTGAATGGAGTTTTCCAAGGTGCGCACGAAATCACCATCAGTGAGTTTGATCACTTTCATGCCGCTCTTCTTCTCCATATTGCGGAAGTATTTGTTTGCCTGTCCTTGAGGATCAATGCACAACGGCCATCTTCTTGCGTTCGAAACCACGATCCCATTGTCCACAGAAAAGGAATCAGCTGGGAGTCCGGCGATTATCCACTCGCGGATTTTGACTTGATCGCCCAAAACACTCTGGAGGGAGAAATTATCAGATCGAGGGATGGCCTTCTCTGCCAAGTTTTGCACCCACTCATCGATGACATTATCACGGTATGTACGCATGAATGCCCCCAGATATGCGACATAGCCTGATGCCACCAAAACATCCCCCGTGAGGTTTGTCTTCTGTCGTTCCAGGTCTTCGGCAACAGACGTCCAACGCGATTTCTCACCACCGAGACCATCAATGAGTTCCGTGGCACGCTCGAGCTTTAATTGGCAAAGGTCCGCCTGGTCTTGCAGCTCTTTTGATTTGATCTTGCATCCTTCCAACTGATCAAGAAGCCCATCCAGCTCGTCTACAATAACTTTGAGCGCCGCACGTTTGCCTTCCAGCACCTTCATCGCTGCAGCTAATTCAGTCTCTGCTTCCGCAAGTTTGATCTTTTTCGGAGCGACAATCTTGGCAACTCTGTCATAACTTTCCATGGCCAGCACCCACTTACACAGGCCCTCAGCTGCACTTGATGCCTTGGCAATCTGTGCCGGTGTAAACCCTTCATTGCCTACGAAGTCTTTACGAATTTTTTCAATCACCTTTGCATCTATATTATCTTTGTCGTACTCCTTCAAAGTAGTCAACAGCGTGCCCGTATTGAGGAGCTTAACAGCCGGACTCCACCAATCATCAATTTTTTTGCCAGGCGTGTCTGGATCGTTCTTCTTCTCCGGCTTTATCTGAAGCATTACTAAAACCGCCTGCATCGCCAGCTGCACACCTGCAGGCGGCTTGCCCATCGCTTTCACGAGGTCAATGTCCTGTTTCTTAATTGTGTCGAGCGCCTTCAGGGCTTCGTGCACAATAGGCATCGCCTTGTCCAGATCTGACTGGCATTCGTCCTTTACAGCCTGGACGGCTGCTGCCTGCTCAGCGGTTGCTGCCTCATCCTTTGCAGCCACTGCCTTCTCCGCTTCAACTTGAGGTACCTTCGCCTCCACTTGCTCTGTGAGAGCTCCTGTCTCTTCTGCCGCCTTAGCGAGCCCTGGCTGCAAATCAATCAGCTCCTGCTTCATGATATTGACAGAATCTTCAGCTAGACTTAAAGCTCCGAGACCACCCGTGTAGCGCTTGATGAAGAGTTCGACATCCTTTCGCTTGACGTCCAGCAGAGTTTTGTATGTATTGATCAGTTCAAGATAAGAAGTAGGGGTGACATAATTTTTCCGCCGCGTCTCCTCCCAAAACCTCTCTGTGAGGTTTCTGGCACTAACCTGCATTAGAATACACATGTCGACGCAACTGGCTCGAACATCGTCTGAAGTCATCTCCACGTCAGCCAAGAATCGCGTTGCAACAGAGAGGAGCGCATCATCTGGCCACGACGTAAACCAGTCAATTGTGCAGCAGTTCACCAAAGAAGGAAACTGTCTCAGACGAGATCGGAACGAGTCGCTGACGGGGCTGAATGCCAATACTACGTGTAGATTTGCCTTACACCGCTCAATGAAAAATGCCCATGATTCTGCTGGCGTATTCAGTGGTCTTCCCAACTGCTTCGCTGCAGGTCTGACCTTCTCACCGAGCGTTGCTTTTTCATCAGAGGCAAACAGATTTGGAACCTCTGCCGTGTTCAATAAGTTGTTGATATCTTCGACAAAGGCCTCCATCTTGATCTGGGAATCTGTGAAGAGAAACGTAGTAGATCTTCCGTCTCCTCCAGCAGATGTCAGTAACCGCTTCAAATCTTCACGCCACTCATTCTTGCCGTATACCTTCGAGATCTCAATTTCGACCACCACAAAATCCATAATGAAAGATGCTAAACGAGTACAGCTTTGGCGACCACTCCCACCAACGCCAACCAGTAGTGCATGCCCTCCAGGATTACGCAGCACGCGGCAGATCCTAGTAATGTGCTCAATCATGAACAGAAACAAGACTAGCTGCATTGGCTTCTTGCTCATTGCGTTGTAGTCGTCCAAGAAGGTGTTGCACACATCTATCACAGCCTGAGGCTCTCGCATCTCAGCGTACACGCGTTTGCCTTCGGGATTGCCAAAATCCCCAAACAACAGGCGTCGAATCTGTGGGATTTGAACCTGACCACCATCCTCCTCCGTCAGCAAGTGCTCCATGATTTTGTTCAAGTCAAAGCTGAAATTTTTCTTCAGCGTATCACGAATGAATTCAATCAGCCATGAACGATCTTTATCATCTGTAAGACGATCATAAAACACTCGGAGAATCTCATGAACCCAAAGTCTGACACCTTGTTGGCCCTCTGTCATACTTTCAGTGTCTGCCATCAGAACACCAAATACGACCCGAGCGAAATCGCGCAGGTTGAATAGGTAGTGGCTTTTGAGCGGGGTGGGCAGCAAGTTGCTCAGAGCAGCATCATAGACCTCCATGGTACTCTTAATCATGTTGTCCTTCAACGATTTGATAACTCCTGGGGTGCCCTTTTTCTCGTACTGAAATTTCATAATGGAGTCAAAAATGCCAGTCATTGCCTCCCCGTCGAATTCTGTCACGCTAATCACATTGAACCACCTAGTGAAGCGAGGAGTGATGAAAGTCCGCCCTCCCCCGGGAGGACCCATAGCGCACACGTACATCATATCGATAATGTTGCGGAATGTCTTCTCCTTGTTATCGTACCAACCGTCGAAGTCCATATACTGCCGAAGGATTTCAATCGGCGGCTGTGCCCCATAGGTCTCTTTCGTTGGCATGTTGAGGTCATCAACGAAAACCAAACACGTTTTGCCAACTGGAGGTCCGTAAACACCTTTCCTCCTCTTGTCAAGCTTCGCGTCGATGATCTCTTGAGTCTGCGCAGCTGTGGTCTGGGCTGAAAATCCGAGGGAAATTACACCAAACTTGTCGGGGCTTAGGCCAGAAAGGAGGTGGTTATTGATGTACACAGTCTTACCCGTACCCGTGGGACCGACAAGCAGGAATGCCATCTTGTTCAATTTGTGGTTGAGATTAGCATTCTTGCAACACATGTCGAGCCAAAACGTGTATCTGGTGGTGTCGATTGTAGGCACGATGATTTCGTGGGGCTCCATCGTCACAGGGAACGGCTCACGGTTGATCAGTGATGTCCACAACACCCACTTTGCCTTCGACTTCTCAAAGTAGTATTGGTAAATGTTGCCCTCTTTAGGGAACTGATTTGCAATCTGGTGGGTGCCACGCTCACCTTCTTCGTGGTACGGGGCAGGAACCGTTCCTGCCGTGCATTCTTTGATGAATTCGCTGAACTTTTCGCGCCCGGGTCGATCTACACTTGCACAAACACTCCATGTCAAAGCGAACAGGAAGATTCCTTCTAGTTGGGCAGTTGCTTCCTTCTCTGACAACTGGAAGTGTTTTAATTCCTTTTCATAGCCCTCTCCAAACTTAAAATCTTCAAGCATACTATCGAACATTTTCAACAGTGACCAGCCCATGTGAATATCGGAGGAAGGAGAAACCTCCTTTAACTCTTTCCTCAAATACTTGAGAGCAGGCGGAACTAGCCACTTGAACAGTGATTCTATCATGGCCTTGTCGTTCTCTGACACAGTGTGAGGTAGCGTATTGAGCCAAGAGGATAAGCTGGGTAACAAACCCATCTGATGTGGCTCGTAGTATACCATTCCGCACCGACTCACCGTAGCGGGAGAGGCAACCTCAAGATCCTGAGGCTCGAAAATCATGTTCATGGTGGACGACATCTGGATGATTTCACCACTCACCAGACACAGCTTCTTGTTATCGTCCAAGACTGTATTCATATTTTCGATCCAGATGGCGTCGACAGGGCCATCAAACATTACCCATTTCCTGTCCGGAGAGGGATCCGAAGCGGCAGTGCGGAATAAAACAGCAAGTATACCATCAGTCCACTCGTTTGACACCGGATCAGTTTGGCCGTACAGTTGTCCCATGGTAATGCTCTTTGGATTCATGTGGAAAACCTTGACATGATTTTCATCATTTTGATCTAGATCTTTGAGCCTACCCAACGCCTCCTGCAAGCACCGATAGCTGCAAGTCTTGCCTCCGTACGAAAGACCAACAACCATTAATCCGTGGCGGACCACAATCATCTCATAGAGCTCAATGGTTTTCTGAAGGAAATACGCCTCTGGCTGTAAATTTGCCTCTGTGCACGCCCAGTGCATTGCATCAAGCATGTTGACATAATCTGGTTGCGGAAGCTGAACTCCTGGAAACAGGTCTTTTGTTATGCCCTCGAACAGGGGCAGGTCATGTGAAAGGAATTTCGGGAGATTAACATCGCGAATGGACCGAAGCATGAGGGTCGACTCATTCTCCTCTCGGTATGCCTGCTTGAGATTTCCGGCAGCACGAAGCACAGCCATCACAGCTCGCATACCGTAATCGTAATGTGTTTGTGAGGACAACTGCTCGCTGCAAAGCTTGTAGGTAGCCACAATCTTTTTAGCAAGAGTCCGTGCATCACTAAAACCAAATGACATCAACATGATCTCGCCGATCATTGCATAATCTGGGACCATCATGGCTACCGTCCGGAATAGAACCTTAAGGTTGTCTGGGAGCTCAGCTCGACCCGCATAGCCCGGGTTCATCGTGATGAATACCGCACACGATCTGATAAGGTTGAGGTGGCTTCCCTCAAAATCAAACTCAGTCTTCCCGAGCTGAACGCTTCGCTGAATTACCATTATCTGCTGCGCCACAACTGACAAAACCTCCAAATCTATCCGATTAAACTCGTCGAAACAGGCCCAGGCACCGCAACTTGCCACACCTTTGAAGAACTTGCCCATTGCCAAGTAATCCAGGCCGTCGGAGCAGTTAAACACCACGCAATAATTCGAGATCGCTTTGGCCAAATCTTTTGTCGTCTCTGTTTTCCCTGTGCCCGCCGGGCCTTCCGGAGCGCCTCCGAGATAGAGTTGCAGCGCTCCCATGAGAGTGCGATAGCATCTGTCTGTCAGCGGTGTCACTACCAACCTCGAGCTAACCCCGAGGTATTCATACCCGTATTTGAGTGTCGCGGTGATCATTTTGCAAGAGACATTTTCTTCTTCCCAGACATATCGCATCTGAGCCAGCCAGGAGAAATCTAATGGACTCCGTACGCCTTCTTCAGCCAGTGCTGTGGTCATGTCTCTCGCATGCACGTCTAGTACGCACATGGCACCGATTGCCTGGCGCTGCAATTTAGTCAACTGACCACGAACGAGCTCAATAATATCGTTTAGCTGTTCAGTGCATTTATCTGCATACCTATTCACACCTTTTCCGTCTGGCTCAACAATCGAAGCCTCAACTTCTGTCGTCCAATACATTTGTCCAATACAGATGATACACATTCCAGGCCAGTCGAGAACCCACTGGATTCGCGCAGTATCTCGGTATGCTAGACGTGCTTTGGACGTCTGGTCTCTGACAGCCTCACGCATGAGAGCTTCTGTCTGCAGCAGCCATTTCTCGACAGCGCCTCTAGCTTCCGCCGGGTTCAATCTTTTTGGCCAGGGGACAAGCTCGTTCTCTGAACTGAACATGCCTTCGATAACAAGATCATCATTAAATTGCAGCTTATCGATAGCCTCGAAGCACTTCTTCAAATGTGGCTGGACACGCAGAGGATCCTTGGTTTCGGCCAAAATCGACAGCAATTCATCGTTAGAAAGGAAGAAAAACCGCGAGAAGAATAATCTCTTCTCTTCCAAATATGCGTTCAAGCCCTTGTTGATGAGCTCGAGCAGGTCGAAGGACTCCTTCAGGTTTTCTATCAGTCCCTCCGTCCGGGAAAACGCCAACACTTTGGGATTCTCGAGGCACCTCGATACCGTGCCTCTAACCATTCCGTCGACCTTGACGAAACGCTCAGCCTCCTTAGGCATCTGCTTCTTGATATCTTCGGAGGCAAATATGGGCTCTAGATACAGCCATTGTCCTTGCACTTTGATCCAATAATCTAACACATCTTGAGTGACCTGCAGAAAGTTGTCCCACTCTTGAGCTCTCTGCTCAAATGCCTTGATGTACGGCGATGCAAGCATCGTCTGCGTCTTGACAATCTGATCGTCCAGGATCGTCTGGATCTCATCGACACAGCTGCCGGTCAGGATAGAGGTTCCAGTATCGCGATACGGAGTAAGAACAAACTCAGCCTCAGTCCACTCGGACAGCTGCTTGTCTAAGTTCTTCTCTAGAGAATACTCCTTACTTGCTGATTCGCTGATCTCCTCCATTTTGGGCAGATATGATTCCAGCTTCTTGTCAATCATGTCCTGCAGGCTGGTTCTGTCGTGGGGCTTAATCGACATTCCCACGACATCTGCAAACGCATCCCAATGACGATCTCGAAGACCGGGATTGCATAATGCCAAGACGAGAGGAACATTATTTTTGAATAGCCCAATACTCTCTTTCATCGACATTGCCAGCTTCAGAGCATTAGGCTTGTCAGACCAGGTCTTCTGAAACTTGTAGGCCGTGCGCCAGGAGTTGTCGACGTCATTTTCCACCTTTTCTGGATCCAGATCTGTAATAGACCCGTGCAGCCAGTTCTTCACGTCCTGCTGCGCGTCATACACAGACTTGAATAAGAACTCAAAAGGCTCGAGCTGCGTCAGATTCTCTTCTACCTGAGGATTGACAGTGGGGTTCCAATTGAAAATTTCCTCTTGCTCATTTATGAGTTCAAGTTCGGCCACCAGGTCCTCAAGCTCTTTTCTGAGCTTGGTGGCTTGATTCAGGTATTGGTGAACTGCGTTTGGATCACCCAACTCGTTCATACTCGCGATCTTTTCTGAAGTGGCCTGGACGTCATCTTCGAACCTTTTCTGGCGTTGTCTAAGCTTATCTTCCATGGACTCTTCCTGGTCAAGGATTCTCATCATGGCTTCATCCAGTACTGGCTGGATTTTATCAGGCCACATGTACGTCTTCGTATTGAGCATCATGTCTTCGTCCGAGATTTCCTTACCAAGGCTATGCAAAAAGTCAACACGCTTCGAAATGCTCAATATTTTCATGTGCAATGCAGCCTGCTCTTTGGGCGCATTTTCCAAGAAAGCCTTGAGGGCTTTCATTTCGTGCGACTCTTTTGGTTTTTCCATTGCTCTTGAATTCATTGCTTCGAACCGAAGGCAAACCTCCTGCATTTCTTCAACATTTTGAGCAACAACTTGAGCTAGCAGCAAATCTGCCATTTGAAGCGCCTTGTTCTCGATCCCTCTTTTGACAGGCTCTGTCTGCACAACGAAGAGACCCATATACACATCCGACACTGTAAGGTCCGCCACGTCAGCAGCGGCCTTCCGATACTTTTCAATATCAATCCTGTACTGTTCGAGCGGATGCTTGTGCGCCTTATATTCTTCTCCCATCCTATACGGATCCTGGCTCAGCAAGTTGTTGAACTCGTGCACGTACTTCTCGTACATCTCCACTAGCTTTTTGGGTCCTTCCATATTGGCAGCTAGCACTTGACGGATGCGCTCTTTTGTCGTTTCGATAGACTCTTCATCAGATCTTGCCACCCGCAGTACACTCCCGCCATCGCTCGCAGAATCAAGAAGCTGTGCTGAGATGCTCTCAGCGTCGTTAGACAGCTGCTCATCAGTAATAATCTCTTCTGGCTCACGAAGTTCCTCCTTGTCGGTGAATGGAGAATATGGGGGCAGGGCGCTGGGATCAAGGGATGCAAACCCGTCGCACGCTCCAATAGCATGGTCGAGAATCGATCGCAACGATGCATCGATCTCCTCAAGGCCTGGCATAATTCGGATGTGATTTCCACCTACTTGAAGCTTGATGAAGAGTGCTGGCATAATCTTCACGTCATTCTTGCCCTGAGCTGCAACAGGAATTAGGTCTTCATCAATGGGTGTGAACTGCTCGAAAAAATGTGTGAGATTCGAGCATGTTGACTCCACCAAACCACGCAACTGTCTTGTCATTAGAACCGACATCGTCTTAAACAGGCTTTCTTTAACGTGTATCAGTTGCGGTAGTTGCGGGTCTTCTGGAGGGTCGAGAAATGCGTGCACTACATGCGGAAACCACTGCTTTTTCAGTGTATTCCTTGTTGACTCGCAGTGGTCGATCTGCGCGACTTTGTATCGATCCAGCTCGGAGGTACGATGCGATCCATCGAGACGAATGTTGAGAAGGAGCGAGGCCTCATACGGCATCCAAATACCCTGCAGCTCTAGAGCGATACTATTGACAGTGAGAAGAGAATTGGACATGACCTCCCGTGCGAGTGAAACCGATCTGGTCCAGGATGGCGGTGGGATATTTGTTCCCCGCTCTAATCTGCTCAAAACCAGCACCCCGTGCGTTCTTGGGTCAGCGCTGAAAATCAGGTACAGAGCAGGCTGGAGATACAATCACAGGGAGCAGGCCTCGACTTACGTGTCCCCGAATTCAAATTCAAGGCCGCGTCGCAAGGCAGATTCGCGCGGCGTTGCAGAAACTTGCAGACGCTTTCTCTCGTCCTCGTTGAGAAGAACATAATCTGCAATCGCTTGCCTCACGCTTTCGTAGTACAAGCCATTCATCTCAGACAGCATCTCGTCCACCATCTCGTCCGCAAGGTACTGCACAAGAAGGAAAGCACAAGTCAGCACACACCACAATTCTCTAGTGTGCGCCGGCAGACAGCAGCCGCACCTTAGGGATGGCATTGAATGAGTCTACGTGGGCCATGCCACACACGTTGAAAATCCACTCCTTCTTGATTGGCGCTATCGAGTCGCTGTCCACGTTGTCCATCAAAGCATAAAAGTTCTGGTGGGCTTCGGCCTCGAGCTCAGAAATGGGACGAATAGTGTCATCGCGCGCCAGCGCAAGCGAGCGCTGGCGAGAAAAGTGAATTGCCGCGTCCGTCGCCTCTGGCGCCTGCACGTTCAAGGTTGCGTAGTATTCGGCGGCGCCCTTGCCTGGAGCGGTCGCCTGAAACATAACCCCCGACAGCAGCTGTCAGTCTGCGTCGGGCAGAGCGTTCAATGCGCAACGCGAATCGTGCGGGGCGCACGGCGCAAACCTTTGCCGGCGGGTTCGGGGATGAAAATGCGGACCCTCCGAGACGCTCCTTCAACACACTCTTGGTCAGGGCCATGGCGTGTGGGCTCCAGTAGCTCCCGATCCTGTCGCTGGGACTGCGAAACAAGAGATCGTGTTCGTATACCGTCGACGCCCGCGTCATGGCGCACGAGTCAAAGGGCGTTGTGATGTTTGGGCCCTATGTTTTGGTGTTGCGGGGCCCCGGGTGAGAACTCGGCGGGTGCGCACGCAAAGGCGGAAGGCGCGACACAGGGACACGAGCGCCGCTGCAGCACGCGCGGCGCCGCGCGGCGCGAAGAGAGACCTTGGACATCACGGAGGACGGGTCGGGCATGCCGCTGCCGCCGAGCACCGGCAAGGGCCTGTTTGTGTTGAAAGGCGACGGCGTGACGAAGGGCTTGCGCGGCGAGCATGCCTGGGCGCCAATTGGCGCCCCGGTCGGAACGCGCAGCCGGCGGCCCTTGTGCGAAACCGAGTTGCCACCGACGAAACCACCTCCCCGCCGCTCCGCCCGGCCCTCCCCGCCCTCAATCGGCGGCGCCATCGCCGCGCGGCAGGCCGGCGGCGGAAAAACGCCCGCAGTCACAGCCCAGGACGCGGCCGCAGTCGCGCCACAGTCCCCGCCGCCGTGTGTGCGCGCGCGCCCGGCGTTGGGTTTTGGCGAGCACAAACGGTAGCCGCATCTTGGCCCTTTTTTCTTTCCCGTGTTCGTGGCTCCGCGCCGCTGTCACTGTTTATCTGGTGCGAGCGGGGCGTCGGAGAGGCGGGGGTCCCCGGCATGGCCGCGGCCAAGGCGGGCGGCGGGGGGGCGGGGCCCGAGAATGGGCGGGAGCGGGTGTATGACGAGGACTCGGGCATCACCTGGGTCGATTTCACCGACATCATCAACAAGGCCTCGGCCGGTGCGCGCGAGCTGCGTCGGCGCGCCGCGGCGCGCGGAGATGCGCGCGCGAGCAGGAGGAGCAGTAGGCAGTGCAGGCGCAGCAGGGCGCGCGCGTGCGGACGCCGGACACGCGGCCGGCAAGGAGCCCGCGTGCGCGAATGCCTGCGAGCGCGTGCCCCTCGGAGGCGTGCGGCCTGCGCCACCCCTTACCCCCGCGCCGTGCCGCGCCCCGCAGAGCTCGACAAGGGGCAGATGCTGCACGCGGACTCCTTCAACCTCGGCGACAGCATGTCGGCGCTGGAGATGATGGACCCCAAGATGGACGCCGGCGTGATCAACGAGAAGAACGCATCCGTCATTCCCGTCGGTGCCTGCCCGAGCACCTCGCGCCGCCCGCGCGCGCGCGCGAGCGCCGGGCCGGTGCCACGCCGCTCTGACGATTGCGTGCCCCCCGCTGTGTGTCGCAGACGAGTGCTTTGATCGCGGGCTGGTGGACCTGGACCCGGATGTGCCGACGACGCTCATGAGCATGGACGAGCTGCTTGCGCTCGAGATGACGTGGATGCGCGGCACCGCCATGGTCCAGACGCTCTTTACGTGCCTCTACTGCCAGCGCCCGGCCGCGATTCGCAATAGGCTGCTCAAGGTGTACTGTCAGGGCGTGCTCAAGACGTGTGAGGTCGCGAAGCGAGCGGCTTCCCGCGCCAACGTGTACGAGGTAAGCGCAGCTGCGATGCTTTCCGTGCGGTGAGCTCGTGCTGCACGCTCTCTGACACGGTGTCGCAGGAGGAGGACCTGAGCACCAACACTGGGGGCTTTGCGCTGTGCGAAGACATGACGGAGGAGCAAGTGTCAGCATCGCTGCTTGCGGAGGAAGAGGAGCTGCAGCAGCAGGTCAAGGCATGGAAGGCGGCAGCGGCAGCCAGCAAGGAGGAAGCTGCGGGAGACCCGTCGTCGCAAGCCGCACGAGGAGAGGAGGGCCGCCACGCGGCAGAAGGACAGGGTTTGGAGGCATTGTTGGCGCGCGTGCGGCTGCGGCGAGGGTGGTACGCGGTGGTGTGTCATTTGTCCAAGGGCTTCAAAAGCCTTCGACCCGCCCGCAAGTCCATTGCCTACGCCCAAACCCAGCTTGCTCTGGTGCGTTGCGTATCCTGTCCCGGGTGCAGGCACATGGGCCCGTGTGAGCGGGCGGGGGGGGGGCGTGAGTGCGAGCGCGCGTGTGTGTGCGTGCATTCTGGTATGGGTGTGTCGGGAGCGCAGTGCACGGGAGCGTGGAGCGGGGGCTGATGTGCGTCTCCTGCGCGAGGTGCAGGTTGGCAAGAGTGTGCATCTGTACAATGACCCGAGCGTGACGGTGCGGGCAAGCGAGTCGTATGCCTTCCAGCCGCTGCTCAACCTCAAGTACATGGCGCCCTCTCCGCCTCGAGCAGTGCGCCTGCTCACGGTGCCGGAGGCCCTGGAGGAGATGGCCTTGGTCCTCTTCCGCCTTGCTCTCCCGCCCGCCTGCCCGCCCGCCCGCCTGCGCCCCCTTCCGTACGTGCTGTCCTTCCGCGGCCACACGCCTGTACTCCCTGGCTGTCGCTCGAGCGTGCTGTCCCTTGCTCTCCTCTCTCACACGTGCGCATGCATGTGTGTGCGCGCACGAGCAGCTATTAGAGCAGCTGGACCGGATGTGTGTGCGGCTGCCCTTGGTCACGACGCTGACGCAGCTGCAACGTTTCCTGAGCGACTTTGCGGTATCGCTGCGTGTGCGGCCGGGCATGCATCCAGGCCTAAACCCTCAACCCTAACTCTAACCCCGAACCCCTAAACCCGAAACCCGAAACCCGA
>Ga0115006_10000946_pt1 | contig 17098 bp, 14 predicted proteins | sample ArcOceMetagenome_3_FD_88943 | JGI IMG/M metagenome (GOLD analysis project Ga0115006, IMG submission 88943) | Marine eukaryotic phytoplankton communities from Arctic Ocean - Arctic Ocean- Svalbard ARC20M Metagenome | ecosystem: Environmental > Aquatic > Marine > Oceanic | place: Arctic Ocean...
CCCACACACCCACACACCCGCGCCGATACATCGAGACAAAAACGCTCAAAGGTACTCGTAAGATTTTGCGCCTGCCTTCCCTGGAGAGACGCACCGAGCAAGGGAGCACCAGCAGCAAGGCTGCAGCGCGTTTCCACTGCTTGCCAGACATGCGCACGCGCTTACAGAGGCAGAAAGCAGGCTGCATCACGCTTGACGCACCAAGCATGCATCAGGCAAGGCGCACTATGCATCAGGCATGGCGCACTATGCATCAGGCATGGCGCACTACAGTACACGCTACCCTGCGTGCTGCTGTCACCTGACAGAAGATCAAGTGAAGCACCAGACTCCAGAAGATGGAGGGCTGACGAATGCGCAGGAAATGGATGAAGCGAGGCGGAAGCTGAGCGCTGGCGACAGTCGTCTGGTCCTTCTCTCCTGTCTCGTCCTTCTCTCCTGCCTCTGCCCCAGGTGCCGCGCCTGACGCATCATGCTCGCTCCCCATGCGTGTCGGCATGCCGCTCATGACCTCTGCCACACAGATGCACGCACGCCGCAGCCTCATTCAACACCCCCAACCACCCGTGGGATTGCCTGCCCAGGGCTCTAGCAGGGCACTCGCAGGGCACTCGAGCTGCTTGCCCATGCCCATCTTGCTGCACCACGTCGCGTTGACGCGAGTGCAAGATCCAGGAGATGCAACCTCTCCCGTATGTAACCTCTCCTGTCCTTGACGGGAGCGGTTACGTGCTGTCCTACCCGCAGTCCAACACCTGTTCAATGAGCTACCTAAGTTTGCTGTCTAAAATGCTCGAGGAGAAAAGGTAGGGGCGGGGGCGGCAAGAGCGGGGAAGGACCGAGGTCACCGAGCAGCGTGGTCATTTCCTTGTGGACCACCAAGGGCGAAAGACACTCGAAGTGCATTGCCTCCGCCGCGGGCATCAAGTGCCCGTCTCGCACTTGCGCTGCGTCGTCAGTACCTCCACGAGCGCCCAGAGCAGCAGCGGCTGGGGCACGAGAAGCATCGACGGCCGGACACTCGAGAGAGTCTTGCTCCAGAGAGTTTTGGGGGCTGCGCGTCATGTTGGGGGCCGCAGCAAAAGAGCGCACGGTGAAGCGTGCGACGAAGCGATGCGCGCACCGTTTGCACTGCGTAGTATAGTCGTGCTCATCCAGTCGCCACCCTCGTCGCACCTCCTCCTCCTGCATGACCACACCACACTGTGGACACGTGTCGCAAACCGTCATCTCGTGTACCGCGTATGCCTGTGGTGCAGCCACCATGCTTGCTCGACATGCTTCCGTGGCTGTGGGCGCATCGCCGTCGGCGTCGGGAGCGTACAGGCGCGAGGCAGGTTGGTGAGCGCTGGCACTCGGCAGAGCATGCTGCGTGTCTTGGCTTTGGCTCGTGTCCACTGCCGCGCGGCTGCCGCTCGCCGCCACGTCCCTGTGTACAAGGCACCATACGTTCAGGCTGCATGCGGGCCCTGCGTTTCGGGTTGCGCATCGCGTGCTGCCAGGTGTGGGTGCGGGCAGGCATGTGCATCATGTGCTTGGTTGGAGGCATGTCCATGACGCGCCTGCGCTTGCTGGGCCAGAGTCACGTGCACGCGTCTTGCCAGCGCCGCAGGCAGCACGGAGACAGTCTCAAAAAATACACACACAAAGGCAACTGTGGCAGGCTCAAGCGCAGGACCTGCGGGGCGGCGGCGGCGGCGGCGGCGGCGGCGATGCCGGGTTGTCGGGCTTCCCGGGCGGCAGCGGCGGCGGCTTGAATTTCAGAGACTGGGGCCGCCGCGGAGGCGCTTGCGGTTTCTGGACCTTGCTTCCCACCTGCGGGCCCCACCAAGTGACGACGGACGGCAGATTTGGCGGCGCTCGCCCGTGCCGCTCGTGCTTTGCCGCGCCCCCTGCCCCTGAGACCCCCCTTGCGCCGCCCGAGCCCATGGCCCTGCCCACCTCTTCCGACGCTCGTGTGCTCATCCTCTGTCGGCTCCGACCGGCGCTGGGCCACCATGTGACAACTGACGCGAGCCCTGATACATCGCTCACCTCCCCTTCCCACACTCTCCCGTCAACACCCCCCGCCCCTGCACCCTGCACTGGAGCATGCAGGTGCGCGGGGGGCGCAACAAAGAGGCGCCAAGTCACAATGGAAGGGGGCACACGTGCATGCAGACCACGGGAGTCCAGACCACGGGCGTCCAGAGGCCGCGACGGCCCCATCGCGCCACAGTTTCCGCCCCGTGTACTGCCGCTCTCTGTGCCTGTTGCTGGAGGTGGGTGCGCAGGCGGGGAGGAGGCAAGAGCCAAGGCTCGGCGCAGATCACGGTGCCTGCCCCGATCTCTGCCGTCTGCCGACCACCACGTGACCACGGACGGAGAACGCTGCGCCCGCGCCGCAGACCTTGCCAACCTCGCCCCCCTCTCTTCTGCGCCCTGCACGCTGGCCTCTGTGTCCCCAGCACCCGGCCCGGCATGCCGACGGCTGGCATGCGGTCCACGTGCATGTGGTGCCGCGACCGCAGGCCCTGTTGCCGCCCTTGCCGCACCAGCCTCCATGCTCCGCTCGCCCACTGGCAACACATCTGTCCACCTGCCGACGCAAGGGCGCGTAAGAGACCACGCACATGCAGCGCCTTCTAGCCTCACCGACTTTGGACGCGTTGCAGAACAACGTGCTGTTCCCTCGCCTACACTATCGCCTACTGACCCTGTGCCCCTGGGCCAGCTCTGGCCCACAGGGCCTATATACAGCCTATGTACAGCCTATATACTGCCTACATGCCGCCTATATGCAGCCTATATACAGCCTATATACAGCCTATATACAGCCTATATACAGCATTGCGGGGCAAGACGCCGCACGCGACCGCGCGCGGAAGCAAGAGGGGCAGGAAGGCAGGTGCAGCCACGCGCGCTCTCGCATCCCTTTTTTGCCAGCATCTCAAAGGTTGACACACGCGCGGCTTCCCTGAAACTAGTCGGCGCCTTGATACGCATTGGCTGACCCACGCACAGCCCGCATCTTGCGCATGCACGCTCTCCCTGCCTCCCGCAAACGAGAGAGAGGCGGTCACACACCAGGTGACAACAGAGGGGCGCGCACGCACGACGGAGAGCTCTTCCTCCCATGGCCAGCGTTTGACGACGCGGCGCACGCTCGCCACAAACGTTGCCGGCGTACTTCGCGACGCGGCGGTCGCAGGGTTCTGGCATTGGCCGCGTCTTTGCGGCCCTTGCGCGCTTTCGTGCGGCCCTTGCACGCTTTCGTGCGGCAAGCGCTCCTCCACGCTGTCCCGCCCCGTCTGAGCGTTTGAGGGCCCCGTCTCAGCGTTTGAGGCAGTTGCGGGCGAAGGCGCGTGGGCACCGGAAGCTGACCAAGCAGACCGCCTGTGCGCACCGTCTCTCCTGGGTGGCGTCGGAGGAGGGGGGCGGTGCGAAACGGCCTCTGCTGTTGCGCTGCCTCCGGTGCCGCTCGTCGCATCAGCAAGCGTCTCGGTACTGCTGCCTTCCGCCACCTGCCACGCAAGGTGCGACGACTCGGAAGGCTCCAGCGGCGGCAGCATTTGTGCAACCGTGTCCTGGGGGTGCAGGCTGACGCTAGGCGCGGGCAGTTGAACGCCTGCTCGCAGATCGGCGGGCGACGTCCCGGCGTTTCCTGCACTTCCTGCGTTCCCCGCTCCCTGTCCACCGCCGCAGTTGAGTTGCGGCACTGTGCTTGCGTGCGTGCATGCTCGTGTGCGTTGCGGGCATGGCAGCCGCACACGGAGGCCACGCGCGTTCAAGCAACGATGCGCGCGCGCAAGGCGCAAGAGCGGCAACCGGACAAGGGCTTTCAGGCAAGAGGCTTTCAGACGTGCTGACAGGCGCACGGGGCACACAAACCTGGGGGGTCACGCACTCTTGCGAGTCAGCGACCGCGGTGATGAGACAGCCATAGACCCAGGCATCAGGGCGCAGCCCGCGCTCCTGCATTTCCTCGAGCAAGGCAACGGCCTGCTGGTGGCAGCCTGCGCGGCCCGACGCCTCGATCAGGGCTCGGTACACCCCCTCGCCCACGCGGAGCTGGAGGTGCTGCATACGGCGCAGCACGCACATGGCCAAGTGCATCAGGCGCCGTGCCTCCGTCGCTTGCTCCGTGTCCTTGCTCCCTGTTCCCCCCCTCTGCCCCGCCCCCGACTCGGCGCCGCTGCTGCCATTGCTGCGGGGGGTCTCTCTGGGCGTGGAAGCGAGCGAGGTCCTCGGGGTGGAGGAAGAGGAGGAGCCGCGCAGCGCCTGGAGGTCTTGGATGAGGAGCAGGTGGAGGCAGAACCACATGCCGTAGATGCTCTCGCGCATGTCGGCATCGCCCTCTTTGCCGGGCGAGCACGCGCTGGAGAGGCGGTCTGTCGACAGGGCGAGGGGGGCGTGTTTGTGCAAGGCACCGAGGCTCTGGGAGAGGCCGGCGCCATGGCCCACGCTATGGCAACGTGCCCGCCCGCCAGGGGCCTGGTGCAGGAGGTTCCCGCTGACGAGCGAGCGCACCGCTCGCGGCTTTCCAAACAAGAGCGGGTCCAGCTTCGGGAAGCTCCGAGTTCCGCCGTCCCCCTCCGCTCCGGGGTGCTGGGGGACGGGCGGCAGGCCCTCCTCACTTGGCGCGAGCGCGACGTGGGTGTGGGTGAAAGCATGGCGTTTGTCGTCGAGGAAGGGTGTGGGGCGCTTGTGGAGGCGGAGGGCTGACCGGTTGGCCTTGGCGTCCATGGACTCGTCGAACAGCACATGGTCGTGGTCGCTCCCTGACGCATAGACGCGCTTTTCGATGAAGACGTTGAACATCTGCGTTTCGATGAAACGCGCCAGGAAGCGCCGAGCCTCGCGCGGCGTCGCCTGCAGAAACGCACGCTTGCGAAAGAGCTCCTGCGGCTCGGGGTCCTCGCTGCTGGGTTTGACCAGAAACTCGCGGTAGTTGCGGAGGAGCGACAGAAAGAGCCGGAAAAAGGCATATTGCAGCTGCGCGCCATACGTAGAGTTCAGACAAGAGCGAGCAGCAGCGCGCTAGGGAAAGGGGGCCAAGACCCGGGGCTACGACATCCCTGCGCGTTTCCATGCAACACTGCGCGGCGTGGCACCGCGTAGGCCAGCAGCTCGCGTGACGCCCACGCTGCCGTGTCGCGTTGGCATACCGCGGCAGCACAACGCGTGTTCGCACAGTGCACCTGGGCAGTGATGGCACCGTCGAGGGAGCGGTGCTTCTTGGCGGCCCCCTCGCTCTCGGCCGGCGTGGGAGCCATGGAGAAGGCCAAGTCCATGCGAGCCTCCTCCTTTGCCGCCTTGTCTCCGTCGTAGTCGCCCACCAACGAGTGCAGGTGGTCCAAGAGCTTCTTCTGCAGCTTTTGCGGCAAGGGGGGCAGGGGGTCAGAGGCGGGACAAACGACGCGGTTTTCGTCCAGGTTGACCTTGACCACGTCGTCGGGGCTCCACTCCCCGAGGATGCTCTCCGCCGAAGCCCCGCTGTACTTGCGCCGCAGCGGCCCCGGCTGCACGCCCATGATAAAGGGCGTCGGTGCGTTGACAAACTCGAGCAGCTGGAGGGGCAGGACGGGAATGTAGACGTGGTCCCAGGTGAACGGGAAGATGAGCGCCAGCACTGCCTCCGCCACCATCGTCAGCACGGCCGCGTGCTCCGAGTACAGCAGAATCTTGTACTCCAAGAGCACACACGTAACGAGTTTGAGCACATTGTGCCGGTCGAGCAGATGGAAAAGCATGTCCAGCGGCACGTGGGCAAAGGGGATCTGGTTGGCGGGCGCGCGCGAGAGCTCGCACGTCTGGTCTGCGATCGAGTACTGCACGCGGACACGCCCCCGCGGCGGCAGCGGCACCTCGTGGATCAGATTGCAAATCAAGCGCTCGATAGGGACGCGCGACGCCGTGAGGGAGACGCGGTACAGCTGCTTCAGGAACTCGCGGTGCACCTCGAAGAAGAGCCAGTGGGACAGGCTGCAGATGCACTTTGGCAGCCACAGCGTCTTGTGCGCCCGGGGCTCGCGTGCGCGGGGGTCTTGGCGCGGGGGATTGGGCTGCAGCATGCGGTCGAGAGCTGCCGCGGGGACCTCCTCGTGGAAGGTGAGCACCGAGGCGTACAGCCGCTTGCCCTCGTTGCTCGTAAAGACGACAATGCAAAACGTCGGCAGCGGGCACGTCTCCTGCGCAGGCACAGGGGCGCGTTACGAGGCCCAACTGCGCATGCGCAGGAGCAGGCACACAGGGTCCATGCCGCAGCGGCGGGCGGTCGTTCGTGGCGTCCGCTGCTCGCATGCCTGCGCGCGCGCGCGGCGAACCTTGACGGTGAGGCCCTCTGGAAGCGCAAACATGGCCACCTGCGGCGGGAGGGCTGTGTCCGGGTGGTCCTCCGCCGGGAAGCGGTCGAGCACAGCAGCGCGGTAGCGGGTGCGGAGCACGCGGCTGAGCGCGCCTTCGCCGCCGTCGTCGCCGTCGTCGCCGCCGTCGCTGCCCGTCCCCTGCCCGCCCTGGTCGTCGCAGAAGGCCTCGTCCTCAAGGACGACGATGTCGGGGTCCAGCCCGACCACGACAAAGTAGTCAACCACGCGCTCCGGCTTGTGCTCCGCGTACACCTGGCCGTCCATGCTGTCGCGGCCAGCCGGTCGCCGCCTGTCAGGACATTCCTTGGCTAGCCAGTAAAGTCCTGCGCACCATGGTGCGGGATCCAGGTTCGTGGGCAACCCGGCCCGTGGCGTGACGGGACTGCTGCAAGTTTTTGCGTCCCGTGCCAAACTTGCCAAAAAGTCGGCTTGCCGACGTCGGAGTGCGAAGAGGGCGTCGGGGGCGCCCCCGGGCGGGGCTTGAGCAGCGACTCACGCCGCTTGCTCGCACGCGGAAGCGGGGCCGCACGCGCGGACGAGGGGGCGCCGCCGGCCGGCGCCCGGGCGATGACCACTACGATCGCCCCACCGCCTTTCCGCTTGGCGCGCTGCGAGCGCCGCGAGCCTGCATCCGCGCGGGACAGGGGCGCATCCGGGCGGCGGTGGTGCGGGGCCGTGATTATTCTGGGCTATGTGGCCCTGTGCGGCTCTGGCGCGTGCGGCCCCGCGCCGCGGCAGGACAGGCAGGGCGCCTTGCACACCCCGGTGCCTGACAACAACGGCCGCGGCGGTGGAGAGGGCGCCTGGCGCCGCGGCTCGTTCCTCCGCCTGCGCGGCGGCGCTGGCGGCGTGCGCAGCGAGCCGGCGGCGGACGCGGCGACGGAGCCGTGCGCGCCCCGCAACAAGGGGGGCGAGTGGAGCCCGGCGTCACGGCGCCGTCCGCGGGACGAGAGCCCGGCGGTGTCTGTGTCGGACGTGACGTCGAGTGCGGCACCCTCCGGTGCGGGCGACGGAGAGCAGGCGGGGGGGGAGCGGGGACGCAGGCGCAATGCGCGCCACGGCGCGCGCGATGCGGCGGAGCAGGTCAAGCTGCTCTGCAGCAGCGCAACGGACTCCCCGCACGGCCTGCGGGGACTGGACAGCCGCAAAGTGTACCTGCCGTGGGTGCTGGAGGGACCGCGGGCCGAGCATTCGCGGAGTCCCTCGCCCGCCTCGGAGCGCCACCTCTCGAGCCCGACCAGCACGGCGGCAAGCGCCCCGGAGCCCTTTGCCGGGCGGCAGCGCATGGCCGAGATCTTCAAGCCGACGCCCTTTTCAACATGGGCGAACGACGCTGTGCGCATCCGCATGGTGCGCAACGCGTCCGACGTGGGCGACCCTGCGCGCCAGTTCCAGCCCCTGTTCACGCACCAGGTCTTTGGGTACAAGGAGGAGATTGTCGGGTTCGAGAATCCAGTGGTGGAGATTGTGTACGCGGCCAACACGCTGCGGCCGTGCATCTCCCTGCGGGCGAGCGAAAGAGTATGCCGCAGCCAGCTCAAGGAGCTGGGGCTCAACCGCACGGATGTACTCGCGTGCATTCGCAGGCATGCGCCATCAGACTATGCGGCGTCAATACAGGACGTGGTCGAGGAAGCAGCCGACCCTGCCCACAGCCGCCCCTTTGGCAAGCTGCTCGCGACATACACGCAGGAAAGACCGGCAGATGCTGCCAGTGCACTCGCGGCGGGGCTGCCAGACCAAGACGGCGGACACGGCGCGAGTGACTTTCGCGTGTACCAAACCGACGTGACTAGCGAGGAGGCCAAGGTGGTGCTGCGGCGAGTGCAGTCGCTGGCAATCTGGCTCATTGAGCGCGCCTCCTACATCACCCCAGACGAAAACTGGCAGCTGCTCACCCTGTACCAACACCACGACATCCTGCTCGCTCGTAGTCTCTCCGCGGAGGGGGGGGATCATGATATACAAATGGGCGAGGCGGAGGGCAGACGAGCGCAGAGCGGCGGATCGCAGGCTGTGTTTGTGGGTTTTGTAACTCTTTACAAAGACTACAAGAGCGTCAAAACCCCACTCCCGGCCACGTCGCGCTCCTCCTCGGTGGGTGCAATGGAGCAGGACGACACGGAGGAGGGCGAGGATGGAGGGCGGGTCGGGGAGGGTGTGGCCGGTGACGGGACCGAGGACAAGTTCCGGCTGCGCATCAGTCAGTTTGTGATCATGCCGCCGTTTCAGCGCCGCGGGCATGGCCAGCAGCTCCTCCGCGCCATCTACAGCCTCGCGCGCTCCATGCCACACTGTGTAGAAGTGTGCGTGGAGAATCCGTCGCCCGGGTTTTGCAAGCTGCGGGACAAGACGGATGCGCGCGTGCTGCAAGAGCTGGAGCTTTTCGACGACTTGCAGGTTGATGCGCCAGACTGGAATGCTCTCAAACAGTCTCTCAAATGGTCGCGCACGCAGCTTCGCCATCTCCACTGCTCTGTGGTGCGCAAAGTTGTCAAGTCGGTGGAGGTGCAGCGCGCCGACGCGGGCCTCGGCGCGCACAGCTCCAGTCTGCTGGCGTCGGGTGTCTCGGCCGATCAAGGCTCCCTGTGCACCGTGGACGGGCAGACGTACTATGCGGGCGACTTTGCCATGGTGCGCGGCGCAGAAAACCAGGTGCTTCTGGCGCATCTGCTGGGGATCAACCCCGCCACACGGCTGCTGCGTGTGCGATGGCTCTACCGGTGGAAGGACGTGGGTGCTGCAGCTATGATGCAGAGCAGCCGCCGCTGGCGCACCCTCCTCATGGCCAACTCGCGCAAGAAATGGCGGGCGCTGCAGGAGCAGGCGGAGGTCTTCTTCGTCTTCCACGAGGACTTTATCCACCACCAGTCTCTTGTTGAAAAGTGCGCCGTCCGCTTCATCAACCCCGAGGCGTCGGCGGCAGCAGCACAAGATGTGCTAGTCAGCCAGCTGGCCCAAAATCGCAACCTCTTCCTCTGCCGCTTCGTCTTCGACCCTACGAAGCAGCGCGTCTTGAGCCTGAGCAACAGGCTAATCAAAACGCGCTACCGCCGCGTGCTGGACACGCTGCTCAAGGAGCAGCAGCAGACCACGTTGGAAGAGGCGTTGCGCAGCCGCAGCATCTCGTCTGATGCGCGCACCGATGCCGAGGCATCCGAGGGCGTGGTGTCGGCCAGCGGCGGCGGGTCCTTGCCGCAACCTCCAGCCTCGGCCGACGCTGCCGTAGCGGGATGGCAAATGGCGCCGTACGATCTCAGCTCCGTTGCCTATTCGGACAGCGCGTCGGCGGCAGGCTCGTCGCAGTGCTCAGAGCTCATCCCGTACTCGCCCTTGGGCGCTGGCTTCGATCGGGCTGAGAAGCAGTACGTGATTTCCAGTCGCTACCAGCGCGCCGCGTCCCGCTCTGTGTCGGCTGCTGCTCTCTCTCCCCATGGCCTCGTCAACTGGTCTGGCCTCCGCATCCGTCAGGTCCCACACTTGTGTGTGTGTGTGAGAGAGAGAGCGCGCGCACGTTTGTGTGCGTATGTGTGCGCGCGGACACAGGTTGTGCCCTACAGCTCCTGGGTGGGAAGTGTATCTAGTGTATCTGGGAACGCACACACGTGACGTGTGTCGGTGTGTTGGTGTGAATGGATTGGGACGCACAGGTACGCCGCAAAGTGTGCATGCGGACAGTGAGGCGAGCGGCGACACCCAAGCTGCTGGGCATCGGTCCTGCAGCCACACGGTCGCCCAAGAAGGCGAGGACGCCGGCGGAAACCAAGCTCGTCAAGAACGACAGGAGCCGGGCCGCGGCCACGGCATGCGCGCCCTGTATGCTGCCGAGACCCCTCGTCGAGCTGCTCGCTGCCGCGTCGCCCCCGCCCTCCTCTCCCACCTCCTCCGTCAAGATAGGCGGAGACCTATCTCTCCGGTCGCTCCCGGTGCCCGCGTTGCTCAGTGGGATCAAGGCGCAGGAGGTGCACAAGTTGTTGGAGGCGCTCGTGAAGATGGCCGACCGCCTGGCCGCCTGCCTCGATGACGTGCGTGCAACCGTGCTCAAGCAGGCGCACCAGCTTGAGCCCCAGCCCCAGCCGCAGCTGGAACAGGAGGCGCACACGCCGGCTGCCGGCTCTTCTGCCAGGTGCACCAACGCGCCAGCAGAGGGGCAACACGCGCGCACGTGGTTGGCGCACGCCATGGCTTGGCTGCGAGGCCTGCAACCCGCCGACACTCTAGCTCACCGTGCGCCGCAAACCAAGCCCGCCCAAGACGAGCAAGACGAGCAAGTGTTGCTTGGCCACCAGCCGCCGCCACCGCCGCCCCCAACGCAAGTAGAGTGCGCGGAGGTTAGCGAGGCGGTGCGGGATGTTGGCGGGGCGGCAGGAGAAGAGGAGGAGGGCATGACGGCACACGTGTCGCAAGCGCTCGAAAGCGCTCTGCTCCTCGAGTGCAAGAGCCTGCAGGCGCGGCTTTCCAAGCGCGTGGATGCCGCCATCTTCCTCACGCCCGTGGACCCAGAGCGCGACCAGTGCCCCGACTACCTCAACCTCATCGCACACCCCATGGATCTTGGCACTGTCGCCGCCCGTCTTGCTGCCGGCCACTACCACACCCGCTCTGGCATCGGAGCACACCTATGGTTTGCTGGTGCGTTGCGCCCTGCCCTGGCGCGTGTGCCGTGCTGCTGCCGTCGCGTGTCGCCCATGTCGCTGCGCCAGGCAGCGCAGGGAGGCAGCACAGGGAGGCAGCACAGGGAGGCAGCACAGGGAGGCAGCACAGGGAGGCAGCACAGGGAGGCAGCACAGGGAGGCATGTGACGGGGTGCCATGGCCTGCCGTCTGTGCTCCATCTCATTCTGCTGGCGACGCGCGTGCAGATGTGAAGCGGACGTTCGACAACGCCATGGCCTATAACCCAGCCTCGCATCCTGTGCATCGGCAGGTGTGCGCCCTTGCTTGCCTTGCCGTGTTTTGACGGCAGGGATGTTGCGGCATGTGCCGCAGGATGTCGAGGCATGTGCCAAAGCATGCGCCACTGGGTGCACACACGTGCGCCAGAGTCTGATGGGATGTGGGGGTACCAGGCGCAAAAGCTGCAGACGGCGTGCGGCGAGGGGTATTGCAGCGTGCTCTCGCGCGCGGAGGCTACCCTGCGGCGCTTTGCCCAAACTGAGGTTCTCTACCCACACCTTGACTGCGCGCGCTGCCGCCTGCGTGTACATCAAGGCGCGCGCTGCCACCCGCGGGGTGCGGGTCGGGAGGGTGTGTGGCGTGGAGAGGAGGGCTTGCTGCAAGCGGCGCATGACACGGGTGGGCGCCTGCGTGGCAGCGGTGGCGCGTGGTGTGGGCTTGCATTCTGGCGCAGTTGGTTGCCCATCCGCACGCGTGGCCTTTCCTCGAGCCGGTTGGTGGCCCCCTGGCGTGCACCTTGGCGTGGGAACGCTTTGCCCTTGCCTTTGCTCTTGCCTTCGCTCTTGGGGTCAGCGTCCCTCCATGCAGCCTGTACTGGTGCTGCGGCTCACGCGCAAACGTGCTTGCTCCTCCAAGGGGGCCGCTTTCGCGGCCCAAATCATGCGCACGCGAAGGAAGGGGAGGGGGGTGGTGTATGTGTCTCCGAGGTGTTTTGCCCATCCGGGGCCCTGAACTTTCTGGCTAGGTGGCGCGTGTGTAAGGGCCTGCGGGCATAGGGTCAGTAGGCGATGACCTAGGCGAGGGCGCATGCAGGTGGACATTGTGGCGCTCGACATCCCAGACTACCCTGAAATCATCAAGAAGCCGATGGATCTGGGAACCATCGCCGCCGGCCTCGCGGTTTGCGGCCGCTTCCCGCACCTGCCTCTGCGTGCGCAGTCTGTCGTGCGCCACGCTTGACCTCAGCCCCAGCCTCACGCGCCTGTCCTAACGCGTTGTCGTTGGTGTATAGCCCTGCCCCGCACCCACAAACTAACTGTCAACAAACACTGTCAACTCCTCCTCCCTCTCCTGCCCTCCCCCTCCCCCCTGTGCTCTGGTGGCAGAGCATGAAATACCACTCGGGGGAGGAAGTGGAGGCGGACATCAACTTGGTGTTTGACAATGCCATCAAGTACAACCCCCCGGGCCACCCCATCCACATGCAGGTCCGAGTCTTCTGCCTGTTGCCGCGGGTGCGAGGAGCCGCGAGCAGCGATGCGCGTGCGCAGGGCGCACATGGCGAGGGCTCCACGGCCGTGCATGCGTCTGCCACACTCTGACTCGCCCTCTCACACGTGCGTGCAGGCGGCGGGGCTGGCGCGTCAAGTGACTGAGTACAAAGCGCCCGTCTCTCGTCTTCTCGCGCCGTCTCCCCTCCCGTCCTCTTCCCCTTGAGTCCTTCTTTCCTCTTCCCCTGCGCGCTCCCTTTTCGTGTCGGGGCACGCGCGAACCCAGTCATCAACAGTAAGTAAAATAAGAGTAAATACATGAATTTGTCATACATGTTTGCATGAGGTCATGGCGAGATAGTGTCAGGGGTCATGGCGAGATAGTGTCAGGGGTCATGTGCGCGCCAGCAGCAAGGCGCTGCAATGGCGGCTGGTGCAACACCCCACATTTGGGGTGTGCGGTGGTTGGTGCATGATGAGGCATGATGAGTGCAGACATGATGAGACATGATGAGACATGATCAGTCATCATCAGTGCAGCCCGCTTGGTTCCCCTGCCCGCGAGCAACCCTCGCCTACACTATCGCCTACTGACCCTGTGCCCCGGGGCCAGCTCTGGCCCACAGGGTCAGTAGGCGCGGGGCACAGGGTCAGTAGGCGATGGTGTAGGCGAGGGCGAGCAACGGCGGGGAAAGAAGCAAACAGGGACAGCGTGCTGGCCGAATCTCGACATGCCGCGTTCATTTGCAACATGATGCCATGATGATAGCCTGACTTCAGCACGCCACCCACGCGTGCACGCGTGCAGTCCAAAGCACACACAACAGGGCCCCGAGCGCTCTAGCGCTTTGGGCCTAGTCTAGCGCTTTCGGCCTAGCCAGCCCTGCGTCCTGCTCCTCTCCCCAGCTTGTTGACGTGCCGCACTCGACGACAGAATGAAAAGTACAAGCACGCCGCCATGAGCGCCTACCCTTGATGCGCACCATGTGCATGTGCACTAAGCGCATGTGCACCATGTGCATGTACACCATGTGCACCAGCCGTCATCCGTCACCGCGCCCACCCTCTGCCCCCTCTCCATGTTCCTGCCAGTGCAGTTGCGCGCGGTTGGCAAGTCAAGGCCAGTGAAGAGGGCTCGAGAGGAGGGCGCATTCGGAGGGCATGTTGGCGAGGCGAGACAGACACACGATGACACGATGACACAACACCGAGGCACTGGGCAAATGCAGGCCTACTGTGCACGCAGACCAAAGGAGCTCATGACCAAAGCAGCCAATCAGTTTGCCCTACGTTAGCCAGAGTCCGCGCCCACTCTTTTAGGTGCTTGGGACGCGAGCGGCGGAGGCGTGGCAAGCGCCTAGAGCCGCTTGCCGTGCTGTCCTGCCTCTGGCTTGCCGTGCTGTCCTGCCTCTGGCCACCTCCCGCACCCGCCCTAGGCCTCCCCTCAGCGGCCAAACGCTAGGCCACAAACCAGCTCCGAAGCTGGGTTTTGGAGCTGGCGCTGCACCGGGACAGCAGCCATACACCCAGCGTCCTTCTTCTACGCCACGCTCCCTGGAGCGGGCGGGCTTGCGTGGGAGGCCAGTAGGCTGCTGGTTCAGGCCGCTTGCAGTCTTTCCCCCCGCACCCTCTCTTGCCTACACTAGATCTATCCCTTTCAGCTGCAAGGGATAGATACAAACAGCGGCCACCGAGACGCACACACGGGCGCGGCAGAAATGGCATCTTGCGGAGCAGGACGCAGACACCGGGGAGAAAGAAACCTGGCTGGGCAAGTTAGTGGTGGCCGCCCGTCAGGCGAGGGCCGGGCTTGGCGCCGTCTCCCTCGGTTCTGCACCCCACTCAGCCCACAGCCACCCCGCCGCCACGCAGCCGCATTCGTCAGTGAGACAGGCAGGCGCAGACGGCAAAGTCGCACGCGCATCGCGCCGCACTCGCTCGCTTTGGGGCTCTCGGGCTCCGGTGCAACGTGGCACCTGCCGCCCTTGCTACCTGCCCACCCTTGCCCACCCGTGCCCACGTGCACAAAGAGGGTTGACAGGCATTCACTGACACGAGGATACCCGGGGTACTTGTAATCATACTGGTGGGCAATGCCGGTCTTCTTGTAGCTCTTGGACCAGACCACATTCTCGTGCGCAAGCGCGCGCCTGCCGACCGTGTAGGCACAGAAGCCCGAGCCCAACGCGATGATGAACACGATCGGGTACACCTGTCGGCCACCAAACCACACTCATCACCAGCGCCCACTGTCTGCCAACAGCAGGCATGGCAGCCCACTCGTGCAGCTGGCCGCCCCTCGCCTGCACATCCATCCCACGCGCCCCAACCAACACACGCCGGGAGCGCCGCGGTGCACCACAGCCTCTTTTGGCTCATCCAACACATGAGCGCAAGCAAGATCCCGCTCGATTTCGTAAGAGCAACCCAGTAACATGGGGGACGGACGCAATCGAGCGCGGCTGGGCCGTTCCGTAACGGCCCTTGCTCCCATTTCCTCGCGCGGCTGCTTTCTACCACCACATGTAAGCTGCGCCCAGACTGCTCAAAACTCGTCCGACACCACTGCATCGCGGCTGGCATCTCACATCTCACATCCATTTCCACCGCCCACTGGCCGCACGCAGATCTGCCGGCCGCGGTCGCCACGTTCTCCATGGTGCCCCCAGAAGCTGAGGCTGTGCACCAAGGGCCCCGCACCCTCTGACTCTTCCCGGGGAGACGCGCACACGCGTGCATGCGACGAGATCTCATAGGACAGGACGGCGGCCACTAGTATAGCGCGGCTAGGACGGATCACGCGGGAGCGGTGCGACTCCGGGGGGGGGGGATCACATCAGTCTTGATCCAGGCGTTGGCGAACATCGACTCGTTGGGGTCGTAGGCACTCGACATAGAGCGACGCGATGCCGGCTGTGCACTGCAGTCCCGCAGAGGAAGCCACCAGAAATACAGCGCACGCGCCCGCGCGTCAGGCCCGGATTCCCGCAGCACGCCCGGCATGCCATCTCACGTCGCGGCCGCAAATGGGCCCCCTGTGCGAGCTGGCGGGCAGGGCCGACGCCCGGCGGACCAGGGCCAGCAAGTTTACGAAACACAGACACGCACCGCGTCCTCATCTGCCGCGCCAGGTTCTGCGCCGCGCTGCGCAAGCCGAAGGTCGAAGCCATGCTAGCGCCTACTGAATCAAAAGCCCCCACCCCCCCCCACGGGGGGCTTTCGAGAATGCTTTCTCCCCACGTTCGTGGCTGCGCTTGGAGACTGGAGTCACTCCAGTGACTCCCTCCACGCCGCGGGGTACGACCACCCGGCCTTGGAGGCCGCAAGGCCGCCGCTCCGCGGACAAAGTGATCGGCACGCGGATTATGGGGAGGGGGTGTGTGTATGTGTCCCCCGGGCCTTCGGCCCATCCGGGGCCCCGAACTGGCAAGGTGACGTCTTGCCAGAACCTGGCAAGGTGACGTCTGCTCAGTCGGTCAACTGTCCGAGGGCCGGTGGGCATGGGTCAGTAGGCGATGTCGTAGGCGAGGGGCGGCGCACGCGTCGGGCGGTGCCACGGGCTGGCGGAGGAGCATGTGCTGGGCTTTGCCATGGGCACGCTCTGCACTTGATGTGCTCTGGTGCTCTCACGATACTCCTCAAAGCGTAGCATGCGGTTCCCACTTTCTCACTCTGTGCATCATTCACTCGCGCATTCACCAGCTGCCTGACAATGCCTTCCCCCCTGGGCCCAAGCCCGCTGCGCTGGGGAACCGGCACCCGGCCTGCGGTCCGCCGCCGCAGCCGAGCGCTGGAGCATGCGGTTGGCTGATCATACATTTGATCCAACCGAGCAACGCTCCTCCCAGGCGCTTCCTTTCCTGCGCATGCTGACACACGCCCTCCTCCCTCGTATCACGTTTCGAGCAGGTGGTAAACGTATCATCGCCATTCACAGTACATCATCGAAAACGAGGGCGCGGGTAACGAGAAAGGCGAGGGCTGTGCGTCCAAGTTGTGTGTGCAAGTTGGGCGAGGGTTGTGCGTCCCAGTTGCGCGTTGGCCCCTGTTTTTGTTTTTTCAAACACGGCGAAAGCGGCCCCACGAACATGTGTTTTTTGAGAGGTTTTGAGGGGTCGGGACGGTCCCCCGGCGCGCGGGGGCTGACCCCGGCGCTCGGGGCCGAAACAGGCCCAAAATCCCCCGGCACAGGGCATCCCCCGGCGCTGCGGGGCCATCCTGAGGCGCTGCGGGGTTGGTCAAGCGCGCAAGCGCGCTTGCGGCTCCGCTTGCCTCCGAGGTATTGTTTTATTATTGGAGAAGGCAGGCGCGGGCGTCACAGTGGTTGCCTGATGCGACAGCAACTTGATCGCTGCAACTCACCCTGCTCAAGGCCCGTCCCTATGCAGCAAGGCCAGTGCGCATCCTGCCAGGAATTCCTCGACTGGTCTGACTTGGCGTGCCGCTAGCCAAGTCAGACCAGTCCCTCCGTTGCGACGTAGGACACGAACAGCAATGTATGCTATGAGCGCACTCAACCCCCCCGTGTGAGCTCAAGTGGGGACGCCGAGGGCCGTGCAGTAGCCGCGGAGGATGTGGATGCCCTTCTCCAAGAGCCGCTTGCGCTCCATGCGGTAGCTGCCATCACAGTCAAATAGGGCCTCAA
>Ga0115006_10000948_pt1 | contig 17080 bp, 19 predicted proteins | sample ArcOceMetagenome_3_FD_88943 | JGI IMG/M metagenome (GOLD analysis project Ga0115006, IMG submission 88943) | Marine eukaryotic phytoplankton communities from Arctic Ocean - Arctic Ocean- Svalbard ARC20M Metagenome | ecosystem: Environmental > Aquatic > Marine > Oceanic | place: Arctic Ocean...
CACACACACACACAGACAAACACACACACACACACACACACACACACACACACACACACACACACACCGTGACATTCGCAGGTACGTCAGGCAGCTCGCGCATGTCATGCGCCACCTCATGCATCTGCAGATCTAGCAGCAACGAGGCATCGTGCATGTGTGTTCGTGACGGAAACTGCAGGGTGTGTGTGTGTGTGTGTGTGTGTGTGTGTGTGTGTGTGTGTCTGTAGCAACGAGGCATCATGCATGTGTGTTCGTGACGGAAACTGCAGGGTGTGTGTGTGTGTGTGTGTGTGTCTATCTGTCTGTAGCAACGAGGCATCATGCATGTGTGTTCGTGACGGAAACTGCAGGCCATTCACGAACAACGAGCACGCAGTGTGTGTGTGTGTGTCCATATGTGTATGCATATGTAAATGCATATGTATATGTATGTATACACACACACACACACACACACACACACACACACAACACACACACACACACGCATATACACACCCACCCACACACCAGGCCATCCACGAACGCCAACGAACGATGAGTTGATCATTAAGTGTGTGTATACAGAAGTGCACCACACACACACACACACACACACACACACACACACACACACCAGGGCGTCCACGAACAACAACTCATCCGTCCCGAGCTTGCTTTGCACATTGCTGTCGGTGCGTACGGCTCCTGGCATGACGCCATCTCCGTCAGCCTTGCGTGAGGCACACACGCAGGGGGAGGGGGAGGAGAGATGACTAAGCCTCAAGTAACCGCTGGCGCCCTGCATCCCTCCATGTTGCGTACACCAGCCGCAGGCACGCACACAGAGGCTCTCTCTCTCTCTCTCTCTCTCGCACACACACACACACACACACACGTTTGCCTTGCAAGAGGTGAGCTTGATGCAACTCTTCGACGCTGCGAGGATCCCCACCAGACCCCACGGTGTCGCAGGTTTCGCACAAGATCTTCTGCAAATGCGAGTGCAGAAAACGCTGCGGCGAAAACGGCTGGCTGCGGATCAAGTTGAGCACGCGCGTCGCCGCGTGCGCCGACTGGAAGAACAAGTCCACCGTCCGTAGGTCGTAGCACTCCAGGCTGAGCACGTGCTCTGCCCTCCCGCCGCGGTCCCCGTGCATCCAGTGCCCGGGCCCGCGCGCGCTCCTGTCCGGCGACAGGAAGCTCGCCGGGGAGGCGGGCGGGGAAAAGAGCGGGAGCGCTGGCGCCAGGGTGGGGGTCGACGGCGCAGCGCCGCCCGGCGTGTGGCTCCGCGTCCCCGGCGACGACGCGGCGTCGCTCAGCGCTGCCGGGGAGCGCGGCAGGCGTCAGCACACGCGCATGCTCTGCGGGCGCACGAGCGCAGCGGCTGACTCTTTGACGGGAGGGCTTACTCGCGCGCATCACCATGCCGAGCGGCACCACGTTCCAAACCCCGCAGAGCGAGTCCCAGCGCCCCCGCACGTCGACCCAGCGCGGGTGCGCGCCGCCGCCGGGCCCGCCGCCCCGCGCCTGCCCGAGCTCCTGCGCGCCTTCGGCCGCCGGCGTGAGCATCAGCGCGAGCCTGAGGTTGGTGGCGACGAGCACAAGCGGCTCGTTGTCCGCGCCCAGCCAGTCGGCGGCGGCGCTGTGCTGCAGCGGCTCGCCGCACAGCGCAGCGCCGCACACGTCCTCCTCCAGAAGCACATCCTCGCCCTGCTCCTGCCACCACCACCAGGCCATCGGCGGGCACACCCGAGCGCCCTCCGCGCTCGCGGCTCGGTGCCTAAGCCTCAAAGTCCGCTGCAGATTCACGGCCCAAATGCAAATGTAGTGCCGTGATTGTGGCCGTGACCGGAGAGTTCGTGGCTCTATATTTGGGGATGTCGGCTGATCAGGAGATGGAGGGCGGACTGCAGGGCGGCCAGACGGAGCGCGTGTCCGCGGACCTGCTCGCGACGTCTGTCAGCAAGGCCGTGCTCGCAAAGGAGGTGCTGCGCCTGAAGCAGCTGCGCGACGAGCTCGTGACGTCGACGTCGGACAGCCCCTCGGCCCTCGCGGAGCGCTGCAAGCAGCTGCACCTAGACATCATGGAGGAGGAGCAGCGCGGCGCGCGAGAGATCGCGGAGCTCGCGGACCAGGTGTGTGCGCGCGCACGGCTCCAGCGCCCCGCCGCGCGCTGCTGTGTGTGTGTGCGCGCGCGCGCGCGCGGCGCCGCCGGGCCGTCGCCCGCGTCGAATGGGCCGCGCCGCTGACCGCCGCCGCGGCTGCACCGCGCCGCTGCGTGTGTCGTGAGCAGCTGGCCCAGGCGCGGCAGGAGCTGCTGGAGGAGCGAGAAGAGTCGGAGCGGAGGGACTCTGGCCAGTCGCACAGCGGACGGCACCTGCACAGCGCCAGCCACCCCCGTCGCTCCGCCGAGCACCCGGTGTGACCCCGCTCCCGGCGCGCGTGGCGTTTGCGCTTTGCGTCCCTGCGCTGCCCAGAGGACTGGCGCAGGCTGAGCTCGTGGAGGGGACTCGCGCGCGCGGTGTGCGGAGCGCGCGCGGCCGGCTACCGGGCCTGGACTGCCGGGGGAGCTGGACACGCTGGCGCGCCTGGCGCGCACACACCCAAGCCCACCTGACCGGCGGTGGTTGGGCTGCACCAGCACGGGGAGGAGGGAAGCATCGGGCTCAAGGAGCGTGCGCGGTTCGACGCGGCCTTCATCCAGAAGGTGGTCGACGTGAAGCGCCGTCTGCAAGACACTAGCATCGAGTACGCGACGCCGCTTGAGCGGTCATCGGGTCACGTGCGCGGGTTTCTCCGCTCTAGTAATTCTCGCATCCAGGTGGTACTGGACCGGATTGGAACCATCCGCGCGCAGCGGGAGCTGCACGCGGAGGTGATAGAGCTGCTCCGCGACAATGCGGCCCTTCGTGTCTCGGTTAACGACCACGCTGAGGGCCTGCTCGCGGACACGTTTGACTTGTTGGAGGAGGCCCCCGGCGCCTCTCGCATGCCCGTCAAGGTCTAGAACACTGGGGCGGTGGTCGGCCGGGAGGGGGTGGGTGGCGTGTGCACAGCTGGGGCGTACAAGTGAGGCTGTGCGTGCTTCTCTGGGCCCGCCACTCTCTCACTGTCGCTGTCTCCAGAGCAAGGTCAGGACCTATCAGAGAGGTGCTGTGCCTCCCCTCCTCCCTCCCTCCCTCCCTCCATCCATCCATCCGTCCCTCCCTCCCTCCCTCCCTCCCTCCCTCTCCCTCTCTCTCTCCCTCTCTCTCGTCCGCGCCCATCTGTGGTGAACTTGAACGAGTAAACTCCACGCGAGTGTCCAGTGGTGGTGTTACCCGACAGGGCGTTCTCCGAGTCTCTCTCTCTCTCTCTCTCTATTCTACTCTACAGAGAGAGACTCCTTCAGTCATCTGTACATTGTCAATATACTTTCCTCCAAGCCGGCCGGCATCGACATGTCCGCCTCCACGCTGCACTCCCTGCATCGGCTCCTGACGCGCTGGTGCGGGCAGATGCTCGCCCCCCCGCACTCCTTGCATGTGCTCCCCCGGCGCTGGCGCGGGCAGATGCTCGTCCCCGCGCACTCCTTGGATAGGCTCCGTTGGTGCTGGTGCGGGCAGATGCTCGCCCCCCCGCACTCCTTGCACGAGATCCTGATGCGCCGGTGCCGCAGTAGTGCGGGCAGATGCTCGCCCTAATCATTTATTGACCGTTTCTGATGCCTCACTAGTGTGAAAGGCGTCGGGTCAGATGGAATCGTCCATTTGTGAAATGGATAGTGTCCAGCAGTCGAAGCAGGAGACGTCCGCGTTGGGCCGTCGATGGTTGGTCTTGGAGCTGGCCCATATTTGTCCACACAGGCGTCATCTGTCACACGATGCTGCCCTTTGCGGCCTCGCCGCAGCAAGAAAACAAGCGCTGGCAAGTGAGCAGAGAGCAGAGGCACGCAAGAACAGTGCGGTGCACGCAGGCGCAGAAAGATGGGGGGTGGGCGGTTGTCACCGACTCGGTGCGGGACTGGGGAAGCCGGGGTCATGGTGAATGTGCCCTTCCACCTTGAGACTTTGCCTATATACATGCCTTACTGCTACGGTATTGAGGACTCAGAAGATCAAATTCCGCCGGCAAGACCGCCGGCTAATCCCGGGCCGCTAGTCCTGCCCACGTAGGGTGCGCAAGGCCTGTCACCGGGCTGCGCCCTGGACGCCCCCGTCATGGACATTGTTTCCAATGTAACTTTGAACAAAGCTCTCTCACACACACACGCACACACACACACTGGCAGCCTGCCGGCCCGGGGTCGCTGCTCTCAGGCTCCCGCCGGGCGGGCGCCAGGCTGCAAGGGGCTCGGCTTTCGAGGCTTCTTAAAAACAAATTAGAATTTTTTTGGGAAAAAAAAACGGGAGAGGCGGGCCTTCGACAGGCCCGGCAGCGAACGAGAGGCAGCTCTGGGGACCTGGGTGTGGGCTCCCCAGCAGCCATGTCCCTCCGTCGTGTCGCTCCGTGATGCACGCAGGGCGCGACCGTATTCAGCAAGCAGCCGTGCGACAATGTGGCTCCCTTTGGGCACTGCGAATCAGAGAGGGAAGGCTGCTGCTAGCGAGCGGCGTAGCAGGAGGTGCATGCGCCAGGCAAGGGACATCTAAGCCAGCCGGGACAGACGGCATCGCTGCGGGCGCACGCCTGTACAAATGCGCGGGCTCGACTCTGTGGGCCAGTTGAGTAGTTGAGCGCCAAGGCCGACCAGTCGGCAAGCTTGTGCGGGCGGAGCGCGCCTCCGCTTGCGCAGGAAGATGCCGGAGAAGATGAAGGTCGAGGACAAGGTTGCGATGCTGGACATGGGTAAAAAGCTGAAGGCGCGCATTGAGATTGGCAAGAAAAGTGGCGAGTGCGAAATATGCAACTTCCCCATCAAAAAGCTTCCGCTCGAACTGTGGTCGCTGACCGAGTTGGAGCTGTTGTGGATCAATGGCAACAAGCTGGAGTCCATCGACGCGAGCATCGGCCTCCTCCATCACCTGCAGGTGATCAAGGTCAACGCAAACAAGCTGACGCGGCTGCCCGAGGAGATAGGGCTCCTCTGCAACCTGCAGCGTTTGTGGGCGCACAACAACCGCCTGGAGGTCCTGCCGCGCACGATTGGCCTGCTCACCAGGCTTGAGCACTTGTCGCTGGAGAATAATAACCTGACCTGTTTCCCGTGGGAGTTCGGGAGGCTGACGTCGCTCACAGCTCTGAGCTATGACGAGGCCAAGGTGCCGGGCGACGCATATCCCGACGTGCAGGCGTCTGTCGTTGGGCTGAAAAAGGATGAGCGCTGGCACAACTTGCGCGAGTATCTGCGTCGGCTTGATGTCGCACAGCTCTATAAAAGGTTGGAGCTGCCTATAGAGGTCGTGCGGGAGCCCTTTACAGACTACCCCAGCGCATGCAGCCTTGTCTGTGATCTCAGGAAGGTCGTCCTGCGCGGCCACCAGCTCGAAGAATTTCCGCTCAGCTTGATGGCCAGCTTCTCGTCGCTTATACATCTGGACCTCAGTCACAATCGGATTGAAGTGATCCACCCCGAAATTGGAAACTTGACCATGCTGCGAGCGATCAACTTGTCCGGCAACCCAATCGAAATGCTCCCGATTGACATCGGCTACGCCACAAGTTTGACGAGCATCGACCTAGACTTCGACAAGCTCAAAGTTCCCGCACCAGCAGTATGTGCGAATGGGGCGGATTCAGTCATGGCCTGGTTCAAGAGCTTGTGTAGCATGCGTGCGACCCGGGACGGGGACCTGAATGCACGTGACATTGATCATTTGCCGATCGAGGTGTGTTTTGTCACGTCGCTGACCAAATTGGACGTTGCCAACAACGAAATTTCGTACTTGCATCCTGAGGTGAGTTCGCTCGTAAACCTGGAGGTATTCCACGCCAACAACAACTGCATCAAATATCTCCCGGACTCGATTTACACGCTCTCAAATGTGGTAGATATCAACTTGGACAACAATGACCTCGAAAGATTGCCGGATGAATTTGGTTGTCTTGTCAGTTTGACCAGCATTTCCATTCGCAACAACAAGCTCAAGACTTTGCCGCCAACCATGGGCAACTGTCGCGAAACCATAACCTTTTTCGCGAATCAGAACCAGCTTACTGCGCTGCCCTTTTCGTTTGGCAATATGGTCAAGTTGCAAGAACTGCGCCTGCACTATAATCACTTGAGTTATTTGCCCTGGAGCATGAAGCACTTGACTTGCGTAACGGTGCTGTTGATGAATCAGAACAATTTTGCGCTGTTTCCTGAGCCTGTGTGCCACATGTGTAGCGTTACTCACGCCAATTTCTCACAGAACATGATCAAGCTCATTCCCTTTGAAGTCGGCAACATGTCCAGTCTGTCATCCTTGGATCTGTCTGATAATCCCGGTCTCGAAGAACTCCCACTATACCTGGGTGACATTACTCAGCTCAAGATTTTGACCATTGAGTGCGGGGCGCTGAAGATGCCCGCACCAGAGGTGCTGTGCAAGGGTATTCCTTGCGTGATGGAACATCTACGCACGCTTTCGTTAGCTCTCGTAGAGCACAAGCTCGATATGAGCTTCTATGGTCTCCGAAAGTTGCCGTTGGAAGTGAGGGATTTGCCGGAACTACGAGACCTCAATTTGGACTGGAATTACATATCAGAGTTTTCTGAGCAGGTTTGCCAGCAGTGTACAGGCATGACACGGCTGTCACTACGTGGCAACAGATTCACGGAAATCCCCGCATTCTTTAATGGCTTAGCTTCGCTCACAGCGCTCCATCTAGATGATAACCCGCTGTTGAAGCGTCTTCCCAAGACGCTTGTGGAGTTAGATTCGCTCGTGGAGCTCACTGTTCACAATTGCCGTTTGACATCGCCGCCCCAAGACATTGCTGCGCGCAACATCCGAGAGATCAAGGCCTACTTTGAGAAACTGGTGGAAGCCGATTTCACCAATGAACTACTCATGGACGGCTACTCTCTTTACGATGTGCCTCCAGATATTCCGGAGCTCGAGAAACTCACGAGTCTCAACATGTCTACAAATCATATCAAAGAGCTGCCAGCGGAAATTGGGGCATTGACGGCCCTCACGATCATGAAGCTGGACGACAACAAATTGACTCGTCTGCCCTGGAATCTCAAAGATTGCACGTCGCTCGAAACGCTCATCCTGAGCGCCAACAGGCTCAAAGAATTCACAGAGGCGCTTACATACTTGCCCAGGCTTACCACGTTGCTCTTGGATGACAACCGACTCACTGTCATCCCAGATTACATTTCAAAACTCACAGCCCTGACCTTGTTGAATCTGGATCAGAATTACATCAAGGTAGTGCCCGACGTACTTGGAGAATTGACAGGACTCGAAGTTCTAAACCTTAGCCGAAACCCGTTCAAACAGCCATTTCCCCAAAAGCTGTGCTATATGGTGGGTCTCAAAGAGCTTATGTGCGTAGAATCTCGTTTCACCATCTTTCCGACGGAATTCGGCTTGATGACGACACTGGAAAAGGTGGAGCTGGAACTGAGCGCCATTCGCGTGCCTCCGAAGGAAATTGCTCGCAACGGGCTCGAGGCCATCGTGTCATATTGCAAACTCGTCTATGACAGTATTTCTTCGCATTTTCTTGATCTCCGTGAGTTTTCGTTTGAAGAGGTGCCTGTGGACGTGTGCACAGTGCCTAATCTAGAAGAAATTCTGCTTGACAAGAACCAAATTTCATACATTCCACCGCAGCCCTTCCGTATGAGCAGGAAAGACTCAAAAGAGGAGGTCATCGACATTTTTGATGTCGTGTCGGGGCAAACATTTCAGGCTGTCCCTGATTTGATGGACATGACGTCACTCACGAAGATTTCAGCGACGCACAACAACCTTGTCACGCTGCCAGACACAATATTCAAGCTCACGAATCTATCGGAGCTGTATCTCGATAATAATCAGCTCACGAGTCTGCCCGAGGAATTGGGTGAAGTGCACACGCTCACTCTTTTGACACTGCTGAACAATGAATTGACGGTTCTGCCCGTGACCATTGGGCAGCTCAGTGAGCTCGAGGTGTTCGAGGCAGACTTTGATACGAAAATCATCGCGCCGCCTCCAGAAATCACGAAAGTTCGGAAGGCAAAGGGCCTGAGCCACGTGCTCGAGTACATGCTCGCCTTTACAGACGCAAGGCGAGAGTCTGAAATCGAACTCATTGAATTGGAGCTGATGACAGTTCCACGGGAGCTCATGGAAGATGAAGTTGGCAAGATCACATCTAGCATTAAGTCTGTATCGCTCGCCTCAAACAAGCTGTCTAAGTTGCCGTCGGATATGTATTCGCTCGGATCACTTGCTGCGCTCGATCTCTCTGAGAACCATATTCATGAACTTCCTGAAGGGTTTGTTGAAATGAGGACTCTGGAAGCGCTTGTAAGTATGCTTGCTTGTCCTTGCTTGTCAGGTCATTTTTTTGGATGCTGCTGGGCAGGTTGTAGGGACTTTTGTTCAGCTGTGGTAATTTAACTATTTGTTTTTTGGCTTGTGGACAGTATCTGGATGATAATCGAATTCGTGCGCTGCCGGTAGACCTCGGCAGGCTTCGAAAGTTGCGGTATTTTTCGGTAATGATCATTTTGACTACTGTGTCCAACGCTGATTCTTTTCATGGCTGATGCTGACTTCATGCGACTTGCATAATATTTTCTGTGTGCCATGTCCCATTGACATCCATTCACGTTCACGTTTACTTATCAGGTAAATCGGAATCGCCTATCAACCTTTCCCCCGTCCATTCGCAAGTGCAAGCAGCTACACGTGTTGCGAGCGGACAAAAACAAATTCAACATTCTGCCACAACCGCTTTCATTGTGCCATTCGCTCAAAGAAATGTCCTTCAGCGACAACACAATATCGACAGTCCCCCAATTGTTCAATAAGATGAAGGGGTTGCGCAAGCTTTTTTTGGAGCGCAACAAATTCGAAACCATCCCCCAGGTGCCCTTGCCTTAGCTATGAACTAATACGCTGTGCCATAGGAAACGGTAAGAATATGCCCTGGATGTGTTCAGGGGCTGTTTATATGTGACCAAGGGTTAGAAATGTCCGCAAGTCGCATGGTGTGTGTTCTAACGAGTCGTGAGGGGACAGGTTTTCATGGAATGGACGTCCCTAACAGCCCTACACCTGAAAGGCAACGAACTCGTGACGCTACCGCTAAATTTCACGGGCCTCTTGAAGATCAAAATAGCTGAGTTCGACTGGGAACATCTTATTCTGCCGCCGCCTGAAGTAGCCAAGCAAGGCAACAAGGTGGTGTTAGATTACCTCTATCAAATGACGATAGCCCTTAAGCGCCTCAGACTCAACCTCAGCGACAAGGGCCTGGTGAACTTGCCCATCCACTTGACGAATTTAGAACGCCTCGACCTTTTGAATCTGAATGCAAACAAGATTCGGCTGCTAGAACCATACATTGAGACGCTGTCGAGGCTCAAAACTCTGTCGATGGATCGCAACATGATGCCAAGTTTGCCAAAAGAATTTTGCAGGCTCACTTTGCTGACAGATCTCTCAATTACGAATAACAATCTTCAAATGCTGCCGCACGATTTCGGCAAGCTGACACACCTCACTTCGCTCAAGCTCCAATCAAATGCGCTAACTGAATTGCCCGCCAACTTCACGGAACTTGTCAATCTTACATACCTGAGCCTGCGATACAACCGCCTCAAGGCTCTGCCGCACAACATCGGTGGGGCCGACTTTAGCCTCGGGCCATTTGTTCCTATTTTTATGGGCGGCTTAAGACTGATGGAGTATATGGATGCCTCTAACAATGACCTCGAAGTTGTCCCGAAATCCATTTTGGGCATGACTGACTTGACCACTCTGTTCTTGGATCAAAATCCGCTCAAGGCCATCCCTGACAGACTCAAAAGGCTCAAGAAGTGTGAAACCTTTACCATCGCTATAGAAAAATTGACCGTCCTTGAGAAGCTAGACTTGCACAAGCTTGACGTCAAAATAATACCCCCGAAGGAGGTCGTGATGCGCGGGTACGTAATTGCCTGATCGTGCGATTGCTGTTTTGCCTTTCTTGCCCCTGATTTGTGGTTGTACACTTTTGGCAGCAATGATACCCTTGCTTCTTTTTATCAGAAAATTCTGAAAGTAGAAGCTACCAACAAGCTAGATCTGTCCGGGCTAGGCTTGCGATTCTTTCCCATGGAGATCACGGTCATGACAAACCTGCTGCATTTGAATCTCTCCAACAACAAAATCAAAGAGATTCCCTATGGAATCGTGCGTCTGATCGACCTCGAAACGTGTGACCTTCGCCGTAATCAATTGGAAATACTGCCAGATATCCATGAATTCGAGGGGCTAGCGGAGCTCTATTTGGAGTACAACAATCTAGAATATTTGCATCCATCCATTGGAGTGCTCACAGACCTTGAATTTTTGGTGAGAACACTAAAGTCTGTTTTCACTTTGATGCAAAATAATGCTGCCCTGCTCTAACATTCGCTTGTGCACAATGCCAGCAATATCAAATGGGGAATCCGATTCAAGACCCGCCAACGCAGGTCAGCTTGTGGGGACTACAATTTACTCAAGAGCATCTTCGCAAACAGTGGAACGTCAAATACACGTACAAGCTTGACATGAAGGAGCTCTCTTTTGGACCTTCGAAGCTAGATTACTTTCCAGTTCCATGGTGTAATCTTCCGGCCAAGTACATGCTCGAAGTGAATTGCTCTGGAAACGCGATCAAAGAAATCCCAGATGAAATATCGAGGTTGACCGAGTTGCAGGTTTTTAATGCTAGCAACAACCGTCTTGTGACATTGCCGCCGAGCTTTGGTCAACTGTATAAGCTTCAGGATCTCATTTTGAACAACAATCGTCTTCTATTCCTCCCCACTGAAATGACCTCACTAGGAGAATTGCGGACGATGGATATAGAAGACAACTATATTGGAGATGTTCCCCATTATGGCAAAATGGTGGAGGTCTCAGGCAAAATTCAGTATCTGCTTGCAATGGTAGAAGGCCGGCAAACAGGCGTGGTGACAATGACCAATCTTGAGCTTACAGCAATCCCAGACGACGTTTTTGAGTGGCCAGGCAAGAAAATTATGGCAAGTCCATCTCGACACAACAAACTGGTCGATACCGGATCTGGTGTGCCGATTGAAGCTGCAGGCTTTACCAAAATCGTCGAACTTTGCCTGAATGACAATCTGATGTACGAGCTGGACGGTAAAGTCAGCCTACTGGAAGACCTCAAGATAATGACAATTCGCCGGAATCACATTGTACATCCGTGCTCCGAACTGGAGAAAATGCCAGTACTCGAAGAATTAGACTTGTCAGAAAATGACATTCGCGAATTTCCAGAAGACATGAGATTTCCGCCTACTCTCAAGATTTTGAAATTGTCATACAATAAGATGAGGGTTCTTCCCAAGGTCTTGATGTATCTTGAGCATCTTGAGATATTGCACGCTGATTCAAATTCACTTCAGATGATTCCGGAGGAGCTTAGCGCATGCACGTCGCTGACAGAAATGATTTTGGCCAAAAATTTCTTTGAGGAAATCCCGCGCGCTTTGGCAGCTTTAGAAAACATGCGCACTTTAGATATCAGCTGCAACCAGCTGATAACGATTCCCTCGCAAATTGGCGGCATGTCAAGTATGACAAGGTTGAATCTCCATGAGAACAATCTGGTGTATTTCCCACCGTCGATCGGCTGGATGGTCAATCTTCAGGAGCTAACAATGGCCAACAACGGCATTCACGTGCTTCCGAGATCAGTATGCAAACTCTATGATCTAGAATCTCTAGATTTCAGCTACAATGCCATGACAAAGTTGTTACCTTACATCGGGAATTTCACGAAAATGACAGAGATGCACCTGTCATTCAATGAAATCGAAGAGCTGCCTGTTCAGGTAACAAGGACCCCCCCTTATCTTGTACTGATTTCACTTCCTGGTTACTGATTGAAACGTCAATTGCAGGTGGGAAGATTGCAAAGCCTGAGGACACTCAAGCTGGATCATAACAAAATTGTTTATATCCATCCATCGATTGGCAGGCTGAGTAATCTCACGAAGCTTTCCTTCTCATGCAACTGTATCGATGAGCTGCCAGTAGAATTCTTCGACCTAACGCTGTTGGAGGAGCTGCATTTGGATCACAATCGTTTTGCTGTATTGTCAGGTGCTCTAAGCTCCTGCCTTCGTCTTAGAGATCTTCGGTTGTCACACAACATCTTGAAGGTGATGCCAGAATCTATCGGCACGATTCGAGGGTTGCAGAAGCTATCAATCGGACACAATGCATTCCGGCGCATTCCCGACATTCTCACTAGCATTGTAGCTTTGGAAGAGCTATGGGTTTCGGAGATGAATTCATATGATGTCGACGGGGTGTTACCTCCTTACGTCGATATGCTTACAAACCTTCGCACATTACACATTGAGGATGATGCGCGCCGAGATCTGCCGACAGTTGTGACAAATCGTGGAATTGATTCCATCATAGGTATGATGACGCGCAATTCTTGATGTCGACTGGGAAATGCAAGTGTGCCTGTAAACCATTTATTTTTTTGCTGTGCGTTACGATATTGCTGGCTCCCAGATTGATAATTGCGAATGGTGAGCAGATTGGGTACACAGGGTGAACGAATCGAAGAAGTCCAAGGTACTTAATTTATCGGGTCTCGGTATTCAAGAATGCCCATTTGCACCTTATAAGCCGCTGATCTTGGTTGATCTATCGCGCAATCGCATCGAAAGTATCAGCGAAGATGTCTTGGTGAGTAACGCGAGACGGCGTGTTTTCGCACGAATTTGCCGTGAATGTGCTCTTTTTTTCTGATTCTCATGCCAGCGTTACCTTGCTAAGTGGTGAAACAAGGATGCGAAAAATCGGATGTGGCGTGACATAAGCCTGTGCCTTCTTAATCAGGTGCTGGCCACGCTCACTGAGCTCAATTTGTCAAGCAACCGCATACTCAAGATTCCCGACGACATTTACCGTCTTTTCAAGTGCACGTACTTAAATCTTACTCAAAACCGGATCACCGCCATACCTGAAAGTTTGGGACGAATGTCGTCGCTGACAAAACTGAACATCAATGCTAATCGCATTGAAGACATCCACCCGGGAATCGGCATGTGCATCTCGTTGAAGGATCTTCGTATGTCTGGCAATCGCATTCGTATGCTCCCATTGGTTCGTGTGTACCACATCACGTAAAATAGTCTTCCCGCATTCGATGGATATAATTTGACTTTTGGCGTTGTATTGACGATCCTGTGTCTGCGCAGCAAATGCACGTCATGTCACAGTTAAACGTGTTGCACTTGAAGGACAATGATTTTGGACCCACTATGGTTGAGGTACGAGCTCATGATTCTGTCCTTTTTTAATTTGCTTTCATGCTTCTGACCTCTTCTTTGTTTGTTTTTTAATTCGCAACTAATATCCGTGGGCTCAAAAAATGGGATGACAGGTCATAGAGAAATTTTCCATCACAAATCTGTTAGACTTCTTGAAGCAGCTGATGGATTCGACAGTGAGTATGGTGCTGCAGCTGTCAGATCGTGGCCTCACTGATATCCCTGGCATTATCCGTCAATGTGAAGGTGAAATGATTCAATGTTGTGTGCACTAGCCCAAATTTGCGCTCCAAATGAGCTCCGATATATGGTATTGCATTTCTCCGTGGTTCAAAGTAATTCCGATGATTGACGCGCGTGTGCGGCAGGCTTGAAGAAGTTGGACTTCAGCCAGAATCAATGCAAGCATATTTCCCCATTCATTGGCCTCATGAAGGACCTCACAGACCTGAACCTCAGAGGCAACCGGCTGAAAGATCTTCCAAAGGAACTTGGGGCAATTGGCAACATGAAAATGATCGACTTGGGAGAAAACAGGTATCCTGACCGGTGTATGTAGAGAACGAAATGATCTGAGGCAACCTTACGCAGAGGCAACCTTTCTGAGGCAACCTTACACAAACATATGTGATCTGTGTGTCTCATGACAGATTGAAGCAAGTTCCGGAATGTCTGGCAACGCTGCATAATATGAGCATGCTCTGGCTCGACCGCAACGAAATTAAACATATCCCGGTACGTCAGACCGTGAGCATGCTGACAGATAGACAGATAGAACGCTATATGAAGGTGGTGCTTGCTTGCTGTGCGCGTATATGATTTGAATTGAATCCGACCTTTATTTTGTCAGGAGTGGTTTGCTGACCTCGAATGCGTCCACTACTGTAACTTGGACTTCAACCGGATCGAGGTTCTCGGCAAGGAATTTGGGCAGCTTCAGCCTGTGCGACAGCTTCTCATGCGATCCAACAACTTGCTGCAGTTTCCTGAAGCTGTGTGCGATCTGACACGGCTTGAAGAGCTCAACCTCAATGACAACAACAAATTGTTTGTGATGCCTGGAGCCATTCTGCAGTTGAAGAACCTCTCGACGCTGCAGATGGACGACTGCGGGCTACAGCGACTGCACGACTCCATTGGCTACTGCACCGCGTTGCGATATCTTTCACTCAGCAGCAACAACATTGCGATGATTCCTGTGACTTTTTCCAGCTTGGCCAAGCTCGAAATTCTGAATCTCTCCACGAATCGCATCGTGTTTTTCCCGCCGGTGTGCCACATGACAGGGCTCGTACAGATGAACCTGTCCAATAACTTGATCACGACACTGAGCCTCGAAATCGGCGATTTGGTTGGCATGGAGGTAGTCCCTAAACCTAATGCTTGATTGTGGTCAGGCGATGAGTTCATCCCTGTAACAGCTCATTAAAGACAGCTCATTAAAATCCTTATGGCATCATCGCAGGCTGAATTTTCATTAATTTTCTCAATACAGGAGTTGAATTTGGCCGACAACAAGATTGTGGATGTGCCTTTTACCATCGCTACTATGCGTTCGCTCACGGAACTCGACCTGCAAAGGTGCGAGGAATGAATTCTCTTATGGTCGCATTGCTTTATTTGACTTGACGGGGTTTACTTAAGCCGTCCTGCCCCGCCTGCATCACAGCGCCGAGTTTCTGCTGACAACAGGCATATTTGTCTGCTGCCTGCTGGCTTGTGTGCAGGAATCGAATCGCTGCGCTTCCATACACAATCGGCATGCTGGAAAAACTCGTGCAGCTGCGCCTGCATTCGAATCTGCTTACTTCACTGCCGGACGCAATGACAGCGCTGACCAATCTCGAGATTCTCACCTTGCGCGACAATGAAATCGGGCAGAAGGCGCCTGAGTTCCTCTCGTCACTCGACAAGCTCAAGACACTCACGCTTGGCAAAAACAAGATGAAGAAGCTGCCGGACGTGGAGCTGCAGGGTGACAGCGCTTTTGACACCAACTGGATGGTCCGTGTCACTGTTTGTGTTTGGATCCTGTTCATGCTTGTGTTTGTCTGCCGTACGCAGCAGTTGAATATGATTGCGGTTTTGAAAAGTCACTCCCCAACCCTCACACGCGTGTCTCCCCTTTCATGGTGGGAACATTTTAATGTCTTTCTCCAGTTCACTCCGCGGGAGGAAACACCAAGGATCGACCTGTCAAAGTATCCCGAATCTCGAATCTACTACAATTCCAGCGATGAAGATGATGCACCTAAGACATCTGCAGAGGCAAATGGCAAGTCTGGAATGAGTTCTCCACTTGCACTTTCGCCGGTTAAGAGCGGGCCCAAGAAGGGCAAAAAACGCAGATAGATGCCTGTCACGTACAACAGATGTAATCAATAAAGCTGTAGACTACGAGTAAAGCATGCAGTACCCTGTCTCTTCCTCGCTGTATCCGCCTCTGATGTGCGGCCAAGAGCGAGTTGGAGGTCACGTCTAGCTTTACACCTTTCGAGCGAGCTCACTTGCTCACTCTGTCCATTTCTCCACATTCTACACATGCGAGCGTTGCGCCTCGCTGACCTCTCTCCACACGTCCACCACGACTGCGGCATCTGACTCACGCTCGAAAGAGTGTTCAGAGTGGACAGTGTCAAGGTCCTGGAACTGCATACGGTCCTTTCCTGCCTGCCTCCTACACTCGTCCTACTCATCATGCATGCCGTCACGATCAAATTCAGCCTCCGCGTCGACTCCGTCTTGCATATCCCAGCTGCGAAGCAGAGCATCGCCCATCGGCTCTCCCCCCTTGTTCCTGAACCCGTTTTTGAGTGCTTGGTCCACAGTCACCACCTGCATGTAGTAAGGTTGGGGTCAGAATTGACAGAATATCAACCCCCAGATCTCTCCTCTCGCACGCGCGCGCGCTCTTTCTCTTTCTCTCTCTCTCTCTCTTTCGCTTCCGAGCATTATTCATACTGCAAGAAATCGGTGTATGATGTACAATACTCACCATGGCAGGCTCTTCATCGTCATCAAACACAGCAGCCGTACCAAATGGATCCGCTTGCCCTCCTGCGCGCCAAAAAGCGTGCATACGTATGTGTGGCGTACATATGTGAGTGTTGTGTGCATACGTAAGTGTGGCGTGCATAAGTAAGTGTGGCATTTGCTTCCAGCGGTGACCACTCTCCCATTTTTCTCACCCCCCGCATGCCTCCGGCCTAACCGATCTCCTTCTCTGTCGCTTTTTTCTCCTTCTTCCTCTATCCCTCTCTCTCTCTGTTCTCTTTCTCTTGTTCTTTCTCTTTCTGTTTCTCTCTCTCTCTCTCTCTCTTTCCACTTTCTCTCTTTCGCGAGCGCGCTCTCCCCCCCGCCGCCACTCGCCCCCTTTCCGTTGGAGTTTTCGCCATTCTTCTCTTCTGTTCTCCTCTCTCACGCAACGAGAGAGCCCTTGGCCATCAGATCTTGGAGCGGATGTTTGCGTACATACCATATTTATGTATGTGTGTGTGCGTGTGTGTGCCGGGAGAGCCCTTGGCCATCAGATCTCGGAGCGGATGTTCGTGTACATAAATGTATGTATGTATGTATGTATGTATGTATGTATGTATGTATGTATGTATGTATGTATGTATGTATGTATGTATGTATGCATGCATGCATGCATGCATGCATGTATGTATGTATGTATGTATG